>Ga0335073_10001517_pt1 | contig 31126 bp, 25 predicted proteins | sample Lox_Sample_22_FD_207093 | JGI IMG/M metagenome (GOLD analysis project Ga0335073, IMG submission 207093) | Soil microbial communities from Loxahatchee National Wildlife Refuge, Florida, United States - Lox_Sample_2.2 | ecosystem: Environmental > Terrestrial > Soil > Wetlands | place: USA... | reverse complement strand
CGTTCCGGACGAGACATTTTGGTATTTGATGCGTGAGAGTGGCTCGTGGTGGACCGTCAATATGCTTCTGATTTTCGGCCATTTCTTCACGCCGTTCATCCTGTTGCTGCCGGCGCGGGCGAAAATGAAATTTAAAATCATGATTCCAGTGTGCCTGTGGGCGTGGGCGATGCATTATCTGGACCTGGCGTTCAACATTTACCCGGTCATTCACTCGGAAGCCTACCCTGTCCGTTGGATTTGGCTTCAATTTGGCTGCTTTATCTTCATGGCCGGTTTTCTGGGCTACGCATTTCTCAGGAAATATTTTCGCTATCCTCCCTATCCGCAACGGGACCCCCGTATCCTGGAAGCGATGGGCGTGGCCCATGAGCCGGAAGAATTGCCCGACACGATTCCAAACGGAGGTGCTGAATGAATCCCGTCGAGAAGATTTCTCAAGCACCCGATGTGAACCGCGCTTCCGGCGCGGCTGTGGGTTTTATTGCGGGAAGCCTTATTTTCATCGTCCTGGTCGTGATTGTTAAATTGAGCACCACGGTTCCCGCCATTGATGCCGACCGCGGCGCCGCGCTTTCAAGCGCTCTCTTTGAAATTCACACCAACGAAACCGTCACTCTCAACACAGCGGCATGGATTGACCGCAGCCGCGGCATCGTCCGCCTGCCGATTGCAACGGCCGAGCAACTGGCCGCGCAGGAATGGAGCAATCCGGCGCAGGCGCGCGCTGACCTGATTGAGCGCGCCCGCCGCGCATCCGCTCCGGTGAAGCCGGCCGCGAATCCCTTTGAATGAACGAGATCGAGAAAAAATATTCCGCCATTGACGCGTCCTGCCGGGTTCCCTTGCTCGTGCTGTTTGGCGTGGCGTCCGTTTGGCTTATCGTCGGACTCGTGCTGGCGATCATTGCTTCGTTGACTTTTCACAAGCCGGAATTGTTTGGAAATTGTCCATTTTTGACCTATGGCCGTGTCCAGCCCGCGGCAAATGATGCGATTGTTTACGGATTCGCCATCCCCGCGGCCCTTGGCGTCATACTGTGGATCTTCGCGCGACTGAGCGAAAGCGAACTTCTGCTGCCGCTGCTGCCAATCGTCGCAGCCAATATCTGGCTGCTCGGCGTCCTGATCGGAGTTGTTGCCATTTTAATCGGCGACAGCACCGGGTTCACGTGGCTTGAATTTCCGCGAGCCGGTTCCATTTTGCTCTTTGCCGCCTTTTTGCTAATTGCCATATCCGCGGTGGCCACGTTTGGCGCGCGCCAGGAGCGCGTGTTGCAGCCGCCCCATTGGTTTCTTCTGGCTGCCTTGTTTTGGTTTCCGTGGATTTATTCGACGGCAAACCTGTTCCTGGTCGCATGGCCCGTGCGCGGCGTCGCCCAGGCCGTAATTAATTGGTGGTACTCGAATAATCTGATTTTCGTTTGGCTTGCGCTTGTGGGGTTGGGCGTGGCCTTTTATCTGTTGCCAAAAATTGCGCAACGCCCGCTGCAGAGCCGCTACTTTGCGCTGTTTGGGTTTTGGACATTTATTCTGTTCGCGCCCTGGCTTGGCATTCCGCAGAGCGCGCCGGTGCCCGCATGGCTGGCTGCGGCCAGCACCGTGGCTTCCCTCCTGATGGTCATTCCACTGATCGCCATTGCAATCGTTTTTGTCAGCGCCGTCCGTGGAGTAAACGTTCAGTGCAAAGGCGGACCGTATTGTTATGCCAGAATCGCAACAATCTTCTTTCTCCTGTCTGCGGTGATGCTTCTTGTAACCGGCGAACCTGGCGTCGGAAACATTTTGGGCATGACATGGTACATGCCGGCGCAAACGTATCTTCAGATTTTCGGCTTCTTTGCCATCGCCATATTTGGAGCGGCTTATGATGCATTGCCCGGGGTGATGAGTTTTGAATTGCCATTTCCGGGATTTGTTCGCTGGCAAAATCGGATCTTTTTACTCGGACTACTCTTATTGGTTCTGCCCCTTGCTATCGGCGGCATTGGGCAGGGACTGAAAATGCAGAACCCTGCCATCTCATGGCACGAGATCACGCAGGGAATGCTGATTTATCTTCGCTTTAGTTCGGCTGGCCTTCTCGTACTTTTGCTGGGCAGCGTTCTGTTCGCCCTGAATATTTTCGTCATGACCGCGAAATGGCAGCTTCAGTTGGCAAAATCGCTTGCTGCGTCATTCGCCGGGTCATTTGAAGCCGAGGAGGTGAAATCGTGAAGACCGGTTTGCGCGTTTTCCTTGGCGCATTCGTTGCGCTGGGTTTTTCCTGGCTCGGCTTTGTACTGGGCCCGGTCCTTCAGTTGGGGACCCAGGGCCAAACGACCGTCCTGAATTCTTCGCAAATTTATCCAAATCAGCGTCCCGGCGCTGCCACACTGGGTTTGCAGGTCTATCGCGCCAACGGCTGCGCCGCATGTCATACAACGCAAATTCGCCAGGACGGCGTGGTTTGCGACGTGGCCCTTACCAGCGCCGGCAGCAATCCGTCCGCTGTGAATGAGCTGGTTGCCAGTTTGACGCTGACCAATCTCACGAAGCCGGAAGCGGATTTGGTTTCCGGCAAAATTTCCGCAGCGGGCGGCAAGACCGAAACGCAAATTGTTCCCATCGGCGCGGACATTTCACGGCCGGGTTGGGGATTGCGCCACAGCGTGGCTGAGGATTTTCTGTGGGATAACCCCGTGCAACTCGGAAACGTGCGCGTCGGACCGGATTTATCCAATGTCGGATTGCGCTATGGCGAGACCTGGGAATTGGCCCACCTTTACGCGCCCGCCAGCGAATCCAAAACTTCCACAATGCCGCCGTTTCGTTATCTCTTTACGCTCCAAAAAATCGGCGCAACGCCATCACCAGATGCGCTGCAATTGCCCGCGGGGTTCGCGCCCGCCGCCGGATACGAAGTGGTGCCGACCGAAGACGCGAAAAATCTTGCGGCCTATCTATTGAGCCTGCGCGCGGATGTGGCATTGCACGATGCGCCATTTAGCACGGCGTCCGCGCCGGCTGGCGGAGCGCAAAAAAAATGAGTGAACAAGTGAAAGAGAATTTTGAGACGCCGCCGGAACAAAAAAGTCCGACGGCGCCAGTATGGATTTTTGCGCTGACTCTGTTGCTTCTATTCGTCGGCGGTGTTTATTTCGACCGTAACAGCGGCTGGTTCGATTCGCAGGTATATGCCCCTTATGGATCGAGCGATAACTTGGAACTGTATCAACCCAAGTCCGGACTCGCCTCGAAATTGGCGCAAGGCAAACTGGCGTATTCCACAATTTGCGCTGCCTGCCACGGCGACGACGGAATGGGCAAACCCGGCCAGTTCCCGCCATTGGCGGGTTCGGAATGGGTCAAAGCCGCGAGTTTCAAACGCGTCGAGGAAATCCCCCAGCTCGGTTTGAACGGCAGTATCCACGTCCTCGGCCAGGACTGGAACAGTTCAATGGCGCCTATGGGCGCTGGATTGTCTGATGCCGATCTGGCCGCCGTGCTGACCTATATCCGTAAATCCTGGGGCAACAATGCCAGCGAGGTCGATGACACCGACGTCAAGGCCATGCGCGCCGCCCTGGCCGGCCATCCAGCCATTGGCGGCGAAGCAGGGTTGAATGCGATTAAAGAGTAGAAGGGAAGCTCCAAGCTTCAACATCCAGAGAAGCTCCAGGTTCTGAAGATCCAATTTTACGTGCCTGGTGGTTGAACATTCTCTAAAGCCTGGAACTTGGAATTTGGCACTTCAAATCGAGATGACCACCTTCCCAAAATGCTTCCCGCTTTGCAAATATTGATATGCAGCCGCCGCATCATGAAACTCAAATGACCGGTCAATGACTGGTTTGGTTTTGTGCAGGGTTAATGCCCGATTCATCGCTTCAAACATGTCGCAGCTTCCGACAGAAATACCGCGCACAACCGCAGATTTTACAATCATGGCAATGAGCGGAATTTCGCTCGTAAACCCGCTCAAACCGCCAACGATATGGACCTGGCCGCCCGGCTTAAGAGACGCCAGTGATTTGGCAAAGGTGTTTTGGCCGCCGACTTCCACGACGTGGTCCACGCCCGCCTTGCCGGTTAGCCGGTAGACTTCCTTTTCCCACTCCGGAGTGGAGCGATAATTGATCGTCTCATCCGCACCCGCGGTTTTGGCCCGCGCGAGCTTTTCATCGCTGCTTGATGTGATAATGACGCGCGCGCCGTGCATTTTTGCAAATTGCAGCGCGAACATGGACACACCGCCCGTGCCCTGCAAGAGGACCGTTTCATCTGCGGAAACATTTCCTGCCGTGACCAGCGCGTGCCAGGCAGTCAGTCCGGCGCAGGGCAGGGTAGCCGCTTCGGCAAAACTCATGTGCGGCGGAATCGCTATCGCACCATTTTCGGACAGCGCCACTGATTCCGCCAGCATGCCGTCCACTTCGCCGCCCAGGGCCGTGTGCGCCACTTCCCGGCGAGGCGGTCCGGTTTGCCAGCCTTGAAAGAACAGCCCCGCCACCCGATCGCCCGGCTTCCAGCGCGTCACCCCTTCACCGATGGCGACAATCTCGCCTGCGCCGTCAGAAAGCGGAATGATCGGCAGACGCATTTCGCCGTAGCGCCCTGTGAGGACCATGATGTCGCGGTAATTAAGCGACACGGCGCGCACGCGGACGACAATCTGTCCGGGACCCGCTTTGGGTTCCGGCAATTCCACTGTGCGCAACTTCGGTTCACCAGATTCAAAAATTTTGTAAACTTTCATTTGCTCCTCTTAAATCGAACAGGAACACAAACTGTATCAGTCCGGTTGAAAGTCAAGCAAAGGCAGAAAAAAGACGGATTTCAGAATATTTTGAAAACGGTATCGTTACCGTTATGATGAAAATGACCGAAAGCGCACTCGCTTTTCGTCCTAAACCCATTCAGGCGCAATCTATTCAGGTCTTGCAAAAACAAATATGCCGTCGCCTCTGCTGCCTAAACGGTAACGTTAATGCGATTGTCTAATTAGTTGACAGTTAGCTATTTATGCAAACTTTGCTAATCCGATCTGGCCGCCAATATCCCAGCGGCATGCGGCACGACTCTTTCGCCGATCCGCAACGGGCGAATTATCCGAGTCGTTATTATCGCTTCAGCGCGCCGTAACGAAAACAATGCGCGTGATTCGTGGGTTCCGAGTCCGGAGTTTCGCATGGCGTCGCGCGTTCGAAAGCGGTGTCGCGCTCCGCTTGCCACCGCACTCCAGGACGCAAGCGCAGTTAAAAATCATATTTAAACTTCGGGCTGATTCGGGCATTATTCCGGTCAATGAACAAAAAACATTCGGCCGATACGCTTCGTCCCTATTCGAGTGCCTTGCTCGATGGTGATGAGCGTGCCGCTGCGCGGGCCATGCTGTATCCTGTGGGCTTCAAAGAGGAAGATTTCAAAAAGCCCCTTGTCGGCGTCGCTTCCACCTGGAGCCATGTCACTCCATGCAACATGCACATTGACAAGCTGGCGCTCGAAGCCGAGCGCGGCGCCAATGACGCTGGCGGCAAGGCGATTATTTTTAACACCATTACCGTTTCTGACGGCATCTCAATGGGCAGCGAAGGCATGAAATATTCGCTGGTTTCGCGCGAAGTCATTGCCGATTCCATCGAGACCGTCGTGGGTTGTGCGGGTATGGACGGGTTTGTGGCCATCGGCGGTTGCGATAAAAATATGCCGGGCTCGCTCATGGCCATCGCGCGAATGAATCGCGCCGCCGTCTTCGTGTATGGCGGGACCATTCTGCCAGGTTGCCTGACGAACAATGGCGAGCGCAAATTGGACGTCGTTTCCGTGTTTGAAGCCATCGGCGCTCATGCGAATAAAAAAATTTCGGACGAAGAATTTCGCGCCGTCGAGCAATGCGCCATCCCCGGCCCCGGTTCGTGTGGCGGCATGTACACGGCCAATACCATGGCCAGCGCCATCGAAGCGCTTGGAATGAGCCTGCCCAACAGCTCCGCGCAAAACGCGGTATCGGAAGCGAAACGCGATGACTGCCGGCGCGCCGGCGCCTGCGTTGTGGACATGCTCAAAAAGGGTCTCCGTCCACTGGATATTTTGACAAAGAAAGCGTTTGAAAACGCCATCATTGTGGTGATTGCCCTTGGCGGTTCGACCAACGCCGTTCTTCATTTGCTGGCCATCGCGCACGCGGCAAAGGTCAAGCTTTCGATCGATGATTTCACGCGCATCGGCAAACACGTCCCGGTACTCGCCGATTTGAAGCCCAGCGGCAAACATTTGATGAGCGAACTGGTGGCCATTGGCGGCATTCGTCCGCTCATGAAAGTGCTTCTGGACAAAGGACTGTTGCACGGCGACGCGTTGACTGTGACTGGTGAAACCATGGCGCAAACACTGGCCGGCGTGCAGCCGTATCCGGCGGGCCAAACCATCATTCAACCCTTTGACAAACCGATTAAACCGGACAGCCACCTGGTCATTTTGCGCGGCAACCTCGCGCCCGAAGGCGCAGTGGCCAAAATCACGGGCAAGGAAGGGTTGGTTTTCACCGGACGCGCTCGTGTTTTTAATTCCGAGGAATCCGCATTGGAAAAAATTCTCGACGGCTCAATTGTCAAAGGCGACGTCGTGGTGATTCGTTACGAGGGCCCGCGCGGTGGACCTGGGATGCGCGAAATGCTTTCTCCCACGTCCGCCATTATGGGCAAGGGACTCGGCAAAGACGTGGCGCTCATCACCGATGGACGTTTCAGCGGCGGCAGCCACGGCTTCGTGGTCGGCCATATTACTCCCGAAGCCTATTCCGGCGGACCGCTGGCGATCATAAAAAATGGCGACCGCATCACGATTGACGCGGCGAAACGGCAGATCAATCTCGAAGTGCCCGCCGCTGAACTGAAGAAACGCCTCAAAGGGTGGCGCGCGCCCAAACCGCGTTACACCCGCGGTGTTTTGGCCAAATACGCCGCCCACGTGGCCACGGCATCTGAAGGGGCTGTGACGGATAAGGATTTGAGGTTATAGTATTGAAAATCATGAATGCCGAAGCCGCACTGGAGGAACAAATCAAGCGCTATCGCCGGATGACCGGCGAGGAGCGATTGAAGGTCGCTTTGGAGTTGCACGACATGTCCTGCGAAATTGCGCGCCAGGGAATTCGCCGACAGCACCCAAATGCCGGCGAAGCTGAAGTTGAAAGCCTTTTGCGCGCACGTCTAAAGCTGGCTCGCGGCGAATGAACGAGCAAGAATTGCTGGCAGATTGTTTGCGACGATTGAACCGGAGCGGCATCACGTACTATCTCACCGGCTCGATGGCGAGCAATTTCTGGGGTATCCCGCGCACGACCCATGATTTGGATTTTGTAATTCAATTGCCCGTGGCTGCCGTCACGCGCATCGTTCAGGAATTCAGCGGCGATTTTTATATTGAGGAGTTAGCAGTACGGGCTGCGTTTCGGCCGCCGCATCAATTTAACGCCATTGATAGCCGTTCGGCTTTAAAGGTGGATTTCTGGCTGCCTAAACCAGAGCCATTCGACGGCGAAATGATGAAACGCCGGGTGCCTGTCACCTTATTTGCCGAACCAGCCTGGATCGCGACAGCAGAAGACGTGATTTTACACAAACTGATTTGGAATCGCATCTCGCCTTCCGAGCGACAGCTCGCAGATGCAGCAGGCATCGTCGCTGTGCAAGCTGATGCACTCGACAAGAAATACCTGCGGCAATGGGCAGGCGAATTAAAACTCACAAACGAATTGGAACAGCTTCTGAGCGGTAAAATCAAACCCAAGCAAACCTGAACAAAGGCCAGATAGCCATTGCGCGCATTTTTAAAATCAATTACAAATTAACGATATGAAACATCAGCTCGATTTCGAAAAACCGATCATCGAACTGCAAAGCAAGCTGGACGAGCTTCGTGAGCATCCCGAGAAACATTCCCTGGGCATCAGTTTTGAAGAGGAAATTCAGCTCATCGAAAAAAAGCTCGAGGAAACGCGCCGGCAGGTTTTTACCAATCTGACGCCCTGGCAACGCGTCCAGTTGGCCCGCCACCCGCAACGGCCGTACACGCTCGATTATATCAAACAGGCCTTCACCGGTTTTCAGGAACTCCATGGCGACCGCTGTTTCGCCGAAGACCGCGCCATGGTGGGCGGCTTCGCCAATTTGGCCGGCCATCGTGTCATGGTGATCGGCATCCAAAAGGGACGCGATACCAAGGAAAACATCATGCGAAATTTCGGCATGGCCCATCCTGAAGGTTATCGAAAAGCCCTGCGCCTCATGCGCATGGCCAATAAATTTGGGCTGCCCATCGTGACTTTGATTGATACGTCCGGAGCCTTCCCGGGCGTGGCTGCGGAGGAACGGCACGTGGCCGAGGCCATCGCCGTAAATCTGCGCGAAATGATGCTTTTTGAAGTACCCATTGTTGCCACAGTTATCGGCGAAGGCGGCAGTGGGGGCGCCCTGGGCATTGGCGTGGCGGACCGCGTTTTGATCATGGAGAATGCCTATTATTCCGTCATTCCGCCCGAAGGATGCGCGGCGATTTTATGGCGCGAGCCTAAATCAACACCGGCGACCAGAAGCGCCGCCACGGCCAAGGCCGCAGCCGCGCTCAAAATTACCGCACGAGATTTATTGGAGCTCAAGCTGGTCGATGAAATCATTCCCGAGCCGGCCGGCGGAGCGCACACCGACCCTGCCGTCGCCGCGGAAAATCTCAAGGCGCATTGCTTGAAACATTTGGAAGAAGTCATCGCATTGCCCGCCGCCGACCGCCTCAAAAAGCGTTACGAAAAATTCCGGGCCATGGGCCATTTCAATGAAAAGGCCAGAGTTGAGGCGGATGAGGTTCCGCGAGCGGCGGCGTGAAATCAGTGGGCACGAGTGCGCATGAACGCCGCGAGTGTCATGAGTGACACCGTTTGCGTCACCAGTCAGGAGAACGTTAAGTGAACGAAAAGAAGCCGGTCCGCCGGGACATGCTTTTGGTAAACGGGCGGGAAATTCCAGTTGCAGTTGTCCGCAGCCGCAGGGCGCGACGTTATGTCCTTCGCCTGCGCGCGGACGGTTTGGCACGGCTCACCATACCGCGCAACGGTTCAGCCAGCGAAGCCTGGGAATTTGCCCGGCGCCAGGGAACATGGCTGGAGCGGCAACTGCAAGATTTGGCTTCGCGCCCCGTTCGGCCAAAGGAATGGCGCGTTGGCACCGAAATACTTTTTCGTGGCGAAATGGTGAAAATTGAGGATCGGTCCGATCTAAAATCCGAAAACACGGTTCGGTTAGGCGACCAATTAATCCCCATTGTAGATATTTCAAGTGACTTGCGCTCCGCAATTGAGAGCCATCTGCAAGCAATGGCCAAAAAGGAATTGCCGGCTCAGACCCTTCAGTTCGCTGCGATGCACCAATTATCCGTGCGGCGCGTCACCGTTCGCGCGCAACGCTCTCGCTGGGGTTCCTGCTCTTTCAAGGGCGTCATTTCATTGAACTGGCGATTGATTCAAACGCCTGGATTCGTTCGCGATTACATCATCCTGCACGAGTTGATGCACTTGCGGCAGATGAATCATTCCGCCCGATTTTGGAAGGAAGTGGAACGAGCATGCCCGGATTACAGGCGCGCAAAATTATGGCTGAAAGAAAATCCGGGACTGCTGGACCGGTAATAGAGTCTTTGACGGAATTTGCAGGCCGATGGGTGCAGCGCAATTATAGAAATTGACGAAATTTGCCGAAGCCTGTTAAAAATTGCATATAGGCATCGATTTGAAATGAACTCGCCCACTATCCGTCCGGAGACCGCAAACAGGCTGGCGCGCCGGACTTTGTTCGGCTTCATTTTGACTTTCGTCATTTCGCGCGTGTGCGTGTTCCTCATCATGTCGAAGTCCATCCCGAACCTTTACTTCTTCCTGAGGGGCACACACGTCCATCATTTGAATTACGGGATTTTTTTGCTGGCAGCCGTTTGCGGCTACAGTGTTTTCCGGCGTCCGGAGGGTCGTGCGGCGGAGGTGATCGCGCTTTTGTACGGTGTTGCCATGGGCCTGACCTTCGATGAATTCGGAATGTGGCTGCACCTGGGCGGAAGTTATTGGCAACGCGCCAGTGTGGATGCGGTCATTGTTGTGGCCGCGGTCTTTGCCATGATTTCATTTGCGCCGTCGCTGCGGAAATTCGAAGTGGAGCATTTTTGGGAATTTACCATTATGCTGATTTTTGTCATTGGCTTCGGTGTCGTCGTGTACGTCGCCGGCTGCCGGCTCGGCACGGTTGTGGGACCGGAACTTCAAACGCTCGAAGCGTCATCCTCGCCGTGAACCGTCTTCAAGCGCGGCTGTGTCTCCAGACCAGCCGCAGCGGGTCGAATTGCACCGTCGAGTCTGAAAAGCATGGGCTCCTTTCCTCTCGGCGTGCTGCGGCTGCCCCGAAAGCTTTCGGGGACAGCCGCGCTTGCGGCCCAGGGGTTCAATTCGCAAACAAATTTGGTGAAATCTGCTGATCGTTTGCAGGCTGCGCTCGTTTGGACAGGCAAGATGCCTGTCCCACTACCTTTGGTTTACGGACAGTGCTGGCTCACATACGGTGAATTGGCAAAATTGCTGTAGGCATTCCAGGCTCCCGGAAGGATGGCGGAGGCGAGGTCATCGTAGTATTCCAGCAGTTTGAGCCGGGGAAACATGTCGTACTTGTTGAGCGCGTCGGACATTTGATTGATACCATTGGTCTGCTGGGCGACGGTGGGAAAATAACTGTTTATTCCGACGCCCCATTCAGCCAGGCCGAATGGTTTGCTTGCCCAATCATTTGCAGGTGCGGAATTGGTGAGAAGCCAGTTATACCCATTGGCCACGTCGTTAGTGATGGATTCTGAGGAACAGTAAGGGTCCCACATGACCCAATCGACATTGGTGTTGCCCGGCCATAACGATGGAAGCAGGGCGCGGTAAGATGCGGAGCAGGAGCATTCCTGAGGAGTGAGATTTTCAATGTCCCAGCACCAAATAACATTGGTGGCGCCGTTGGCGTTGAAAATATTTTGCACATTATGCCACATCTCAACGTATTGCGCGGTCGTTCCAGCCGAGCCGACGTCGTTTTCCGGCTCATGCCAAACGATTAACATGATTTTATTCGGTTTGATTGCGGCGATGGATTGCGCGAGCGACGTCATTTGGGAATCCACAGTGGCGCTTCCGCCATTGGCCACGCCCACGGCATTGCTCCAGAGTGAGTTGGGTTTGACACTCTCCAGCAACCGCCGTCCTGCGCTGATATAATTTTTTTCTTCCGCGCTCAACGCCGTCCAGCTCCCGGGAGTATGATAGATGCGAATGACATCGTTCTGGCGGCCAATTTGGTCTTCCACAGTGGAAACGTTTTGGGCGGAATCGTTGGTGACCACAATGCCGAGCCAGGCGCCGCAGGTGGGAACCCAAACGTCATTTTCACCGGGCAAGGTTTGGACGGCAAAAAATTGCCGGCGCGTGCCCGGGGTCACGGGATTGGTCAGGTTAAAACGTCCATTAGCGGAAAATGAGTTGGTTGTCGCGACGAGCCAATTCGTCAGCGGTTGAGCGAGGTTGGTAGAAGTGACCAGTTCGAAATCAGGGTTGGTGCCTCCGTAGGAACCGCTGAGAACGATGCTTGTCCCGCGCCAGGTCAGGTTTGTGAGTTGGGCCGTGGCTTGAAACGTGCACAACGCGCAGAGCAATGTAAAAAAACTCGTCCGGATATATTTCATCATGAATGTTGGGCAGCACAATATAACATAACGCGCCATTTGCCACAGAGACCGACAAAGTAACCTAAAAAACGACAAAACGATGTAGCCTGTTTGGGCCATCTTTAAGGCGCTATAGCCTTTTTGGGTCATCATCCGGGTCTTGATCGCTCGCTGTGCGAGACTTAAGATAGAATCGTGATTCTCTCTACAATCCGTTTGGACATGGTGCCGCTATTGGCAGACCTGATTTGCATCTTTGCCTCGTCCTGACCGCGAGCTTCAGAAGATTGAAATGATTCACGCGGGCCTATCTTGGCGGAGCAAAAAATTATGAAAGAATTCCGGCTTTTTTTTGCCGCCATGCTGTTCCTCGCTCAGATATTTGAGAGTGGCTTCGGTGCGGGAACGGACGTGGAGCTTTTCATAGATGGCCCGCTGATGATTGCGGAAGGTGTGGAAACTGATTCCCAGGCGATGGCTGATTTCTTTATAAAAAAATCCCTTGGCCAGCAGGGCCAGGACTTCCTGCTCGCGCGGCGTCAGTTCGTCCAAATCCGTCGCCGGCTGTTTCAGCAGGCGGAAATGGTCCACGACTTTGCGCGCAATCTGCATGGACATGGGAGAGCCGCCCGCGTGGACCAGTTCTTTCCGTGTCCGCCCTTGGCCTTGGCACGCTGTCGTATCAATGGTTTACCAACGGTGCGCCTGTTGGCGGGCCACCGACTATCACAGCGATGCGGCGACCTTCGGCTTCGCCGACGGCCATGCCGACACTCACCGATGGGTAATTGGGACCACATGGTCAAATCCCAATGACCCCGCTGGTCCTCCAATGGGCATGCGTGTCCCTCAGCAACTTGTGGTCCCGGCCAAATGGGGACAAACCCCGGCGATTAGTGGAAACAGCCTGGCCGATTATTACTGGCTAACGTCACATGCGACCTGTCATAAGTAAAAGGGGCAGCGACGTTGCGGACATGGGTATACCTCAATTCCTGCCTCAGTTATGAATCTAATGTTTGAATCTTCATGCGAATCTTCGGTAAATTTTTAACTATGCGCCCGAGTCGAATCATCGTAATTGGTATGGCGATTGAGTTACTGGTGCTTTCGGTGCCAATGCCTTCGCACGCCGCACCGGATGTTTCGGCGCCGGTTTCTTTCAATTTACAGGCCGATCAGCCGGGCACGCTCGATTTCTTCGGCTGCAAAGACGCTGGTCTTTTTACCGAGGAAGTCAGCAATTCATTACAGGGTGTCCTCGCTCTCAGCTTTGTTTCCCGTCAGGACGGCCTTTTTCCTCCCGGATTTCTCAATGCTTCGCCTCCGCCACAGGGCTGGACACACACGATGTGGACACGCGATTCAGGCGCGTTCATGCGCGAATTGGTTATGTGGGGCTACTACCAACATGCCTGCCAGGTTGCCAGGTGCCTGATGAATTTTGCGGGAACCAACCAGGCGGGCTTCATCGCATTTCCAAGGTATTTTGCCCCGGCGCGGCCTCATGAGAGCGGCGCTGAAATGGATGGTCACGCGGCAATCATTATTGCCATGGTTTCCCTATGGCAACGATTACCCGCGGATGATCCTTTCCGCCTTGCGCTTTACGATTTTCTGCATCAGCCATCTTCCCCGGTGCGATATATCCACCATCTGCTGGAACATCGGCCTCTGATTCCCGGTTCGGGCGAGTTTGGCGGCGGCGGACCAAAAGGTCTTTACGACAATGTTGTTCAGAACAATCTGTGCGCGCTTGCCCTGCTGAGTGCCGCCGAAATGGAGGATGCAGTCGGCGACAACCGTGAGGCGGATGCCTGGCGGAAAGACGCCAAAGCAATTTTTGCGCACATGGACCAATATCTGGTGAACCGGAAGGGCGCCTGGATTTGGTGTATTGATCCAGAAACATTAAAACCGGACCAGGATGTGTTGCAGAAACCTGTCAACGTCGGTTTTGGGGGGCTGAATGGAGTCGCCTGCATGAGTTCGGACGTCCTGGGATTTGATCCGGAGGCCTGGAACCAACAAATCGTGTCTCACAGTGAGAAGACTTTCGATGAACTCTATGATGTTCCATTGCGAAAGGAACAGTTCAAAAAATACGGGATTTGGAGCCAATTTGACCTCATTCACGACGGTCTGCTGACCAGCCCGTCCTACGGGCAGGGCTACGCCATCCAAACCATGCTTGTTTTCGATAAACTCGCCATGGCCGGGCACGCCCTGCATTTTCTGAGTGAGGCCACATTCGACGCTTCAGGTGTGTCGTTCGACCACGGCCGATTATCTCCATATTACTTTTATGAGCGCCTTTATTCTCCAGATGCCGAGGGCAAGTTGGAGTTAACCTCCGGCTGCGGTCCGCTCAATCTGGTCAATGTGGCCGAACCGCTCAAGGTGGCGCGGCTCATCGCCGGCGTGGACGACACGTCATCGGGCGAAGTGCGTATTATTCCCCGCCTTCCGCCCTCATGGTCCGGATATGAGGCCAAGAACTGGCCCATCCGCACACGAGCGGGGGTGGTCAGGGCTGATTTCTCGTTTGAAACAACGAATGGTGTTGCCTCTTTTCATTTGCGTTTGGAACAAGGCAGGGATATTCCAGCTTTGGCGGTTCGGCTCCCCGCCGTGAACGGAACGGTTTGGAAGAACGGAAGAGATGTTGACGAAATCAACATTCAATCAAATGTCAAAGAAACGCGGTCGCTGGCCGATTTAAAGTCCAAATTTTGAAACGGAATGTTAACGAAGTCCTTGTTGATTTTTTGCGCGAACTGTCTGATTGCCGGTGTCGCCTTTGCGTATCCAACGAATAACATCACCCTGATGTTCAACTGCGCGGCGACGAATCTGGGTCCCTCGACCCCGGATAATTTCGTGGGCATGGCGCTGTCGCGGTCCTTTATCAACGGCGCCGGCAGCTCCGCTCAGGTCTTTAATCCTTCCTGGAATCCGGGTGCCTCAACCACAACCTGGCGGCAGTTCACAAATATTCTTGGCCAGATTGGCATCCATCACTGGCGGACGATTTGCGGATACAGTGGAGACAATCCCGACCCCACGCCCGCGCAGGACAACCAGTTCTTTGCCACCCTGGCTGATTCAGGTGTTTCAAACGTTATCTATTCCTTGCATTGCTTCTGCGAAAGCGATTCCAGTGACAACATCGCCGCTGCGACGAATATTCTATTGAATTCCACAGACGCGCCGATGTTGGAATCATTTGCCCTGGATAACGAACCCAACTTTAACATCAATCAGGAGTGCCCGACCAGCAAATGGACCGAGCCGCAATACGAAGCGCAATGGAATATGGTCTACACCCAGACCGAGGACGGCATCGTGGCGGCCGGCCTTCCCATGGCGCCTTTCTCGGGACCGGATGACGGCTGTGACATACCACCCAATCCAGGACCCAGCACGCCCCAAAATTGGATTCTACAATTTGCGATAGATGAAGCACCCAGACAGTTTTTTACTATGGCTACACAGCACGACTATGATTCGAGTGCGGCGCCGACCTCGCCCGATGCCCTGGGCATGGCCACCACCAACCTTTCGCCCGCCCGGGTGGCGATTTGGAACCAGATTTTCACCAATTTGCTGGCGGGGGCGCCCACCTGGCCCAATGACTGGTACGGTAATAAACTGCGCTTTCGAATAACGGAAGCCTCGGCCTTCGATAACGGTGGAGGCACCGGCGCTACTGATGGAAATACCAATGGCCAGACTTTCTCGACCGCTCTTTGGGAATTGGACTTTTGTCATTGGTGGGCTCAGCGAGGCTGCGCCGGTGTCAATCCCTTTAACCGTCCGGTCGACTACAGCGCTCCAATTCAATTGAGCTATTCCACCGGCAATTGGACCGCGATGCCCTATGCTTACGGCCTGAAGGCATTCAATATGGGTGGACACGGTTTCCCATTTACAAACACTGAGGCATTTTTTTCCAACCCGAACAATATTAATGTAACTGCTTATGGGGTCCTGAGCGCTGACTGCCACCATCTTTACGTGACGGTCATCAATAAGACATTCGACGCAATCGGCGCCAATGCCGCGAATGTGATGATCCCGGCGCCGGCCAATTTTTCCGTAACGAACGCCCAGTACCTGCTCTTGAGCAGCACACCAGATGGCCAGGATGGCAACGCCACAAATGTGCAGACCGCGTATCTCGGCGGCGCGACGATTCCCAATAGCGGCGAATGGAGTGGAAAATGGTCGCCGCTGACTCCGGGCGGCCAGGGCCAAATCAACATGGTGGTGCAACCGGCCACCGCCGTGGTCATTGACCTCCAGGGAGATAGCTCCCCCGGCATCAGCATGGCGGGGTCGGGAAATAGTGTGGTCATCACCTATAAAGGAACGTTGCTTTCCGCCACAAACGTGGCCGGTCCATACACGCCCGTTTCCGGCGCCACGACCCCTTACTTTGTTCCCGCCACCAATGCTCAGCAGTTTTATCGAAGCAAGACTAACTAAAATATCCAATGAAATCATCCGACTTGAACTTCCGTTTGGCGCCACGCTCTGGCGTGCCCGGGCGGCCGAAACCTGCATGAAATTAATTCGACCCGGGCTTATCGCTCTTCTTCTCTTTACCCCGGCGGCTGTCACTGTGGCTCAACTGGATTTTGGCAATCCGTTGAACGGTCTGGAAACGCTCAAGAATTTTCAGACCATGCGGGCTTCGTCGACGGACCCGAATTGGCGCAACGGCAATGGCGATTCACGCCCCATCGCGCCGGGCGAAACGCTTACGCTCGCTGAACTCAAGGGGCCCGGGCGCATCGTTCATTTTTGGAACACCATTTCCGACAAGGAGCCGTGTTACTCCCGTCTTTTGTCGCTGCGAATTTATTGGGATGGAGAGACCAACCCGAGCGTGCAATGTCCGCTCGGCGATTTTTTTGGAGTCGGAAATGGCATTGACCAGGCTTTCAACTCGCTCCCCGTAAGCGTGAGTTCCAATGGGCGCGGACGCAATTGTTATTGGCCGATGCCCTTCAGGAAATCGGCGCGCGTCACTGTCACCAATGATGGGAAGCAACGTTGCGAAAACTTTTATTATCAAATCGATTGGCAGAAGCTTTCCGCTTTGCCCAGGCAAACCGCCTATTTTCATGCGATGTATCGCCAGGAATATCCCTGTGTCATGGGGCGCAATTATCTCATCGCGGACATCCAGGGCCGCGGCCAATACGTCGGCACCGTGCTGAGCGTTTGCCTGGCCTCGCCCCGCTGGTTCGGCGAAGGCAACGACTATTTCTTCATCGACGGGGAAAACGAACCCGGTCTGCGCGGCACCGGCACGGAAGATTATTTTTGCGAGGGCTGGGGTTTCTATCCGGGGTCCCAACCGTTTTACGGCGCATCCTATTGGGAGGGGGATGCGGGAAATGACATCGGCAACCTCGGCAGCTTTTACCGCTGGCACATTCCGGATCCAGTGAACTTCAAAAAATCACTCCGCGTTGAAATCGAACACAAAGGAGCGCAAACTTTTCCTGACGGCACAAGGACCGGTTTTACCGAACGGGACGATTTGTTTTCCAGTGTGGCATTCTGGTATCAGGTCGGGCCGCACAAACCTTTTCCCGACTTGCCTCCCGGTCCGGACCGATTGCCCTTGCGGGATGTCGTGTTGATCACAAGTTCTGCGGCAAAGTTCGCGCATTCCGAGCCGCCGGTTGGGATAGAACACTTCGGCGGCGTCACCCAATTTTGGCAAGTTTGGCTGCGCCCGGAAAACACCAATGGCTGGATGGAAATTCCATTTCAAACCGCCCAGGCACTGGATTCGGATCTGGTGTTGAAAACGGTTCACTCATGGAACGGCGGCATTTACCGCGTTCTTCTCGATGGCAAACAACTCGCGCAACTCGACTTCTGTTCCGGGGACATAACTCCCGCTACCGACAAATTGGGCGTTGTTCACCTTGACGCCGGCCCCCACATCTTGCGATTCGAATGCGCCGGCAAATCTCCCGAATCCATGGGCTACGCGCTTGGGTTCGGCTCGCTGATCGCGCGCACGGTCGCATATGAGCGGCCGGCTGGTGTTGATTTGCGTTCGTTGCAGAAAAAGTAAAGTATCGAAATCATTCACATCATTGAGAAAACCGTGAGCAAACAGCTGCGGGAATAACTTGAAAGAAACCAATTAATCCTGCATTACGTCATCAATATTATGCACGATTCATCCATTGACCGGCGCACGTTCCTGAAGACCGTTGGCGCGTTATCAGCCTCGACCCTGCTCGCGCCCGGAGAATTAATCGCAGACGGCCCGGCTCCATCGGCCCGAAAACCAAATTTCCTGGTTGTCATCGCCGATGACCAATGCTTTCGAACCCTCAACGCATTAAACAATACCGAGGTTCTTACGCCAAACTTTGATCGTTTGATCAAAAGAGGCACAACGTTTACACATTGCTTTCACCAGGGTTCATGGACTGGCGCGGTTTGCGTGGCGAGCCGTGCGATGTTGCACACGGGACGGCATGTGTGGGCCTGCGGCGGCAACAATTGCGGCACCTATCCGCTACTCGGCGAAACCTTACAGAAGAATGGCTATCACACCTGCGCCGTCGGCAAGTGGCACAATGGCGACGCAACCGCCCTGAGAAGCTTTGTTGCCGGCAAGACCATCGGCCCGGGCTTTTATGCTTCCACGCCGACGGATGGTTTTGCCTATCGTCGTCCGCGCCCGGGCGATCCCTGGAACGCATGGGACCCAAAATATCGCGGGCATTGGACCCCCAACGGTCTTTGGGACATTCAAGACGGGGACGACGGAGGCCGCCGGGCAAGCCCCCGATACGAGCGGCACCAGCATTCCTCTGAGTTATATGCGGACAGCGCTGTCGAGATGATTGGCAAACTGGCCGCGCAGCCGGACACGCCATTTTTCCTCTACGTGGCCTGGAATTCGCCGCATGATCCGAGGCAGGCTCCGAAAGAATTCGTGGACATGTATCCGGCGGAAAAGATTCAAGTGCCTCCCAATTTCATGGCCCAATATCCGTTCGACATCGGCGCCAATGGCCGTGATGAATGGCTCGCGCCGGACGTGCGAACTCCAGAAGTTGTACAGGTTCATCGCCGGGAATACTACGCCCTGATAACCTGGATGGATCGGCAAATGGGCCGGATCCTGGATGCCCTGGACAAATCAGGCCAGGCGGATAACACCTACATCGTCGTCACGGCGGACCATGGGCTGGCTGTGGGAGAGCATGGATTGATGGGCAAACAAAACCTGTACGACTGTTCTGTGCGAATGCCCTTCATCATCATTGGTCCAGGAATTTCGCCGGGACGTCGAATCGACGCAATGATGTATCAACACTGTCTGTTCCAGACCATTTGCGATATTGCAGGAATCCTTGCGCCGGCCACTGTCCAGTTTCCCAGCTTGCTGCCTCTTCTGCGCGGAAACCAGACCCGCATGTTCGATTCCATGTATTGCGCCTACGAAAAATATCAGCGCTCCATCCGAACCGATAGCCACAAACTGATTCTCTACCCCGAAGTCCGCCAGGTCCAACTGTTTGATATCGTCAACGATCCCTGGGAAATGAAAAACCTCGCCACCGATCCCGCCAATTCCGGCACTATATCCGAATTGTTCCGTGAATTGACAAAGTTACAGCACACAGTTTCAGACAAATTGGTTCTGAACCCTGGATCTTTTGGCATCCGGGTCTAGTCGCAAAAACGACCAGCCTTCCACGGTTACTGCCAATGCGGGCGCGCCCAGATGTAGCGATGTCCGTGCTGTATCCAGCGGCCCTGTACCCATACTGCGCCCGGATGCGGACGTGACGCCCAATAACCGTGCACCCACACCCACCGGCCTCCCTGCCAGTCCCAGTAACCGGGCGTCCACACATAGGTCATATTCGTTTGCGGTGGAATGACTTCCGATTCGGGCGGCGGCGGCATTTCCGGTCCTGATTGTGGCGCCTCCTGTTCGGTCGCGCAGCCGGCGAGCAAAGCGAGGCCCGCGGCCAAAGCGGCTATTCTCGTCGAAATTAGTTTTTTCATAGACACTGTATTTCTCCTTTGATTCGTCTGCTTTAAGACTCGCGTTTTCCCGCGGATTTGCAACACATTTTTCCATCGAAGTTTTCCACTTTGCAAATACTTCAAATGGGTTAATGCGCCGCCCCTCGTGCTGGCGGCCTCGAAACCCGCTTAAACAGGAAAACCAATGGCACACACCCCAGCGCCAGCAGGCAAAAGAATCGAAAATTGTCCACAAAAGCCCAGAGGTGCGCCTGCGCGTCCAGTGTTTGATAAAGCACGCTGTAAGCTTGCCCCGTGGCCGTGACGGGATCGGCCTGCCGCGACAGTGCGTGCTCGGCCACGGCCAATTGCCGGGTAAATGCAGGGTCCGTCGGCGTCATGTGTGTCACCATCAGGGCCTGGTGTTTTTGCGCGCCGCGCGCCAGCATCGTCGTCACAAAAGCAATGCCGATGCTCCCGCCGAGATTGCGCATGAGATTGTATAGGCCGGATGCATTGCCAATTTGATTTTGCGCCAAATATCCCATTGTTGTCGTCGTGAGCGGCACAAAAATAAAGCTGATGGCGATGCCGTTCAAAACGCTGGGAAAAATCACGCTCGCCGCGCTCACCTGCAAATTGATGCTGCTCAACATCCATGATGAATACGCCAGGAGACAAAATCCGAAGCAAAGCAAATAGCGGTTCGGGATTTTGCCTACAATGCGCCCCACCATAAACGTCGTAATAAAGGCGGCCACGCCGCGCGGCGATTGCGTGAGCCCGCTTTGGAGGGCGGGATAGCCCATCAGCGTTTGCATGAACAGTGGCAGTTCGGCTGTCGTGCCGTAGAGGATTCCCGCCAGTACAGTCATCAGAAACACGCCGACCGCGAAATTACGGTTTCCGAAGACACGCAAATCCACCAATGGATGCTCCGCCGTAAATTCGCGCACGATAAAAGCGATCAGCGCCAAAATCGAAATAACGAACATCCACCGGATCCACACCGCGCCGAACCAGTCCGCTTCCTGGCCTTTGTCGAGTGCGACCTGCATCGTAGCCAGCCAGATACACAGGAAACCGAACCCGATGAAATCAATGGTCGCGTGTTTGTTTCGTTTGATGTAGGGCGGGTCCTCGACAAGCCATTGCGCCATGAAGGCGGCCAAAACTCCAAACGGCAGGTTCACATAAAATATCCAGCGCCATGAAAAATTGTCCGTAATCCAGCCGCCCAGCGTCGGTCCCAGAATCGGCGCCACGACCACGCCTTGCGCAAACGCCGCCATCGCCACGCCGCGTTTCTGCGGCGGAAAACTTTCCAGCAGCACCGCCTGCGCGATCGGCACCATAGCGCCTCCGCCCACGCCTTGCAGTATTCGGGCGATGATCAGCGTTGTGAGCGTTGGCGCCGCTCCGCACAACGCCGACGTGGCCGTAAAGATCCCGATGCACATAATCAGCAGCCGTTTGCGCCCAAAGTAATTCGACAGCCATCCTGTCATCGGCAGGATAATCGCGTTGGACACGAGATAGCTGGTGAGGACCCAGGTCGCCTCGTCCGGTGTCGCTGACATGCTTCCGGCAATATGCGGCAACGCAATGTTGGCGATGGACGTGTCGAGCACTTCCATGAACGTCGCCAGCATCACCCCCACAGCAATAAGCCATGGGTTATGCCTGGGATGCCATTCCTGGGTCATTTTTTCGCCGCTGCTTTAATCCCAATCGCCGCCGTGATGGCGAATATAACCGCCACAATCGCCGTCACGAACTTCGGCACTTTGACCGATGATGTCAGCACCGTCGGTACGACCGAAAGGCCCGGGCCGATTGTCTTGTCCGCGGGCAACGGCTCGTCAAAGACGATCTTCACCGGCACGCGCTGTACTACCTTCACGTAATTGCCCACGGCATTTTCCGGCGGCAGCAGGCTAAACACCGCGCCGCTGCCCGCCTGGACGCTGTCCACGTGCGCGCGAAACGTCCTGCCGCCCAGCGCGTCTATGCTCACCAGCACGTTTTGGCGCGGTTCCATGTCCCGCAATTGTGATTCCTTGAAATTGGCCACGACCCACACGTTTGTCGGCACCAGAGAAAATATCGTTTGTCCGGTCTCCAGATAATCTCCTGTTTCCACCTGCTTGCGGGTGACCAGGCCGTCGCACGGCGCGTAAATCTTCGTGTACGAAACGTTCAATTGCGCCGAGTTCACTTGCGTTTTCGACTCGTTCAACTGCCCCAGTACCGCGTCGGCCTCCGCCCGGGCCGCCTCCATTTGCGCCTGGGCTTCATTGACTTTGGATTGATCGGCTGCGGCCTTGGCATTCGCGGAACTCAGATTTGCCTCCGCTTCCTCATCCGACGCTTTAAACTGTTCAAACTCCTGCGGCGAAATCGTGTTTTCCTTCACCAATTCTTTCGCCCGGTTAAAGTCGTCTTTGGCCCGTGTCGCCGTCGCCGCCGACGCTTCCGCGTCCGCCTTTGACTCGCTGGCATCCGCCTCGGCCGTCGTCACTTTGACTTTCATCAAATTGTATCCTGCAATCGCGGCCTTTAAATTGGATTGCGCCGAATCGCTCGCAGCCTGCTTTTGTCCAAGCGTCGAGTCGTAATCAGAGGGATCAATTTCCACCAGCAGTTGATTCGACCGCACAAATTCATTGTCCACGACATAAACCGCCGAAACCTGGCCGGAAATTCTTGGCGCGACTGAAACAATGTGGCCGGTGATAAATGCATCATCCGTGCTCTCGCTTGTGAGCGTGGAGACGAAATAATTCAATCCGAAATAGACAAGCGCCGCCACAGCCACGGCTGCCAGGCCGATGACCAGCGGCGAGGCCGCTTTGCCATTGCCATTGGGTGTCGGTGCGGGCTGTGCCGTCGGCTGCGGTTGCGGCTGGGTTTGCTGCGCCGGTCGATTCGGCGCGGTTGTCGTGCTCTCACTCATGGTCTGGCTCTTTCAAATGCTTTTGTAATGGTTATTTCTTTTTGGCCGCCCCGCTGAAAAACAGGTCCAGGATGCGATCGGCAGTCTTGCGGTCCACGCGAAACCCCGGCATCAACAAAGGCGCCTTGACGAAAAAATTGGTGTGGCCAAAAAAACTGTAGGCCAGGTCATGGCTATCGAAACGCGAGTCCAGTTCGCCCGACCCTTGCGCCTTTTTTATGAGCGAATGGATGAATTCCATGTTGCGGCGGCAGATTTTGACAAAATCCAGTCCGGGCGGAATCTCGCCAGGCGCTGCGTAGGCAGTCGAAAAGGCGATCCGCGTCAGTTCGCGGTTCTTTTGAAAATACTCGAAGAGAGCGATGAGAATCTCCCGCGCCTGTTCGCGAAATGTCGCGCCTCGCGCCGACGCCTCCTGCATCAGCCGCAGCCGTTCATCCAGCGCCTCCTTCACCAGCGCCTCAAACAAACCCGCTTTGTCCCGGAAATGATAATACAGCGCCGGCTTGGACACACCCGCGTCGCCGACGATCTGTTGCACGGACGTAGCCGCGTAGCCGGCGTTGGCGAAACGCTTGAGCGCCGCCTTAAGGACCTGTTTTCGTGTTTCCGGACCGTGCTTGGCCATAATACCTACCGAACGGTAGGTAATGAACTGCAAAATGTCAAATGAATTCCGTCCTCGTAGCAGCCGACGTGAGGAGGCTCTAATCATTTCGCGCGTCGCCTCTTCGCATGCGAATGCCCCTTCCAACTGCCCAACGCTCAACGGAACCGAGCCCGCTTCAACGCTTCAACGAATCGCGCTTTTTTGAGGATTGACACAGTCACGGTCACGCTTCAAATTCTTCCACCGCGACTAAAACAAAAATAATAGATTTTATGGCCATCAAAGCAGGTTCCAAAGCTCCCGATTTTACGCTCAAATCCAAACAGGCCTCGGGCCTGGTGGATGTGAAATTAAGCGACAATTTCGGCAAAAAAAACACGGTGCTGCTCTTCTTTCCGGCCGCCTTTACCAGCGTCTGCACGAAGGAAATGTGCGACCTGAGCGGCGGCATGAATGCCTACACCAGCACCGGCGCGGATGTCATCGGCATCAGCGTAGACACCCCGTTCGCGCAGGAAGCCTGGGCGCAAAAAGAAAAGATCAGCGTCACGCTGGCGAGCGACCTGAATAAAGAAGTCACAAAAAAATACGACGTTGTGTTTCCCATGCTCGCCGGCGTGGGCGATACCGCCGCGCGCGCCGCGTTTGTCATCGATAAAAACGGCGTCGTCCAATACAGCGAACAAACCCCCACGCCCAAGGACCTGCCGAATTTTGACGCGGTCAAGGCGACGCTGGCGAAGCTGGGCTAAAGCCCGGTTGGTGGATTGGCGGATAAACGGATTGATGGATTGCTCGAGCGGCTTTGGGCTTTTCCACCCAGCTTGCTTTCCCCTGTTTTTGGGCAGATAGTCATGCATAGTCAATAGTTTGACTGCATGGCGGCGTGAAAATCCTTATCATCATTTATTTTCTTATAATGGCAGGGGTTGTGCTCGTGCCTGTGGTTGCCGCCGGAGCTATTTGGCTTTTCCTTTCCTTGAAACCACGCTCATCAAATGTTCCGCCAAGGCCCCCATTCAAATGCCCGGCTTGCGGGAGCCTGCAGGTTGATATTTATTCCTCGGGATTGTGGGATGGATTCGATTCGAAGAGTCGCGGGACCTGCGGCACAATGAGTACGGGAACCTGTAGTAATTGCGGAGTCCATTGTGAGCAAATTTGTGGGAGGGACAACGATACGAAATCGGACTACACGGAGATCCGCGTCCTTTCAGAAGACGAGTGGCAATTGAGGATCGGACCGCATGAACGGATGAGGCGCCGGCAGGAGAGTTGGCCGTTCATCTCTGACAACCAGGACCGATCGGCCTAACGTAAGTGCGAAGGGTTGTGGTGGCTCCGACACATTCGGGGCGCCGAAGGCCTCTTCATTCAACGCTTCACACTTAAACGCCTCAACAGCCAGTCACAGCGCCAAAAGCAGTTTCTTAATCTCCTTCAGCCTCCCCTTCGCATCTTTCTTCGTAAGCCGTGGGAATTTTCCGCCGAGCGTGATGAAATCATTATGACGAGTGAGCATGAGCTTGTCATTGCTCACATCAATGGCGGTCACCGATTTATCGGCGGCGAGGATTTTGAGTTCGGCGATTTGCAGGAGCAATTCCACCTGAGGTGGAGGCGGTCCAAAACGATCGCGCAACTCCTTCTCGAGGTTTTTAAGCGCAGCCAGTTCGTTGGCCTGGGCCAGCTTGCGATAGATGTCGATACGATGGCGCGGATCCGGCGCGTAGGAATGCGGCAGCGTCGCATGGTTCGCGAAAGGCCGGGCCTCGTCCGTTGGTTTGCTCACTTCCTGTCCCTGGCCGAGAAAATCCAGCTTCACGTTTACCTCTACGCGCGGTTTTGTCTTTTCGCCTTTAAGTGATGAAACGCTCTGCTTGAGCAACTGACAGTACAATTCGAAACCCACAGCAGTGATATGCCCGCTTTGTTCGGAGCCCAGGAGATTGCCCGCGCCCCGAATTTCGAGGTCGCGCATCGCGATTTTGAATCCGCTGCCCAGCGTCGAGTATTGGCGAATAGCGCTGATGCGCTTGCGGACATCGGTCAGAAGGCTGGCGTGCCGCGGCAGGAGCAAGTACGCGTAAGCCTGATGCTTGTAGCGTCCCACGCGGCCGCGAAGCTGATACAAATCGCTCAGACCGAACCGGTCCGCCCGATCGATGATAATGGTATTGGCATTGGGAATATCGAGCCCGCTTTCAATAATCGTCGTCGAAAGCAAAATATCCGCGTCACCGTTGACAAATTTCATCATGACCTCTTCGAGTTCATCCGATTCCATCTGGCCATGGCCGACGACGATGCGCGCCTGGGGAAGGAGCGTTTGCAGTTTGCCGCGCATCAGTTCAATGGTCATGACCCGGTTGTGAAGGAAGAAAACCTGTCCGCGCCGGTCCATCTCGCGCCGAATGGCTTCGCGGATGATCCGTTCGTCGTATTGGGTGACGATGGTCTCCACGGGCAGCCGGTCATGAGGCGGGGTTTGGATGGTGCTCATATCGCGCGCGCCGGTGAGCGCGAGATAAAGCGTGCGTGGAATTGGCGTGGCGCTCAGCGTCAGCACGTCCACGAGCGTGCGCAACCGCTTGAATTTCTCTTTGTGCAGTACGCCGAACCGCTGTTCCTCATCAATGACCACAAGGCCCAGGTCCTTGAATGTGATGTCTTCCTGCAAAATTCGGTGCGTGCCAATGACAATGTCAACGCCGCCGGCGGCCAAATCTTTGACCACCTGCTGCTGCTGACGGCGGGTGCGAAACCGGGAGAGCAATTCGACCCGTACCGGATAATCGGCCATGCGCTCGCGGAAATTGTTAAAGTGCTGCTGCGCCAGCACCGTCGTGGGAACCAGCACGGCCACCTGTTTGCCGTCCATCACCGATTTAAACGCCGCGCGAATGGCCACCTCCGTCTTGCCAAAACCCACGTCGCCGCAAATCAAACGGTCCATCGGACGGGCTCTTTCCATATCCGCCTTCGTGTCCGCGATGGCGGTAAGTTGGTCCGGCGTTTCTTCGTAAATAAATGCGTTTTCAAATTCCCCTTGCCAGGGCGTGTCCGATTTGAACGCGTGGCCTGTCTGCGTTTCCCGCGCCGCCTGAATGCGCAACATTTCCGCTGCCACGTCCCGAACCGCGTGTTCCGCCTGTTCCTTCGCCTTGCGCCAGCGGTTGCCGCTCAGCGTGTTCAGGGGCGGATTCGCTTTGCCCGCGCCCACGTATTTGCCCACCAGATGCGCTTCGCTTACAGGCACATAAAGCTTTGGCGGTTCCGCCTCCGCGCCGGAAGACGCATACTCGATCACAAGACATTCGGTGTCCCCGTGCTTGCCGGTTGAAGCCGGAAGATTCTTTAGCCCGAGAAATTTCCCGATGCCGTATTGCACGTGGACAACCAGATCCCCCTCCTCAAGGTCCGTGAAATCGATGTCCAGCGCGGACCGCGCAGCCTGCGCGTGCGACGATTTGAGCCGGCGCGGCCGTTGAATTTTGTAACGCCCGAAAATTTCCGCATCTGTCACGACAACCAGTTTGGCTTCATCACAAACAAAGCCGCGTGACAACGAACCGATTTGAAGCGACGGCGCAGTTTCGTGGCCGATGTAGTCGCGCCAAATCTCTTCGAAACGCTCGCGCTCGCCCGCATTGTTGCAGAACACGTGGACGGCATAGTTCTGGCGCAGCCAGCGATGCAGTTGATTGAAGAATTCCCGGCGCTGTGCCTCGGCGATTTGCGGGTTGCCCGCGTATTCTGCCAACGGACGAAACGTTTCCAGGCTTTGAAATGGCGTCGTATCCGTTGAATCGCCTTGGCTTTCGGACAGAGTGACCGTCGTAAAACTCCCGGCCCTCCTTTGGAAATCTTCCCAGGAAAAGAAGAACGCGTCGTCCGCTGGAATGCGACTGGCGTATTCATCCGCGCGAATGGAAAGTTGCTCAGGCTCGCAAAACAGGAAAATCGCTTCGGGCGGAAGATAATCCGGCAATCCTGCCAGCGACGGCATTGGTTGCCGCCTCAACAGGCCCATCTCACCGGCAGGCGGAATGGTCACATCGGCAATTTCCTGCCGCGAGATTTGAGTGAGCGGATCAAATTCCCGCAGGGATTCGAGTTCGTCGCCGAAAAATTCCAGCCGCACCGGCCAGGGACCGTTTGAAGGAAAAATGTCCACGATACCGCCACGCAGCGCAATCTCGCCCTTTTGCGAAACTTGCGCTTCCGGTTCGTAACCCTGTTCTTCAAGCCATTCGATGAGATCGAGCGGGGCGATTTTGTCGCCGCGCTGCATGCGGCGGGCGCGCTCTTTTAAGTCGCCCGGCATGAACGTCTTTTGCAAAAGCGCGATCACACTGGTGACAACGGCAGGGGCGCCGCGCTGCGGCGTCCGCGCCGCGTCCAGCGGCGCAATTCCGGTCGCTCCCGTCGTGCCCAGCAGCGTCACAAGAGTCTGCAGCCGGTCACTGATAACATCCGAATGCGGCAATTTCCCTTCGTGCGGAAGCACCTCCCACTCGGGATAGAACAGGACGCGCGATGACATTTGCGGGCTAAGGTTTAGCCAGGTTTCGAGGTCCTGTTGAAAGACTTCCTGCGCCTTCAGATTGTCAGTAACGATGACAATGGGCCGTTGAGGAAATTCTCGCTTGATAAGCGCCGCGATGAACGGCCAGGCCGGTGCGGTCATGCCTGAAAAAGAAAACGCTCCGCCGTCCCCTAATCGCCGCGCCAGAGACTGCACAGCGGGAGCCTTTGCGATTTCAGCGAACAAATGGCTTGCCGCGATATGGACCGAACTGTGCGCCAAGCGGCCAGAATGTCGCAGTGCCAGGCGGTAACGTCAAACGGAAAGGGGTGTGTTCCGCGATTTTCAGATTAATTACGGCCGATCTTCCTCAATGAAAATTAAAAAACTTTAATTGAAAAGAATCTTGAAAATTTGTGTCTAAAAACCATAATATAGGCAGATGGAGCGGATGGACGCGGGTTTATTCCAAAAACATTGCCGGTCGCCGGACACGCCCAAACTCTCCAGTTTGCAAACACTTCTTAATTTGTTAGAATAGATAATTATGAGTTTGGCTCCGTTCAGCAACCTCGCCTACATGGAGTTGCTTTACAGTCGTTATCAACGTGATCCACAATCGGTTCCACCCGAATGGCGGCATTATTTCGCTGAAACCATAGACGAAAAGAAAAACGGCAACGGCGATTCGCAACCGTCCTTTGCCCCGCGCAGCATCTTCAATCCCGCCGCTCTCGCCGCTCCCACGGAATTTAAGCCGGAAATGTGCGCGCCAGGCATACAGGAGCGGTTGTATGAGATGATCCGCAATCATCGTGTGCGCGGCCACATGATCGCACAGGTGGATCCGCTCGGTTCGCCACGCCCGGTTCTGCCTGAACTCGAGTTGGACTTTTACGGTTTTTCTGAGAGTGAACTGGATACGCCCGTCAATTCGGCCACACTGCCCTACAATACCCCGTTAACGGTCCGGGAAATTTATCAGCGGCTGCGCAACACATACTGCCGCTCCATCGGCGCCCAATTCATGCATATCGGCGATGCCGCTATTCGCCAGTGGCTCCAGCACCGCATGGAGATCACTCAGAACCACTTTGAGCTTTCGCGCGATGGACAAATCCGCATCTTGACACGGCTGACGGACGCCGTCATCTTCGAGGAATTTCTCCGGAAAAAATTCCTCGGCGCAAAAACATTTTCTCTCGAAGGGTGCGAAACTCTTTTGCCTTTGCTGGATTTGGCTGTGGAAAAAGCCGGAAGCCAGGATGTTCGCGACATTGTCATTGCCATGGCGCACCGCGGACGGCTCAACGTGCTCGCCCATATCGCCGGCAAAGATTTCTCCCGCATATTCCGCGAGTTCAGCGACAAAGAGCCCGAAGAGGGGGAAGGCCTCGGTGATGTCAAATATCACAAGGGACATAGCGGCTATTGGACCCGGGCTGACGGTCAAAATATCCATATTTCGCTCTGCTTCAACCCCAGCCACCTGGAATACGTCAACCCGGTCGCTATGGGGCGCACCCGGGCACGGCAGGATCGCCACGGCGATTATGTGCGCCGTCAGGTCTTCTGCCTGCTCATTCACGGCGACGCCGCGTTTGCCGGCGAAGGCATCGTGCAGGAAGCCCTGAATCTCAGCGAACTGGCCGGTTACGCCGTCGGCGGGACGCTCCACGTGGTGCTAAACAATCAAATCGGATTTACCACCACTCCCGAAGAATACAAGTCAACCGCCTACGCCACCGGCATTGCCCGCATGTTGCAATCGCCGGTCTTCCATGTGAACGGTGAAGACCCTGAGGCCGTGGCGCAAGTCGTGCGGCTTGCCCTGGATTTCCGCCATGAATTCCAGAAGGACGTCTTCATTGACATGTACGGCTATCGCCGGCTCGGCCATAACGAGACGGATGAGCCCACATTTACCCAGCCCGTTCTCTATCGTGCCATCAGCCAGCGCAAGAGCGTGCGCGAAAGTTATTTGGAGCACCTCCAAAAACTGCACGGCGTGACGGCTGAGGAAGCCGAAAAAATTTCCCAGGAACGCCACGAAAATCTGGAGCGCGAACTGGCCGCCGCCAATCAAAACCAAAGCAATGGGCACAACGGCCCCAAAAAGGGCGGCATTTGGAATGATTATATCGGTGGACCCGAACCCCGCGAAGAAATCCAAACAGGCATCGCCTCTGAACGAATTTCAACCTTGCTTCGCAAACTCTCGGACATCCCCGCTCATTTTCATCTGCATCCCAAATTGCAACAGAATGTGGAGCGCCGCCGCGAAATGGCCGATGGCAAAGCGCCGTTGGACTGGGCCGCCGGCGAGGCGCTCGCCATGGCGTCGCTCGCTGAGGAAGGCGCGCGCATTCGATTGACCGGCCAGGACTGCGCCCGCGGCACGTTCAGCCATCGCCATGCTGTCTTATATGATTACGAGAACGGCACGCCCTATAGCCCGCTTCAGCACTTGTCCGACACACAGGCGCCGGTTGAAATTGTCAATAGCCCTCTGTGCGAATCCGGCGCGCTGGGTTTTGAGTACGGATACAGCCTTGATTTTCCCGAGGCGCTCATCATGTGGGAAGCGCAATTCGGCGATTTCGTCAACGTCGCGCAGGTCATTTTGGACCAGTTTATTTCCAGCGCGGAGGACAAATGGCGCCGCCTCTCAGGTTTGGTGATGCTCCTGCCGCATGGGTTCGAAGGAATGGGGCCGGAGCATTCCAGCGCGCGTATCGAGCGCTTTCTCACATTGGCCGCCGAAGACAACATTCAAGTCGTCCAGCCCACCACCCCCGCGCAGCTTTTCCACGTTCTGCGCCGCCAGCAACTTCGCAAATGGCGCAAACCGCTCATCATCTTTACGCCCAAGAGCCTCTTGCGCCATCCTAAAGTCGTTTCCCCAATGTCCGATTTCGTGAACGGCCATTTCCAAAAGTTTCTCCCGGACGATTTGCCGCCGCAAAACATCAAGCGCGTTTTGCTGTGCACCGGAAAAATCTATTACGAACTGCTCGCCTATCGCGAGCAGCACCAGCACAACGACACCGCTATCATTCGCATCGAACAGCTTTATCCGCTTCGCGATGAAAGGCTCGAGCAACTCCTGTCGCCCTACGCTGACAACACCCCGGTTTTGTGGGTGCAGGAAGAGCCGTTTAACATGGGCGCGTGGCGTTACCTCCATGAAAAATTCGGGAAACATCTTTTCGGCCGGTTGCCCTTCGCGCCTATCAGCCGTCACGAATCCGCCAGCCCCGCCACTGGTTCCTCCAGCAGGCACAAGCTCGAGC
>Ga0335073_10001516_pt1 | contig 31156 bp, 30 predicted proteins | sample Lox_Sample_22_FD_207093 | JGI IMG/M metagenome (GOLD analysis project Ga0335073, IMG submission 207093) | Soil microbial communities from Loxahatchee National Wildlife Refuge, Florida, United States - Lox_Sample_2.2 | ecosystem: Environmental > Terrestrial > Soil > Wetlands | place: USA... | reverse complement strand
GCCGCTTAAGATTGCCCACAGGATGCTCAAGTATCCAGAGTTTATTTGAGTTTTCGCACGTTGCTGAAGCTTCTAAGCAGAATACGAATGGTTTCAATAAATCACCATAGCCCCCACTGGATGATACCGTAACTTCGAGAACCCGAGCTGCAGCTTATGACTATTTTCAATTAGAGGTACACAGTCTCTCGTAACATGAGACAGACGTAGGCTGTGTCCGTAACTGCTGACACAAATGACGGATAGCGAAAAGTAGAAAATGCTCGGCGGAATTAACGAAATTTGTAATGAGTCGCTATCGTACCGTGGCGACTATCTTACGTAGACAAGACTTTACCATGGTCAGAACGAACGGCCGTCCCATCAGCCGAAGAATCCATCATGAAGTACAGATAGGCTTCCGCAATTTCCTCAGGTCGGCCGAGTCTTTTCGTTATGGAAGCTTCCTTGAAGTTTTCCAAGACCGCATCGGGTAGTCTGTGGAACAATTGACAATTCGGTCTGTACAGCGCCAGGATTCACAACATTAACGCGGATCGGCGCAAGATCAACTGCCAATCCACTTGCGAGACCTTAAAAGTGCCCCTGAAGTCATGGTAACGATAGCCCAGGTCTTCGGAGGACGAAGGTGGGCGGTACCGGACGTAAGTGTGAAGGAGGATGTGATGGATTTGTTGACGAATTCAAATGTGGCAATAATTTTGGCGATAAGCGTCGGCGCAAAGACCCTCACCTTCATGATTGAATTGAAGACATTGAGATCTGTGCCTGCTAGAGGTATTCCACCAGTGAGATTCAATCGATCACTGGAAGTGAAGACAATATGATCGATCCATTTGGTTCCATTTTCTGAGACGGTTTTGAAGAGACGTCGGAGGTTATCTTCCAGTGCAAATGTTTGCCATAAGTCACACGCTTCTGTGACAATTTGGTCTTTGACGTGAGGATACGATGTTCGTAGTCGTTGAACTGTTTTCGTGAGCTTTTCTGTGTTGGATCCTGAAATGACCAGCTTTGCACCATGTTTCAAAACGATACGGTACCGCCTCGGCAACCGCATAGCCAATGCCAGAGGTCCCACCGAAGATGAGAACGCGCTTTCCTTCGAGTTTGTTGATGTACTTGTAAGTTGCCATTTTCAATTGGAGAATTGAAGTATTGAGATTCTGAGAACATACGTAGAGATTCTATTATCCATCAACACCCGGTGCACTTCGGCGTCCGAGAACAGACCGCCTTATAAATATTCGCCATGCTGGGGCCAAACCAAGACCCTTAACGTGTTTCTCGATTTTGTGCCCAAATCGATGAACTTCAACCGCAAAATCGATGGCTCTAAAACTCCATAAGAATATTTTCTATACTATTTTAAACCTTATGGCCAAATTTGAAGGTAATTGCGGTCGCCAATGCTGAGAAAAAGCGCTTTAAGTTAAAAATACGACAATGGAGCTTAGAATCAAAGTATCTCAAGAGGCACGAAGTATATTGATTCCAAACTCCATATATGTATTCCATAGGCTAATTTAAACCTCACGAACGAATTTGGAACTGATTGAATAAGCCATTACGAAGATATTTGTAGTTGAACTTCGTTGAGTTGTGCAACGACCCGAGTGATCCATGAGCCGGTGCGGACCATGCGCTAGTGAAATATGTACAGGAACAAATATAATTAACCTGTGGCGAGCCCGCTATGTTCAAAATGCGTGGAACAATCGCGAAAACTGTATCAAACATCAAAAGAATTTTTCAAGTCGTTATTGATGGAGTCTGAACCGTTGAGCATCTTAGAGAGCCGATTCTCCGCTAATCTGTGCTCCGTCTCAAGCTCCTTGTTCATATCGAAGTGACGCATCGCAAGGCAAAGCAGTCCAGCAAGGCCAGCCATACCGCAGTACACACCAAAGACTCCATGGATACCATACGTGTAAGCTTCGAGGATTTGATGCTTCATGAGCGAATCTGAGGGAAGGGAGCGGAAGACTGCAATATAGCTTTCCGCATCCTTAGCCAGCGAGGCAGGCAGGCCCAACTGGTCGAGCTTGATCAGCATGACGTTCTGGAAGACTGAACCGCCAACACCGACACCAATCGCCATTCCAAAGCTGCGTAGGAATGCATACATGGCAGCGGCGTAAGCTTCATCCCTTGGACGAGCGATGGCTTGCGTGGCAAAGTTTTGTGCGTTGAGAACTAGGCCGTGACCGAGACCGACGAGGACAAGACTTACAGCCCAGGTAGCTTTGTTTGTGTTGGCATCCCAGTGGATTAAGAGTCCAGTGCCAAGTGTTGTCAGAGTCCAACCGGACCAGATTGCCCATCTGAAACGGTTGGCTCTTGAGACGACACTACCAACAACAACTGACGCTGGTACGAGTGAACAGAGAGCTGGTAATAGATTCGTTCCGGTGGCGATAGGAGAATTCTCCTTCACGGCAAGGAAGTAGAGTGGGATATAGTAAAGAAGGCCGTAGAGCTAGAAGTCATATTAGCAGGTTATTGTCCATGAGACAAGCATTTAATCTTACCAAAAGCCCTTGGATCATGGCACCAGCATAAGCCACAAAGGCACTAGGGCAATAGAAGAGGTTAAGGCGAAGTAAAGGTTCTCGTGCTCCATAGCTTTCCCATAGTCCAGTAGCAACAATACCAAGTATGCCTAAGACGAGAGGAACGATGGTTCGGAAGCTATTCCATGGTTCTTGAGTGCCACCCCATGAGATAGCGATGAGTAAAGAAGTAGATGAAGATATAAAGAGAGCTCCACCGATCCAATCGACTCGGAAAAGTTTCTCTTTGAGAGATTCGGTTCGAGGCTTCAAGGTCAGAAGCAAAGGGATGGTGACAGAGCCGATGAAGCAGAAGGGAAACATGATATAGAATATCCAGCGCCAGGTGGTGTGCTCGACGAATACACCGCCAATTAATGGACCTGAATACGTAAGTCACCGTATACCAAATTCAAATTCGGTGTCTTGTCGTACCTATGCAAGTTCCAAGAGCCCATGCACCTTGACTGAGTATTGTTAATCTTCATCGCAACGAGGAGAGAGAGGATTGAACATACATAATGCCATAGTACTTTGCGCGAAACCGAAGTGGAACGATATCAGTAAAAATGACGAGTCCAAGTATGAAGATACCACCTCCTCCAACTCCTTGCACAGATCGACCCACGAGTAGCAGAGTGAGTGAGTGAGCGACGCAGCAGAGAATGGTTCCGATAGTGAAGAGGATAACTGATGAAATTAAACAGATTGGTCGACCGAAAACATCACTCAGAGCAGCCGTGAATGGCATTGTCACTGCACAAGAAAGAAGATATGAGGTACCAATCCAGAATCCTTTGGTCGCGGTGATGTTGAGGTCCGTGACTATGTCCTACCCCGTTCAGTCAGCTTTATGATATGCATATTATTGGCTGACGAGACTCACACTCAATGATGTTACAATAATTGTAGCGTCTAAGGAAATCATGATTGAGATTATGGCAAGAGAGATCATGATGAGGAATTCGTGAGTGGTGGGTTTCCAGACAGGCTCTGTGCTTTCGTCATCCTGTGAGCGTTGACAATCTTTGATGCCGATGACAGCCTCATCAACCTCTTTTGATGATGTGAAGATATCCATATTGTCTGAAAATTAGTAGCTTGGGGGAAAAAGTCAAGTTTCATCGCTGTTGAATGCGTATTTTGTGAAAGGCGGCATCGCCGGCACATATGTATCAAGCACATAATTCGGTAAACACGCACGGGCATGATAAGATGAAACCATTCGTATAGCTGAACACCACTGAAAGCACTAAGGTGACCGAAGTTGTTCGAAGACTGGCCATGATAGCCTGGAAATCCAGCAAATTTCAGCCCCCAGCCATCGTAGCGCAGAATAGCAACGGGTGATATGCAGATCCGAAAGTGGCAGTTCCAGCTGCAAGCCCAATCCGGCTTACAGGTCGCGATGAGAGTTCTTACTGCAGAGGGTCTCATGCTCAGATAAGCGGCTTGTGACGGCGACCTCGCATCCTTCGCTGAGTCGGCGAACGTGGACATCCGGAGCGAGTGGCGAATAGCCCAAGCTGCGCAGCCGTGCACGAAGGAGTCGTCCGCTTCCCAGCAGTGCGTAATAGACTGTAGATCTAGACGAAGCGCTGAAGCTCGAAGCTGAAGCTGTGTGTAGACGGACGGGTTGATTAGAGCAGGGTACTCAGCCGTTGCTGGTGTGTTGTTCGCATGCAGCTATGATAGGGCTGAGATTGCTGCATTTTGATGGCTACAATAACCGTGTATGGTTCGATGGCAGCCTTGGCGTCGCGCTTGACCTCACTAGGCTCTTGTTCTGCACTTCCGCTCTTGTCCAGCCGCACCCCAGTAAAATGTAAGAGCCAGTTGGATACTGTAGTAGATTCCATCTGGAGCCCATCGGTACGGCTCTCCCGTCGCTTGGGCACTTACGCACAGCCGCGGCGTCTTTCCCAGTACGGTAGCTAGCCGTCCAGAGAACCACAGCCTATCACTGTCCAGCTACAGCTGGGGCTGTAGTGCGTAACGTGGACCTCATCCGAGCTTGGGATTGAGCTTTTGATAATTCATGGCCCATAAGAATACGTGTGTAGCCGAAGCGACTATTAACAGGGACGTGAACTGTCATTAGGAACCAAATCTTGTAATTCGCACGTAGAAGACTGTCACGCACTTTCAGGAGAGGAGGGAAAGAGAACGTGGGTCGACTGGCGCGCAACTTCTTCGTAACCACCTATCATTATCTGTTGTCTCTCCACACACGGCACGAATGTCGAACGAGTGGACTGGAACGCATAATCACATTATAGCTCTGGCTGCTAGTACTGCTTGTATCCACGCATTTTCTCAATCTCAGCTCTGGCTTCTTCCAGTTCCTCTTCCGAAGGCATGTTTACCACCATTAGGTAGAGGACATCCTAGTCAACAAGTCAGAAGATCAAAATCCGTGGCAATGCGAGTGGTCTCACCCTTTTCAAAAGTTTCTGAACCAGCATTGGTGCCGAATATTCATATGGAATCCCTCCGAAGCCGATGCCACCCCTGCCGGCCATTCCTCCTCCCATACCTCTGTAGGACATCTGTTGAGCTTGCTGCTGCATCATGAACTGCTGCTGCTGAGCCATCTGCGCATTCATGTTGACATCCAGAGGATAGTTCGGGTCGTCGCAGTAGGAGTAGTTCCCTTGGACCGGGCCCATCCCCATTCTTCCACCCATTCCCATACCCATTCTTCCTCTTCCGAAACCACCTCCCATCATACCCATTCGGCCTCCTCCTAGCCCACCTCCCATCATGGCGGCTCTCTGCTCAGCGATCGCTGCAACTCCACCTCCCATCATAGCGGCTCTCTGCTCAGCGATCGCCGCCACTCCACCGCCATATCCATAACCTCTACCTCCAAATCCACCTCCTATTCCTCTGCCGTATCCGTATCCATACCCATATCCAAAGCCACGCTGTATTGGTGGAATATTGACTGCTCCTCCGGTGACCAACGAGATGAGCGAGCCACTATTGGCGGGATGGTTCGGGTCCGCGTATCGAGATGTGAATTTGGGTTTCACACCTGCGCTCTGCGAGAGGAGGTTGTCTGGATGTTCTCCTTGCTAGAAATCAAGCCAATTAGCATGCAAACACAACGTGTGCAAGATTTATACGACAACATAATCTCAGAGTGTAAATAGAATAGCCTTTGATGGGCTGTGAAATGGTATTTCGACTCGCTTGTGGCTAATGCTCTCAAATTTGACACAGAATAGAGAATGAAACTCACGAATTTCGCTGTCGCTCTCTTATCGTAGTAGTTGGCGACGAAATTGGCCTTCTTTTTCACTTTATCCTTAAACTTCTTTGCCTCCTCATGATCGGAAGCAGCGACAATGTCAAGGGTTGGGAAGACTAGCGGTGCTGCTTCTGGAAAGCCCCAATCGCCATATGTGGTACCTTGGGATTGCTTGAACTTGTTTGTAAAGCCAGAGTTATACGATGTCATAGCTGAGTTGATCGTTGCGTTGATATCGACCGTCTCAAAAAGTTGATCCGAGTCTGGTTTCCACGTCATCACGAGGCAGAACAGTCCTCGCGGCTGGAAAAACTCTTCATTGATCTTGAGGAGGAATTTGTTGATCCTATGCAAGTTAGTTCGTCGTTCCATCGTGATAGACGTGCGAAGATACCTTTGTCTGGACTGCAAGTCCATAACCTCCTTCACCGCAAGCGTTAAAGCAACAGAAATTGCAAAGCTGACCGGATGAGGCGCTGCCATTCCTGCAAAACCTGCAAAATTAATGCAGTTCAACCATGGTGAAGCTTGACTTGCAGTCTCAAAAGTGTCCAGGAAGTTGAGCCACATGTCGCAGTCGATGCCCACTTTCTCCAGTTCAGGAGCATAGGCTCTAACGAATCCACGAGCACGATTCTGTGGTCGGCGCTGAGGAACAATCACGGGGAGATCAAGATGGCCACCTTCTGGTTTGAGCGGGTATCTGCCATGGTCCTTGTGAGCTTCCAGAAAAGAGTCTTCGAGAGCTCGAACATGTCCGTCAACGTCATCGGGAGACACTTCAGCGGCGGGTGTATGCTCCGTATGAATGAGTTGATCTTGAGCCGAGTCCAGTTCCCAAAGCTCATCAGTAGTACCAAGATATTCTGGATCGACTGGGCTTACTGCATCTTCCGAGTCCACGCTCCTGACCGATTTCGCATGAGTATCAGACTGTACGGACACTGAAGAGTCTTCTCTACTGAGTTCTCCATCATGTTTCTGCTGTTTTAACTCTTTCTCGTGTTGCTTCCTCTCCTTACGGGCGTGAATACCTTCAGAGGCAAGACCTATAACACCGGCGGTGCCGCGAACCGCGTATCTCAAGATTTGATCGCCACTGGGCAGCCCCAAAGGACCAGACATGGTTGTAAGTACGACGATTGAATTTTCCAAAGCTGCTCCCACGACAGCTTTATATAACCCTCCTCCATCGATGCAAATCATGCACGTTGTCAGCCTGTAGGCGACAATGAAGGGTTATTTTGAGTGGGACGCGACGTGAGGCGATTGAACCTGCATTCATTTCCACCTCCGAAACGCCAGGCCCTCCAGGATCCTGTCGGGATTGTTGCATGGATCATCGGCTATATTTACAAAGCAGGATGTGATGTGCAATAATGTTTGGGGTTTTCACATCTCCACCTTTGTGAATAAGGGCCTGGCGGATTCGCATCGATGCTCTTGGGGTATTCCACCGAAAACGAAAGCGAGAGCGAGAGCGAGAGATTGCCGCAGCATGCCAACATTCCTAATAACAGAACCTGAAACAACTCAAAATACTCAAATGTTTCATTCGATTAAGAAAATTTCAAGTGTCGGAAAGTTCGGTCCTAGGGCAATTTGGCTCAAATCGACATTCACGGATCAAGCACTCGGCGTGCTGTCGGAAGGACAATAGCCTCGTGGTGATCATGCAATCTGCTAAAGTTTTCGGGAACTATTGTCAGACCAATTACTCTATACAATGCTAGTTTAAACGACCTGATAGAGGATTGGCCTCCGATTTTGGCGACTTGTGATGCTGTTATGCTACCTTAGGTAATCTCGACACCTTTTCCTCCTCCCCATCACACCTACTACCGTATTATTAGATTTGATATGTAAAAGCTTTTCCAGTGCAAAGAGATTCCGCATTGTTGTCAACTATATCACCAAATCCAAAGCTTACACCATCTCGATAGTTGTCAGAAGAACTTCGAGCTGTTATATAGTTAGACCTCCGGGTATCTGCAGGCAAGTCTGCAGATACTACCCGTCCTTTTAGGTCCCATAGCGGAGGTGGTGAGAGGTCTACCGTGACAATAGTGCTCGCCATCAGGACTGCAGAACTCCCTCTATAATAGCAAACGGACTGCCTAATGGTTGATTGATAGACCTTAGAATCAAACGCTCGTCCGCTTCCTTCAGTATTACTGCCCAATCCTCGGCCGTACGACCTCTGGCATTGAGTCCGACCATCATTTGTATGTCTAGACCGCTTATCAATCGAGACGCACCTGAAGGTACTGTACCCGCAGGTGGTATGACACCTTCCATGATTAATATCCGCGATGAAGGTTTCATTGCTGGAGTCAACTGCTGCAGGATCTTGATCGCATACGGGTCTGACCAATCGTGCAGAACATTCTTCAAAAAGTAGATGTCTGCGCCATGGATGGGTTGAGGTTTGAAGAAGTCATGCTCTTGGAAGCTTACTCGATTGGCCAGAGCAGCTGGACGATTCGCATTGAAGGACTCTTCAAGCATAGGCCGGTCTTGAACGATACACTTTAGCTTCGGGTGTACCGTCGCAAGCTCGAAAGAGACGTGCCCAGCCGAACCACCGACCTATATTGCGTTAGTGAACTGTGTTTCTACTTTTCAAAGGCAAGAGTGAGAACATACATCCACAAAAGTCGCATCTCCCAGCCCATCCCAGTCAAAAGCAGAGTGGATGGCCTTTGGATTGAAGTTGCTCAAGACGTAGGACATGGCCTCGCCGAACCTCTTCACTCTCCAGCCTTTCCTGTCACCCTCACCGTCAACTTCAAACCAGTCAAACACTGTTTTCCCAGTCATAGAGTCAGGCAAAAATGTGTACACAAGCGCACTCTCAGTCGGTTCTACACTTTCGCCGTATCGTTTGAGCGTAGCGACGAGGTTGAGCGCGGCTGGCGCCACTTCTTCCAGATTGTGTCCCATGTAGGAACAGAGGAGTGGATTCTTGATTGGCGCAGCTGAAATACTTGTATGGACAATTTTCTCAGAGCCCGGTGTCGTCTCTGCGAAGATATGCCTCGTCATAGCATGACGGAGTGCTCGCCGAACCAACAACTCACTGAGATTCACTTTGGAGGCAATGTCACTGTAAGTTGCAGAACCGGTTAGAGGTACGGTATCCCAGAAGTCGTACTGGTTGAGCAGGTTGAGCACGGAGAGATCGTGTATGAGCTATGGGAATTGGATTTAGCTCTCTGAGTTCACGCTTTGATGGGTATATCTCCTTACAGGTACGAGCGCTGACATGAGAGCATTTGGTCCCAATAAAAGGTCGGTCATGCTCGTCAGAGCGTCTTGCATTTGCATTTTAGCAACCTGAACTTCGGGATCATTGGGCAACGCAGCTGGACCGTTGACATCGAATGAAGGTTGCGGGAGGCTGTTCTTTGTACAATACCCATCAATCACAGAAGCGGCTGCAGAGATCTTGGATGCAAGCTCAGTGAGACTTGGGCTATAGCTAGCCATGGCGTGTATGCAAGTTCGATTTTGATTCAGTATTTCCAGTACGAAGCGAAGAGCTGAGAGAGAAAGCGATGTGACTGCAGAAGAAATTGTTTCCAGGACGGCTGTCCTAATGACACGGACGAAGCTATGACATACCAAGGTCACTCTCGTATTCGAGAAGATGTTCGGATTCGGAGCCGAAAAACTGCTATTCTCGCGCTCCTTCGCCGAGATGCCCAAATGTGGAAGTTTTGGGGAAATCTTTATGCATCGAAGCTGCAAGTTGAACCTACAGAGTAAAGAAGTTACATAAAACCCCACAGGGGTTAAACGGAGGGGCTTCGAACTTTACCTAAAGTTGCTTCTGTATGACCAAGCAGTGTACCATATGCAAAGCCTACGTATATCTTGCGATAATACAGTAATTCTCTCTTATTTGAAGTGTCACCAAAAGGATGTACTGCAACTTTGAATGGGAGTGAGTCTGGTGGAGTGACCCGAGATTTAAGACTACTTATGCCTAAAGCATAAAATAATGACCGAATTTCAAAACCATAGAAACCATGGAGAAAATATCGCCGGGGCTTGAAGACCTTTGGGTATCGTTCACACAGCAACTATTGATCCAGCCCTTCTAGCAACCTGAGCAACATCCTCTTCGACAATTGGCCCATGGTAGACGTGCCTTGCTCGCACAAAGTACCAGATGGCCGACAGAATCAACACGCCGCCCGTCACCACAACCGAATAGTTCATCGTCGACGCAGTGACAGGAGTCGCAGGTGGCCAGACACTCCAGAAGATTACGAAGATCATGTAGGCTACCGCGTAGCAGTTATTGATGGTGCCAAGGATGCCGGGTATCCTCCACGGACCCCAGACAAGCCGTGCTTCGGTCGGCGTATCGACTTCAGGAATGGTAACTTTCTCTTCAAGTGAATCTGGGCTTAGAACCGGTACGGTAACGATTTGTTCGCTCGTTGTCCCATAGGGATGAATGTCGCCCTTGATTCGGTGCCAGAGGAGGAACGCACAAGGGAGGAAGTAGGAGCCATAGAATCCCGTAATGGTCAATGAAATGACATCGTTGAACGCTGTGGGCGAACCAATGTAAATCAACACAAGGAGAGCAGCCAAAGTGGTAACGACGAAGATGGCGACTATGGGCACTCGAGTGCGCTTCGAGACGATGCCCAAGACCCTAGAGAACGGCGTTCCACGGTCTCGCGCGAAGGACCAAGTCATACGACTGGCCGTTGTCGTGATACCTGTCGAACAGGCCCACGTTAAGATGAGGACGACTGCTCCCATTCCGACCGCGCCTCGGACGCTTTTGACGCTGTTGTAGAAAATCTGGATAAACGGGAAGCCGGTGTCGGTACCAAGCACGGAGTCAGGATCTCCGATACAGTAAAGAGCGGTGACCATCATTGCGAACCCAATTAGGCCGTTGACAATCATACCAGTCGTGATGGCTCGTGGAATCGTCAGCGCTGCGTTTGACACTTCTTCCGCCATATGAACACTGGCGTCGGCTCCGACGAAGGTTGCAACATTGCCGAGAAATCCCACACAGTATGACAATCCTTGGGTTGGCCATCCTCCTTCGTTCAACGATGTTGCCCATACTGAATGAGCATCTCCGAGTTGGGCGGTAGAAAGCAGAGTAGCCAGGATCGCCACAAAACCGCAAAGGTGAAAGATCATAATCATGATCTCGAACTTCGGCAACAGTCCCGGCGTCACGACGTTGATGAAGATGTTCGTGGCGATAACGGCAAAGGTTAGAAGGGTGCCTTGCCATTGCTTGGAGTTATAATTGGGATATTGCAAGATTATCAATCCCTGAACGATGGTGCCGGCAAAGAGGGACTCAATTGCGACGGTGGCGATCCAGGCCAGAGATGTCAGCCAACCCACAACGTAGCTCAATACCTTCTTGTAACTGGGAGGTGCGAGCATGTAAACCCAATAGTATTGTCCGCAAGCAATTGGTGCCATTGAAGCGAGTTCGGAGATGCAGGTGTATACCGATCTTGATGGACGTTAGTTCACATAATATAAAGCTTCCAGCTCACTTACAGTGTCGATAGCCAGGCGATAATGAAGCCATATACCAATCCTGCAGGTCCACCATTGTCAAAACCTTGTGCGAGGAGTGCAAGTACAGTTTCCCAGGTGATAAGCTCGCAGACAGCGAAACCGAAAAGAGACCAGAAGCCGAATCGACGCTTCAAGACCTGAGTCTTTCCAAGTTGAGCAAGAGTGTCACTATCGCTAGTGATGGTGGTGGAGAGCTTTCTTTCTTGCGTTGTATCGGCCATGTTGAACTTGCAATCGCTTTATTTTCGAGATAGCAATTGATCGTGTGATAAAGAGCTGGTGATGCAACACTAAAACACTCGGTTGATAGCGGCACAATTGCCCTAGACCCTTAATGACTAGTAAGGCCTTGTGCTATAGGAAACTCTTCGACGCTCCTGTCTTGTAGAAGCGTCAAAGCAAGCCTGACTTGTGCAATGTTTTTCAGTTTGACGGAAAGTGAAGGAAGCTGTGTCAAGCTTTAAGGCTCGAGAAACCCAGGGCCCTGGTGTGCGGAATGTTAGGGGGAAGCGGGGGAGATTAAAGAGCTTGTCGAGCTATCGGAGTCTCTCGAATGGGGCAAACGCCTTTCTGCGCTTATCAGCTGACGGCATGCATTTGACAAGGACCGATAGAGCATAGTACCTTATGCGGAGATAGCCGCGCTGAGTTTGGCCCAATGTCATCGGTGGCGTCGGAAGGTTGCGGGGAAGTGGTGGTTTGAACAGGTGAAGCTTTCCGAACACGAGTAACATTGTGCAGTTTGAAATCGACCCTGCAGCTACTCTTCGGACGCGCCGAGCCAGAGAAATAAGAAACGCATGGACCTGTGCATGGAAATGAATCCTTATTCTGGCAAAAGAAGGATTGCGGCGTCTCGTAAGGATCATACTCTAAGCTAATAAGAGTTAGTGTGAATGGTTACCAGGAGGCCGACGTGGTGACTAGAGTTAGAGACAAGTCACTGGGAAGAAGCTCCAAGAAGTGAATCAACAAAAGGACGCTTCTCGCACGACAACTTGAACTCATGGATATTCGTGAAATTGTGGGACTACAGTAGATGGTAGAAGGGATTGAGAAAGAGAACAGCAGCATACGAGGTACGCTTTGATATCTTCAAGGTTTGATAATTTACGAGATACATATTCTGACAAGCTTATCAAGTCTCAAACTTTGCAAAGTTCCACCATATGAGTGTCGTCAAATGCCGAAAGTCGTGGAAACCGTGGTATCTTGAATACCCACTTCAGGACGATCCGGGTTCCGAATGTGCACGACTTGAGCGAACGGTTCCGGCCATCTCATATTGACGACATGGAAGGGAAATTGAAGATAACTAAGGGTGAAAAGGAGGAGAATGGTTGATTGAAGGAGTCGAGAGATAGTATGGTCTAAGTCTGAATATTGAACTTTGACTTGCCATTTGGTACGATCAGAACACTGACGCCGAAAGCAACATCTACTTACAACGTCATGTTGCAGAATGACGCGTTCGAAATGATTATCTGGCTACGATCAGGTTAAGTCTTCCGGCCCAAGTACACCGTTACTTCGACCTGCAAATGGCATCTCTTCGGGAGAGTCGAAATACCTTACAGGATGTAAGCTAATTGCCACCGCGGCCCTTGGAAAATGACTGAAGAAAGTCAACGTGGCTGCGTCAACAAAGAACCTCCCTTATATCAGCATGTCTCATAGTGGACTATATTTGAGGGCTTTGATGGAAGGTGTCAGAATCATGCAAACGTTCGACTCTCGAGACAGTAATGAGTTGATCTGACTACCATTGGACCGAAATACGGAACTCCGTACTCTGTCATAGTATACGATGCTTTACATTCAACTCAATGTTGGTACAAGTGGATTCCACCAAGGAGTGGCCTACCAAGTTGGCATCTCCTGGATACTACCTTTTCCTCGGTCGCCGGTAACAATTGGCCCACGATCAGCACATTAAAACAAGAACTGTGAATACCCGCATTCGAAAACGATTTGCTAGTTCCAGCAGGTGCGCCAGTCAGAGTTGACGATGCTCAGGTCGCGGCTGATAACCTTGCAAAATTCCTCGCAAGGTTTGCAGTGACTAAGGCATTATTGACACCTATTACCGGGTTCTCTCTTATTCGCTTCTGACCGGCGCGGACGGTGGTGTGGCGGATTGCCTGTCTACTCTCAGGGCTTTACCAAGCTTTGTTTTACATAGTGTGCCATTCCTCACAAAGACAACCATCGAAGACTTCGTTAGCCAATGTATGGCAGCCGACGGTAATCCACAAATTGAGATGAATCCTGACGAATGGAGAAGTTGGAACAAGGAAATCGAAGCATTTATTCAAACATCATACCTCGAAATGCAGATGAACACTGGAAAGCCTGCCGTATCTGGGAGTTGCATCCAGAACTACGAAAACTTGGAATTTATTCTGGGCCTCGAGCAACATCTTCACCGTAGGTAGTCTGCGCACCATCCCCGAGCGACGCTTGGATCGACGCGCTCATTTCACCGCTCGAACCTCTTCTACCGAATTTCGACGTCACTGCGTTTGGATTGGACTATGCCCTCTACCTAAACCCATTCCATGGCTCTTCATTGATCTTCAATCTCACGGAACTGCTTCTCGTTCGACGGCGGGTTTTCCCAATCAAGACGTTCCCATCTGGCCTTTCATCCAGCCGGCGCGACAGGGCGATATCGATGCCCTCATCTTGACCGACAACGACTTCGACGCCGCTAACCCGTGGCCTAACGGCTCCGATATCTACATAACATATCAGCAAGCACAGGCACGTGGGCTCGCGCGCATGTCAGAGGTTCCACCACCCTCTACATTCGTCTCCGAAGGCTTGAATAAACACGCCGTATTCTTTGGCTGCGATGATAAATCCATGTTGACCCTTTGTATATTTGCTAAACGTCAGCTACACTTACGCTAGCAACCCGCAAACCACTTGGCTTCAATACTTGCACTGCTGGCATAATCGCAAATAGCCTTCTAATCGGCACGCAGAACAATGGTCCCAATCGGCCGACTTGCCTTGCATGCGCGATTGTCAAGAAGATAGGTGAGATGTTGCTTAGCATATGCTTAGGATGTTTCACGAACCATTGTTGTGATGATATTTTCATAGAAAGCTAGGGAAGACGCTAAAATTGCAGTGCGTTGCGCTCCTATGTATATGACCGAACAAGCCTACCATTCTTGTGTTGTACAGCATTGCCTTGCTCCACCAGGAGAACAGACCAAGCTCTCCCATTGATCAGGTAAAATCATTGACAGATTCGTCTACGCAATTGACCAACCTGGCTTTCAATGGGATTCAGATGTTTGTGTTAGGAAACGCAATATACAAAACATTGTAATTCATCGTATATGCCTAGCGTAGACTCAGTCTGAAGCAACCCCGAGCATTCCCTCAATTCCCTTCAGCCCAAATCTTGATGGTAACAACGCTCGTATACACCATGCAGCACAAGCCCACCACCATCATCGCCCCATCGCCCGCCTTGACGAGCCGCGACTCCGCAACGCCCTTGTAGTGCAGGTACGCCGGATAGATGTAAACGAGCGGGACGCAGGCAAACGAGCCGATGAGCGCAACGAACTTGTCGAGGTCGCCGGCGCCCGCAACAGCCACGGCGCAGCAGGCGGCCACCGCGCCCGATCGAAAGACATTCTTCTTCCACTTGATGCTGGGGTCGCGCTTGCCGGACAGCCGCCCAAACAACTTGCCCTCGATGATGCGCACGGCGGGGAATAGCTGCACGGGTGTGCCGGCCAGCACCGCCACCGAGTACAGGAACTGCACCGCGTTCACAAACTTCGAGTCCTGCGGGAAGTTGGAGATGATCTCTGTCTTGGTTGCGGCGCCGATGGCGGCGTACGATAGGAAGCCGACGGTTGCGAATACTAAGGTGATGATCACCATGACCGTGTATAGCAGGAAGCTGAAGTTTTGCGGTTGCTTCATTGATGATTGGATTGGTAGGATCAGGCCGATGCCTTCAAAAGTGAAGATTGCGTTGCCGATCGTAAGCGTGAAGTCGTGGGGATTGAAAAGCCTCACGGTGGGATCGAGACCGCGTTTCTGAACCAACGTCGAGATATCGAAGTAGTAGATGTAGGTCAAGCCGATCAAAATGAAGACGTCGGCCAGAAGCGCTACCGGACCTAGCTTGGAGATATTCCGTATGAATGCGAGTGGAATCAAAATGATCAATTGACCGGCGATGAGGATTGCTGTCGAGACTTTCTCTGTTCCACCATGCGTTACCGCAAGTAAAAAGGAATACACATTCTCAGCGGTGAAGATAATGCCAGCGCAGACAAAGCCGAGTTGCGATAAGGCGATGGATGACAGCACCAAGCCCCGTAATCGTGGTCCGGCTATGGCAGTAGCAATGTCACCGTAACCGCCGCCATAGGTCTTTCGACATTGAAGTAGGAGATGGAAGCAAATGCTAGTGACTATAGAAACCGTGACCAACGTAATAGATGAAAACAGAAGACCACCATTTCTGAATGCCTTTGGCAGAAACATGATACCGGTGCCAACGAAGGCCTTGAGTAAAGTGAAGAAGGTTCTGACGTTCGAAGCATCTCCTCTCTCTCGCCGCGTACTCTTCCGGCGCCCAAGAAGAGGTCTTCGCTCACCAACAGTCTCCTCTCCCTCCTCTTCCTCTTCTGAGACGATTGCAGACTCGCCTTCATCATCCGCAAGGTCTTCACCTGCAAACTCGCCGTACAGCTCTAAGAATGAAACGAAGTTCCTCGTTATGGGAGTGGTCGCGCTGTGGATACGACGATGAAAGCGCTGAACGTACTCACGACGCAATCCACCCGGTTCGTCCACATTAGCCGTTTCATTCGCAACGGAATTAGAGCGAGGCGAGTATGAGAAGGTAGCTGCTCGCTGCTGCAGTCGTTCTCTTCTGGATCGCGCTTGGATCTTGTAAAGGTCTCGGTGCACATCACCGCCTTGTAGCTTCAAGGACGACTCTTGGCCCGGTTCGGCGTTCACTGCGTCATCTGTTTCTTCTGTATCCGCAGCATTTCCGGCTCCGTCGTCATATGAAGCGGTGAAAGCAGGGTCGAGGTGAGGTGAAAGAATGTTCGCCTCTCTTTGATCCTGGCTTTGCAGAGAACCAATGACTGCGTCTCTTACTGGAGGTGTAGAAGCCCCCGATCCTGCATGTCCGTCCATCTGTGTATTCGTAGATCAAAGGATTTGCTACAGGGATGAATCGGATTTGGAAGAGTAGTTAGATACAAGCTTCGACGGCCGTTGCTGAGCCATAAAGAGGAGTATGTGCGTTACGGTATTTTGCCTCTTTCACACGGTAACAGAACTCTGAAGGCAGTGAACTTCAAGCCGACATGCTTTGAAGTGCTCTGCGTTGGAGGTGCGGAGTTGAAATTTGCATGAGCGAAGATTCATGTTCCCCAGGTTTGTGGCGCACGCTTGACATCATTCAAAGCCTCGCGCATTCAGTATCGTAGTTATCAACTACGGAAGGATTCCGAATAACAGCATTCTTCTATGCGCACTTGACGCCTCTCTGGTCACCGAGTTAAAGGGAATTAGAGTCAATGCCAACGTTTGGATAAGCCGTGGAACTACATCTTGTCATGACTAGTTGGATATTTACGCTTCGATCCGCATTCACAACAACGTACACACGCAATGTATGTCGAGGGTGAGAGGACAATTGACCCTTAAATAACAATTTTCGTTCTTTAAGGTAGGGTAAGATGTCTCTTGAGCCTCCTAATGAGTCTAGCTTCTTGATCACCATTTGTGCTGTGCCTCTTTCGCTTTTTCTTGAAGAGTTTATCGTCTCTTCTTAAAGAGTATAACGCCTTTCCAATCTCCTTCAGATATGCCAAGTACAATATAGGAGAGAATTCTGAGTTCTTGCCATCTTCCTAATTTGATACCACGCAGCTTGCGGTAAGTGTTCTGTACATCGTGACGTCGCCGCACTCGAGGGAATAGTTCGTGTGAAGGAAGACAAAAATTGTCAGAGCTCGAAGTCTTTGCAAGCCTGAAGGAGCTGGAAGTTCACTCGCTTTACTTTGAAACATATTCGAAGTAGTTGATCGTGAAGAGTTCGAAGGTCTAATGCCATAAGCCAAAGCCAAAGGACGAAACTCGGCAACGACATGAATTGAGGCTGTGGGCCACTGAAGAGACAATGTACGATAGTACAACTGCTGTCTGGAAAGTTGTTACCTCGAGAAATCAGTCAAATGCGCCAAGTACTCCAGGAACAAGAATCGGTCGAAGCTCTGAACGACTAAAGGCGATACAACGGGAACTTGAAAGGAACGACAGCCTGTTTGAACACCCTCAGTCGAACTACGCCGTTGTAGCGTTTGAAGATAGGCAACTTTGAGTTCGAAGAAGACTGTGCGAAATGATCTTCAGGTTTGAATCAGCCTGTGGGCTTGTATTTTGGTCTTTTATGCTTGTTATCCTCGATAAGGGCAACCTGTGAGTGAGATAACGGGGGGCGATGGTTCGGTCTGCAGTGATTTCGAGACGAGGACACAGAGCTCGGTTCGTCCTGATAGTACAGTGCTCTTCGAATATCTAATGCATGGCAAGTTTCAACGACGCGCGTATCCGGTTCTGCTTAGGGTTACCGTAAACGAAGGGCCGCAGAAGGACATTTCGTGACAATGAAGATGAAGAAAGTTCCGACAGCGGCTTACATCGTCTGTCATCCATACTGTGTTAACATCTCAAGGCCCTACGGTGTCGTGATGTGTTGGTGATCTTGTTTTGACGCGCGAGGTCCTGCTCTATTGCCAAAGGTATACACAAAGTTCCCAGATCGAACAAATTGGGCTTGGAAACCATTCTAAGGTGTACAGGGAATATTTTCTCTTCTTATTTGCTCTTCATAACCTGTTTTTCTCCCAATTTCTCTTTTGTTACGAGGCGTTTCTCTCGTCGAATGGGAGTGTAACCTTCCTATCCAAGAAAGGAGAGGTTGAAAGGAGCTTTATTGATCAAAGCGACGTAGAATTGAAGTTAAATTATCTTCATCTCCGATGAAAGGTTTTCTGTATGGCTTTAATTTGCGTTCTAAGAGGCACCAGCACGGTCGAAAAAGGAACAAAGGCTGCTGCTTGTCGAAGGAACAGGAATACGACACCTAGCTGTTAATATCCAAGGGATTTCAGCGATTTCAGGTTCTCCATTTGCCTGGAAGTCCAATATAGACACTGTTCACTCTCGAAACCGTGAGATTTCTGATCAGAGGCTAGTTAGCGTGAGCAGGATGGCAATTTTGCTTCGTAGGCCAGGCGGTTTGACAGCAGTGACGAGAAGTCTGGCTTCTGGGTGTTCTCTTCTGCTTTCATCTGTATTCTATCCTATGTGTTCTCGATGAATCCTCGACCAAGAGTGCCTGTTTGTGGAAGAGAGGTGGGAAACTGTGCTGGTGTTTTCCTCCCTCGAATGATTCAAGGGTTTTACTGCTACCAAATCAATGTTCATACTCTTTTATCGCCATCTGCATACTTAGATCGTTATTTGAGCCGTCCTGGGTACGCTGGTTAAACTTGGGCAAGACTATCCGTGAAGAAAGCATTGAGATCATGAACTTCCGCTGCTCAGCAGATTGACAGGGTCGTCTTCTTCGATCTATGAGAAGTTGAAGATCATCCAAAACAAGTAGATGAGCTTTTACTACAGTCACCAACGAGCTGAAGCAGTCTCAGGAGGAAATAGATCTCATACGTCGCCGTACGACTTGTGGAGCCCTCAGACTCACAATAAGCTTCAGAATTACGCTCACCAGAACCTCGAAGACCAGATCAAACTGGTGAGCAACAGAGACGACAGGTCAAGGCTAATTTAGCCATCAAAAAGAGATTGTACCACCACGACTCGAAAACTATGGTACCGTTAAACAACTGCTACACAACTCGTTACGCACGAAGCGACCTCTGGCACCGTACCCAAAGATGGTTTGCTGGGGGAGGGAGAAGCATCTTGTTTGGACCCCAGGCTGGGTACGACATGGCCTCCACTACTCGGAGAATTGCTGGCCTCGACAATCGAGTCCCCCACGTCGCATCTAAGTCTACGCAGCCAGTCGGCTCCTCACTGAGCATCCGTCCATCCGCGCACCCTCGTGAATGCGATCGATCAGCGAGGAGCCGGGGCCAGCATCATCGTGACTTTGGCGCCAGAGTATCAAGCAATGACTCTTCTGCTCCTTGGACGCCTGCCACGGTGACGAAAGGGAAACAGGCAGGAGCAATTGCTAAGGGGCGTGATCGGCCCCGCGGTCGATGTCGGGCAGCAACTGCAGCCAGCAGGGAGCAACGCGAAGCCGATCCAGCCTCGCGCTTTTCGCGCCGCGCCCCAGAGCAAAACGTGGGAATAGGATCAGTCCACACACGGACCGGCACCGGTCCCCGCTGCGCCCGGCCCCCCCTCGAATTGGCCATCCCTTCTCACGTCAACTACGCCAGCCGCTCCCTCAACTCACCGCACCAAGAACTCATATTCACGCGCCTCGCAGCGCGGCCACGCGCCCGCAGCGCATCCAGGATATCCCCCGCACCCCTGCCACGTCAGCCTTCTGCGCGGCGGGGCGCGAGATTGGCAGCGAGCGGGTTGCGGATTGCACAAGAAACACGGACGCGAGCCCTATAGCAGGCGCGAGTTAAGGCGACGGGATGTGTGCTGCGCTGCCGAGCTGCGCGCTAGGCCCGTTGCGGCCGGCGCGCTCCATTGGCCCTGCTGCGAGCGCCCCCGTCGCGCAAGGCTGGTCACCGCTGAGAGGGCGGCGCTCCGGCGGGTGCAGCCTGGCTGGAGAGCCTCCACCTCCGATGGGGTCCTGTTTTTGCTGAGAACCGTTCGAGCCAACGTTTTTGTTGACGTCCGGGAGAGGTGGCTGGTGTCGCACCGCGAGCTTCGGAGAGAAATGAATCGCGGTGCGGTGTTGCGAATGTCTGCGTGTTTCGGTCAGCACAGGTGCTCGTATGGTTTCACGCTTTCCTCGTGGCAGCGACGAGTTTCCCCTATTCGAGTCAAGCTGGATGTCTGGCCTTTCATGCTCAACTTCCAGTCGCGTTGAGGGTCCCACCGAATGATACGAGATTGTTGCAAATTCGAAAATAGACCTTTGCGGCCATTGGTCTGCTGCGCGGGTCAAGGCAGGTTTGCGATTGAGAAAAGTTCCGAAGGTACCGCATTGATCAGGCTCGTGATGAGAGGTCAAAGATCCCGCCGGTTTGGATAGGCGGCAGTTAGTGGGTGTCTGGCCCCCTTTTCGACAGTTCAATTCATCATCAGCGCGATAATCTCCGGTGGGAGCAAAGTTAAGGGACTTGCCGCATACGGAGTGTCGCTCGAAAATCAGGCCATGGGTGCAGGCAAGGGTGGCTTCACTTCTCCACTGCCCATCGAGCGTCCGCTGTCAACAATCGCGGGAGACCGGGGCGCTCCCTGCGCGTCAGTCTCACCACTCGAATGATGGGAAAAGTCGCGACGAAATTGACAAATCGTGAGCGAGCGTCGTTGGAGCTTTGCTCGAGTCCGAAGCTTATGCACCGTTGCCAAGCATTTGTATGTGTCCTAGGGAGGGAATTTGCACAATGAAAAGCGTCACCTCGCTTACAGATATGCGCTCTCTCAGCTGGCATAATTTCGCGTCTGGATCTTCGACTCACCAAACGAGAAAGGCTCGTGCTTCAGCGATGATGGCTTCGAGCGAATGGCGGACGTGAAGCCACCGAAGGCCTGATACGCCAAAAATTCTCCGTCCGGCAGTGACCTTTCCAACCCCTCGCAAAAGCAGGCTTTGGAAGGGATGTTTGTCGGCAGCGCACCACACCCTCGAGGAAGCTCGGGAAGCATGGTGGGCACTGAAGATGGAGGCTTGCACAAGAGATCTTTGGGGCGTGCGGAAACACGGGAGGCATGGCTTGTTGACTTGGCCACCCACCCCTTTTTCACATGGATGCGTCGGAAAGGCTTGCAGGGAGCTTAATTTCATTGCGGGCACACTTTGTTTCTGAGCAGCTTTTTCCGGCCGGTGCGCCATCCGAGCATCTGTGAATGTATTGAGGCTAGTGCGGTGCCCAAGAGCACCCGAGTCAGCTGGCGAGAGCCCGTGTGGAGAAGTGAGCGGGTGATGAGGGAGCCAACTGCTGGAGAGCAAGTCGCTTCGAATTTCCCTTGGATTCTGACGGCGTCGAATGGGCTGCATCTGCTCATTCCAGTTCATACCGACCGAACGGTTCCATGAAAATTGAAGGCGGGAAAATGGACGCATCTGGGCAAATACAGTGGTGCGTTATTCGTTGGACTTGTGCTAGTGAGGTAAGCGCATCGATGAGAGCAAACGGAGAGAATAGGAAGCCCGTCCGCAAACCTCTCTTCGAAGCAGTGTCGGGATCCCCTGTCTCTGCGCCACGAGGTTGGCTGACGCGCCACGGACGGGAGTGAAAGGCAAATCGTCCACTTGTGAGAGCGTTGACTTTGATCGCCCGTTTTTTTTGTTGTCAACGGCGTGGCGGCTTCGTCTGGATTGGCCGTCTCCATCAACAGGCGGCAATGGCGGGCCAAGGGCATGGGGATTAGTTGTTGACTTCAACACGTCACGGAAAGCATTGGCTATTCTGAATTTGTTCACGCGCATCCCGGTCCGACTTGTCGCATTGCAAAAGGTCATTTCGAGGCGTTCCGCTTTGCTTCTTCAGGCTGGCGGCTGGATTTTGCCGCGAACGACTTTTTCGAACCATCACACTCACTGATGTCACGTCGGGTCGAGTGATATGTCTCGCATATGCGCTTTCGTATTGTGATGGCTTTTCTGCAAACTTTAACAGTAGTGGTCAGCGCTCAGCACCGATGCACGGACGGGTGTGATGGTCCAAGTAAGCTCCGTAGAACAGATACTAGACGTGTCACTACGCTGTACAATCATCAGTAAGGTGAATGGAAGCGAGCATGATTTCGTGCAACCAAGAAATGAGTTGATCGGAAGAAAAGTTTTGTAATGCAAATACTGTATTCATCACCATAGAGATCGGAAAGTTTCAGATTATCGAAGAATGCCGTATTCGGTGGGTCCTAGTCGAGGCAAGGCAGGCAAGCAAGCAAGCAACCAAGCAAGCCATCACCATTCCCTGTCAACAATGCTTGAAGGGCTGTAAAGAAAAGTCCAAACCGGCAGCGGAGCCGCAGGAACCATCACTTAACAGAAAAAGAAAGATATCGAAGCAGGAGTTGCCGGTATGGTCGGTGATGGTGGCATGCGAATCATAATACAGTGGCAAATCGAGTAACCACTTTGTCTCTGGTTTGGTATGCTGGTCCGATCAATGTCATAATCACAAGCTATTCTCTGGAATATGCCGAAAGCGTTCTTACACGGTTGGCGGGATCTCGTGGCCGTGAACCGCCGTGAGCAGCCGTTGCAAGCGTTGCAGCACGTCTTCTCCGCGGCAGGCCATGATTGATGGCTTAAGCGACCTCGCCATATGGTTGGATGAGAGTAAAGCAAGCATTGCACCAGATTGCAGCATTCGATTGATTTGCCAAACCGGAATGGTTTGCCGCGAGGGCCTTTTTCTTCTGAGGTGGCCATTGGTTTGCGTATCGGGCCTTTATGAACTCAGGAGAGCAGGTGTGCACGGAAGAGATTTGACAGCGGTTCATGGATCAGCGGCTTGATGTTTGATATTGCTGTGATTGGGTGGTTTGGCGGCGTCTCCTCTTTCTTGATCTTTGCGAAGCAGACGTTGGGACTCCCTTCCAGACCGGGGCGAGTGGTGTGTGATTGGCTCGAGAGGGTCAGCCCAACAAGCTCGCTTCTGCATGGCGGCGCTGTGCGTTTTGATAATGGAATTTCGTGCCGCCTCTGTGTCTGATCTTCCCGCATGCCTCACGCTTGTAGAAGCTCGGCTGCAGCCTACCAAAGCTGGCCAACCCTATCATCTGATGGGTGTGTGCGTCCCCACAAATTTGCGCCCGCGAGTGGTGAAATCTCCGGATTGAAGATTACAATGGAACAAGACGGTGGCGAAGCTTAGGCTCCAGCTCTGGCTCGTTTTGCGAGAAACGTGAGTGACACTTACTCAGAAAGCAACGTGGACTCGGGCGAGCTGGAGCTCTGGAGTTCTAGGGCACCGAACGGTTTCAGAATCAGCCACCCGTCCAAAGGGCCCAGGCTTTCGTAGCTGTTGATGATGTTCACCATGGGGTTTCACGCTTGGCCTTGCTGGGATGTTGACAAGCCGACAGCCGGAAATTTACATGCGGACGGAAGGATTATTACGGATTGTGCGTTACATTGGAGACGGCAGCGCATAGCGTGGTGAAGATGGGATGGAGGGAAGAAGTGGGACAGCGAAAAGAGGTTTGTTCGCGCGCCAGTTAAAAACGACGTGCCGCGCGGGGCACCAGACGGTACGCAAGACGTTGGCAGTACCGGCCGATGGCGTGGAACGTGTGCGTGTGGTGTATTTCGATTCAATACTCGGAGCAGCCAGTCACAAGCGGCATAGTCTTTGATGAAAGAGAAGATACGGCGCGTGCATTGCTTCCTTCTAAAGAATGAAAGTCGGGAGCGAGCGCGGCCGGCCGGCTAGATGGGAGATTATGCGCGCATGCCTGAAGTCAGCGTCGAGACCGCGCCATGCCACTCCGTTACGGTCCGTTGATGCATCGAGATTGCAATCTACTGGAGACTATTCCGGCACAGAAGGGCCGGAAGGGAGAGCGCAGAGGGGAAAGCACGCGATGGAGCTCTCTCCTCGGCTGCGTTGTTTTTGGTGTCTGGATCGGCCAACGGTTCTCCCAAAGAAGCCTTGGATTCCCAATCTCTTTTTTTCGCAACGGTCAACGCCGGGCTAGTCAGCCAGGCGGCGGACTACCCTGTCGTCAGGAACGGCCTTTCACGAGCCTACGAGCGCTGCTGCTGTGGGCATGGCCAGCCTAGGCCGAAAAGGCCGACAATCCCGGGTGGTGGCGCGTCTGGCGGCGCAGGTCGGGGCCAATTTCATTCTCGCGTTTGGCACTGCGCTCGCTGGAGGCCCTGCAGCCAGTGAGCGTTATTTCCTCCCAGTGGATCCGCGGCTTGAGACACTCTGGCTCCGTTTTCTGCTCGATGAGAACTTGTGCGCACGCTAGCCGTCATGGCAGCCGGCGCGTTCTGTTTGGCCACGGCCCGACAGGTGCAGACGCCCGGCGCATTCGCAGCGCAACAGCAAGCCCAAGCCCAGCAAAGCCCACGCCCCCTCCCTCGCTCCCTTCAACGCCTCTGCCTTTCCGTCTACTGCAACCCTCGACCTCCAACGCACCAACGCACCAACGCACGCCCGCTGCTGCACGGACTCGCAGAACCGTTTCCACTTCCTTGCCCCCCCCCCTCCGCTTTTTCCTCTGCTTCCCTGCTGCTCATCGACAAAAGGTCAACCCGCGATAATAATAATAATACCTATGTCGCATGCGAGACGTGCGGAAGGGGGAGACGGCTATAAGGAAGAGCCGGCTCCTGTGGCGGACCGCAAGCTGGTGAGTGTTCACATCGTCGTCCCCTTGTCGCTTTTTTTTTCTGCTACTCCGACCCGGCATCATCCTTTTTTGCTCTCATCCCTCTTGCTCTCCCATCACTCTACCCATTTTTCCTCTGCATCTGCAGCGCTACCACGCCGTTTGCTGTGTCGACCCCCTTCGCATGCATCCGCCTTCTGCGCAGCATCGTCTCTGCGCTCGCCGCCGCCGCATCTCCTAGGGCCGGCCATCCCCGTCGCTGTCTGGCTTCATGGTATGCTCTTTTTTCGTGCCGGCTCACCACCACACACACTCCCTGGCTTTGCAGCGCTACCCTGCCTGCCTTACCCTCAGCCAGCCAGCCCACCACAACTGCGCTTCACTACCGTGCACAACTTATTATACACGCAAAAAAGCATCCTCTGTTTCTCTTATACCGGCCTGCGCATCTTGAAACCACGCAGTTACGCGTGGCGCTGAACTGCAACGCACGCATACATCATCCTCCCTCCCGACCGCCTCTTTTTTGCGTCTCATTTCATGCATGCTGACCCCGCCGTCCCTGCCACTGGCCCAACCCACCATCAAGAAGCAGCCTTCTCTGTCTTTTTATCTTTCAACTCTTTCTTCGTTTGCGTCTGAGATGGTTGCGCATCGCGATCGTGGCGTGATCGGACATTTCGTTTAATCAAGAGTCAGCTTGTGATTCTATCTGAAACTCCCTGGCCGAGGTACCAACCTCTCATCGAACTTTCTTAAACCCACAAGGATTTTGCTGGCAGCAAAACCAAAAACAATCTTTCCTTTCGTCGCGTTTATGCAGTTTCTTCGAGATGGCAAATCGCTGACCTCTCCGCCCGCGTTCCAGCATCATCCCCATCCTTCACAGCAAGGGCTACCACCGCCGCAACAACACCTTCAACACTCCCGTCCGGGTGTCATTCAACAGCATCATCCGGAGTCTCCGCATCAAACTCAACCTCAGCAGCCCGCTCCTGGACCGTACGCTTCACCACACATTCCCAGCCACACTCTACCTCCGCAGCATCAGTCGCCGTACGTAGGCTCATTACCTGGACCGGGACAACCGCCGGAAGCCGTTCCCTACTACGCTCATCCCAGTCCTTTCAGCACCAACAGTGCCACAGGAAGCTACTCCTCGTCAGGTGAGAAACCATTTTTGAGTTAACGATGCCAGTCTGGGACGTGGAACACCTGTATAGCTGCTCTGCGCCGAGTTTGGCACTCTCCAACCAAAGAGATTCGGCTCGCTGACTCTGCCAGAAGCAGTCGATCCAACAGGCATGGCAACCGCAACCATGCATCCGCGGTATCCACCAATGTATAGCACTCCACAGTCAAATTCTCCGGCGTCGGTTCAATCACCGCAACACGACCAGCATGGCAGACAGTTGTATCAACAACCAATGTATTATCCTCCATACACGATGCCACAGCAGTCACCATACGGCCAACATCCGGTGGCACCTCAACCGGGCCCGATAAACACCAGTTTTATGCCTCAGCAACCTGGACCGCCACTCGCGCAGCACACATCGCACCCGGTGACTCCTGCGTTGACAGGTAGCCCTGGAACGAAACTACCACCGAGTCAACTTCAGAGGCAAGGTACTGGCATGAGTCCGGCATCCGCAACGCCCACGGGCCCGCCCGGCAGCGCGACTAGCCTCCACGGAGGCCCTCCAGGAGCGTCTGCAGTCAATCCAACCGCTGCGCCAGGTCCAATCCCAGCCACGACTCCTCTGGTGGTGCGACAGGATCAGAATGGAGTGCAATGGATCGCGTTCGAGTATTCGCGGGATCGCGTGAAGATGGAGTACACGATTCGGTGCGACGTTGAATCGGTCGACGTGAACAGCCTCGCGCAAGACTTCAAGACGGAGAACTGCGTGTATCCGCGCGCTTGCTGTCCCAAAGATCAGTACAAGGGTAACAGGCTGCACTACGAAACGGAGTGCAACACCGTCGGCTGGGCGCTCGCTCAACTCAACCCGTGCCTGCGCGGCAAACGTGGCCTCATCCAGCGCGCAGTGGACAGCTGGAGAAACAGCAACCAGGACCCGCGACTCCGGAGCAGACGAGTGAGGAGGATGGCGAAGATCAACAACAGAAAAGCGGTCGCGGCGCAACATGGCACTCATATGGCGGGTCCCGGTGCACCTGGGCAAGCAGGGATACCGGCTCCAGGGTTAGCCGCTGCTGGGCCCAGGCAGCCCATACCCATGGGAGGATCGCAGCCGTTCCACCACCATCATGAGCAGCCGGGTGGTGACCCTGCTGGGCCTCAAGATGTTAGCGGTATGTTTCACCAGATGTGATCATGTGTTTTTCCCATCTGCAGCCGGGACTTTAATGGGGTCATGAAAATTTTGCTGGGAAACCACCATTCTTCTCTTCCCGATATCCGCTTTTTTTCTCGCTTCCGACATGTATAATCAACTTTTGATGTAAACTCCCTTACGCACTTCACATCCCTCCCGTCCTCCCCAAAAAGATCACATTCACGATTTGTACACTGATGTTACGGTGCAATGCGATAAGGAAGCTAATTTCTTATTTCTCTTGTTTAGCTAGCGCTGAGTACAATGATGGATCGCATACCCATCACCATCAAGCGCCAAACGGCACCGCCGCGCCTCGTAATGAGGTACGACAAGCGCACCAATTCTATCCTACGTATCCCACGGCTCCAGGCATGGTGAGTGCCGGTATTCCCACTTCGGGCGACGGCATCGAGCACATGGGCGGACACGCGCCCTCGCACGCAACCACGATCGCCACGTCATCATCGTCGGCAGCGGCCGGTCGCCAGCAGCAGGAGGAAGAAGAGGATGACGACGACGAGCGGAACGTAGCGTTATTCGGCGACCTGCCCGAGGCCAAGCGCCGTAAGTTTATCCTCGTTGATGACGCGCAGCGCGGCACCCGCGTGCGAGTCCGCGTTATGCTGGATCAAGTCAAAATGCATGAGATGCCCGACTCGTACCGCAAGAACAACTCGGTGTACCCGCGGTCGTGGTTCGCTACCGAGATGCAGTCTCCGCCGCCGGAACCACGCCGCGGCCGCTGGCCGGACGATGTCGACGTTGAAGAGCCGGGTGCCGTCGAGGTCAAGACGCTTGTTCCCGTGCCGATGATGGACGGCTCCGAAGCGAAAGTGCCGGTGCCGCGCATGAACAGGACCAAGAGAGCAAAGGAGGTTACGCTCAACGATTTGGGCTACCGCATGAGCTGGAGCCAAAGCCGAGTCTTTTCAGGTCGGACACTGTTCCTGCAGAGATCCTGTGAGTGACGACATATCGAGCTCTGCGCTTCGATATACGCTTCGATTTGCAAACCAGAAACGGCTGACACTGCTTCACAGTGGACGCCTATCGCAACAAGATGCGAAGCACGATGGTAGCAGCGGGCCACGACGTGGCATCGGTAGCACCGCACTTCGAGACACGGGTGGGCAAACGCAAGTGGATTGAGCGCAACAAACGAGCGAAGCGCGAAGACGGCGGCGCCAGCTCTCCTTAAATGGGCGAGCAGCAGCGCAAAAAAACCAAGCCCTCGTTTACGGCCTCACCCTGCAAACCCACCCGGCAAGCGAACCTCTCTTTTCGCGCTCTCGCTCTGCTCCACACCCCCGGCTCCGATCCGCACGGCTCGCCCAAGCGACGCCGGCCCCCTCTTCGTGCCTCTTGCTCCTTCGCTTCACCCGCGCCCGCCGTCTATCCTTGCCGCGAACGGCTCGGCTGGCACACCTTGTGCGTCCATCGTCTTGTCTTACCTCAGGGCCTCGCGCTGCTTCAACGTGCGTGCGGCCGTCGCTCGTTGCTCACCACGGCCGCTGCTTACGCGCTCGCCGGCCAAGGCGTCGGTTTGCCTTTTGGCGGCCGGGCCTTGCCGTATCGCTGCGGTGGTCGGCTGGTCTTACTCTCTTCTACGTGATACTCTAAGCTGCTACTACGAGACGAGCGTTAGCTTCTGCTGTTCCACGCGCGCCGGCTGTAGAATTCGCTGTGCGGCCGTGGATTGAATCCATAGCATTCATTTTCTATTTCGTGCGCGCCGAACGGCCTTCGGCGGCACACGGGGAACGGGGACGAGGGACACGGGGGAACATTGACGCTATTTTCTCACGGCAGCTCTTTTTCTCGGTTTTAGCTTTTTCGCGGCCGCGGCGCCGTCTTGGAACGATGGTGGTTAATCGCCGCGCGCGCGCCGTTTCGTGGGCCAGCCAGCAGGGCTGGCGTGCTGGGACAATGCCAAATCAATACTTTTCTGCGCCTGCGTTCGGAATCCGTGAGCCGCTCCATCGTTCGCCACTGCAGCGCAAGCAATCAAGCTTGATCCGCGACGGCACCGCCGCGCAGCCCTACCGTCTCTCTGCGCGCCAGCCATGCCCTGCCGTTCACACAGGGGCGGGCGCTCGCAGGGGTGCGGGTGGCTTGCAAAGTAGCGGGGTGCGGGGCGTTGAACGGCGGGGGTGCGAGCGGCCAGGGCGCTGGGGACAACGTGGGGCGGCGCAGGGACAGGGGCGCGGGCCGCCGCCGCAGCGCAACGCAGCGCGCAAAGAAGCAATTCCGTGGCTGCGCGACCGTTTGCCCCGTGCCTGGCTGCACGTGGGCGGTGGGGCGCGCGCCGGAGGTTTTTTTGCGAGCGCGTAGGGAAGCGTTGAGCGGCCGTTGGGGTTGGCTTCTTGCCTTTTGTTGGTGAGGACTGGGGCGATGCGCTGGAGGTGCTGAAATTGAGTTGGACTTGCTTTTTGTTCCTGAGCGCTTGAGCCGGGGAGTGGCTCACCGTTATCTCGCTCGGGGCTCGCAGGTGAGGCATATTTACTGCTTTGAGGGTGGTGCAGTGGGGACCGCTGTGAATAATGTGAGTGATATAGCATACGCAAGAGATTAACAAGGACTTATGCAAGAAGCATACGCTGAAATTGGCGACCACATCCTTAGACTGAGGATGGCCTCTTCCGAGCATCACGGAAGGTGTCACTGGAAAAAGGACGTGAAGAGAGAAAACCGGATTGATTTAAATTTTTGAATTAAGGATTGCTAATTCTATAACTATGACTGAGCCATTAAATTTGTGACGAAATTGGATAACCATGCTCCAACACCTGCACGTGTAAAGCACTACTATTCCATAGTACAAGGCGATATGCGTAACCGCTTCCGAGCAAAACGAAAGACCTCTATCCCAACCAAAGCTCACGCCTTCTGCAGCAGCCTAAGCACCTCCTCCTTCTCCGCAACCGGCAGCATCGAGAGCATCTGAGCAACACCCTTCAGGCCCGCCTCCTTGTCCTTGCGCAGCAGGCCAGCAACGTCGTTGGCGATGCCCTCACGCTTGAGCGCATCGATGCGGGCGGCCGTCTCCTTCCTGTTCTCCTCGAGCCACAGCGCAACACTCATATCGTCGGCGTCGTAGCGCTCGACGGCGCTCCAAGCCTTGAGCAGGGCGAGCTGTGCATCGCGGCCGGTGGGCACCTCGCGGCCCTCGCAGGCGCTCATCCGCTTCAGCACGTACTCCTCGTTGAGGCGGCGCCGCAGCCGCCAGTAGAAGAAGCGGCGCGCGCTGGCCCACCGCAGGCCCTGGCGGATCACGCCCTTGGCCTGCATGCGGCCGGCGCGGTCGTGCAGGTCCGCGAACTGCAGCGCGATCTGGTTATAGATGGGCGCGAGCAGCTTCTCGCGCTCCGTCATAGCCGTCTTCACCTCGGCCTGCTGCTCGCGCGACAGCGTCGGGTCGTCCATCTTCTTCTTGAGGTCGGAGTACACCGGGTCCAGCCGCGCCATCGTCTCCAGCTGTCGCTCGCGCCGGTATCTGATGGCGATGGTACCTTCGGGCTCCAGGACGCCGCCGCGCGCATCCTCGTCTGCGTACATCTCCATGTACTGAGGGTTGATGGTGGGGTCGACGACCACCCACGAGCCACCGCGCAGTTCGCCGGTCGGTGGAATGTACACGAAGATGGGCTGCTCGAACTTGACGAGAGCGTCGACAATGTACGAGCCGTACTTGAGCACCTCGTTGTACATATCACGCTGACCGCCAGAGAAACCACGCCAGTTGGCCAGGATCATCAGTGGCAATTGCTCACCATTGTTGAAGTCCTTGATGGCCTGCGCGGTCTTGAACGCTGAGTTGGGGTACCACACGCATCCGGCTTCCGATGTGATTTGCTCCATTGACTCCGGGTTTGCCGGATCAGCTGGCGTGACGTTCTCGACAGAGCGTGTCTCGACGCCAATGACACCGACTGGGATAC
>Ga0335073_10001514_pt1 | contig 31176 bp, 25 predicted proteins | sample Lox_Sample_22_FD_207093 | JGI IMG/M metagenome (GOLD analysis project Ga0335073, IMG submission 207093) | Soil microbial communities from Loxahatchee National Wildlife Refuge, Florida, United States - Lox_Sample_2.2 | ecosystem: Environmental > Terrestrial > Soil > Wetlands | place: USA... | reverse complement strand
GCTTCCACCTCGCCCGCTTGCGGAATCGAGAAAAGTGCCTCAGTGGCCATAGGAGAAATTCGCGTTGGGGTCTGAGAGTCGGGCGGCCTTGAAGACGTCGAAATCGGGAGGGGGCTGGGAAAGCCCACCCATCCACGGCCCAATGACAAAGCTGTGCGCGGCCGCCAGCGATACGCCGCTGTGGCAGGTGGCGACATACGCGCCCGGACACGATTCCGAGGCCTGATAGATCGGGAACCCATCGGGCGTCAGCGGTCGCAACGCCCCCCAGGCCCGCACCAGACGCGCCTGCGCCAGGGCGGGAAATGTCGCCACGGCACGTCGCGCCAGCCATTCGATCTTCTCGGTCGTCGTGCCGTCGTCCAGCCCCACATCCTCTGACGTCGATCCAATCTGGACAGAACCTTCGCGGGTCTGCCGGACCTTGTTGGTCGGGTAGTCGAGGAACGGCTTGAGCCGCTCGGTGATCAGCACCTGCCCCCGGATCGCCGCAACCGGCGCGCTCAACCCCACCTTCGGGGCCAAGCGGGCATTGCCAAGACCCGCTGCGAGAACCAGCCGTTCGCTTTTCCAGCTCTGGCCATCGGCGGCCACGGCCTCGAACTGGCCGCTATCGGCATCGTGGCGAATCTGGGCTACATCGACACCGGTGATCACGTCGGCACCTTTGTGCCGCAGGCCCGCGTGCAAAGCATGCAGCAGCATCAGCGGGTTGGCATGTCCGTCGAGCGGGCCGAAGCTACCGCCCACAACGGCAGAGCCGATCCCAGGCAGATACTGCTTGAGTTCAGACGGCTCCATCATCTGATACGGCACACCACCGACTTCGCGGTCGATCTTTTCCAGTAGATTGGCGCGTGCTTGCACCTCCGCGTCGCTGAAGCCGAGCCAGAAGCCGCCGGTTTGCCGCAAGCCGGAGTCCACGCCTGCCACATCCAGAAGTTCCTGATGCAACTCTGGCCACATCTTGGCCGCATCACGGCTCCAACGCGCATATCGCGGCATATTGCTGCCTTTGCTTGACACCCAGACGAGCCCGAAATTGCCGCGTGACGCACGATACGCCACATCGCCCTGATCCAAGAGCCGGACGCGCATGCCGACCCGAGCCGCGCCATAGGCAATCGCCGCCCCGACAAGGCCGCCCCCCACCACGGTCAATTGCTCATTGCTCATGTTACGCTCCCGTCCACAGGTCAGTTGGTTTCAGAAAATCGGCGCACTTGTCCTATCCTCCCGTCGTGAAGCGACGAGATTTCCTAGAAAATCTTACTTTTTTCCGATCAATATTTTGTCGAGGCCCACCATTCGGTCGAGCGCAAACATGAATATGATTGTTCCAATAATCATTACTGTGGATACGGAGGTCGTAACCGGATCCGACAATTGTGTTATGCGGTTGTAGAGGGCGACTGGCAGGGTCGTTATGCCCGGCGTTGCGACGAAGATCGTCATCGTGACGTCATCGAAACTCTGGATGAACGCCAGCACCCATCCGCCCGCCACCCCTGGCAGGATCAGCGGCAGAAGAATGCGAAGAAACACGACGATGCGTGATCCGCCAAGCGATCTGGCGGCGTTTTCCGCGTCGCGTTCCATGCCGATCACGGCGGCTAGCGTCAGCCGCAGTGAAAACGGCATCACGATGAGCGCGTGAACGAAGACCAGGGCCACAAACGAGCCGGTCCAGTCCATGACGGAAAAGAACCGCAGAAACGCGATACCCAGCACAACATGGGGGATCATCATGGGTGACATCAGGAACGCCATCAGCCCGTCGCGACCAACGAAGCGATACCGTGCGACGGCAAGTGCTGCTGGGATGGCGACCGCGGACGCCAGCGTGGCCGCTATCACGCCCAGGCGGATCGACAACAGGAATCCGCTGAGCAGTTCCGGCGCGTTGAGGATCTCCCGGTACCATCGCAGGGAGGCACCACCGAACGGCATCGAGATGAAGCCTTTGTCGGAAAACGACACCAGGACCACCACAACCAGCGGTGCCACGATGAAAACCGCCACCAGCGCGTGGAAGGCCAATGCCAAAGGGCCGTTGCCTCCATTCTCTCGGCGACTCATGCGAACACCTGCTTGAATTTCCGCTCTACGAGCTTGTTGGAGCCAACGACAACAAAGACGATGCCGATCAGCAACAGAACGGAAATTGCGGCGCCCAGCGGCCAGTTCATCGAATTGAGGAACTCGTCATAGATGGCGGTGGTGACAACCTTCACCCTCCGGCCACCGATGATGGCAGGCGTGGCGAACGCTGACGCAGACAGCGTGAATACGATGATCGCACCCGACAATATGCCGGGCAGCAATTGCGGAAGGGTGACGCGCCGGAAGGTGGTCAGCGGCCCTGCGCCAAGCGATTGCGCGGCATGGGCAACCTGGCCGTCGAGCCTTTGCAGCGCGGTCCAGATCGCAATGATTATGAATGGCAGCAACACATGCGTCAGGCCGATGATGACGCCGGTCATGGAGAATAGCAGTTGCACCGGGCGGTTCACCAGATGAAGCCCTAGCAGGATGGAATTCACCGCGCCCTCACGGCTGAGCAGGATCTGCCAGCCAAGCGTGCGGACGACCACGGAAATCAGCAGGGGGCCAAGGATCACTACCAAGAAAATCCCCTGCAACGAAGGTCGCATCCTGGCCAGGATCAGTGTTTCCGGCACGCCGATGATGATGCAAATGATGGTGACGCCCAGGGCCATCGCGCCGGTGCGCAGGAACAGTTCGTGATAGTAGCTGTCGGATAGAATGGAGATATAGTTGGTGAGGCTAAATCCAGGCTGTATCCCGCGCATGCCGTCAAAAGCGTTGAACGAGAGGATGGCCGTCAACGCCATCGGCACCGCCAACAGGCCTAAAAACAGCACAAAAGCGGGCATCGACAACAGCCACGGCGCAACGCTCTGCCGAAGGTTCGACTTAACCATTCGCGTTCTCCGCAGCGATGGCCAACAGATCCCCGGCATTCCAGTTGATCCCAACTGTCTCGCCTTCTTGCGGATGCTCACCGCCCATATTCTGGGCAGACACGCGGATTTGCCCAATATCGCTGTCGATTTCATAGAGCCACACGCCGCCAAGAAAGAGGCGCGTGCTGATCCGACCCTTCGCGTCGCCGCTATCCGCTGCGCCGATGCGGAGGCGCTCGGGGCGAACGAGAAACTTGATCTCGGTGCCGACGTGTTCCTTGCCGTTCTCGATTGAAAAGGATGTCGAGCCGACGCGAACAATCAGGCCGCGATCATTCCTCGACATGATCTCTCCTGTGACGACATTTGTGTGCCCGAGAAATCTGAATGCAAACTCCGAGGTCGGTTTGTCATAGACTTCTTCGGGGCTGCCCAACTGCGCAATACCACCCTTTGTCATGACAGCGACCCTGTCGCTCATCGTCATGGCTTCAACTTGGTCATGCGTCACCAGGATGGTGGTGATTCCCAAGCGACGCTGAAGCGCGCGCAGTTCGACATGCATCTCGCCGCGCAGCTTGGCGTCGAGATTGGACATCGGCTCATCCAGCAGCATCACACGCGGACGGATTGCCAGCACGCGAGCGATTGCAACACGTTGCCGTTGCCCGCCGGAGAGTTGGCTCGGATACCGATCCTCCAGGCCGGATAGACGCACCATCGCGAGCGCTTCGTCGACACGGTCGCGCAATTGCAGCCGTTTCATCCGCCGCATTTCCAGCCCGAAGCCGATATTCTGCGCGATCGTCATGTGCGGAAATAGCGCATAGCTCTGAAAAACAACACCCATGTCGCGCTTTTCTGGGGCAACACGGGTCACATCCTGCCCCTCAAACATGATCGTGCCGGTGGTTGGGGGCACGAACCCTGCGATCATTTGCAAAGTGGTGGTTTTGCCGCATCCGGAAGGCCCGAGGAGTGAGACGAATTCGCCACCTTCTACGTCCAGATCCAGGTCACGAACGGCCTGGACGTGGTTGTCGTAGATTTTCGATAGTCCGCGGAGCGACAATTTACTCATAAACCGAGGCTTTCTGCTTGGAGTTCGTGTGCGATGCTGTGACGAGGCACACTCACTTCTCGATTGTCCGGTTCCACTTGTCGGTCCACTCAGCGCGATGCTGGTTGATCACCGGCCAGTCTACGGACATCATTTTGCCAACCCTTTCCGGGCCATAAGGCAGTTTTGCCGCCAGCTTTTCATCCAGCGTGATCTTCCCATTGGTTGGGCCGAAACCCTGCGTGGCGATTTTCGCCTGCACCTCAGGGGAGACCAAATACTGCACGAAAGCCTGAGATACTTCCGGCGCGCTGTTCTGGACGACAACGCAGGCTGCCGCGATGAGCGCCACCGCACCTTCCTTGGGATAGACGAACTCCACAGGAAAGCCGCTGTCCTTCAGCGGAATGGCGCGATTGCTGCCCCAAACAGCGATGTCAATGTCGCCACTTTCGAACATCTCGGCGATTTGCGCAGGTGACGATGACCAGCTCACAACATTGGGGGCAATTTGCTCGCGGATAGCATCGAAACCCGGCTGGATATTCTGCTCGCTGCCGCCATTGATGCGAGCAAACATCACCAGCGCGTTGACGCCGTAGGTACCCGAAATTGAAGATGTGGTGAAACGCTGAGCGTATTTCTTGTCAGTGAGGTCCTGCCATGAGGTGGGAGGCGCCCAACCGTTCTTTTTAAAAGTCTCCGTGTTGTAGACAATGCCGGTTGCGTTCAAACCGATGCCGATAGCGCGCCCCTGAAAGCGGGCAAAATTATAGATGTCATCGTAAACCGACGCGCTCGTGAGACTGTCGCAATCACCGTATTGGATCGCTTGAAACATCGGGCCATCATCAACAATGGCGACGTTTATTTGCTCGTGGCTTTTCTGCGCCTGTAGTTTGGCGACGGTCTCACTCGAAATGCCGGGAACGTACACGACCTTGACGTTATGCTGGGCTTCGAATGCAGGAATGATGTCGGACTGCAACTCTTTCTGAAAGCTGCCGCCGTAGCCAGCCACATAGATTGTTTGCTGAGCCAATGCCGGCGAACTGAGCGCAGTCGCGACGAGCAAGAATAGGGTTCGAAGACTCCTCATTTATCCCCCTAGCTTCCGTCGCTAACTCCGCAAGCAAGAACGCCCCGGCCGTTAATCGTATCTATTGGCGGGGGGCATTTGAGCAAATAGAAATACGCCTGGGGGTAATGCGCTGGTGATATAGGGGTGGCTCGGCATGACGTGGCAGTGCCATCGCGCCAGTCCCGCTGGGGGAGCCCTCTGTGTGTCCCGAAGGCTTAACGACTCAGTCGGAAATTCTATCCGCTTCCGAGGTCATCGGCAGATGAGGCGTGGCGAGCACGCGCTGGTCTTCCAGCGTTACGGCCTTGAGGATGTCGACAAAGCTGGAAACCAGGCGGTGCTTGGAACGGCCCTTTGGGTAGATCAACGTCGCCACATGCCTGATCGAAGGACGGAACGGTCGGGAGACCACACCCAAATGTCGATAATCCTGCGCCACGAATGGGTTCACAATCGCTATCCCGAGGCCTTGGGCCACAAGCGCGCAGGTGATCGAACTGTATGGGGTTTCGAGGGTTATGTTGCGAGTTATACCAGCTTCTTCGAAAATATTGTCGACGTTCGAGCGGCCAAAATCGTTGCGGGAAAACGATATATAGGGCTCTCCGGCCAAGTCGGCCGGTTCTATGGTGGATTTGGCCGCCAGACGATGCCCCTTCGGCATCAAGCAAACGCCATCTATCTGGTAAAGTTCGTCGTTTTCAAATCCGTAGCTCTGCTCAAGATCGGAGACCACGCCGATATCGCAAGACTGCTCGTCGATCCATTGCGAAACCGCAGTGGAATGACCGGCATGGATCGAGATGCCTGCTTCAGGGTAGATCTCGACGAAACGCTTGATCGTCCGAGGGATCAGTCCATGCGCCAAAATCTGGATGGCCGCGATTCGGAGCAGGCCGCCACTGAACCTGCGGATTCGCTTGGCGGCCTCTTCGAGGCGCTGCAATCCGACAAAACTGCGCTGCACTTCTTTGAAGTATGACAGCCCATCGTCCGTCGGCACAACCTTGCCCGGCAAGCGCTCGAACAGGCGCAAACCGGTCGCCTTCTCCAACTGCGCAATAGATCTGCTGACATTGGGCTGGGATGTGTTGAGAGTGAGTGCCGCAGCCGTCGTGGAGCCGGTCAGCATTACGGCTTGAAACGCCTCCACATGAGAGAACCGCACCCGCATCATGCCTTTTCCTACCTGTACAGCACGACAAGAAAGCCGCGCATCGGCATGTCGCGCGCGTTCGAGATGCTATGCGAAGTATCGCTCATACTGCGAGGACCCGGGCACACCCGCCGCCGGCCTGGGCATGCCACAGGATGTCGGCATCGCCATCGCCATTGAAGTCGCCGGTCGCGGCGACCTGCCATTCGGCGCCCATCGCGACGACGGGCGGTCGGCGCCGTGGTCGCGTTGATCGTCGTCCCTTGGGTGATCGTCGGCAGCTATTGAGGGTGATCGTCCCGTTGACGGTGAAATTGATAACCGTCGCCGTCCCCGAGCTGTCGGCATTGGCAACGGTGATCGCCGCACGCAGTGAGCCGGGACCGGAATCGTTGAGATTGGTGACCGTAAACGTCGCCATGTGGCCCTTATTGTTCTGTGTTTAATAACCGTAATGCGCCTGGCGCCGCCGACACAAGCTTACGCGTAAGCGCTCGTCGGGGACGCCGGGTTAAGCGGCGATGCGCGCGGCCTCGATTGGCCGCCAGTTCCACGGAAGAAGATCGGCGATGTGCCGCGCTGGGTGGTCGGCAATGCGGGTGAGGACATCGGCGAGATAATGCTGCGGGTTGATGCCGTTGAGCTTGGCGCTTTCGATCAGCGAGTACATCGCCGCGGCTCGGCGGCCGCCGGCGTCGGAGCCGGCGAAGAGGTAATTCTTGCGGCCGGTGGCAATCACCCGTTCATTCTGCCCATGTCGGGCAGGAGTTGGAAGTTCACTACCGGTATCACCCCTATTTCGGCGAGAAGGTTCTGGTGCGCCGCGTAGAGCAGCGAGCGACAGGGCAGTTCTTGAAGGTGCAGGGACCGGGCGGCATCGTTGTATCGATCGCCGGTTGGATGCTCGATCCGGTGATTTGCGCCGCGATGACAGGCGGCCCGCCGCGCGTTGATCTGGCAGCGCTCATCGAGCTACGGCTCCTGTTGATGGGGGTTTCCAACCGTCGACGTAGTGGGCGACCCATTTGGAGACGGAGTTAGCGATGAGCCTGTCATGCGTGTCGCTCGTAGTTGCGAAATTTCGTCGTCACGTTGGTTCGACACCTTAAGCTGTCACCGGCCACGAAATGAGGCATTAACCTCGATCAAACGTGGCGTCAGCCCGGATCAGTCTGTTAGGCGCTGTCTCGGAGGTGCGTGCACACTAATGCCGAATTGGCCCCCGACGGTCTATCTTTTGTCAACCTTTCGACTCCTCGGCGATGCCGGCAGCCGTAGCAGCACAACGGCGCGGTCAAACTGAGATCAGACTAGTGTCACCACAGGGGACCTTCATTAAGGCGGTTCAACGCGGCAGCAAATTCAGGGTTCCATTTCGTAGAATTTTGCCTGCCCGGAACCAGTTAAATCCTCGGCAAACAAGCTCAATCATCAACCGGACCACACCAGCCGGGCAGGTAATCGGCTTCGCGGCTTCTGGCGAGTCGCAGCGCCTCCTTGATCGTATGGTCGAAGTGCGCGTCGACGGTTGCTTTGCCCAAACGTCGACGCAAGAAGTCGGCCCAGAGGAACTCGCTGAACGGGGTCGAATCTTTGGCGAATCCGCCGGCGCGACGCAGTTCGCCCGCGAGCGAGCGAAACGGGTCATCGGTGAGATCCTTGATCACTTCGGGTATGTTGCTGTAGCCGCATCGGCGTCCCTTATCGTCGAAGGGGTGAAGCCATCCTCGATAATCGAGAACCAGCCAAAAAGCATCCCGATCCAGCCGGCTTAGATCCGACACGGTGGTGGTTAGAACTTGCTTCACCCCTTCGTCGAAAAGTGCTCGGGCGAGGTGATGGCGATCGATGAGGTAATGTTGGTTCTGCGGTCCAAGAACCACTGGCACCATATGCTCGCCAAGGAATCCTGCCGCGTTGTCGCTCTTTCTTGCCCGCCAGTGGCGGCGCTTGGCCGCGACCTCTCGCATACCGACGGTTATTTGCGTCGGGTGCAGTTCGTTGAGAGGGACCGGCTTCAGTATCGGTTCGCGAACCATGTCGGCCCTCTTGTCGGTTCAGTGCGCACCTACGGCTCAACTCATCGCGACGCTGGTGACGGCCAAGCAAGCGATCGGTGAATCGGGGGCGCGTCGCGCTAGTGGTGAAAATCACACGGACGGGTCCGCATCGATCCGAGGGATTGCAAGGCCTTGTGGGTCATTCGGAGGGTTCCATCTGTCGGATTCGCTCCACGAGGATGAATTTCGCGCCAAAAATGGGAGTCCAGCCTCAATTACCATTTCCCGCTTTAGCGGGTTTATTGTGACTTGTTTACACAACCCCCGTATCCGCGTGATGGTGAGAATAGCGAGCCAAATAACAAAGGCTTTAATGCAGGTTAACGCCGGTCGGAAACGGTGATGTCTGAATAGCCTAATGAGCCGAATGCCTTTCCCCGTCGGACTGGTGCGAACCCGGCACGTCACGTTTCATAGATGAAAGACCAGCATGGCTTGGTTGTTAACGCCCTGTGCCGGCGCAGCCTGCGCTGCGTGGCTCTTCCTCCTGTTCTGCCGAGGCGGCTTCTGGCGCGCCGATCAGCGTCTGCCCCCGGAGCCGGGTCCTCTCTTGGCCTGGCCCGACATCATGGCGGTCATCCCCGCGCGCAACGAGGCCGATGTGATTGGCCGTGCCATTCACTCCTTGCTGGTTCAGGATTACCCGGCCCACTTCTCGCTCGTTCTCGTCGACGATCATAGCGACGACGACACGGCGGAGATCGCACGTGCCGCCGCGGCGGCGTTGGGTCGCGCGGATCGTCTCGCAATCATTTCTAGCGCGGCGCTGCCCGCCGGCTGGATGGGCAAGATGTGGGCAGTGAACCAAGGCATTGCCGAAGCTCGCCGCTTACGGGATACGCCCTACGTTCTGCTCAGCGACGCCGATATCGAACACGAGCCTGGCAACCTCCGCCGCCTGGTGGCGCTTGCCGAGACCGAGCGGCGAGACCTTGTTTCACTCATGGTCCACCTCCATTGCCGTTCCTCATGGGAGCGGTTGCTGATACCCGCCTTCGTCTTTTTCTTCCAACTCCTCTACCCCTTTCCCTTGGTCAATCGCCGGGGAAGCGATGTCGCCGCCGCGGCCGGCGGCTGCATGCTCGTGCGCAGTCGCGCGCTCGAGCGAATCGGAGGCGTCGCGGCCATTCATGATGCGATCATCGACGACTGCGCACTCGCCCGTCTCATCAAAACCCGGCAGAACGACAAAGGATGCTCCGGCGCCATCTGGCTTGGGCTCTCCGAGCGCACGCGCAGCCTCCGACCCTACAACGGGCTCCGAGATATCTGGGGGACGGTCGCGCGTACGGCCTACACGCAATTGCGACGGTCGCCCGTGTTGCTCATTGGCGCCATGCTCCCCTTCGCGCTGGTTTTTCTGGCGCCTCCCGCACTCCTGGCGGTTTCAGCGATCACGGGCGCCGGGCTCGCTACGACCCTTGCCGGGTTGGCTTGGGTCACCATGGCAGCCTGCTATGGACCGACGATGCGCATCTACGGGGAGCCGGTATTCCGTACGGCGCTCCTTCCCCTCGCGGCAGCGTTTTATTTCGCCATGACCTTTGACTCCGCCCGGCGGCATTGGCTCGGTCGCGGCGGCGCTTGGAAAGGGCGCACTTGTGACGAAACAGCACCCGACACAACGGTGAGCACGCAGGCGTGCCACTACGCCGACCGCCGCAACTTCGGATGAGCAGGTATCGGTAGTCGAAAAGGAGCCCGCATGACCGACATCCATCAGCGCATTGAAGCCGAAATTCCACGTTTGCGGCGCTATGCGCGTGCGCTCACACGGGATGTCATCGCTGCGGACGATCTCGTCCAGGACTGCCTCACCCGGGCGGTCGGCAAGCTGCATTTGTGGCGTGAGGGCAGCGATCTGCGGGCGTGGCTGTCGACGATTTTGCACAATCAACACGTCAATCAGATTCGGCGGGCGGTACGTGAAGGCATTTGCGTACCGATAAGCGAAATAGAGCCTCTGCTAACCCATGCGCCCGAGCAGGAACAGCATCACAAACTGCGCGATCTCCATCGCGCCCTGACGAAGCTCCCCGCGAACCAACGCACGGCCGTCTTGCAGATCGGCTTGGAAGGCGCGCGCTACGAGGACGTCGCTGCGTCTATCGGTGTGCCTGTGGGCACCGTTCGCTCGCGCCTGTCGCGCGGTCGCGCGGCCTTAAGGTTGACGTCCTGATCCAACTTGTGCGCGGCAACCTAGCAGCTCGGAAGCTCGCGCGGCTGCTAGGTCTCGATGATGACCTTAAGGGCCTGCGTGCTCGCGGCGTGACCAAAGGTGTCATAGGCGCCGAGAATTTGGTCGAGCTTGAAATGGTGCGTGATCAGTTTCTTGGGGTCGAGCTTTCGCGACTGCACGGTCTTGAGCAGCATCGGCGTGGTGACGGTATCGACAAGCCGGGTGGCGATGCTTATGTTCAGCGACCACAGTCGCTCCAAGTGGAGGTCGACCTTCGTGCCGTGCACACCGACATTGGCGATCGTGCCCCCTGGCGCAACGATATTCTCGCAGGTGATGAACGAAGCTGGCACACCGACCGCTTCAATGGCGGTATTGACACCGCGTCCTCCGGTCAACTCCATCAGCTTTTCGGCGGCCTTGCCGTCGCTGCCATTGATCGTTGCCGTGGCACCGAAGCGCTTGGCGACCTGGAGGCGATTGTCGTCGAGATCGATCACGATGATCTCCGCCGGGGCATAGAACTGCGCGGTCAGCAGCGCCGCCAGGCCGATGCCTCCGGCGCCAACGATGGCGACGCTATTGCCAGGTTGGACCTTGCCGTTGAGCACGCCGCACTCGTAACCCGTCGGCAGGATGTCGCTCAGCATGACCAACGCCTCTTCATCGGCGCCCGCCGGTATGGGGTAGAGGCTGGTGTCCGCGTGCGGGATACGTACGAACTCGGCCTGAGTACCGTCGATCTTGTTGCCCAGGATCCAACCGCCGGTCGTGCAATGCGAATACATGCCGCGGCGGCAGTATTCGCATTTGCCGCAAGCCGAAATGCAAGAGATGAGCACATGGTCTCCCCGGCGAAACATCGTCACCGCGGGGCCAACCTTGTCGACGATGCCGACCCCCTCGTGACCAAGGATGCGGCCGGGCTCGCAGGTCGGGACATCGCCTTTGAGAATGTGCAGATCGGTCCCACAGATGGTCGTCTTGGTGACTTGAACGATCGCATCGCCTGGCGCATCGATATCGGGCAGTCGCCGCTCTTCGAGCGCCTTTTGTCCTGGCCCCTGATAGACGAGAGCTTTCATTGCTTTCCTCCCTCATTGTGGTTTGGGAATTGCTTTCGTGTGGGGGTTTAATCTGGCCGAATGCCGAGATTCCAAAGGTTCGCGCGAGACCTCTTCCGGGTCGACCAACCGCACGCCGACCTCAGAATGAGGTCACTACCATCCGGCCATCGAGGATTCCGGCCTTCATGTCGGTGAAGACGCGGTTGATGTCCTCGAGTTTCATCTCGTGGTAATGGGAATGGACCTTCCCTTCCGCGGCGAACTCAAGGGCCTCTGTCAGGTCCTGACGACCGCCGACAATCGAGCCGCGGATCGTGATCCCGTTCAGGACTACGTCGAAAATCGGTACGAGAAATTGGCCAGGCGGCAGACCGACGAGGGTGATCGTCCCCTTGCGCCGCACCAGATGAATCGCCTGACTGAAAGCCGGCGGCGACACAGCCGTCACCAACGCGCCATGTGCGCCCCCGCTGGTTTGCTTGAGGATCTGCGCTACAGCATCGGGTGACGCCGCGTTTACCGCCACATCGGCGCCCGATGCGCGGGCAAGCGCCAACTTGTCCTCGGTCACATCGAGTGCGGCAACGCGCAAACCCATCGCCTTGGCGTATTGGATCGCCAGCTGCCCTAAACCCCCGACGCCGGAGATTGCGATCCATTCCCCGGGCCTCGCTTCGGTCTCCTTGATGCCTTTGTAACTCGTGACCCCTGCACAAAGGATCGGCGCCATGGCTGCGAAGTTCGGATTGTTGGGCAATCGCCCGAGATAGGAGGCGGCCCCAATCGCATACTCGGCAAAGGTGCCGCTTACGTTGTAACCGCTGTTGCGCTGAGCAGGACAAAGGCTGTCCCATCCGGTCCGGCAGTACTCGCACCAGCCGCAGGAATCGTGGAGCCAGGCCACGCCGACTGGATCGCCCTCCTTCAAATGGGTGACGCCCGCACCGGTCGCCGCCACGATCCCAGCGCCTTCGTGCCCGGGCATAAAGGGCAGCGTAGGTTTGACCGGCCAATCCCCTTGGGCCGCGTGGAGGTCGGTGTGGCAAACGCCGGTAGCGATCACCTTCACCAACACCTCCCCCGGTCCCGGTGTCGGAATGGGAACTTCCTCGATTGTCAGCGGCTTGCCGAATGCGTGCACCACCGCCGCCTTCATCATCTTGGGCACGGTTGCTTCTCCTTTTCCCGAGCGACCGCCGCATGGCGGCCTCGTTCAAGTCTTTTGATCGAGACGTCACTGAGCGACTTGCAATCAGTGAATTCGGCAGCAATGCCGGGCGCCAACTTCGGCAGCAGGCAAAAATGCGAAACCGCAAAAGGCAAACGCCCGGCGTTACCGGCAACCGATCGATGACGGTAACTGCCACAATTCGCGCAGCGCTAGTGGATCGGCTGTGAAAGCGGGATCGGATGCGATAGAGGAATAATATCAACGCACTTGAGGGCGCCGCCGGGCGACGTGCCCGACGCGCACTGGCTGGCGCCGCCCGCATACGGATCGTAATAATATGCTGACGGCGCCCAGACCGTTACGGTCGGCAGCTCCGTTCTGGGTACCGTAACGGCCGAAAGTTGTTCAGCCGACGGCTGCGGATGCAGCGGGTCCGAATTCGCGGCGATTGGAACTCCAAAAAGGATTGTCACGCTCAGAACTGCGATTTTGCCAAACTGACACATCTGATGCCTCCATTAACTTCGCGCCACAGCAATGCGGCCGAGGTGACTGAAGGCTAGAATCTCGCCGGTGAGCTTCCATTAATTCAGGTTAATTGTGGAACCAGAAATTTTATTGTCACTGGAGTAACCCGACCGATATGGAGCCGGATCTGGCGCCGCGGAAGCGCTAGCGAGGCATTAAATCGGTGGTGATCATGTTACCAATTTGCTTGACCGACAAAATCGCCGCGCAGCTTTAACCTGCATTAACGTCCTGCCCAACAGTGACCTGTAACGATCACGCCGGCATGTAACTACGACGTGATCGTCACCCACATTAAATGGGCAGTAAAACGCGCGCTGCCTCGCGTGAGAGAGGATGTCATGACCGCCACCATCGTCGGTGCTCTGCTTCCCATCGTCGTGACCCTTCTGCTCGGATTTGTTGCCGGCTGGCATCACGATTTCGACGGTGGGCAGGCGACCGTCCTGAACCGCATGGTGATGCTCTATGCACTACCTCTCAGTCTCTTCGCAGGGATGGTCGGCACAGCGCGGGATCAGGTTCTGTCGCAGGGACCGCTGGCAATCGCCATCCTTGTCGGGATGGCCGGCAGCTACGCGATTGTCCTTCTCGTTTCACGCTATCTTTTCCGTCGCGATCTGATGACGGCTTCGCTGCAGGCGATCGCCATCGGCGGGCCGGCAGTGCCATTCGTCGGTGTATCGGTGCTGGGACACCTGTTCGGCACCATGAGCGCCATTCCGATCTCGGTCGCAAGTCTCGTCATGAACCTCATCCAGGTTCCGGCGACACTCATGCTGCTTTCGGCCGGCGCCGCCCAGCGGACTACACAGTCGGGCGCCGCGCGGCCGTCGTTGAAGGATCATATTATCCACGCGCTGCGCGAACCGGTCGTCTGGGGGCCGATCCTTGCGCTGGTGTTGGTGCTGCTCAACCTGCACTTCCCGGCGTACATCCAGGATTCACTGATGTTGCTCGGACGTGCGACTGGGGGCGTCGCCCTATTCGCGTCGGGCATCGTCCTTTATTCGCGACGCGTGGCCGTCAACCTTACCGTCGGCGTGTCAGTCATAGCGCGCAACATCTTGGTGCCCGCCGCCATGTGGGGATTGATGCTGCTTGCCGGCGTGAGCGCCGAAACGGTGCGCGAAGTCGTACTCACGCTCGCCATTCCGACCGCATCGATCGCCGTCATTCTCGCCGTTCAATACCAGGCGGCCGAACAGGAAATGGCCTCGACCTTGTTTTTCAGCACGATTTTCTCGGTGGTCACAATGGGCGCCTTCATCTGGCTTACGGCGTGATTCCGAGACGAACCCGGCGAAAGGACTTCACCATGAGCAAAGCCCCAAAAAGCGTCGCGGAACTAGTCATCTCCTGCCTTGAAGCCGAAGGCGTGGAATATATGTTCGGCATCCCAGGCGAAGAGAACATTCGCCTCGTGCTCGCCACGGCCGGCTCGAGGATCCGCTTCATCCTCGTGCGACACGAGCAGGCCGCCGCCTTCATGGCCGACATTTACGGCCGCCTCACGGGCAAGGCCGGCGTCTGCACCGCGACACTTGGTCCGGGCGCCATCAATCTCCTGCTTGGCGTCGCCGACGCACAGACGGATTCGACACCGCTCGTGGCGCTCACCGCGCAGGTCGGGCTGAACCGCATCTACAAAGAGTCGCACCAGATCGTGGACCTTGTGTCGATCTTCAAGCCGGTCACCAAATGGGCCGAGCTGATGATCACACCGGCATCCGTTCCGGAGATGGTTCGCAAGGCCTTCGATGTCGCGCAGGCCGAGCGCCCCGGCGCGGTCTACCTGGCTATCCCGGAAGACGTTGAGGCCGCCCCGGCCCCGGCGGGAGCCAAAGCGCTAACAGCCCGGCCGCATCATGCCGCCGGACCTGATCCCGTACAGCTCGAGGCGGCCGTGGCGCTCATCCGCGAGGCAAAGCGGCCAATCATTCTCGCAGGACATGGTGTCGCCCGCGCACAGGCGGGTGAGGCGCTGACGCGACTGTCCGAGGTCATGGGAGTGCCGGTGGCGACGACATTCATGGGCAAAGGGGTGATCTCGGACCGTCATCGCAATGCGTTAGGCGTGGTCGGGTTCATGCGCCACGACTATGAAAATTTCGCCTTTGACAAAGCCGACCTCATCCTCGCCATTGGGTATGAGCTGCAGGAGTTCGCTCCGATCCGGGTCAATCCGACCCGCGACAAGACGATCGTGCATATCCATCGCTTTGCGGAGGACACCGACGCGGCCTATCCGATCGCGGCCAGCATCGAGGCCGATATCGGCCGTTCGCTCGCAGCGCTCATCGCGGAGTTCGAGGCCCAGCCGCTGCCGCGCTACGAGATGGGGTCAAAGATCCGCGCTCTGCACGCAGAGGAATTCGAGGCAGGCGAAAACGATGCGAGCTACCCGCTGAAGCCGCAGCGCATCGTCAACGACATCCGCAAGGCGATGGGCGACGAAGACATCGTGCTGGCCGACACCGGTGCGATCAAGATGTGGATGGCTCGTCTTTATCCTGCTTACGCCCCCCTGACCTGCCTAATCTCGAATGGCCTTTCCACCATGGCTTTCTCGCTTCCCGGCGCGATCGGAGCCAAACTCGCCAGGCCTGACGCTAAAGTGCTGGCGGTGATGGGCGACGGCAGCTTCCTGATGAACTCCCAAGAGATCGAGACCGCCGTTCGCGAGAAGGTTCCGCTTGTGGTCCTGGTTTGGGTCGACAGCGCCTACGGCCTCATCAAGTGGAAAATGGACATGGAGCTGGGGCACCATCGCTACGTCGACTTTACCAACCCTGATTTCGTCAAATATTCAGAAAGTTTCGGGGCCGCCGGGTACGAGATCACGGCGGCGGACCAGCTCCTACCGACACTGAAGAAGGCCCTTGCCGCCGACGGCGTTTCCGTGATCGCCTGCCCGGTCGATTACACCGAGAACACGAAGCTGACGGACAAGCTGGGCGCGCTGACCGACCCGCTTTAGGCCTTCACGGCCAACCCGGGCGACAGCAATCGGGTCAAGGGAGAGACGCGCTAGAAGCCGAAGGCTGCTGTCGCGTCTTCGCCGACCTCGGGCGGCGCGACAGCTTCTTCCCGCGTCTTCGAAGACCGCGTCCGCGGCGAGGTGACTGCCTAGCCCTCGAATCGAGCAACTCAGCATCCGGTGTCGAAGCTCCGACCGCACGCACAAATCTGTCATCAAAACGCGAGGCAGCGGTGGTGCCTTGGTGCGGACTAAATCGGCGTGCGGTTCCGCCATCGCATCGCGCAAAAAAAATCATACCGCAGCGTTAACCTGCATCAACGCCGCCTCCCTACCGCGACCGTAACTTCCGCGACAGCAAACGCGGTGCCGGCGCACGATAGGTCACCGAGGGAGAGGGCAAATGTCAACGCAAAGCATGCAATCAACGGCAGTTGTTGAACTGCAGCCCGCGGTGAAAGGAGTTCATTGGCCGTTCGTCGTGGCCTGGCTCTTCTGCCTGGTGTTCTACTTCCTCCAATACGCCATCCGTTCCGCGCCGGGTGTGACGATTCCCGAGCTGGAAGCCGCCTTTGGCTTAACGGCGCTGGGTATCAGCTCGCTAGTTGGGTTGTATTATTACACCTATGCCGGCTTTGCCATCGTTGCCGGCGCATCTCTCGATCGCTATGGAGCCAAATCGCCGATCGTAGTTGGAGTCTTCACCACGGCGATGGGCTGCGTCTTGTTCGGGCTTGGCTCAATCGGCGCGGCTGAGGGCGGGAGGCTGCTGCAAGGCGCCGGTTCGGCTTTTGCTTTCACGGGCGCGGTCTATCTAGCCGTGCACGGGTTCTCCGACCGCTGGCTCGCCACGGCGATCGGCTTCACGCAGCTCGCCGGGATGCTTGGCGGTTTCGCTGGGCAGTTCATTGTCAGTCCATTGGTCCACGGTCCGATCACTTGGCAATCGTTCTGGATTTACGCAGGCGTCGCATTGGTTCTCGTTGCGCTCATCTTGCTGATCGTCACCCCAGCGAACCATGAGCCAGCCAGCGGTTCCGTGTGGAAGATGTTCGCGCCCTACAAGGTCGTGCTGACGAACCCGCAATCCTATCTCTGCGGCGCTGTCGGGGGTCTGCTGTTCATACCGACGACCATCGGAGCCATGATTTGGGGTGTTCCGTTTCTCGGGGTCGAGCATGTGGGCCATGCCGAGGCTGCGGTACGCTCTTCGATGGTGCCGCTCGGTTGGGTGATCGGTTGTCCGCTGCTTGGCTTCATCTCCGATCGCATTGGTCGTCGCAAGCCGGTCGTTCTCGGCGGGATTGTCCTTATGCTGGTGACGCTGATTGGCATCGTCTACACGGACGGCATGTTCCCGCGCTATGTCGGAGGCCTCGCTTTCGGGATCGGCTCTGGCGCGGCGATGATCCCCTACACGATGATCAAGGAGGTCAATCCGGACAACGTGAAGGGCAGCGCTTCGGGTGCGATGAACTTCATGGTCTTCACCTTCAGCGCTCTGCTGGCACCGCTGTTCGGGCTCATGCTGGTCAATCTCGCGGGTGGCCAGTCGCCGACATTGGAAACCTTCCGCGAGGCCGACCTGATTTGGCTCGTCGGCATTGTCTTGGCATTCGCCCTGACACTGTTCCTGCGCGAGACCGGAGCGGCGGTGACACCTGCAAAGAAGTGAGAATTGGGCGCTTTGTTTCGAATGAAGTCACCTGCTCGCCACGACGAAGGACTCGCCATGAAAGCCGCTGTCTTCAGCACTCACGAATTTGATCGTGAATCGTTGACCACCGCCAACCAGGATTACGGGCATCAACTGACTTTTTTGGAACCGCGTCTCGACCAGACAACCACCGCGCTTGGTCGCGGATTCCCGGCAGTGATCGTCTTCGTTAACGACCAGCTCGACGCGGAAACGCTCGAGGCCCTCAAAAATGGCGGTACCCGATTGGTGGCCTTGCGCTGCGCCGGCTTTAACAACATCGACTTGACCGCTGCCGCGAGGCTCGGCCTCCGCGTCGTGCGTGCGCCGGGCTATTTGCCCCATTGCGTGGCGGAGCATGTCTTCGCGCTATTGCTCGCGCTGGTGCGGCACATCCCGCAAGCCTACAACCGTGTGCGGGAGAACAACTTCAGTGATGACGGATTAATCGGCTTCGAACTTCACGGAAAGACTTTCGGTATTGTCGGAGCCGGTCACATCGGGCAGGCCGTCGCCCGCATCGCTCATGGCTTCGGTTGCAAGGTCGTCGCCTTTGACCCCTGTGTCCCTTCGCCAGCCGGAGCTGAACTGCCGATAACCTATCTCCCGCTCGATGAGCTGGCGGCGCGGGCCGATGTCATATCCCTGCACGCCCCACTCACACCGGAAACCCACCATCTGATCAATGCCGATCTGCTTGCCCGGATGAAGCCCAGCGCAATGCTGATCAACACCGGCCGTGGCGCCCTGATCGATACGGCCGCGCTGATCGCCGCCCTCAAACAGGAGCGGATCGGTGGCGTCGGCCTTGATGTCTATGAGCTCGAGGAGCACGTCTTTTACCGCGATCTGTCGGACAAAGTTTTGACCGACGATGTCTTGGCCTTGCTCCTCAATTTTCGAAACGTCCTCGTCACCGGACATATGGGTTTTCTGACCCATGAAGCGCTCGCGGCGATTGCAATGGCGACGCTTGAAAACCTTGCCGCGTTCGATCGCGGCCAGCCTCTCGTCGATGAGATCAAGTGTCTATCGACCGGAACCGGGCGATGACACGGAGCGGGCCTGGCATCCCCCCGGGGTCGGAGCATCGCTCGTTCGATCATAAAGCGGCACTCAAAAAGGGTGAAGGATTGCACCGATGCTGAAACAAGCAGACGCCACCCGCGTTCATGCGATGGCCGCTGGGACAGGGCCAACAAGGCGGCAACTACCGCGCTGGATCGATCACCTGCCGCCCTGCAACGCGGCTTGTCCGGCGGGAGAGAATATCCAAGCCTGGCTCGATCATGCGCAGGCCGGCCGATGGCGGCAGGCGTGGCAGCAAATCCTCGATGACAATCCGTTTCCCGCGGTGCACGGTCGAGCCTGTTATCACCCCTGTGAGAGTGGGTGCAATCGGCTGCAGCTCGATACTGCCGTCAGTATTCATGCCGTCGAGCGCCTTGTGGGAGATTGCGCCCGGCAGGAGAAATGGCAACCGTCTGCAGGCGAGCCCACCGATCATCGGGTGCTCATCGTCGGTGCCGGGCCCGCTGGTCTTTCTTGCGCCTACCACCTCAGGCGCCAAGGCCACGCCGTAGAAATTCGCGAAGCGACTGAGGAGCCCGGCGGCATGATGCGCTGGGGAATCCCGGCCTACCGGCTGCCGCGCGACGTCGTCCGAGAGGAGATCGCACGCATTACGGCGATGGGCGCGACAATCACCTGCGGCCAGAAGGTCGAGGATGTGCTTGCCGAGAAGCAGCGGGGCGGGTTTGACGCGGTATTCCTCGCAGTCGGAGCGCAAGCCGCCAATCGGCTCGATATCCCGGCGGCGGACGGGCGGCGCCTCATTGACGCTGTAACCATGCTCTCGGACACGGACCGAGGGCACCCGCCGCGCCTCGGGCGTGTGGTCGACGTCATCGGCGGCGGCAACACGGCGATGGACGTCGCTCGCGTTGCCAAGCGGCTTGGCGCCGAAGAGGTGACCCTGATCTTCCGCTACGACCGCCCGCATATGGAAGCGATACCGGCCGAGGCCGAAGAGGCTTTCGCCGAAGGTGTGAAAATCCGCTGGCTCTCGGTCGGAAGCCACTTCGGCGCAAACGGCGTGACCATCGAAAGTGTCGAGATGGGGCCGAACGGGAGCACGATACCGACCGGGCGGTTTGAAACGTTGCCCGCCGACAGTCTCGTGCTCGCCGTGGGGCAGCACGGCGAACTCGACTTCCTTCGGAATGTCCCCGGCGTCGCGATCGGTCCCAATCAAGTCCTCGCTGTCGATGACCAGTTCATGACTGGACACCGCGGCATCTTCGCCGGCGGCGACATGATAGGCGGCGCGCGGACCATGACCACCGCGGTAGGCATGGGAAAGCACGCGGCTCGCGCCATTGCCGCCTACCTGAACGGCGCGTGCTACGAGCGAGCTCCGAAGCACCCGCCCATCAGCTTCGATATGCTGGACTTGCCCGTGTTTCTGGAGACGCTGCGACATGCTCAACCGGAGCTGCCGCGCGCCAATCGGACCGCCTCATTCGCGGAGGTCGTGCAGGGTCTCAGCCAGGAGGAGGCGAAGGCCGAAGCGGGGCGGTGCCTGTCCTGCGGCAACTGCTTCGAGTGCGACAACTGCTTCGCGGCATGCCCGGAACAGGCGATCATCCGCCTCGGCCCGGGGCGAGGATATCGTGTCGAGTTCGATCTCTGCACGGGTTGCGGGACCTGCTTCGAACAGTGCCCCTGCCACGCTATCGAAATGCAGTCTGAGAGTGTAGCCGCGACCGCACCGCTCGGATCGATCGGTGAGCCGCTCGCACCCTCCCGCCTGCGCATCCGCGACTGAGCAAGGCGACAACTGGAGAATGACGATCATGGACAGGATCGAGACGCTCGACGGCAATACCGCAGTCGCCCATGTCGCGTACCGTATCAATGAGGTGTGCGCGATCTTCCCGATCACGCCATCCTCTACAATGGCTGAACTCGCCGACGAGTGGGCGGCGCAGGGCACGAAAAATATCTGGGACGCGGTTCCGGTCGTCCAGGAGATGCAGGCTGAGGGAGGCGCTGCCGGCGCGGTTCACGGTTCCCTCCAATCGGGAGCGCTGACCACTACGTTCACCGCCTCGCAGGGCCTCCTTCTGATGATCCCTAACATGTTCAAGATTGCGGGGGAGCTGACGTCCTGCGTCTTTCATGTCGCGGCGCGAGCGCTTGCCACCCAGGCTCTGTCGATCTTCGGCGATCACTCGGACGTCATGGCGGCGCGCGGTACCGGCTTCGCGCTGCTCGGTGCCGGTTCGGTGCAGGAGGCGCACGATCTCGCGCTGGTGGCGCAAGCGGCGACGCTCGAAGCGCGAGTGCCGTTCGTGCACTTCATGGACGGGTTCCGCACCTCGCATGAGGTGAACACGCTCGTGATGCTGTCGGACGAGCAAATCCGAGCGATGATCGATGACAATCTCGTGCGCGCGCACCGCCGGCGCGCGTTGAGTCCCGAGCGGCCGGTGACACGCGGCACCGCGCATAACCCGGACACATTCTTTCAGGCGCGGGAGACCGTGAACCCGTACTACCGGGCAACGCCGGGTATCGTGCAAGGCGCGATGGATCGCCTCGCCAAACTTACCGGACGCGAATATCGCCTGTTTCGCTACGACGGCCATCCGCAGGCGGAGCGCATTATTGTTGCAATGGGCTCGGCCGCCGAGACCTTGCGAGCAACCGCCTCTCACCTCAACGCTCAGGGTGAACGGGTCGGTGTCTTGCAAGTGCTGCTCTACCGCCCATGGTCGGCGGAAGATTTTCTCGCGGCTCTGCCGCCTAGCGCCCGCAGCGTCGCCGTGCTTGATCGTTGCAAGGAGCCTGGCGCACCGGCAGAACCCTTATGCCTCGATGTCGCGCAGACGCTCGCCGAGGCCATCGCACGCGGCACCCGCGATAATCTTCCGCTGGTCGTAGGCGGCCGATACGGCCTGTCGTCGAAGGATTTCAATACAGCGATGGCAAAGGCGGTATTTGACCACCTTAAGGATAAAGCGCCGCGCAACGGCTTCACAGTCGGCATCACCGACGACGTCTGCGGGACGAGCCTGACTGTCGACGCGGATTTCGACATCGAGCCGCCAGGTGTTAGCCGCGCGCTGTTTTTTGGTCTTGGTTCTGACGGGACAGTAGGAGCGAACAAGCACAGCGTGAAAATTTTGTCCGAAGATTCTGGTCGCTATGCGCAGGGGTACTTTGTTTATGACAGCCACAAATCCGGAGCAGAGACGATCAGTCACTTGCGCTTCGGCAATGCGCCAATCACCGCGCCATATCTGCTTCAATCAGCCGACTTTATTGGCGTCCACAAATTCGATTTTCTGCAAAAATTGGATGTCTTAGGTCCTGCTCGGCAGGGTGCGACGGTCCTCATCAATTCCCCTTACGATGCCGCATCGGTCTGGGACCATCTGCCGCGGCCTGTGCAACAGCATCTCATCGATAAGGATCTGCGACTTTTCGTAATCGACGCGAGCGGCGTCGCGCAAAGCCTGGGTTTGGGGCCGCGGGTCAATACCATTTTGCAGACCTGTTTCTTCGCCATCAGCGGTGTGCTGCCCCGCGAGGAGGGTGTTCGGCGGATACGCTCATCGATCGAGAAGGCGTATGGCGAGAAAGGGCGCGCCGTTCTCGAGAAGAATTTCGCCGCCGTCGATACCGCTCTCAAGCATCTGCACGAGGTCAAGATCCCAAAGACGGTGGGCTCTAAAGAAGAATTGCGGATTATTGTGCCGGCGGATGCACCCGACCAGATCAAACGCATTGCGGCACTTCAGTTCGCCGGCCGCGGCGATGAAATTCCGGTCAGCGCATTCCCGGCGGACGGAAGTTATCTCGGCGGAACCACCCAGTACGAGAAACGCAACATCGCCTTTTCAGTGCCGGTCTGGAAGCCGGATCTCTGCATCCAATGCGGTCAGTGCAGCATCGTCTGCCCGCACAGCGTAATACGGGCAAAGGCATATGACGCCGCGCTGCTCAATGAGGCGCCGGAGGGTTTTCCATCCGCTCCGGTCAATGCGCGTGGTTATCCGGAAAAGCGTTTCACGCTGCAGATCGCTGTCGAAGACTGCACGGGTTGCGGGATCTGCATCGACCATTGTCCGGCACACGATCCGCTCGATATTTCCGTCAAGGCGATCAATTTGAGCGAGCGACTGCCTCTCGTCGAAGCGGGACGGCGCGATCTTGCGTTTTTCGGGGCGTTGCCTGAACACGCGCGCGAAGAGGTCGATCTGCATCTCTCTCGGGGACTGCAGTTCGTGCGGCCGCTGTTTGAATTTTCCGGCGCCTGTGCCGGCTGCGGCGAAGCCCCCTATCTCAAGCTGCTGTCGCAGCTCTTCGGCGACCGGTTGCAGATCGCCAACGCGACCGGCTGCTCTTCGATCTATGGTGGCAACCTGCCGTCGCTGCCGTGGCGCGCCGGTGCCGATGGGCGCGGTCCTGCCTGGAGCAATAGCCTGTTCGAGGATAATGCCGAATTCGGCTTCGGCATGCGCCTTGGGATCGACCAGCAAGCCGCATTGGCGCGGGCGTTGGTCGCCAAGTTAGCGGATCGCATCGGGACACGCCTGTCCGAGGAGATCCTCCGCGCACCCCAGCGCACTGACAGCGAAATCGCCGCGCAACGCAACCGGATCGATGAATTGAGGCGAGCCCTCGGAGACGCAACGGATGGGCCGGGCCGAGACCTGCTGGCCTTGAGCGAGTTCCTCGTCCGCCGCAGCCTGTGGATCGTGGGCGGCGACGGATGGGCTTACGACATCGGCTACGGCGGCCTGGATCACGTCCTGGCGCAAGACCGCAATGTCAACGTCCTGGTGCTGGATACGGAGGTTTATTCCAATACCGGCGGTCAATCGTCAAAGGCGACCCCCCTTGGGGCCTCGGCCAAGTTTGCTACTGCGGGTAAGCGCACGCCGCGCAAGGACCTAGCGCTGCAGGCCATCTCCTACGGCTACGTCTATGTTGCGCAGATCGCGTTAGGCGGCAACCCGGAGCAGACAATCACGGCGTTGCGCGACGCTGAGGCTTACGATGGGCCGTCGCTCGTCCTGGCGTACAGTCACTGCATCGCGCACGGCTTTGACTTGCGCGATGGCATGAAGCAACAGCAACGCGCCGTCGCCAGCGGTTATTGGCCGCTCTTCCGGTTTGATCCTGCGCTGCGACGTTCTGATGTGAACCCATTCCGCCTCGACAGCACGCGTCCGAGGTTACGTGTCGAAGACTTCATCTATCGCGAGCTGCGCTATCGGACACTTGCCCAGAGCCAGCCGGAAGACGCGCGCATGTTGTTGCGCGAAGCGCAAGCCGCCGTCGACGAGCGCTATCGCGTCTACGAGGACATGGCGTCGCGGGGGGGAGAGCGTTTCCACCCCTTCTGGCAGGACGAAAACGTTATCCACGAACCGACGAAGGCAGAGGCTGCGAGATGAACCTGCAGACAAAGTATCTCGGCCTATCCTTGGCCCATCCTGTCGTTGCGAGCGCCTCACCCCTTTCGGCGACCCTCGACGGCATCCGACGCCTTGAAGATGCGGGCGCTGCAGCAATTGTCGCAGCCTCGATCTATGAGGAGGAGATCTATGCCGAGGAAGCGGCGCTCGAAGCCGCTGGCACAATCGGGGCGGAGAGCCATCCCGAGGTCAAAAGCTACCTGCCAGCATTTCCGGGTTATCATGGCCCCCTTGCGGCTCGTATCGAAATGATCCGGCGAGCGGCTGAAAGCCTTTCGGTGCCCCTCATCGCCAGCCTCAACGGAACCGGGCTAGAGGGTTGGACGCGTATTGCTGCCGATCTGCAGCAGGCCGGGGCGGCGGCGCTCGAGCTCAACCTGTTTCACATCCCTGTCGACCCGCAAGAGGCCGCTGCCGCTGTCGAGCAGAGGCTGATCGAAACTGTCCGAGAAGTTTGCGCGACGGTGAGCATTCCGGTCGCCGCCAAGCTCAGCTCAAACTTCACCGCTCCGACTCATCTGGCAGCAGCTCTGGCGGAGGCCGGCGCGAGCGGCATCGTCCTGTTCAACCGGAGCTGCGAGCCCGACATCGACCTTGAGACGCTAACGATCCGTCCGACCCTGCCTTTATCGTCGGCGGAGGAGATCCGCTTGCCGCTGTTGTGGATCGCGCTGATGGCCGGAACGACGCCGCTGAGCCTCGCCGCGAGCCGAGGAGTGGAGGGGCCCCAGGAAGTAATCAAATACCTGCTGGCCGGGGCGGATATCGTCCTGACCGCATCTTCATTGCTGCGCCACGGACCGAGGCAACTCGGGCGCTTGGTCGAAGGCTTAGCAGAGTGGCTGGAGGCACGCGGCGCCAGTTCCGTCGCGGAGATTAGGGGACGTCTGCGCGCCAATCGGCTCGCCCACCCCGAGGCTCTGCTCCGCGCGCATTACGTCAGCTCGTTGCTGCGCGAATATCCGGTCTTTGATCCGCTCACTGGCGTCCATGCCTGCCAAACACCTAAGAATTGACCAGGGTTGGCCGAAGCTCGTTCAGCAGCGTGCTGGCCGACGTGAGATCGGTTGTCCCAAATCCTTCCGTGAAACGGGCATACACCGACGAAAGTAACTGCCATGCCTCGCTGACGCGGTTTTGATCGCGCTGCAATCGGGCGAGACTTGTGGCGGCGCGGAGTTCCCAGGACAGGGCGCCCTGCCGGTGCGCCCAGTCGAGCGCCTGTTGGAAGCAGTCCTCGGCTGCCGCTGACGCACCGGGTGCGCCTTGCAACAGCAGCACCTCGCCCTTGATGCGCAGCAATTCGGACATTCGCCATCGCAGGTCGGTACGCTCTGACACGTCCAATGCCTCACCTATGGCGGCGAGCCCATCGGCGGTCTGACCGTCCTGACCCAGGGCTTCAGCCAGCACAGGCAAGAAGGTAAGTGAGCGCAGGGCGGACCTTGAGGCGCTGGGTTGGCCCAGGCCGGACTGCAACAGCTGCAGTCCAGCGATAACGTCGCCGCGCTTGATAAAGAGCTCACCCTGATAGCTACGAGCCCAAAGGAGCCAGACCGCGAGGCCACGGGTCGTCGATTGGTCTAGCAGCATTCCGATATACTGTTCAGCCACAGCCGAATTGCCGACCCAGAGTGCAATCTGGCATGCCGTCTGAGCCAGAGCGGAACACAGCGTCCCGGGGTCATTGGTGGCGCGCGCCTCCTCGACGCCATTGTGGGCGGCGTGCATCGCCATATCCGGAAAGCCCAGCAACCATAGGACGCGCGCCAGATAGATGTGCGCCGTGACACGTTGGTCGAAATGAAAACGAATGATGTCCGACATATCGTCGGGAGGGCGGTACCGAGGGACGACGTGCTCGAGATGCCGCCGCGCGCTTGGTTGATCACCCATCAAGTGGTGCGACAAGCCGATCATGCCCTCGCCGATCAGCCGCTCGTTTGGATTGGAGCGGATCTCGGCAAGTCTGCAGAACCTTTCCGCCGAGGTCAGACTAAGTTGAGGCTGGCCACTGTTCATGTAATAGTTCCATAAGCCCCAGAGCGAGCGCAACTGGTACTCGGCGTTGTCCAGCTGCTCTGCAATATCGAGAGCGCGTTTAAAAGACGCGCCGATTTCGCGGGCGGCAGCACCTCTGGTAACGTCTAACGCTATGCCAAGAGCAGCGTGGAGCCGCATTTCGCTGCGCGAATCGCGGGTCGCCCCGTCCGCTAGATAGGCAAGGGCCTGTTCTATCCGGCCGCGGCATTCCTCCACAAGCGACAAGCGCATCCACACGGGCACCGCGGCGGCCGTCAGCGCCACGCCAATGGTAGGATCACCTCCCGATTCGAAGGCCCAGGTCAGCGCCGCGCGAACGTTGTCGATTTCGGCCGCGTGGACGGCGAACGGATCGTCCATGGCCACTTGATCTTGAGCAGCGGCTTCGAGCAAGTCTCGGTAGTACTCCGCGTGGCGTCGTCCAACGGCGTCGACCTCGCCGGCCTGAAGAAGCTGCTCCAGCGCGTAAGCGCGCGTTGTGTCTAGCAGCCGGAAACGCGGCTCGGCTCCGCTTACATCCGCCACGACGAGCGATTTTGCGCCGAGTTCCGCCACCTGCTCGGCGACTCCGCCTGCCGGATGGGCATCGGCAATTACCGCGCTCGCGGCCGGCAGCGTAAAGCCGCCAGCGAAGATCGCCGATCGCCGCAAAGCCGATTGCTCGGTCTCCGTCAGCAGTTGATAGCTCCAATCCAGCGTGGCGGTCAGTGTCCGATGTCGGGGTACGGCCGTGCGACGGCCGGCCGTTAGCAACCGCAGGCCCGCGTCTAAGTGGACCGTGAGGTTGCGCAATCCGAGAGCCTCGACGCGAGCGGCAGCAAACTCGATCGCCAGCGGAAGGCCATCCAGTTTTCGGCAGATGTCGATGACAAATGGCGCATCGCCATCGCTCAACTCGAACTGGTCCAAATTTGCCGCCGCCCGCTCGACGAAGAGCTGAACCGCCGGAAAGACAAGTGCCTCGGCGGCGGTAAGTCCGCTTGATCCCGAAGGGATTGCGAGCGGTGAAAGTCGATAGACGCGCTCCCCTTCGACACGGAGCGGTTCGCGGCTGGTCGCAAGAATGTGAACGCTGGAGGCGACCGTCAGGAGGCTGATCGCCAGGGAAGCGGCCGCCTCGATGACGTGCGCGCAATTGTCGAAGACGAGCAGCATCCGCTTGTCCGAGAGGCCCGCCATCAAGCTGGGGAGCGGATTGTCAGAGCGAATCTCCAGGCCCAATGCCGTTGCTAATGCGCTGGGCACAAGACGGGCATCGTCTAGCAAGGCCAGATCCACGAGCCAAACGCCATGCTCGTAAGCCGTAAGCAGCCCCTCAGCCGCGGCGAGCGCAACCGAGGTCTTACCAACACCACCGGGGCCGACGATAGTGACAAGGCGCTCTCGCGGCAATTGCGATATGAGCTTTTCGACGATATCGGCGCGACCGATCAATCGGGTGAGTTGCGCTGGCAAATTGTTTCGATGGATCGTTGGGTCGGCCGGTGTGGACGATACAGTCAAGGCGTCTTCGCCGAGCCTAACCCGGGCGACAAAGCTGTAGCCGCGCCCCGGGAGCGTCGCGATGTAACGATTGCCGGCATGGCCATCGCCGATGGCTTGACGCAACGCACTGACCTGGAATTTGAGGTTACCTTCCTCGACAAAAGTTCTGGGCCACGCACGCGCGATCAATTCGTCTTTACCGACCACGTCGCCGGGACGCTCTACCAAAGCGATTAGAATCTCGAGGGCGCGGCTACCGACACGAACCGGCTTGTCGCCCTCCAGCAGGAGGCGTCGACTCGGCGACAGGTGGAACGGGCCAAATGAGATCACCCGCTCCGCCGCAGTGTCGGCGGGTTCAGCCAATCTCATCTCCTTCAATCGGCCATGGTAGCCCATTTCTACCGAATGTCGGTATCGTCAAGAAGAGGATCCAGTTGGGGAGGACGTGCCGAACGTAACGTCGCCGCGGTGCGGTCCGGTCCGCCGGTCGGCGCTGGCCTCGATCCCCCGCTCGGCCGGGGGACCCGCCCGCAGCCCACGCTTCAGTAGCGATAAACGCCTCGGCCCGATTTACGACCCAAATAACCCGCGGCCACCATCTCCTTGAGAAGGGGTGCCGGGCGATATTTTGGGTCGCCGAAATCTGCATGCAGCGTCTCCACTACCGAGAGCAGCACGTCGAGCCCGACCAGATCGGCAAGCGCAAGCGGCCCGATGCGGTAATTGCAGCCAAGCTTCATCGCTTCGTCGATCTCGGTGGGGTTGGCGTCATCGTCGGCAAGGAGGAAAAATGCCTCGTTCAGCATCGGCACGAGGAGACGATTGACGATGAAACCTGGTGAGCTTTTAACCGTGATGGGTGTCTTGCCAAGTTTCACCGCGAGCGCTTCGGCAATGTCATGGGTAGCGTCGCTGGTTTGCAGACCGCGCACGATTTCCACCAACGCCATTCGGGGCACCGGATTGAAAAAGTGCATGCCGATGAACCGAGCGGGCTGAGTGATCACCGACGCCAGCTTCGTAATAGAAATAGACGAGGTGTTTGAAGCGATGATCGTCTCCGGACGAATGAACGAGCCTATCTCTCTTAGGACCCTCGCCTTCAGATCAAAATTTTCCGGTACCGCCTCGATGACCATGTCCGCCGTTTGAAGCAGGTCATAATCTTGCGATCGGGTAATACAGCCGACTGCGGCATCCTTCTCCGCGGCGGAGATACTCCCTTTGGCGACGAGACGTTCAAGATTACCGATGAGCGTCTCAAGGCCCTTATCTGTAGCGGCCGCGCTGACATCGATGAGGATCACACTGAGCCCGGCTGTCGCAGATATCTGCGCGATGCCGCTACCCATCGTCCCCGCCCCGATAATCCCAATAGTGCGAACTGGCATGGCTCACTCGTCGTTTTTCGCTGATGCTCGGGCTGGAGCGCGGATGTTGGGACACGGTCCGTCCAGGAACGTACCGGCCCTTAACCCACGAAAACGATCTCCAAATGTCCGTGCGTCCTTCTCCTTCTATACGTCAATTTCTCGTTCGGGCGCGTCAGGTGGGGTAAGTTTCGGTTAGTCGTGGCCATGGGCACCTGGAACGCGCCCCGCGACTCAGACTGGCCGCCGCCTAGCGACAGGATCGACCCGAGATCACAGGTGCACATCTCACGGAATTTCGTTGTCTGTTGAGAGCCCGGCCAAAAGTAAACGTAGTTCTCCTGTTTCGAGAGTGATCGCGCCTCGCCCCGCCGCTTCCACCTGGGCATTGGCGCCATCGCGGAACCGCAATATGGCGGCCCCGTAATTCGCGCTCGAACTGCATTCTCCGACGCGAAGAGTGACGACAACCATCTCTCGGGCGATGTCCGAGAGCGCGGCACACAAGCGTTGAAATTCTTCGGCCAAGAGCGTCACCCGGCCCTTACCGACAGCTCCTATAACGTAAAATGAATTCGCAGTGCATTCGACCCATGCGTGCTCGGCTGGCTTAATATTAGACATCGGATATGGGCCAATTTGTTGTGGCAAAGTGAGAATTCTGCACATGCCCGACATGGCGTGCCTCCATAATTATTTATTAAGCAAGGGAATTTAATGTCGTCGTAACCAGTTTTTGCACCTGATTTACGGCAACTGATTATAGAATGCATGAATCCCTGTCATCGATGTTTAATCTATTTTAAAGCTACATCTCGTTTGCCGAATATTGTGCCCAGTTTTTGAATTTGGATGCCTTGAGCTAACCGGTGGGCGCAAAACAGCCGCCAAACAGACGGCCTAGAGAAACTTAATGATAAATGCAGTGAGCCGTCCGACGGCATCATCTGCCAGTTTTCACCCACCTCACCACAACTCACCGGGGTTTACCCCCTTACACTCGGCGAGGGCCCTGCCTCCGAGGTAGAACCTCACGACGCCGGGTTAGAAGGCTCGTGTGGCGACGAACGGTAACATCAGCCTTGAGGGACCTCTCCGCGCGTTGAGCGGGCGATAACCGAGGGGTCGCAGAGAGCTGAGATCAGGAGCCATCGGCGTCAAAACGATGCTGAAGGAGTGAGAACATGCCGATCAGAATAGAGCTTCAAACCATGGTCGACCTTGAACGCGGTGCGCGGGTACTTCCTCGCGGGTCGGCGCTCTACGATCAAGGCGAAATCTGTCCCAAGTTCTTCATCATTCTGGATGGTTGGGTTACCCTATCGGTCATCCACGATGACGGCGCCTGCCAGATTCTGGATTTTGCACTCGCCGGGGCAACTCTCGGCCCTCCACCAGGCGCAAACATCCCCATGTATCACTCGGCGCGATGCCTGACGGTGGTGCGCGCTTATGCCTTCTCTCGTCGAGACCTGGACAGCCTCATCACGACCAACCCGCGCCTCGCCATTGTACTCTATCAACAAGCTACTTCGACGATGGCGCGTGCGCATGATCATCTCGCTAGTCTTGCGCTTCGGAATGCCCGGGAGCGCATCGCCCACCTATTTGTCGAACTCTTCGCCAGAGTTCGACGCCGGCTGCCACACACCCCCAACGAAAGCATTCACCTCCCCCTTGGTCAGAGCGAAATCGGTCAGACGCTGGGTCTGACAAACGTTCACGTCTGCCGTACGCTACAGATGCTTCGCGATCAGAAAATCGTCCGTTTTAGCAATCACATGCTCGATATTATCGACCCGGCGGCGCTCATAACGGCAGCTGGTGTGGAACCCGAGTTGCTCGGTGCCCCGGGTCTTGGTGAACGAAAGTCGTCGCTCGA
>Ga0335073_10001513_pt1 | contig 31180 bp, 23 predicted proteins | sample Lox_Sample_22_FD_207093 | JGI IMG/M metagenome (GOLD analysis project Ga0335073, IMG submission 207093) | Soil microbial communities from Loxahatchee National Wildlife Refuge, Florida, United States - Lox_Sample_2.2 | ecosystem: Environmental > Terrestrial > Soil > Wetlands | place: USA... | reverse complement strand
CGACGCAGACCTGATCTTACCCAACCAGTTCGAGGCCGAGCTGCTGTCCGGCACGCCCATCACGAGCACAGCGTCCATCGCCGCCGCTCTCGCCTCCCTCCATGCAACCTACCATATCCCGCACATTATCATCACATCCGTGCGCCTCCCACCCTCTTCCTTCACAAGCACCGACACCTCCGCCGACCCCCAAACCCTCAGCATAATCGGCAGCACCGCAACGTCCACCTTCGCGCCGCGGCCCTTCCGCATCGACGTGCCGGCCTTCCCAGTGTTCTTCTCGGGCACGGGCGACATGTTCGCCGCGCTAGCCGCATTCCGGCTGCGGGAGGCCGCGGCGGCGACAGGTCTCGCGGGCGCGCCGCGCTGGGTCTCGCCGGATGGCGTCGCCGCCGCGGACCTGCCGCTCGCGCACGCCGCCCGCCGCGTCCTCGCCGCTATGCAGGCCGTGCTTGGCAAGACGTTCGACGCGTATGCGGCGGAGTTGCCGCACATTGAGGAGGAAGAGCGGAGCGCGAGGCGTGCGGCGGAGATGGGCGAGGCTGCGGTGGAGCCAGAGCGCGTGCGCCAGCTTGCCGTTGCGAGGGCCGCGGAGGTGCGGGTTGTGCGCAACGTCAGGGATTTGCTCGAGCCGCCGGATCTGGAGAAATATGTGGTGAGGCCGTTGGAGGATTTGGGAGAGCAAGGGAGTCGTGGTGCGGTGCAGCATGAGAGTGGGAATGGAGCGTGTCTCAGTTCGTGATCTTTGCTCTTCACTTTGGCGGTGATAGATTGGCGGCGTGGCTGCCGGAGAGCTCATCTACCTAGCATTCATACCCTTACACGATAAATTATAGATCACCTTTGAGCTTCTCTGCCGCTTCTCGCCGACTTCGCATCTTGTTCAGGACATCTCGCGAGTGTGTCACGCTTTCTTCTCCAATCCGCAGCTGCTCCTGCACAAACGCCGTTGTTTTGGTCGACGCATCGTCCGCTGCCTTCGCCCATGCTTCCGTGCTGGTGGCGCCGGGAGTGACAAGAAGCGACTCACCGGCTAACCGTTGAATCATCCGAGACGTCTCTTCAGATCCAATAGCAAGTTGTCGACGCAGATGACTGCTCTGCTGGAGTAGTGCTGTTTCCTCTCGTGAAGCCGCAATTAGAGACGGAAGATACGGAAGCACCTCTGAGACTTTCAAATCTTTAGCCTCGACGGAATTCTTCGTGCCAATGGACTGCGCTGTCTGAGTTTGGAGAGTCGGTAGCGTTGTACGAGACTGTCTGGCTACTGCTTCAATCTGTTCGATAAGCGCTTTTCTTGCCTCCACATAGCGTTCGTAACGGTCATGCACCGCTGACATGACAGCATCGTCGGACAATGGCTCGGTATTAACAGCTTGGTGGTCCGCAGAAAATTCCAATTCTGAGGCCTCATCTACTTCGTTGTCTGAAATTTTTGCAAGCTCTCCTTCGATCCAAGTTATCAATTCATCCTTGGCTGCCCGTAGAGCTGCAACATGTGAAGCTGTAGAAGGGTCAGGTAGATTTTTAGTTCGATCTTCTGCTACCGCTTTCTCCATATTTGCTTTGTCCAATTGACTCTTTGCCGCCAACAATTCCTTCTTCAACCGAAAAACCAGATCGTCGACTTTTCCATCCGAACTGACATAAGCAGTCACATCAATTGGTGGTTGCGGTGGCTCTCCGAGTGTCTCCTTCAGTTGCGCTGCAAGGTCAACCTTTGTTGGATTTGGCTCACTTTCTTCCAGCTGTATCAGCGCATCTTGGATGATTTCAAGTTTCCGATGTTGCTGCCTCCGTTTTACAAGGGTAATATGGTCGGTAATACCACTGCCACCATTGTCCATCCCTTTCTGCCGATCGCGGTTGTGTTGCTGCAATTCTTCGATCTCCGTCTTGAGTGCATCATATTGCTCTTTTGCCCTTCTGTGTGCGTTCAGTGCTTCTAGATACTGGGTATATAGACCCTCTGGTAAATCAGTACTGTCATTGACTTCTAGCGAACTCGTAGGAACCGCGACAGAGAGGTGGGCGAGGTTGTCTCCATTGATGAACTGGCGCTTCAGTTGTTTTGTGAGCGCCTGTCGAATCTTTAGAGTTTCTTGACGCGTGTGGATATATGGTTCGAGTGCCTCTTGTACCTGAGGCAGCGGGCAATAGCTAGACATTGTGTTGCTTGTGTTGCTTGTGTTGTTTTGAGGAGATGCTTTTGAATTCGGGATCCGAAATACGGGCCAGCCCGAAACGCCTGTCATATCGATAACGACTTGCGTCGACGCGCTTCATTTGAACGCGTCCGTTTGCCTCCTTTCAAAACGTCTCACAATGGACTCTGGTGCAGAAACTCCACTTCCAAATCTGATTCACGAGCCTCCATCCCTCCCAAATTCGCCTCACAGAAAGCGAACAAAGGTCATTGAACCCCTATCCCACGACGCCATCGCAGGTGAGGCTCACAATGGCAACTCCCAGTATCACACATTATCCGGATGAGCAAAGAGTTAACAGGTATTTCACATAGATTCCACCCGAGCAACGCCTATTCCTCCAACTATAGCTTCTTCAGCTCTCTCGACAATCACCATGGACGCAGCACCTCCTTTGCAGATTCAGCTTCTATCAGCCAAGGGCAAAGCACCAACTCGTGGTAGCGAATTCTCTGCTGGCTACGATCTCTATAGCGCTGAAGACACAAGCGTGCCAGCTAGAGGAAAGGCCATGGTCAGCACTGGGATTGCAATTGCAGTTCCCGCTGGAACATGTAAGTCCGTAACAGTTGGCATATTTCGGGACGTCGAAGCTGATGGTATCTTTTCTACCAGACGGCCGTGTAGCACCACGATCAGGTTTAGCAGCAAAGCATTCCATCAATACCGGTGCCGGTGTCATCGACGCTGACTATCGTGGAGAGGTCAAGGTCATCCTTTTCAACCACAGCGACAATGACTTCACCATCAAGGAAGGTGATCGAATTGCGCAACTCGTCATCGAGAGGATCTACACTCCTGAGGTTGTCGTAGTCGAGAAGCTGGAAGCGACGGTCCGCGGCGCTGGCGGTTTTGGCAGCACAGGAGGTTTCGGTGCCGCTGCTGCTGCTCCCGCGGTGAATGGCGTCTAAATCACAACGTGTCGCGTCCTATAGGGTAGATACGGAGTTTCGGCGGTGCAGGTACTTTGCTGGCACTGAAAACTACTTCCTAAAGCTCTGGATATTGTAAAATGCACAGTTAGATCCTGGTCTCTAGATAGGGTTCAATCTTATCGCACGGTTATTTAAATGTTTGCAGTTCTTAAAATGAAGTCACAGTATCAACATCAGCCAAATACATATTGATCTGACCTGATACTGCTGCAAAACAGATATCTGTGCACTTGTCATCGCAATAAATTGTCATTGATGCGGAGAATGCGAATTGGAAAGGTGAATGGTAGCGTGGTGTGGACAAGGCTCGCTCACGTGCGCATCGCGTGTGTTTGTTGTTGTTATGGCAACCACCAAAAGCCGTTCCCAGCGGTGTATCACCGAAAGGATCGCATCCTATTCTTCCGTCTCTCACGCGTCAACGGTCTTTCCTAAACTTCAGTTTTGCCCAAACTCTGCCAAAGATTCGATCATGCTATATGGATAGGTGACAAGCCGCTCAATACTCGCTGGACGACAGGACTTATCGCAGCATCAATTCTATGGCGACCGCTTCGCCAACACCTCTTCCAGCTTACGGCAATGGCCGGATCGCAAGACATCCTTCACGACCAACCGTACGGCGTGACTCTCCACTATCGGCTTTAACGCAATCGCAAGGTTTCTCCTCGGGTGCAGCACCTTTACGAAGTATGGGTGTTGGCGACGACTCAGACGAGGATGACCTTCAACCTCCACCAGTTTTGAGTGCGCTTGGCCGATCAGTGCTAGAACAACATCATCCTGCTTCTCCGAATAGACAAGTAAAAGTTGGCTTGCGAATATCACGTACGAACACACCCGGCAAAGCGCATGACAGCATTACTCCGGCACCATCGCTTCGCGTTAAGAGAGTAGGACTACAAGGCGCACCTGTACGCAGAGCAAGGAGAACACCACAAGGCGAAGATGAAGCGCCTCCACAGTATGAGCTACCGGCTTCTCGAGATCAGGAGAATCTCCCTGGATCCATTGAAAGAGCAGCAGCAGTGGAAGAAATAAAACCAGATCCAGGCTCCATTTTGAAACCTGATGGACAAAGACGCATCGCCGTACATCGAGAGCGCGATGAAAAGCCTGTACCTCTGGCACCCGTATCTGGAAACACACCACATCGACCTGCACCTCCACCGCCGCCAAAAATGTCAGTACTTGACGCTGCTACGACTGCTGCAGGAGCTTCTACAACAAAGCAAAAGAAGACTCGATCAAAATTCAAAGTCAATGGCAAGGACTATACCCAAATGAAGCGCATCGGCAAAGGAGGTAGTTCGGACGTCTATCAGGTCATGGCCGAGAACCAGAAAATGTTTGCACTGAAACGTGTGAAACTTGAAGGTGCGGACGAAAATGCAATTGTAGGATACAAGGGCGAGATTGAATTGCTTAAGAAGCTGGAGAACGTCGATCGTGTAGTGCGATTAATAGACTATCAGATCGACGAAGAAAGACAGTGTCTCTATGTTGTAAGTTTCTTCCGAGTCTCGATTTCTTGCAACGAACTAACTATTCTGTCAGGTAATGGAGATGGGTGACTGCGACCTTGCAAAGATCCTGCGCATGAAGCTCGACAATCCTATAGAGGCTTCTTCCCTCTCATATTCTGCACCTAATCTCTCTGGCGACACTCCCGGCAAGCTTGATATGCCATTTACGCGATACTACTGGCAGGAGATGTTGCACTGCGTAGCTGCCGTCCACGCTCACGATATTGTGCACTCCGACCTGAAACCGGCGAATTTTCTTTTAGTGCAAGGACAACTGAAACTCATTGACTTCGGCATTGCAAATGCTATAGACATCGAGCACACTGTGAACGTGCACCGAGACAGCCACGTCGGAACGCCGAACTACATGTCGCCAGAATCGTTACAAGACTCGTCGCAGACATCACCCAATTCGTCTAGTGGCGAAGGCGTGCAAGTATCGATGGGCAAACTCATGAAGCTGGGTAAGCCGTCCGACGTGTGGAGTCTGGGTTGTATTCTCTATCAAATGGCATATGGCAAGCCGCCATTCGCGCACATTGCAAACCCGCTGCACCGCGTCATGGCCATCATCAACCCATCCGTCAGCATCTCCTACCCAGCGTCCGGCGTCGGCGGCGTCAAGATACCGCCCGAGCTGCGCCGCACGCTGCGCGCGTGCCTCAACCGCGATCCCGCGAAGCGTCCCACCATCAAGCAGCTGCTCAGCGAGCGCGATCCGTTCCTGCACCCGGAGTGCCACGACGACTTGCGCATCAGCGAGGAGCTGCTCGGCCAAATCATCTGGAATGTTGCGCGCCGGTTCCGTGACAAAGGAAAGCCTGAACCTACAGATGAGGAGGTTAGCAGGTATGCTGGCAGCTTTTATGAGAAAATCAGAGAGTGGGCGGACGAAGGATAGTATTTCGCGCAAGTGGAAAGACAAAACAGGATAATTTTTGGATACACCAGGGAATCAGTTTGGGAACGTTCAAGTTCTTGCATTTTGTGCGTTCAAGCGTCTATTCGCCTTCTCGGCGTGGAGTATGGTTGTATGCTCCGTTGGTGCTTGTTTGAAGCAACCCGCTGCCCTTCTTGGGCTTCTACTGGCATAGCGATGCCTGGTTCCTCCTGTACATATTGTACCTTCGTTTGATCTCCTTGACCCTCTGTCTAGGACCGAGCCGACATCAAAGTCTCTATTCAGCTCATGCTGTCGTCCCAAGTGCGATCAAGTGACCTGTCGGCTGCCCAACTTTAGCAAGTTGTTCATGTTAAGACCAGTTCTCCTATCCTTGACCAAAACCGGCTCGTCCTCAGCTCTATGGCTTCCATCCTAAGTTTCTCCTGCCGTGTTTGCCTTTCATACCAACAATACAGCGTTTACACATCCATCGTTCTCTGGATTGTTCGTAATCTGCGCCCATCGCCCCCATACTACCTTTCCTCCAGCCGTAACCAATCCTAATTCACTCACATTGACCTCGATGATTGTGCCTCGTGTCAGAACTCCGAGCTGCGTATACAGAGGATTCTGAGGGTTCTTCTTCACACTGATTATCGGCAGTTGTACAGTAACTCCTAGCTCCGTGTGCGTCACATTCGCCTTCTTATAACGCAGACCCATGGGTCGAATGAATCTCTCGTACTTGACTGGTCGCCTGGTAAAGTCTGGTCCTACAAACGTCGGCTTGGTGATCATGCGCTTCCAACTCTTCTTCGCCGTCTTCTTGCCAGTCTTGACAACCTTGAAGATCTCCTCCTCACTGATGCCGCGCACTTTTGGCAGCGGCACGCTAAATTTGGCCGCTTTCTCAGCTCGCTTCTGTTTGATCTGGCTGGAGAGGGCTTTCGCATTCTTGGCGTCGCTGCGGTCTAACAGATACTGTGGGAGAGCCGTCTTGGAGGGTTCGTCAGGTGCTGCCGACTTCACGTTGCGCTCCTCGTGTGCCTTGATTCTCTTCTTCATCTGGATCTTTTCCTTTCGCCGCGACTCAGCATACAGCTTAGCCCGCAAACCTCGATACTCTTGTGCCTTCTTGCTGGCTTGGTGGCCCTCACGGGCTTCGCGCTTGCGCTTGCGTTCTTCATAGTCTAGACGCCGCCCATGGAGCTTGGTCCAGCGTTCGATGTATTCGTTCTGAGGCATGGTGAGGAGCTGGAGGCGAGGATTGGAGGTTCAAATTGGCAGTCCGTAAACGTATGCGTGAGTGTGGGAGTGGCGGGATTCGGCGCTTTTGGCGGCCAGGAGGGTAGAAGATAGGGATTCGGATGGCCTTGCGAGGGAGGAAGCCAAACTCCCAGAGGCAGAATCCACGTTAGTTGTGCAAAGTTGAAAATCGCATTCGAAGTTGATTATGAAGAATAAAAATCGATGAGCCCTAAAAAATTGCAGTTATCAAGTCGTACTGAAACCCCCACTTCGGGCATGGTCGTATCGCTTAGTCAAATCGCAGCCTTTGGTGATTGGTCCATCTAACCAGTAACCACCCACGACTCGTCTCCATTCCTCTCCATTGCCATAACGTTCTTTTCGATGAGGATATATCTGGCAGACCATATATGAACTGGGTTGACCAGATCGGTTGCATCAAATATGAAAGAAATGGCTTACGTTCCAATATCCAGCGTGATCATTGCAAGACGACAGATTAACAGAAACAGAGCAGCTTAGAAGGTTCGTTGAAGATGGTCTAGACAGATATTTCTAGAACTCTGATGTTCATGTCGCCATGAATTGGTGCCATGCACGATTCTTTTCCATCTCGTTGGTGGAATACGATATGTATACACACACAATCAAGACATTCCTTCCTTGGACTTCCGTCCCTTCCTTTCCCTTCATTCGAATTCCTCCAAACTTAGTTGCATTTCGAGGGTTTGAAGAAACAAACTCGACATCCCATCCAGCCAGCCAATCCTTCCACCCACTATCAAACACCACCGCTGGTGTCACCCTCAGCCTATACGCTTCGTTCCCTGTTCTTTCAATCTCCCTTTTCAATGCCCGAGCCATATCATCCTCCCTCTTGCTGATCAGCGGCACCGGGTCCTCACAACCCGCCTCGATACACACCCTCTCAAGCGTCGGCCACATACGCACGCACCCGAGGATCTGGCGCTCGATCGAAACGTCCGCCCACTTATCCGCAAGCAGGTTCATGTTGCTCCAGTAGAGGCGGCGGCTCCACACCGTCCTGATGTGCAGCTTTCTGACGCCGAGGAGCGGCATCGCGACCGCGTACAGCGCGAGGTCCGAAAGGTGCAGCTGCGGTGGGCGCGCGCCGTTGACTTCCAAGCACAGGTGGTGGATGAGTTTGCGCGACGAGGGATGTAATCGGGCATAGCGTTGTGCCAGAGCCGTTGTTCTGGAAAGGCCGTGCCAGGTGGAAGTGTAAGCTAGTTCGTGCGCCTCACCGTAGATTTGTTTGCAGGTACTGAGTAGTTGGAGTGGGCTGCTGTCAGTTGAGATGCCCCAGATGGACTGTCGTATGAAGACAAATTTGTAGATTTCGTGGCGAATTTCGGCCGGGAGAGCGAGGAATTGAAACATCTGTGGCGGTCTCAATTCAACGTTTTGATGTGCAATGTGTGCCTTGTGCTGCTTTGCTTCGGTCGTTTTGGTTTCGATCTGCTTTGAATCCGTCGTTTCGCCTTCCATCAGGTTGTCGATGACGCTGAATGGAAGTGAAAGTTCGTTCAACGTATTGGAAGCCGTTCACTCGGTCTACGACGGCCTCGATGACAGCAGTTCATTTTTGTCAGGTTTAACAGTTCGATCAGTGGTTTCGACAGGTCTCGTTGGAGTCTATATTATTGCATGGCAGCCTGTGTGGTTGTGTCAGACTTGGTGTGATCATAAGGCTGTGCTTCGTCCAACGAATTATCGTACATACGATATCGTAGCACTTCGGACGTGGCGGCGCAATATCCATCTTTCCGTGGGAATTTCATTGACAACGTCCATTGTAGCGCAAAACTATGCAATTGACTAAGAATCGAGGTTATACGGACTTGGGCAGCGAGGTACAGAATGAAATTGCTGCACGTCACAATACGTTCGATTTAAGCACTTATAGACATTCGACAATTCATCCGCAACCTCTTGTAATGACGTTAAGTAGTAAATAATAACCGCTTTTTGAATTCAGTTATCCAATTGTACAATCACAATATCTCATCGAATTTCAAACAGCATCCGCATGAAAGAAGCTGGCTCGACCGGGCCATCGCGTGGTTTGGGGTTTTTCGGTTGCGTAGTTGGTTCGGTCATGGAACGCTGCATCGTCTTGATATACTCGCTGTTTGGTAATTGCTTCGCTTTCTCTTCAGCTTTCCGAAGGTTCGCCAGCTTCTCCATTTCTTGAACATTCCTTTGCTTCGCATCGTCCTCGGCGGACCGCTGCATGGGAATTGCCTCTCCGTTCATCATGCCATGGAGGTAACACTCTCCAATGAGCTGGTAGAAAGTGTACTCATCGGCTTGTATGGAAGGTTCTGGTGCTTTAGCGGTTGACTCTATAGCCTTCACTGCTACAGCCCCGGGAGTTAGAGAAGCTTTCCTGCTTGGCTCGGCAACGCTTTGTGGCAAAATCGGACCTGGAGCAACTAGATCTGTACCCTTGCGGCTGATAGGTGGTGTGGAATCATGCCAGGCGCCTGGTATGTGCAGTGATTGCTCGCTGCTGATCGATATAGTTTCCGGATCTCGGACGTGGAATCGAGCAATCTCGTGTTCATGCATTGCCTTGCCCTTTATGCTCATATCATCAATATTCTGCTGCTGCGTTTCGACTCCAGAGCCTATCGGCTCTCCACGGCGTTCGTTGGCAAGATGTACAGGGCTTGAATGCCTACGCTCATCCCGCTGCTGCTTCTTTTGCGCGACAAACTCTCTGTATGTCTCAATGATTTTCCTGGTGGCCAATTTTTGTTGTCGTGTAAGTTTGGTCTTCGCTTCCACTTGGACTTCTTCTTTGGTCTTGGTAAAGCGTCGCAGAACTACCGGCACGCTGCACCCATAGAGGATTACAATTAAATCTCCCTTTTGAGCGTGTTCTGGAACCAATCCAAGTTTGTTACTTTTGGAGCGCATCAATCGTCGATTCCAGATGACTGATTGAACTCTTTCGAGAACGTCACTCACAGCTTGACAATCCGGGTGATCAATCTCTTCCTGGATGATGAACGTATCGCCCTGCACGTGCGATTCCAGCGCATGGTTGATCAATCTGGGGTAGTGTCTTGGGGGATTACCATTCTTCCCTCGATCTGCAACCAGCGTTCGCCAATACTCGTCAGGAAGCTGTTTCCATTGCTCACCCTCATGAGCCTGTTGTCGACCAAGACGAGCCCAATCTTTTGGAATGTTTCCATTCTGAGATGCCGATCTGAGGTTCTCCACTTTGTCTACCACAAAGCCTTCCGCGAACATGCTATGATAGTGCACTCCGTTCAAATTCTCATATTTGCTGAACTTTGTGATTCCTTGCTCAAAACGTAACGCTTTCGAGACAGGTATCGTTCCAGCTGCCGCGTAATTTCTCTGATTTGGTAACCCAACCAAAGTATCTGGGTTCTTCCGTACCATACGCTTCGACTTTGGCTCCAGACCATATACTGCACCGGCTATGCTAGGTATCCATGAAGGTATGCTGTCTTTACCCAGGTCATCGGAGCGACACGAAACCTCAGGACCAAAAACGGCGCGCCAAGGCCCATCGTCGTGGATGTCTTGCGAGTTGGGACAAGGAGCCCAAGGACGACAAATTATGTTAAGAGCCCTGACTTTCTCTGACTGAGATATCGCAAAGTCAACGAAGTCAACAAAGACGTCAGACACCGGTTGGTCGTAGTTGACATAATAGGACTTGGCCACGATCTTCTTAGATAGTTGCTCGATGAATTTCTCTTGTATCTTTCGTCTGTAAGAAGCAACCATGCTCTTCATGTTTGCGTGAGAAGTTCGCGGCATCGTATCCTTTGCAATGGCCAGGACCGCATATATGGTGTCTCTTGGTTCGCTAGCATTGAACGCCGTAAAAGTTGATACCAATTGCTCAAGGCTGAGTAGCGCGACCTTTTCAAAATCTGCTCTGCGTCGAAAGAGATCATTTGTAACCTCAACAAGTCGAGTAGCACTTAAAGCTGGAAGATAGCCGAAGTATCGTGGCTTGAATCCGTACTCTTTCTTTCCCATCATGATTGCTCTTGATACGCTCTGCCTCCCAGCTTCGGCATCGTTGAACAACGATACTGCATCAGCGAAATCTAACCACTTTATGCGATGAGAACCGCATAATATCACTGCATCTTTGGCAAGGGCTATTTCTTGCACGACCCAACGTCTGCTAAACCACTCTCGCTTCATCAACTCAACCATGTTTTTCCAGTCCTTGTGAAGATTTTCATCTTTCACGAGACCATCAAAATACTTCAGTTTCAACACCCGGTCGATGAACTCAAAAGCTGCCCCAGTATCTTCATTATCACCTTCGTCCTCTTCACCCAACCAAACATAGACTAATTCAGCTCTGGTATAGATTTTAGCCATCAAACGTACTTGATTGTTTCTTTCTGCGAAATCCATTTGATTGATACCTGGCATCCAATTAACCATGTTAGAGAGCGCACGTTGATAACGATTGGCATGACTTCGAATGAATATGCCAACAGATTCTTACTAACAAATTTGGTCTATCCAGATGTATTCAACTTTATAGCGCCTGAGCTGTTTGAGAGCTGAATCGAGCGCACTCGATATCTCGAAGTCGTACGGTTGGTCCTTGTGGGTGATTCGCATTGTAGTTTTTTGAGTACTTCGTGGTCCCCAACACCAACTCAAGGCGGCATACGTTATCTTGTCATCATATTGCAGAATTTGTCCTTCTACCTTATCATCATGACTGCCGCTAGCGAGTGTGATTTTGAGAATGCGCACGTCTTCGGCGGGATTTGTCAAAGGGCAAAACTCGTAACTATACGAGCTGAGCCTATGCGGATCTGACATGTCGTAACAGAATGGGCTGAATGGTTGAATCGAAAATACCAGAAAAATGATGGCAGGACGTATCCAAGAGTTGCATGTATGATGGCCCAATTAGCGAAATATTGGGCGATCTTATGTAGGCGGACGGATGCTTCGAGCTGAGCAGAGCCGCAGGCTGATAAATGTAAGCTTTCATTCGAAGGATCTGCTCTAGCTTTCTTCAAGGAGGCGTACGAAAAAAAGAACTGTTATGTCCGAAAAGCCAAAAGCCATATCATCTCTATCACATTTTCAGGGCCAATCGAGAGGAATAGGCCCTTGACATGGAAAGCCGTGGCGACCGGCGGCCTCTTTACAAATCAGTAGATATGCCGTAATCCATGCGAACTTCTCCTGCATAATATCCCGCGTGACCTGACTCGCTCTCCGTGTCTCTGGGAGCACAGCAGCCGGGAACCACATGAGCGGAAGGTCTGAGAGAAGTTGAATAGAACATAGGAACGATCCATTCCCGGTGATGGAAGCTTACCAGTGCGCATTAATACAGGTAAGGCAGCAGAGTTCTCAAACAACGCTTTTGCAATCGCGAACTTCGCCATTTCCCTAATCATACGGCCATTGTAAGTCGCAATAGAGCGAAAGGGGGCGTTCTTAGAGAATGGCATACCGTAACCCCGGCCGCGGCTGAAAAGCTGGAGCTGAATGATGGGCGCTTGCGGCAGGCCGGCATACGCAAGGCGGCCCGCAGGTTCGGGCACCGTGGAATGGCATCCCACTCTCTCCCCATGTCCCATATCTTTAGCGTCGGCCTCGGTTGCGATTCCTGTCATGGCTGTTACCTGTCTGGATTGGAAGACAACGTCAATACAGCGGGAATGGTAAACCCCGTACACATAGTTAGGCCGTCAATGCCGGCCTGAAGTAACAGCCACCTGTTTAGATATCGATGATGATGTGGTGATACATCAAGAGACTTCGTTCCTTCGTAAATCTAGAGCTTGTCTTGACTCGTTGGTAAAGTTATGGCTTCCTCGAACCGATAGTATCAACACGTATGGGAAGAGAATTTGTGCACGGCATGTTCAAAGTAACAGATCACAAAACGCTTCCGCTGTGATTAGAAGAAAATACCAGTAAATGTTGGTCTTATTGGTCTTCGAACCATCCGATACTCCTTGGACGTAATTCATTGGAGAGCCAATCTCCGGGGAAAAAGGTCGTACGTGAGACACCCTGAGAGTTGGTTTGCTAGCAACTGTCGATGAGTTCCATCAAGACCTAAGGGATTGTCCGTACGACAGGTGGCTGGCAACGCTACTCCGTACCTTCCAAACGGTTACTAGCACTGGCTGCTCGCAACCACCACAATGTTGCGCAGTCTTGAACTCCTCAGCCACCGTCTGTTGATACCTGAAGCTGAGGCGAAGGAGAGGGAGAAGGATGGTATGTATATTAACCAAGAACTCATCGATTGAACAGTAGCACGAATATTCTGGTAAATGCAGTTTAAGTTACAGAGATGCATACAGAGATGCGCGTCAACTTCTGCCTGGGTATCGACCCGAACTCTATTTTATCCCCCAAACAGCCCCTAATTTCAGGCGGATATCCACTAACTGCTCAGTTTCGGGTAATATCTCGCCCAGCGCTTCAACACCACCCTCAGAATATCTACCTATTCAATTCTCCATCGCCCATCGACAGCAGAAGAAATGGCATCGACGGCCCAGGCACCAGCCATGCCACCGACCATGCGGGCCTGGGTGGTGCGGCGGCGCGGCCCGGCGCGCAGCGCGCTCGAGCTGGACACCAGCTTTCCCACGCCGGCCGTGCCGACCAGCTCATCGGCCGACGTGCTGATCCGCGTGTCGCACGTGTCGCTGCAGTTCAGCAGCGAGATGCTGATGCAGACGCTGCCGCAGCTGCCCTTCGCCGGCGCGTGGATCCCGGAGCTCGAGCTGTCGGGATCGGTGGTCGCGGCGGGCGATGCCGCGCCGGCCGAGGTGCGCGGCCCGGGCACCCGCGTGGTCGCCTTCCAGAACATCCCCGCCGCCGTGCTCCTGGGCCGCGGCGTGCTCGCCGAGTTCGTGCGCCTGCCCGGCTCCCAGGTCGCGCGCATCGATGCCGCCGTCGATATGGCCTCCGCCTCCGGCATCAATGGCGCCGGCAGCACCGCGCTCAAGATGATCCGCACGGCGGGCGTGCGCGACGGCCACTCGGTGCTCGTGAATGGCGCCAGCGGGTCGGTCGGCTCGGTGCTCGTGCAGCTGTGCAAGCTGCGCGGCGCAAGGGTGGTCGGTGTGGCCAGCGGCGGCAACGAGGCCATGGTGCGCGGCCTGGGAGTGGACGAGGTAAAAAAACAGGTTGCTGGCGGGTTGGACGACAACATGACTGACCCGCGCACAGTTCATCGATTACCACAAGCACGACCCGCTGCCGGCCTACCTGGCGCAGCAGTACGTCGACAAACCGTTTGATTTTGTGCTCGACTGCGTCGGCACTCAGGCTCTCTTTGTCCACTCGCCGGCCTACCTGAAGGCCGAGGGCGCCGTGATCAACATTGGCGCACTTGAGGGCATCGCCGTGACGGCATGGAACGTATTATTCAATATGTGGCTGCCCACCTGGCTAGGCGGCGTGCCGCGACGCTACATCATGTTCAGTACGCCGCCAGCGCGGGACGACGCCGTCTACCTGTGGCGCCTGATCGAGGAGGGCCGTGTGCGCATCCCCGTCGATTCCGTCTTCAACATGGAGGACGCCGTGCGCGCCTACGAGCGCATTGCCACCAAGCGCGCTCGAGGCAAGGTCGTGGTTAAGGTGCGCAGCGACTAGGCCGCCCACAGTCAACTTTGACTTTTGCCTGTATTCAGGCCCATTATGTTTTTAAAGGCCAACAACTCGATTCTCATTTGTGAAGAGCGCGGGAATAGGGCGTCAAGAAATGCTTCGATTAGATGGCCTGCAGCGGCTGCTTTTTTCAGTGTCCAATGAATACCCTTCCCCACGTCCGCTAAATTCTCCCGCACTCGCCAGGGCATTCAATTCATCCAACTGAGAACCCGGCCACCTCTCCATTACGCCTTTCTTGGAAATGAGGGGCCTTTTTCCAATAAAGCCTCAAGGTTGGAATCGGATTAGGGAGAGCATGAGGCTCTTTGGGGGAACCCTCAGCTCGCCGGTATATTTGAGCACAGGCTACGTCAGATTTCCTTATGCACGTTCTCCATAAGCTCTCTCAAAGTTGCCATTCAGCTGGTCGCTTTCTACAGTCTTAAAGCGGTATCTAATAAATCTTTTCTTCTTGGCGATCGCAGTTCATTGTTTTTTTCGGTATGCCAGCACATGACAGATTGCATGAAAGAGAAGGAAATAAGAAGTTTAAGAAGAAACACTACTTCGAGCTTAAGGAAAGAGGAGCAATTCGTTTACTAAACCTAATCGCACAGGATGACAGCTCAACAATCTTATGCGAATTGATCCCTGCGACAGTCTTGAGCAAGAAGGAACTGGTGGAGGAACTTGGTCTGACTGAGCAACAGGCGAAGGAAAGGCTCAAACCATATGATGCGCTTTCCTGGAGCTGGGGCGGCCGCGATGCTCCCGTGTCATTCATTTACATTGTGAAAGATCATATAACATACAAAAAGGAAGTCAAAGAAGAAATTGTCCACGCTCTTCGCGCACTTCGACGCCCTACCCACGGCCGATTGCTTTGGGTAGATGCCATTTGTATCAATCAGGAAAACATCGAGGAAAAAAATCACCAGGTGGAAATGATGGCCGATATTTACGGTAGAGCTGAGTGCGTAAGAGTTTGGCTCGGGCCTAAATATGAGGATAGCGACGTCGCGATCGAGTTCATCAAAACTGAAATCCTTCGGCTAGAGAATTTTGACAAGCTTTGCGAAGACAAGTCCAACAGTCAGAAATGGATAGCATTACTCAACTTAATGCAACGGCCGTGGTTCTCGAGGTACTCACCCGTTTAAATCACTCCGCGATTATTCTCCTCAATAGAATACTAATTTACGAATTAGGAGATGGGTTGTTCAGGAAATTGCCCTTGCTGGAAAAGCAATAATACATTGTGGCAAAGATACGATTTTATGGACAATGTTTGCGATTGCCGTAGAATTGTTCGTGGAAGTGGAGAGCGCCACTCATCGCCTTTCGGAAGTCATGCAGAGAGACACTTCGTATTACCATGTCCCTGGATGGTTTGACAATGTTAGTGCTCTTGGAGCTAGCCTTCTAGTCGAAGCAACGGGTCGTTTGTTTCGTGACTACACCCCGGAGCAGGAGTCAAAGAAAACGGAGACGACTGGGAATGGTATGAGCGATAGTACCGTTGAAGATGCTGACCGTGACCTTGAGGATGTCGACAGTGGCCTTGAGGATACCGACAGTAGCCTTGAGGATGCTGATAGTAGCCTTGAGGATGGGTCCTCTGCGGCATCCGACGACAATTCAGAATATTGGGACAAAAAGTCGCTGGCCGCGTATGAGTCGTCCAAGCCGGATGGACGTGACCGTGGAAATGACGAAGAGCACTTTCGCTCAAAAGGGCAGCCACTTTTGAGTCTAGAATATCTTGTCACGAGCCTTTCGGTATTCGACACATCTGATTCACATGACACTATCTATGCTTTGCTTGCAATCGCACGCGATACGACTCCTACAGCATCTAGCAAAAAGTTACACGTACTCGATCACACGCAGTCGGCTCTTGAGAGATTCACAAGGAGAAAGCAGTATACGGTTGAATATGGTACACAATACGTCGACGTATGCAAAGAATTCATTCATTTTTGCATATCGCAATCGCTACACACTGATCCTTCTCGAGCTCTTGACGTTATTTGTAGACCCTGGGCTACTGAGCAAAGTAAGTTGCCGAAAAGGCGCACTGTTTGGGTGAAGGTGGATGAGGGTGGAGGCAAAACAGAAGAGCGGTACGTAAAGGAGATGCCGCTTCCTTCTTGGGTTCCTCAACTTTCAGGCGCACCATTTGGAATGGACCATCGCGCAGGCATAGGTCAGAGAATGGGTCGTAAGAATGCCGATATCCTCGTTGGACTACCGGACTTGAGCCAGCAGAACTACAGTGCAGCTGAGACGAAGAAGTTGGACCTGAAGGTGTACAGATTCCGAAAAAGAGTGGCGGATGAGAAGCTGCGATACGATCATGTCGATTCACGAATTTCTACCCCAAACGCAAAGACTTCGCAGAATGACCGAGATGGAAAGGCACAAGATACGGAGAAAGATCAAGACAGGGATACTGATAAAGATCAAGGCAAGGATGCGGAGGAAGATCAACACAAGGATAAGGAGAACGATCAAAGCAAGGATAAGGAGAAAGATCAACGCAAAGACAGTGGAGAACCAGCAGGTCCGGAAAACAACAGACGGTCTGATAAGGAGGGAAAGGTTATAAGGCTTAGGCATTTCAGCTTATATGTCAGAGGATTTGAACTCGACAAAATCGTTCATGTGCAGAGCCCATCACAAAATGGAGCGATTCCAAAAGACTGGGCAGCATTTGCGGGTTGGAGCGATGTGAAAGGCAGCCCTCCATCCAAATTTTGGAGGACGCTTGTTGCGGATCGCGGAAGGGATGGCAGAAATCCCCCCGTGTACTATGCTCGAGCATGCAAGGAATCTTTTCAAAGAGGAGGTTTCTTGGGTGGTGCGGTCAGTACGACGGACCTGATAAACGATGTCAAAAGTTCCGTGGTTGCCCAATTCTGTCGTCGAGTCCAAGCTGCGATTTGGAATCGTGCACTGGTCAAAACTCAAAATGGGCATCTTGGTCTGGTCAGTAAAGATGTGCGGGCTGGTGATCGTGTGTGCATTTTGTACGGTTGCAGTGTCCCCGTCATCCTTCGTTCAAATACTACTCCAAAATCCGAGGACGACATCGCTGCGGAAATCCAGTGGGAGATGAAATTTTTGGTGTCCAGGATGATTGAATACTGGCGGAAACATCGCGAACGTGTGGACGCATTCTGTCAAAAAAGAGAGGAAGATAAAGAACTGTTTTCAAAGTGGAAAAGAGGCAAAGAGGAAGAGTGGAAAAACGATCGGCAGTGGCAGGATTCATGGAAGATGGAAGTGCAAGAGTTAAAAAAGATACACGAGTTCAACACATGGCTTCGAGAAAAGGGTAGCGGTGCAGAGAAAACAAATACCGGCGAGCAGACAATAACCGCGGAAGAAATGCAGACTTGGGTCGACAATTGGTTGAAGAAAAAGGCTGAGTACAAGCCTTCAAAAGAAGAAGATGAAAAGAGAAAGGAATTAGAAGCGGATAAAGATTGGAGAGAAAGGTGGAGAGACGACAATGCAACATTTGAGGAATCCTCACTGGACTCATTTCGTGCCTGGCTTCGGACGAAAGGGAAGTTTGTTGGGACAGAGGAAGAGGTAGAACATATGAAAGAGTGGCAGGAGTATGATATTCAACTTCATGAGTATAATGGACAACATGAAGATGATGAATTTCGCAAGCGGATGTTGAAAAAAGTTTCGCAAGAGGCTATGGAAAACATCTTTCTATGGAAACGGGACAAGGAGTGGGCTGATGAATGGTTTTCTGATCCAATCAATGGTAAACTCTCCGATGCCGAAGCATACAATGCTTGGGTTGCTGCCCGTAGTAAGGACTCTACTCCGGAAAATGACATACAAGGGCAAAATGACTCCGATAGTGGTCAGCGCAGAAGATCGAGCCAATTTATCCCAAAAATCCTGGAAGTGTGGCGTGCCAGTTGGCAGCCAACCTCCATCGCCGGTTTTACTGGCCATCGGCCATTAGCCCCTACGGAACGATTGATCGATTGGCAAGAGTTCGAAATAATGCTCAAGTATGGTAAACGATGGAGTTCATGGAAACGAAAAAGGGATGACTATTTGAAGAGAGAGAGGAAGAAGTGGGACTCGCAAGATGCCATCAAAAGAAGGCAAGAAGATAGAGCGCAAAGAGCTACAAGTCATCGGAAGTTTTCGAGCATTGACACGAAATCCGCCAGTGGGTTCCAGCCTGCACCAAAAGACCCATCGAACGTGGGAGGTTCTGGAGAACGTGAGAAACAACCTGCACCAAAAGGCCCATCGAACATGGGAGGTTCTGGAGACGGTGAGGGACAGTCTAAACCAAAAGACCTATCGAACGTGGGAGGCTTTGGAGACCATGAAGGGCAGCCTACACCAAAAGACCTACAGAACGTTGGAGATTCTGGAGACAGTGAAGGACAGCATACACCAAAAGATCCACAGAATGTCGGAGATCTCTCTTCCGAAAGGATAGCGGATCTATCGAAGCTCCTCGGCATAAACGTTGAGACCGAGCTAGACGCTGACTTAACGAAGCGTTTAAATCAAGGAATACTCCAGAGCACAGACGGAGTAATCCGAGAGGCAATGTCGAGGCGGCTTCAAAAGTTCAATGATGTGCTAATCGAGCTCAAAAAGAAAGAGGATAAGTCTGAATATACAAAGTGTCTTGGAGAAGCGGAAGATATGGTGACTAACAGGCTTGATGTCACGACATTCGAGAAGCGCCAGGCGAAATGTATTGACCATCCCTTCGAATTAGAGTGGGAGAGAGAAGTACGGGGTAAGGAGCACGACAAGGAGAGTAACGAAGAAAAGATACTATGGAAATATGTCCGCCGACCACGGCTCGGTGAAGAGAAGAAGAGAGAGTACGAAAATAATATTAGGGAAAACTACAGGAAGTGGATAGGACTTGATATTGAGTGGCATTATAAGATGCTTGGTGAAGCGTACATCCATGGGAGTAAGTTTCCGCACGCTGACAAAATGATTCTGTACTAAGATGTTCTAGTGATGGACGGTGAAGCAATGAAGTACCAAAATAGTCGAGGAATTTCGCACAAGATATTTGAAATCCGTTGAAGGGCTATTCAGCGAACTTGATGATATGACACGTCTCTCTGGCTGAGCGACTGAATAGGTGCATGATCGAGGTGGATTGGTTATTCACGCGAAGAAAGAATACGAAAGGTATCTCTGCTTGCCTTCAGGACCACCTGCTAGTGCGGGACAATGGCTAGCGTTGAGAAAATCTTGTAATGTGCGAAGGCATGCGAGGATAGAGGTATCGTGTAGGCCGATCGGACGAAGAGCAGAATATAGCCGTCACCACCGCACCTGCCATAATAGTTTGAGTGACTCGGAGTATCACTTTGCTAGCTCCTGTGACACATCCTCACAGATGAAGCTACCTTAGGCTATCAAATACGGAATGAGCACAAAACCAAATCATTCTCGGATAGATGCGGAGCTTGAATCGATGCTGGTGCACAACCTATCATTACAGCTAGTAGGAACCTTGATTGAAGGACAGCTCTCAATTCGTCCTGGAGACGGGTTTTGCCTTGCAATTCGATCATGAGATCGATGATGCTATTTATGTCACTACAAATTTTCCACCTCTCGATCATATCAGTTCCTAATGCTTGCAGTTAACTTTACGACAAGCCGCAGTGTTCGTTGACGAAGGGTGATACGAGCTCAGAATTTGGAATATTTTTATTGAATGCAAGCCAGTATCGTATCTCCAACTCGCAGCGCGTCTTTCATTTCGTCTGGGCCATCCACCCTCTAACTTTGAAAATGGTTGCAAGAATGGCGAAGATGGTTCTGACTTCTGATATCTTCGTTTAGGCCTGATGCTTCATTCTCTATTTATACCTCGAAGGCAGCATAGGCTTGGTGAGATGAAGCGATTGACCACAGGCATTCTGGTGATGCTTCCAAATTACTCCATCAGGCATCCAATTGTATTCAAAGAATATACGACCCTTGCCGGCAGGCGGTTCAAATCGTCAACGAAAACACCCACATCTTCGGAAAGCCACTTCGCATGAGATAGAGACAATAGCCGCAAGCGAAGATTGCAGTTGCTAGTTAATCGCTGGCCTCTAATCCAAAATCTTCCTGAAAACCCACAAAAGACTTCTGCATTACCCATTTCAAGACCAGGTACGAGTAGAATAGGGCTCCTCATGATGAGAGAAGCTACACAAGTACAAGTATAAATTCGGATCGACTCTTCCCTCCATTGTCCAGAATTGGCATCGTACGAGCTAGGAAGAAACTCAGAATCGGAAGCCATGAGAGTCTAACAACCAATGACTGTAAGGTGATTGCAAATCATAACTGAGTTATGAGCCACTTAGACGCAGTCTAAAGCCGGGATTTTTCTTACCTAAGAAGAATCTGTTGCCATGTTGCAGCCACTTATGTTGGTCCAGAATATGAGTGGATATGTGTGCGTCGAGAATCTCGTGTCGACCATCAGGCATGCTTCAAGCGAAGTGTTGGGCGTCACAACCGGCATACAATTAACAGGGATTGCTGCAATTCGAACCGAATGCAGAACTGAAAGGTTAGAATCTACACGCTGGCATAGAAATAAGATTGGCTAGCCAATAGTAGAACGATCGCGATGGACAAATTAACTGCGCGAAGCCTTTCATGGTGCAAGCCAGGCAAATGGGCTATGAGAAGGTTATGAGCATGCTACAAGGAAAGAAGCCAGACACGAGATGCAAGCTGCTTGACTAGCTTCGGAATTTGATTCCTTAGAAGATCGCAAAGGGTGAGGTAGGAGTAGGAGATCGAAGTCTATATATAGGACTGTGTTTGCTTCTAGAACGGTTCATCAACCAAGACGATCGGCTTTCCAAACCATCTCTAGCTGTTTTATTTCGATTACTCTGGTCAAACCATCCAAGCTTCTTTACCAGTCACTTTTGCATCATTGGAAACATCCAAAATGTATCTCAATACCTTTTTTTCCGCGGCTCTTCTCTTCAGTACTGCCATCGCTGGCCTATTGGCCAAGCGTGATGGACTACCACGCATCTGCCCTCAACTAAAGACCGCTGACTATGGCTGCATTCGATATACCAAAGGCTTCGACGTAACGGGTGTCACAACTGAGGTCGACCTGACTTTCCCACAGATCAAGAACGAGTGTGACTGCATTCAGGCGTGTCTCAATCGCCCAACGACGTGTGCCAACTACGTCTGGAAGTTCAGTACGCCCCAATCAGTCAAGGAAGGCCATCGAACCTGCACTTTGTACTCCAATTTCAATCTGCCATCCGCCGTCAACATCGAAATCGATCTCAACAGCCCTCTAAACCAGAATATCAATCCTGCCTTACTCACCGCGAACAACAATAACCCCCAGGACGGCGCCCCGGTTCCAGAAGCATTCAAGGATATCAACCTCAACACAATTCCCGATCCAGATGCCGTCTCTGGTCCAGTATGGCAGCTCTCCAACGGCCGTACGTTGTGCTAGATAGTCGACGGGTGGAAAATCCAGCGCTATGCCGAGTTCTTCATATCCCCTCCTTCTACTCTTGATGAGCTCCCCACCTCGCTTTACCCATGTCAGTCAAGTATGTCGACTGATAGAAGTGATGCCAGGTCAATTTGAAGCCATAGCATTTGTAAAGGAGAAGTTGGAAAAGCGTAACAAAGCAATGAAACTGAGGGAAAATCTGCGATTAGGTTGTTTAAAGCAATAAAATGACCCTTATTATCTCTTCCAGATTGTAGCCCTAAAGTAGAGTCTTCAGAAAGTCAAGTAGTCACATAATATTGCCGATACGATAGAATAACACCAAGCCATTAATGCTATATAACTATAGCAAGCGCTAATCCACCAATCTAGTTTATTGTTAGTATCTAGTTGAGCAGTTGGCGAGATATTGTATCTACGTACAACGTAAAGTCCGGTGTAGTGTCCATAAGGCGCAATAGTAGGTCCTGCGTTGACGGTAATGGTACTTGGAATAGAAGTCGTGGTTGAACTGGTAGAAGTACTAATTGGAGTCGAACTACTTCCACGCGCGATAGATTGAGTTGCTGTTTCCGAAGTAGTTGATCCAGATGTTACAGCCAACGCACTTGAGGTCGAAGAAGTTGGGTTTGTAAGACTCGTAGTAGTGGCCATGCTCACCGAGGTACTTGAGACAGAAGAGACTGTGTTTGGTATGATGCTATTGCACTGATCGTTAGGACAAGTAGCTGAAGATTCATATTGAGAGACTTGACCTTTGGATAATTACGGAGCTGGTCGGTACTGGAGCATTACCTTCCAGCCCAGCCGAACCATCGGGCGATCCAGGTGACTGAGAAGCAGCCCAGTTTCGATAGCATTCATAAGGATTACTTTGCTGACAGCATTCGTTCCGAATTGGCGCATCCGGTATTTGGTAAGGCTCCGTCTCTTCAGTTGCTACCGTGCAAGGACCAAGCGTTGGTGGGCCATTACAATACTCAACCGCGCACTCTGTGTAAAGCATGGTGTTAGTATGAGCGTAATAAGTTGTTTGTAATACCGACCTGGATTGGTTTCGTAACATTCAATATAGCTGAAACACCAGTCTTCCTTCTGTACCGCCAGAGCCTCGTTCTGGGCGAGCACTGTTCCTGCTGCCAAAAACACCACGATTGCAAGGTTCAGCATTGTTTGATGGTATGTAATTAGGAATTCGGTATTAATCTTTGGGAAGGAGTGTACTCTGTAGAGAGCTACCCGTGAGAAGGAGTTACGACAAAGAGTATAACGTTTCTGCTAGTTGAGGCTAATTCCTCCGATCTGTACTCCGGCTGATGGACGTCTTCACAAAGCAGGTAACATTAACTGAAAACGAAGGAAGAGGCAATATGAACGACCTAAGTCAGTATCTTGGATTGAGATCAAGTGAAGTTCAGCTTGAGATTGCGGGTAAGTCGGGTGACGCATGAAGGGTATTGATGGAGTTCAGATGCTGCATAACAGCTGAGGCCAAGACTTTGCTTCAGAAAAAAAAGAAAACAATGCCAGGCAAAGCGCTAAACATTTGGCAATTCGAAACGGATTTAATGCCTTAGAGAGTTTACAATTCGATGCAACTGAATAGAGGAGATAGAAGCATGCGGAAAATGAGCGAGACGGATGGACAAGCTTTTTGCCTTGTCGTTTGTTGTAGCCTGAGGTATCAACAAACGTCGTGAAAAAGTTCCGACCACTTGAGCGAAGCTGCAACCGCTTGGTTCATCATACAATTGCCATGTCCAGCTCAATTGGAGCTTCGTGTTCCATAATATGTCGAAATACAGTCTCCAGAGGCATCAAGCGTCCTCGTTTCCAAGCCCCTCGAGCGAGTTATCACCTCCCAATTCGAACCATCACCACAATACCTCATTCTGAGACCCCAGAGAGCGTTCAAGCGGCTCTCTTCAAGTCTTCCGCTCATCCAAAGCCGACGAAGGAGATTGCCAAAGCTCGACGCGAAGAGCCACTTGAACCTAAACCCGCACAAGAACCACTTCCGTCTCAACAGCTCTCAAAATCTCTTCAACTTCCAAAGCGCGGCACGCTCCCATTGGCACCCGTATCTCACGCCGTCGACGCCGAGACCGATCCCTCCATACCTACCCTCCTCCCTCTTCTCGCCGCCCAGCCACCACACTACATCACGATCCACATCCACGCGAAGCCGTTCCTGGTCACAGCAGGAGACAAAATCACGCTGCCGTTCCGGATCCGCGGGCTGCGGCCGGGCGACGTGCTGCGGTTGAACCGCGCGTCGCTGGTTGGGTCGCGCGACTACACGCTGAAGAGCGGGTTCGTGGCGGTACGGACGCGCGACGACGCCGCGCTGGGCCGCTTCCCCCGCCGCGAGACCTGGGTCGACGAGCGCCTCTTCTGCTGTCGCGCTGTTGTGCTCGGCGAGGAGGTCGAGCCTGTGCGCTACAAGATCAAGACTAAGCAGCGCCAGCGCCATATCAGGAGGATTAGGAGTCAGCATCGCTATACGGTGCTGCGGATTGCGGAGTTGAGCGTTTTTGGACCGGAGGTTTTGGCGCAGACGCCTGAAGGAGTGAATGCACAGCAGGAGCAGAAAGAAGGCTGAATTTTGACCATGTGTATCATATAGATTAGAACGGGCTTATTGTCAATGTTTCGTCAATTGTGGGTCTAGCGAGCACAATAGGGAGATATCTCCATTCTGTATATGGGATGCCTATTGTTGAGATAACTAGCATTGGCCGTTAAGGCAGCAGGATTAGATTCTGCTAATGCTATTCCATGAACCTTTCCTCTTGAATTCTCCGAGCAAGTAATTAGCAACTCCATCAGCAATCAGCAAATCGAAGCAAACACCATCACGCCTTCATAAGCCATCCATATCCGTTATCTCATGCATCCATGCAGCAATAAATCGTATCCGGAACTCCTCGCTGAAAAGAGCTCAAGTCAATCATAAATGGCAGCCGACACTGTCTCTCACAGAGAGCAGGCCTCAATCCACCACACGGCTTCCCAGGCCGTCGACTACACAAGCGTCGCAAAAGCGACCCACCTCTGCTTACCGAGCCGGCATCGCACAATCACATCCTCGCCCATACGGCCCATCTCCGCCTTGACGACAGCCTTCTTCGCGCCAGGGAGCAGCACCTCGACGTTCGGCTGCGGCAAGCCAGGGACGCCCGAGCGCACCGCCATACGGCGGCCAGTGTCCTTGGGGGGCGCCGCTGCCGCCGCCTGGCCGCGGACGGTGGCGGTTGTGGCGGGGCCGGCGGCGGCCGCGCCGGCGCTCGCCCCGCCGCCGAAGATCTGCCGGTTCCACGTCGTCAGCGTGGGCTCGCTCTGCGACTGGCGGTGGAAGGAGCCGCGGTCGGTGGATGCGCCCGAGCTGCGCGGGCGTGCGGCCACGCCGCCGTCGATCTGGTCTTCCAGGTCGAACGGGTCGCCCGTCGTCGTCTCGCTGATGGCTGAGTCGGTCGTGCTGCCGGCGGTGGAGGGCCTCGTCGACGGCACTTCTAGCACCAGTGCTGTGTCCAGGTCGATCATCGAGGAGCGGTCGGGCGACGGCGGGCTCGATGTCGGTTCTGAGGCGGTGATCGGCATCGTCTGCGCGTGCTTGAGCGCTGGGCGCCGGAGACCGCCTGCTGCAGTTGGCTCGACTGGAGATGTCGGCTCGGAGGCTGCGGCCATTTCCTCGGCGGTTGGGAACTTCCAGTCTTGCGTCTTTGGACGAGCGCGCACGGTTTGGCTGACGTTGAGGCTGGTACCCGAGTCCCTAGTCACCCTTTTGGCAGTATTAGATGGGTACTGCATGTTTGGGAACTTCCAATCCTGCGTGCGACGATTGCCATAGCTGTCCCAGTCACGGTCGACGCGAGAGTCACGGTTCGGGTGCAGCGTGTCGTCTTCGTCATCAAAGTCATGGAAGCGACGTGATCGAAGGCTTGGCGGATCCGCAAGATTGAGATTCGGTTCAACCAAAGGAATCGCCGCATCCAAATCAATCATGGTAGTGCGGTCGGCAGCTGGCGCATCAGCTAGATTTCGGAAAGGAAGATCCGATGTACGGCGCGCATTCGGATCATAACCTTTGCTTGAAGTGTCGAAGATGCGAGCCAATGCTTGCTGACCTCTAATGCCCCTCTGCTCTTCCAACTCTTTCATCAATTTGTCATAGTTGGAAAGTTCCATGCTTTCGCGAAAGTTGGGCAGAAGCAGCATGGAGGCGCGACGATTGAATTCTTCGGTTGTGCTAAAGTTCCAATCCTCGTCAGATTCGTCATCGGAAGGAACTGGATCTGAGCCAATAGCACCCATAGGAGAGAAAAGAGACATGCGCTGACCACCCAATTGCTGCCAATTCCAGTAATCTTCGACGAGCTTGGCGATGCTGGAGGTTGGATGCGTCATGGCAGAATTCTTGATATATGGGTGTTCGAGTAGATCAGCAGCAGTTGGTCGATCTTCGGGCCGCATCTTCAGACAATATGCGACGAAATCTTTGAGCTCTTGCGAAAAGTTTCCTTCTAGACGAGGAGGATCACTCTCAACGGCCGGTCCAAGTCGTTGAGCGACAACGCCAGCATTGGGTGGCCTTCCAGTAGCCATCTCAATAAGAGCAATTCCGAAAGCCCAAATGTCAACCTCAGTGCTGTATGCAGTATTGGAGAGGAGGCCAAGGTGGACGACAAGTTCAGGAGCCATCCAATGTGGCGTACCGATGATGGTTGTCCGCTTGCCTTGGCCATTCCCATAGGTACCGGCTCCAATTGCAGCAGAGACACCGAAATCGCAGAGTTGAATCTGTCCGTCTTCACCGACGAGAATGTTTGCGCCTAAAACTGGGAGTCAGCTTTGTTCGCACCGCAAATTGGTAAAGGCCTTACACTTGACATCGCGATGGATGATACCGGCGGCATGAATATCTCTCAAAGCAACGGCCGCTTCCCGCGCAATCGGAATGATAAAGCGCTCTTCAAGAACACCATGCCTAGCCTTCATCAGTGTATTCAAACTACCACCGTCACAGAAATCGCTGACGATCCACAATTGCGTCTCAAAGGCATGAGCATCGTGGATGAAGTTGACGTTGGTGGCATTGCTTTCTTTGAGCACCTGTAGGATCTGAATCTCGCGGAGGAACTCATTGATTGTGTTGTCGCGGTTGGGTGCATCCTGGCGGAAGTCTTGAGCGTCCGCTTCGATGATCTTGACTGCGCAGATCTGCTGGGTCTCACGGTTCTTACTGCGAAAGAGTCAGTGACGGATCATGCCAAGAGAAGAGAAGAGAAAAAAGACAGGAATCAGAACATACCACTTGAACACCCTTCCGTACGAACCTTTTCCTGTCAGCTCCAGGAATTCGTAGTTAGGGGCTTCGGCACCGCGACGGGCGGCGCGGTCCAGGACCTGCTGCTGCCAGCGTTTGGCCTCTTGAATCTGGCGTGCCTTGCCGAGAGGAGCAGCATTGACACCGAGCAGGTTCTTTTCCATTTCGCCTTTATATGCAAACATTAGCTGGGGATACTTGGCTGGGTTAGACAACGGCCAAGTGCATCTTACGGGATGGCGTTCGGGCGACGCGCTTGATTGGCCTGAGAACGATTTGCTGCGAGCCCTTTTCTTGGCCGACCTGGCGTGCATCCATGGTAGCTGCATGCTGGCGGGTATGGATGTTTGTATTCGCAAATAATGAGAAGAGAAGGCTCTATTATCAACTCTGTGACGATTTAAGTTGATAGAATTTCGAGGAACTCGGCCAGTGTTGAGTTGCAGCGTTTGCCGGTGACCAAGTGAAAATGACGAAGTGAGAAAATTGCCTGATTGGTCAGTTGATATTTTGCACTGGCAATTTCGATGAGAAATTTTTGACGTTTTGCCAGTGAGAAGAGGAATTCTCGACGCGCCGCTCTCCGCTTCGAGATGCAGTTTTGTTACATTTGGAAATAAATAAGCTCTGGTATCTAGGCAGCTTAACTCCTTTCCTTTTAGAGCTATTTGTGTAAGTTACAAAGTCGGTGTTGGTCAACATCAACACTCCACTGCTGAGCAACCGTTTCGTCCCGACCCCGTCATCCGACTTCCTCCATTCCCTTCAGTCCTTATAAGAAAATCCGCTGTGATCTGGAAGCATCAAAGTGAACTTACCTTTACACATCTCAATCTTTAACCACAGAACGCAACAGGGAAGACTTGTAATCATGACCGGCACCTAAGGCCCAAGAACCCCACACGTATTGACCTTGCCTCGGGAGTGTTACTAGCGCTGAGATACATATCCGATTTACATACTTCATACCTCTGTCCCACCGAAGGTTTCAAAACGATGCTTGATCTTTTATTTCTTCTTCCATTCGCATCTAAATTTGACCAATTCTTATTTCGTAACTAATTTCGCCCTCTGTCTTGATCATCCGCTCCACCATGTCTCTTGAAACTCCGCTAACTAGAGCGCTGGGCATCAAACATCCGGTCATGCTCGCAGGCATGGATACAACCGCAGGATCCGAGATGGTGGCAGCGGTGGCCAACGCAGGAGGCTTTGGCTGCTTGGGCGGCGTAAAATACACGCCGAACGTGCTGCGCGAGATGATCGCCGAGACCAAGGCCAAATTCACCAACCCGAACACTCCGTTCGGCGTGGATTTGCTGCTGCCGCAGGTCGGCGGGTCGGCGCGCAAGACCAATTCCGACTATACGCATGGAAGGCTGGACGAGCTGCTCGATGTGATGATCGAGGCCGGAACGAAGTTGTTCGTCAGTGCCGTCGGAGTGCCGCCGAAGTGGGCCGTCGACAAACTACACAGGCACGGCGTGCTCTACATGAACGTCGTTGGGCACCCGAAGCATGTCGTCAAGGCCTGTGAAGTCGGCGCTGATATCATTTGCGCACAGGGTGGAGAAGCGGGAGGGCACACGGGCGACATTCCGTTTAGTATTCTGCTTCCTGCATGTGCGGATATTTGCAAGAAGTACAGAAGTCCGTTGTTGGGTGAGCAGGTGATATTGGTGGGTGCAGGAGGAGTGAGCGGAGGGAGAAGTTTGGCCGCCGCTTTGATGCTTGGAGCGAGCGGTGTGTGGGTAGGGACTCGGTTTGCAGCGGCGAAGGAAAGCAACGCTACGAAGCAAGCTAAGGCCGATATTGTGAATGGAGGCTTCGATTCAGCAGTCAAATCCATCATCTGGAGTGGCAGGCCACTGCGAGCATCAAGGAATCCATACGTCGACAATTGGGAGCTCAACCGGCAAGCCGAGATCAAGGATCTCACGTCCAGAGGGTTGATTCCGATTCCATGGGAGCTGGATAAGCTGCATGAAGAAGGAAAGTTAACAGAAGAGATAGAGGATCAGGCCGTATTGAGGCCAATGGGTATTGTCGCTGGCTTGATCAACAAACCCGAACAGCCAGCTGGTGATATTGTGCGCGAGATGGTCGAGGAAGCATATACGATTTTGAGCCAGGCGGGTAGTTATCTGCGGCCTGGGTCTAAATTGTGAATACTGATACATGCAATGGACCGAAGCCGACCAGATTCTAAACATTTTAAAGCGCCAAAAAGTTCTAGCAGCACATGAAATGCAAGCAAAAACTAACATCATAATGTGATCTTCCACCTTCCAACACTTACTTCTCGGGATCTCCTTGCACAGGCTTCCGAGATCGCAGCTTGGGCGATGGTAGCCACCACGAAGCAAAGATAGCCAACATCAGTCCAACTGAAACTCCAAGTTCAACCCAAAGAGGGTCGTAACTCTTGTCGGCTGGAAAAATGAATGGTACGACTATCCCCACAGTGCTGAATGGACCAAAATGGCCGCTAGCTTGGTGAGTTTCAGGACGCTGTCGGCGGAAGCGAGCTGTTTGTCTGCGAGCTCCGCTGCCTTTATGGCTTGTCTGACGCTCATTTCTGCCGCAGTAAGATTCTTCTGGGCAACTTCGGTCTCAAGTGCGGTCTGGCGCTGATGTTGCCTTTTGAGGATTGTATCACTGAAGGAGATGGTTTTGAGGGGGAGATATTTCAAGTCGCCTAAAATTTCGCCTGTCTGGGAGCAGCCTCGTGGCCCAAGCCTCTCTAGAGTTTCGATGTTGAAGTCTAGTCGCTCTTGCACAACACTGAGACCTTTTTGCGTGTCATCGAAAATAGCCGCATCCAGATTCCGATAGGTAAGGTCGTGCAAGTATTCAGAGAACTCATCGACGACCACCTGGGTAAGCGGGTACATGAACTCGACGCCGTTATAGATGGTGACAGGGTCGGTACTGGCAAGCATATTGAAGGTTTCTGGGCCCCAAATACCACGATACTTTGACCCACCGTCAAAATTGCGTTTTCCATCGAAGAAAACGACTGTACCTAATTAGATAAGTGCGAATAGATATTGCGGAGTTAATGAATCCTCACCATATGGGTCAATTACCTCGAGTCGATTACCTTCCGTCAATCTGTGGCCTTCGCAGAGATATACCGCTGTAATATTACAGCCGTCTGGGGTCTTGAGTTGGAAGAATTGTGTTACGGACCAAAAGCAGAGTTGCAGCAAAAGAAGGAAACGACTGGTAGGCGGGCGGCCAAACCTCAGCTGAGGCTTGAGACGAACCTATCTTAGTTAGAAGTCACGTGCACGCCAAGAAGATTGATCACTTTGATCACCATTGATCGGGACGCAGGAGGCATGATCAATGTAATCAAAGGTGATCATACACGACGAACAGGTAAGACTGCGGGTCTATAAGTACGGGCGTTGGGAAGCTCTAGGCAGTTCTTGTTCTTCGTGGTTATCTCATGTTTCTATCTACTTAGAAGTAATGAACCTTATGACATCTACTTACCTACTCCTTCAACCCAAACCCAGTGAAGTACAACGAGGCTGCATTACCCAAGGGTCTCCCTTAGATAAGTCGACAGTTAACAAATTGGTTCTTGGATGGCAATCGCGGGATGAAACTGGGAGCATTTTTGGTGTGGAGGGCGGAATGCTTATCGTTTGCTGTCGAAGTGTTAACTGTCGACTTATCCAAGGGAGACCCTTGGGTAATGCAGCCTTGGTGTACTTCACTGGGTTTGGGTCGAAGGAATAGGTAAGTAGATGTCATAAGGTTCATTACTTCTAAGTAGATAGAAACATGAGATAACCACGAAGAACAAGAACTATCTAGAGCTTCCCAAACGCCCGTACTTATAGACCCTCGGTCTTACCTGTCC
>Ga0335073_10001511_pt1 | contig 31184 bp, 27 predicted proteins | sample Lox_Sample_22_FD_207093 | JGI IMG/M metagenome (GOLD analysis project Ga0335073, IMG submission 207093) | Soil microbial communities from Loxahatchee National Wildlife Refuge, Florida, United States - Lox_Sample_2.2 | ecosystem: Environmental > Terrestrial > Soil > Wetlands | place: USA... | reverse complement strand
CAATGCTTGCTTCCCGCATCTTCTACGTTGCCGCAGGGCTGGATGCAAACGTTCTTGTCTTGGGTCCGCGGTGGCCGTCCTGCTGGTGAAGCGCATGTGTCCGTGGTCATGGGCGCAGGCACACCATTGGGCGCATGGCCTGTGCCGGCAGAGCTGCTCACGGCAATCGCTATCGCCTACGGCGCGACCATCGTTTATTTCGCTGCCAGGTTTGCCTGGAGATGGAAAAAGCTCGCCGCCTTGCGCCGGGAAGCCGAAACGGCTCCGTTCGGATGCGACACCGCCCTCTGGTGGGCGCAATGTTCCCGAAGGTTCGCAATCAGAGATGTCTCCCTCGCAACTTCCACTCGAATCTTCGGCCCGGTGACCATCGGATTCTTCCGAAAACTCGTGCTCCTGCCCACCGGCATGGGCACCGATTTACCCGAAGCTGAGTTGCATGCGGCAATCGCGCATGAGTTCGCCCACCTTCGCCGCAATGACTTCTTGAAAAACCTTGTCTATGAATGGCTCTCCCTAGCCGTGAGCTACCACCCGATCCTCTGGCTCACCCGCGAACGAATCACCGAAAGCCGGGAGATGGTTTGCGACCAGATGGCCGCTGATATCTCCGGACGCAACAAATACGCGCGATCGCTCTTGAGCCTGGCGTCCATGCTCGTGCATGGAGCGCCCGACAGAACACCTCACGCCATCGGAATCCTCGATGCCAACGCATTTGAAAGGAGAGTTATGAAGCTGACAGAGAAACAGGACCAGCTCCGGGGCGTGCATCGATTCGCCATCGTGTTCGCCTGCGCAGCTCTCGGAATCGGCACCTGCGCGTCGGCTGTGGCGCTGAGCATGCACGTCGAAGCAGGCTCAGCCGCCGGCGACACCGCGCGGCCCCATGAACCCCTCAACGTTTCCGCCGCAGAGATGGCCAAAAACAAAGTTTCTGGCCCCGTCCCCAAATATCCGGAGGAGGCCAAGAAAGAACGCATCCAGGGCACGATCGTGCTCGACGCAATCGTCGGCAAGGATGGGACGGTTGAGGAACTGACAGTCGCGTCCGGCCCGAAAGAGCTCCAGCAGTCGGCGCTGGACGCCGTTCGCCAATGGAAGTACAAGCCGTTTTTGCTCAATGGCGATCCCATCGAGGTCAAAACCACCATCAACGTGATCTATTCGCTCTCCGCTGACTAGGAGGCCAGGCTTTATTCGCCCGTGGTCGCGAAATCCTGCCCCCAATCCCTGAGCTTAAAGACATGCCCGGCCCCTCGCCGGGCATTTTTTCAGTTGTCGCTGTCGACCCGGCGCCCGCCCCGACACAGCGAGATGCGATACTCAGTTGAACGCCGGCGCCGATCGAGATTAAAGAAATGGATACACCCAGCGAGCTCAACGAGATCGTTCTTCCCCAGCCTGTGGTCGGCCCGCTTACGCGGTCGGCGATCTTTCTGGTGCTGTGCATTCGCCAGGACGACGACGCTTACGCGCGCATGCGCGAATTTTGTGCCGGTCTTTCCGGGCTGGTCCGAGCGGTTGAATTTCGCGATGTAGAGGCGGGTCTTACCTGCGTCGCCGGATTCGGCTCCGACGCCTGGGACAGGCTCTTCGGAGCGCCTCGTCCCGCCGAGCTTCATCCCTTTCAGGAGATTCGCTCCGGGGGACGGCATGCCGTCTCCACGCCAGGCGACATGCTCTTTCACATTCGAGCCAAGCGCATGGACCTTTGCTTCGAGCTGGCTACGCAAATCATGGACAGCATCGGAGACGTCGTTACAGTGGCCGACGAAGTGCATGGCTTCCGCTATTTCGACGACCGCGATGTGATGGGCTTTGTCGACGGCACTGAGAATCCGCGAGGAGATGCGGCGCGCGAGGCGGCGATCGTCGACGGCGAAGACCCGGCCTTTGCAGGCGGCAGCTATGTCATCGTGCAGAAGTACATCCACGACCTGAAGGCGTGGAATGCGCTTCCCGTCGAGACGCAGGAAAAGATCATTGGGCGACGCAAGCTCTCCGACATCGAACTGAGCGACGCCGACAAGCCCGCATACGCCCACAACGCGCTCACCAACATCGAGGAGAACGGACGCCAGCTGCAAATCCTGCGCGACAACATGCCCTTCGGGCGTCCGGGCCACGGCGAATTCGGAACCTACTTCATCGGCTACTGCCGCACGCCGCGCATCACGGAGCTCATGCTCCAGAACATGTTCGTCGGCAATCCTCCCGGCAACTACGACCGCATCCTCGACTTCAGCCGCCCCGCGACGGGCAGCCTGTTCTTCGTGCCCACTGGAACGTTTCTCGACAACGTCTCCGCCGACCCGCCGGACGCAGCAGAAGATGCCGAGGCGCCGTCCCCCGAGGAGCCATACATCGAATCGCCTCCGCCCGCATCTTTACCGGCACCCGTAGCCGTGCGCGACACATCACTCAAAATAGGATCACTCAAGGGAGAGAAAGATGAATAACCTCCATCGGGAGCTGGCACCCATTTCGGACGCGGCATGGGAACAGATCGAAGAAGAAACGACGAGAACGCTGAAGCGGTATCTGGCCGGACGGCGCGTCGTGGATGTCCCATCGGCTGGAGGAATATCTTTCCCCGGTGTCGGCACCGGCCACCTGAAGACCATCTCCGCTCCCGCTGACGGCATCCTCGCCCGGCAGCGCGAAGTGAAGCCGCTGGTGGAGCTACGCGTTCCCTTTGAACTGTCCCGCGAAACCATCGACGACGTGGAGCGCGGCTCCGATGACTCCGACTGGCAGCCCGCGAAAGACGCGGCGAAAAAGCTGGCCTTCGCCGAGGATCGCGCCATCTTCAACGGATACCATGAGGCCGACATCCAGGGCATTCGGGAAAGCACCAGCAATCCCATTGAGACACTGCCTGCAGATGTGCGCGACTATCCTGACGCCGTGGCGCACGCATTGAGTCAGTTGCGCCTGGTTGGCGTCAACGGACCCTATTCCGTTGTGCTTGGGGCCGACGAATACACCGCGCTCGCCGAGACCCGCGATCACGGATATCCCGTGCTCGAGCACGTGAAGCGCATCGTGGACGGCAACCTGATCTGGGCGCCAGCCATTGAAGGCGCCTTTGTTCTGACCACGCGAGGTGGCGACTTCGAGCTCAACCTCGGACAGGACGTTTCGATCGGCTATCTCAGCCATAACGAATCGGCCGTTCAACTCTATCTTCAGGAAACCTTCGTCTTCCGGATGCTGACCAGCGAAGCCGCCGTCGCGTTGTCGCCCTCACAGAAATCGTCCTGACCGGTTCGTTGGAAAGCAGGAACAAGGGAAAACCGAAAGGTACGCCATCAGGACACTCCGTCCGATAGCGATTTCTTCGCCGCTGAAAAAGTCGTTCTGGTCTCGCATTTGCCCGCAGGACCTTTGCCTCACGTACCGCGTGGTCGTGTCCGGATATACTTCTTCCCAACTCCATCATGAAGCGCCACGTTCTCATCTTCGGTCTCGTCGGCGGCCTTCTCATCGCCACCCTCCAATACACCGAATACCGCTTCGTCGTCATCGAGCACTCCATCGAACTCTACGGCGCGCTTGTCGCCATCCTCTTTGCGGCCTTCGGTATCTGGCTCGGCCTCCGCATCACCCGCCGCCGTGAAACCATCCGCGAAACGGTCGTGGTGAAGGAAGTGCTTGTCCCCACGGAAGCCCCCGCCGTCCTCGAGCCCTTCGCTCCCGACGCCGCTCGCCAGCAGACCCTCGGCATCACGGCACGCGAGCTCGAAGTCCTCACCCTGATCGCCCGTGGCTTGAGCAATCGCGAGATCGCTACGCAGCTTTTCGTTTCCGAAAACACCGTCAAGACACACTGTGCCCGGGCCTTCGACAAGCTCGGCGCCGCCCGCCGCACCCAGGCCGTCCAGCGCGGCAAAGAGCTGGGCCTTCTGCCGTGACCGCGTCATCCGAAAGCACGATTTCCGCGTCATTTCCGCAAAATCACACGAAAGGATGACGACATCCGGCCCCGTTGCGTCGCATCGTAAGTCGAACCAGGAGCCACACATGAAGAAAACAGTCCTCACCTTCGGCCTCATCTCCGGCGTCATAATCACCATCCTTATGGGCGGCTCGCTTCTGCTCGCCGATAAGATCGGCTCCGGACACAGCATGGTCCTCGGCTACACCATCATGGTGGCGTCGTTCCTGCTGGTCTACTTCGGCATCCGCAGCTACCGCGACAACACCCTCGCCGGCCAGATCTCCTTCGGCCGCGCCTTCACCTGCGGCATCTTGATCACACTCATCACCTGCGTCTGCTACGTAGCCATGTGGGAGATCCTCTACTTCAACTTCATGCCCCACTTCATGGACAGCTACTTCGCCGCGCAGATTCACAAGGTTCAGTCCTCGGGACTCGACCCCGCCACCACAGCCGCGCAGGTCGCCGCCATCCAGCGCTCTCAGCAGCTCTACAAGAACCCCCTCGTCAACATGGCTTACACCTTCATGGAGCCCTTGCCCGTAGGCCTCGTCATTACCCTGATCTCCGCTGCTGTCCTCCGCCGCAGGTCCCCTGTCGAACCCACCGCCGCGCCCGCAGTGATGACCACATAAAATAAAGGCCGGGCGCAAGCCCGACCTTACTTCTCCCGATCTATCAAACAACTCTCATAGGAGCCTGCATGTCTTCAATTACCGGCTTTGGCGGAATATTCCTCCGGGCGGATGATCCAAAAGCTCTGTATCAGTGGTACGAGCGGCATCTCGGTCTGGTGAAGTCCGAGGGATCTTTCGCGTTTCCTGTCCCCACGCAGCACCCAAAAGTCATCTTCGCTCTTTTCAAACAAGACAACGACTACTTCCCCCCGAAGCAAAAATCCATGATGAATCTCCAGGTGGACGACCTGGATGCTGTGCTGGATCGCCTGATAAGCGAGGGTGTCACCGTCGATCCAAAGCGCGAAAGCTATGACTTTGGAAAGTTCGGCTGGATCACCGATCCGGAAGGAAATCGCGTCGAGCTTTGGCAGCCTGTTGCAAATAATTGACGCCGTAGACAGCCCGGATTGATCCCCCGAAATCCGGCTTGTGTTTTACCGGCTCCTCTCCGACCGAGGACTCGTAACCTGCCAGCGACAACGGACTCATCCAGCCACAAAATGATTCGCAACCGAGGTCCCGTACCCCCGAACCCAGCTGAATACCACTATCTCCACAACCCTCCCATTGAGGGCGCCATCGCAATGGACGATAATGTCTTTTGATTTGCCGGAGAATGACTCACACTTTTTCCCCCTCCCGGCAGGCGTCTCATTCTTGTCTCACTGGCCCTTTACGGCATCTCTTCCTTGAGCAAATTCCCCGGACTCGAAGTCTGACTGGAAGTACCTATGGAGCTATGGACCGAATATGAAGGAAGAACGATCGATGGTCTCTTCCCACTGACGAAACTCCTGCGACCCGAAGGCCGCAGCGCATTTTTTCTTACCTCGAACGGCAACGGCGTGCCGCGCGTCATCCGCCTCATTGAACCGCACTTCGACGAAGAGGAAATCCTCGCGCGCTGGAGCGGAGTCGCCGCGCTCAACCATCCCAATATTCTGAAGCTCGAAAAGTTCGGCCAGGTCGAGCTCGAGGACGGATCGTTCCTCTACGCCGTCATGGAGCCGGTCGACGCCAACCTCGGCGAAGTAGTCGTCCAGCAGCGCCTCACCCTGCCCGAAACCCGGCAACTCGCCCAGAGCCTGATCGCGGCGCTCGACTGCCTGCACTCCCACGGCTTTGTGCACGAGCACATCGAACCGGCCCACATCTTCGCCGTCGGCGAGATCGTCAAGTTGCGCAGCGACTGCATCCGCGAAGCCCCCGAAGACCACGAAGGCCACGAATTAAAGCGGCGCGACCTGCATGACTTCGGCGTCGCACTGCTCCAGGCCCTCACACAACGCACCACGCTCGACCCAGCCGCTCGCAGCGCCCTGCCTGCCCCATTCGACAGGATTGTGCCCCGGGCGATGAGCGGCGACTGGGGCGTGTCCGACATCGCCGCCGCCCTTGAGACGGCCGACGCCCCACCGGCCGGTCCTTCCCGGAATCTTCCACCAATCGCGCCCGCTTCTAACGCCAAAACGGATTCCTCGGAGCCAGCTGTACCGCCCAACACGGTGCCGGTTGAGATGGCTCCCTCTCCGAATCGGGTTCGTGTGCCCTGGGAGGATCAGCCGCGCAAAGCAGGTCTGAGCCCGAAATGGATCGTGATTGGACTGGCAGCCGTGCTGCTTCTGTGGCTGGGGTGGCATTTCCTGTCCGCCCACCCTGCCGCTCCGGTTACCCCTCAGCCGGAAGCCTCCGCCCCCATCGCTCCCGCGAACAGTGCCCCAACGAAACCATCCCCGGCTCCGGCAGCGACGGCCAGAGCTTCCGCGAATCCGAGACCTCTCCCGGCCACTGAAATCCCCAGTCGGGATTCCCACAACGAGTGGAGGGTCATCGCCTATACCTACAACCATCAGGATCAGGCACAGCATAAAGCCGACGTCGTCGCGCAGGCTCACCCCGACCTGCACCCCGAAGTCTTCGCTCCCACCGGACGCGCGCCCTACCTCGTCGCTATCGGCGGATTCATGAGCCGGGATGAGGCCTTCTCTTTGGCTCAGAAAGTCCGCAATCAGGGGCTTCCCCGCGACACGTATGCCCAGAATTACAGCGGGAAAGGTCGCTAAGACCAAACCGCGGCGCTGCAAAGATGTGGCCGACTATTTCCCTAAACCCGCTAGAATATAAATAGAGACAAAAAAACCCGGTCTTCGTGACCGGGCTTTTTTGTCTAAAAGATTTAAAATCAATCAGTTTCGGAATGCGGCAAAATAAACAGCGCCGAATGAATGAGTTACAAACTATAGATCGCTAACCATTTGAAATGAATGAGTTGCGGATCGCTGACGGGGTAAGGGGGGAGGGGGTATACCCCTTCCCGTGCTACTTGCCGCCCTGAGGTTGCTGGGAGCTTCCGCCGCCCCCGCCGGAAGGTATGTAGTTCTTGTACTGCGTATCGACGATGCCCAGGTTCCGGGCGAGGCCCAGCTTGGCCTGGTTGAACTGGTAGACGCTGCGCACGTACTGCGTCTGGGCCTGAGCGAGCGTGGACTGCGCTTGCACCACCGGGAGGTTGTCGTCCACCCCCGCCTGGAACCGGTCGGTGGTCTGCTCCAGCGTCTTCGTCGCCAGGTCCACGTTGCTGCGCGAGACGCGCACCAGTTCCGCCGCTGCCTGCAGATCGAGCAGGCTGTCGCGCAGTTGCTGGTCGATCTTGTTGGTCAGGTCGTTGAACTGCGAGTTCAACTCGTCCACCTGCGCTACGGCGACGTCGCGATCTCCACGAAACTTGGCCTCCCGGAAGATTGGAACCGACAGAGTTCCGGTGGCCGCGAAGGTCCCGTGATAGACAAGGCCGGAAACCCCAGTTACGCCGTAGTTGCCATTGAAGGTAATAGTCGGGAAACGCTCATGTTTCACCGCCCGCCGCTCCAGCCGCGCCGCGACCATCTGCTGCCTGAGCTCCTGATAGTCCTGGCGGCTGGCATAGGCTTCGCGCTTGGCATCCTCGATAGTCACCGCCGCGAGATCGGCGTATGGGGTGGCATCCGTAAGCTGAATCTCCTGCTCCGGCGCCAGTCCGATCTGCCGGTTCAATGCGATCTTGGACTTTTTGAAGTCGTTCTCCGACTGAATCAGCGTCAACTGCTGCGTTTGGTACTGGACACGTGCCCGCAACTCGTCAAGATTGGCAGCCGTGCCGGCCTTGTGTTCTTCCTGCGCCTGGTAAAGCAGCGTTTCGTCCGTCTTGAGCAGCGCCTTCGCGTAGTCCACCTGCGCGGAGGCCGCGAGTGCCTGCAGGTAGGCCGTACCAACGTTCAGCACCACCAGCCCGCGCGAAGACTGCGACGCGTAGTACGCCGCCCGCTGGTTCGCCTTGGCCGCCTTCCAGACGTCCCACCCGGACCAGGTAAACAGGGCTTGCGACATGTTCACCTGCCCGATCGTCGAGTCCACCTTGACCACGTAGGGAAAGTAGGGGGCTTCAGCCGGAGGTATGCCGAACTGCGGCAGGAGGGCAGGACTGAAACCGGCCGCCCTGAGATTCAACTGATGCAACCCGGTCTCGCCGTGGAGCGAGAGATTCGGCATCAACGCGTTTTGGAGCTGCAGTTTTTGTGCATCGGCTGATTTCTCGTTCAGGTGCGCAAGCGTCAGGGCCAGATTGTTCTCAATACCCAGACGTATGGCATCATCCAGCGACAGCGGCTTGACGTCCGGAGTTGCAGCCACCGCCTGAATGCTCCCCACATAGGGATTTTGCGCCGAATTATTCGGATTGGCCTGCGCCAGCGCGCCGGGCAGGCTCATCAAGAAGCCAGCCAGCAGGATTAGGTGGGGGCAACATTTCGCGCTTCTCATTCGCTGCAAAACACTCGTCAATTTCAACTCTTTATTAGAGTTTCATGAGACGAACTGGTTGCCAAAAGATTTCCTGCCGATATTGACCTCAGGAGGCTAACCCATTTCCAAAGTCCTTTTGCAGGAGGATTTAACTCGGGAGGCCAATCGGCGTGGCATTAGCAAGCAACAACTCGAAAGCGTCAAACATCGTATTTGCAAGGAGGAAACGGCCTCATAAGCGAGATTTGAGCGCATGTCGATATGAGTCAACATAATCGGGCAGTTCAAAACTCGTCTCTTGCCGTGGTCGTGCTCCTCGCCAATGATCTTGCCTCGGCGCATGCGGTCCGGGACGGAATCCGCCGCGCCGGGTTGACTGTCATCCTCGAGACCGTCACCACGCGGGGTGAATTTCTGTCCCGGCTGCGCGGAGGTGCCATCGACCTGATCCTGACCGCGACCACCGGATTGAGCGGATTGTCCGTCGCGGAGGTCCTCGAATACGCCCGCAATGCGGAACCTCGGATTCCGCTGGTCGTAATCGGCAAAGAAGGCGAAGAGTCTGAAGCCGCGAAGGCGCTCCGCGATGGCGTGTCCGACTATGTGCGCCTCACGCAGCTCGGCCGCCTTCCTGCCATCGTAGAACGTGCTCTCCGCGAGCGACGCGAAAGCGACAGGCACGAACGTGGCCGGATTGAGCTGGAGCGTGCGGCGGACGTGCTTCGCGAAAATCAAAAGCTGCTCACCCTCGGCCGGCTGGCGGCATCCATCGCGCATGAGATCAACAATCCGCTCGAATCGATCACCAACCTGCTCTACCTGATGGAAATCGATCGCAGCTCTCCCGCGAAGTCTGGCGAATACCTCAAGCTCGCTCAGCGCGAGCTGAATCGAGTGGTCGACATCAGCAAGCAAACCCTCTCATTTTCCCGGGAGACCAGCACGCCGGTCCGCCTGCAACTCGCCGAACTCGTCGAGGAAGTCCTGGTGCTCTACGGCAGGAAAATCGCCGACAAGGACCTGCGCGTGGTACGGGAGTACGAGTCATCGGCAGCCATCACCGCATTTCCCGGCGAGATGCGGCAGGTACTCTCGAATCTCATCACCAATGCCATCGAAGCATCGACAAAACGGGGCACGCTGACCCTTAGAATTCGCGACACCCGCAAGTGGTCTGATTCAGGAGTAAGAGGTTTACGGTTTTCGATTGCCGACAACGGCTCTGGAATTCCTCCTGACGCACGCCGGCGCCTGGGCGAGCCTTTCTTTACAACGAAGGGCCACGCGGGCACCGGCCTGGGTCTCTGGGTTACGCGCTCGATTCTGAGCCGCTACGGCGGCAACCTTCAGCTGCGCTCCTCGACCTCAGCAGAGCGACATGGAACGGTATTCAGCATTTTCCTGCCGACAAACATGAGGCCTCAGATGGTCGCAATCAGCGGCAACCAGCAGAGCGCGCCCTCGAGCCGGGTTTCAGGACCTGCGAGCCGTCGCGAGCGCGAGTCGAAGTCGGACGGGGCCGGCGAGGCGCGCCTCTGGGCAAGAGAAGGCTAGCTTTACTCCTCTTCCTCCTCGTGTTGTGGCCGCTTGGCGTTGGCCAGAATCTTCTCCGCGATCGGCTGAGGCACGATATCGTAGTGATCCATCTCCATGTGAAAGCTTCCCCGCCCCTGGGTCATCGCCGTCAGGCTTGAGCCATAGCTGAGCATTTCCGCCATGGGAACCTCGGCACGAACCACGGTCGTCGATCCGCGCGTTTCCATGCCTTGCACTCGCCCTCGCCTCTGATTCAGATCACCCATTAGCGTACCGGCAAACTCCTCCGGCGCCTCGATCTCGACCCGCATCACCGGCTCGAGAAGTGCTGGCTTGGCCAGTTCCATACACTTCCTGAAAGCCAGACGGCCGGCCATCTTGAAGGAGAGTTCGTTCGAGTCGACGTCGTGATAGCTGCCGTCGTACAGCGTCACGCGGAAATCGACCACCGGGTAGCCGGCGAGGTATCCACGCGCCGCCGACTCCTGAATGCCCTTTTCCACCGCAGGAATGAAATTCCGGGGAATCGCTCCACCGAAAATGTCGTTGACAAACTCGAAACCCGATCCGCGAGTAAGCGGCTCAATGCGGATCTTGCAATCGCCGAACTGACCGTGGCCTCCCGTCTGCTTCTTATGCCGACCGTGACCCTCGGCCCGGCCGCGAATCGTCTCGCGATACGGAACCTTGGGAGCCTTCAGCGTGACCTCGGTGTGATAGCGGCGCCTGAGCTTGGAGACGATCGCTTCAATGTGCGGCTGGCCCGCGCCAGCGATGAGGAACTCATTGGTCTGCGGATCGCGGAAGAAGCGGACCAGAAGATCCTCCTCCATCAGCTTATGAACCGCCGGCGCCAGTTTGTCTTCGTCGGCACGGGTCTTGGGCTCAATCGCATAGGTCATTGCGGCTTCAGGCAAAGCGACCGGCTCGAAGAAAATTTCGTGGCCCTTATCGCCCAGCGTGTCGCCGGTCAGTGTGTCTCGCAGCTTGGCCACGGCGCCCAGATCGCCGGCGTGCAACTCTGTGACCGGAACCGCCGAGTTGCCCTGCATGATGGAGAGATGAGCGAGCTTCTCGCTACTCCGGCGACCAAAATTCGCAACCGTGGCATCGTTCTTCACCACACCGGAAAACACCTTGAAGAAGGTGATGCGCCCGGCGAACGGATCCGTCATCGTTTTGTACGCATAGATTGAAACCGGCTCCTTATCGTCAACCTTCCGCATCACGATTTCATGCGAGCCATCGCCCGCGGCAATTGGATCGCTGGTTGCCGGTCCGCCAGCGGCGTGTCCATTGGCAGACACCGCCGTTAACGCAGCGCGTGCCGCGACCGGCTCACGCTCGATCGGGGCGGGAGCGTAGACCTTAACAAAATCGAGGAGGTGGTCGGTCGCGACATTGGCCAGGCCGCTCGCGAAAAGTACGGGGAAAATACGGTCTTCGCGGATCGCTTCATGCAACGCCGTAATCAGATGCTGCTCGGCGATGGTTCCTTCGGCAAAGAACTCTTCCATCAATTCGTCCTTGCCTTCGGCCACCAGTTCCACAAGCGCCTCGTGCGCTGCCTTTGCCGGCGCCTGCATCTCTGCCGGAACCTCCCCGATCTTGCCCTGGCCATCTCCGCCTGGCGAATAATAAAAGGCCTCCATCGTGACCAGATCGACCACACCCTCAAAACCCTTGCTGTTCACAATTGGCAACTGGACGGGAATCACAGCGCGGCCGTAGCGAGCGCGTAGACCCTCGAGCGCCGGCTCGACGGTGGCCGCTGCGCGGGGATGATCCATCTGATTCAGGACAACAACGCGCGGCAGATTGAACTCATCGGCGTACTTCCAGACGCGATCGGTCATCGCCTCGACGCCGCACGGAGTATTCAGAACAACCATCGCCGCTTCCACCGGGAGCATCGCCGCTTTGGCCTCGTGCACGAACATGTGAAAGCCCGGCGTGTCGACCAGATTCACCTTCACGCCATTCCATTCCGCGAACGCAACCGCGTTCTGCATCGTGGTGCGGCGCGTCACTTCCTCTTCGTCATAGGCTGTAACCGCCGAGCCGTCATCAACTCGGCCAAGCTTCGGAGTCATCTTTGCGGCATGCAGCAGAGCGGACACCAGCGTCGTCTTGCCGCTGTGCGCATGCCCCACTACAGCTACGTTGCGGATCTCACTTCCCTGATAAGACTTCATGAATTGCTCCTGAAAATAAGTTCGCCCCGGAACGGCCGGGGCGCATAACAAGCGACGGATCGAAGAGAACAATCTGGGCGGAGCTGGCCTCGCAAATCGGTAGACGAGAAACTCGCGACGGCGTCTCGCAGAACGTCTCCATCGAGGTGCAGCGGAATCTTACGTCCTCATCCTTCATGCGAGGCGCGAACCGGAGGCCGGGATTTCATGACAACAACTGCCCCCCGCCTCCAAGAGCTATGGATGCTAGCACAGGGTCTGGATAAGCCTCAAATAGATTGACGCAATTTTCCTTCGGAACGGTCAGCCTTCCCGCCGTAGACATCCACGCCTCCTTATACTAGGGAGAGCAATGGCGAATTCTCTTTCTGTAACCAATTTTCTGCCCGTAGACGAGCAGATGGATCTGCTCCAAAAAGGCGCAGCCGAGATCATCCGTGTCTCCGAACTCCGCGAGCGTCTGGAAAGCTCGCGGCAGACCGGCGTTCCGCTTCGCGTAAAGGCCGGATTTGACCCCACCGCCCCCGACCTCCATCTCGGCCACACGGTGCTCATGCGCAAGCTGAAGCACTTTCAGGATCTCGGCCACCAGGTCATCTTTCTGGTCGGCGATTTCACCTCGCTGATTGGCGATCCCAGCGGCCGATCCACCACGCGCAAAGTGCTGACGCGCGAAGAGATCAACGAAAACGCCAAGACTTACACCGAGCAGGTATTCCGCATTCTCGATCGCAACAAAACCGAGGTACGTTTCAACTCCGAATGGCTCGGCACGCTGGGATTCGAAGGCATGATCCGGCTGGCGCAGAAGTTCACCGTTTCGCAGATGCTGGAGCGCGACGAATTCCACACCCGCTTCCAGAACGAGCAGCCGATCGCCCTCCACGAGATCCTCTATCCTCTTGCGATGGCCTACGACTCAGTCGCTCTCAAGGCCGACGTGGAGCTGGGCGGCACAGACCAGAGGTTTAACCTCCTCACCGGGCGCGAATTGCAGCGCGATTACGGCCAGCAGCCGCAGATCGTCCTAATGACGCCCATCCTTGAAGGCCTGGACGGCGTACAGAAAATGTCGAAGTCGCTCAACAACGCGATCGGCATTCACGAACCGCCCCAGGAGATGTACGGGAAACTGATGTCCATCAGCGACGAGTTGATGTGGCGTTACTGGACGCTCCTTACCGACTTGCGTCAAAGCGAAATCGACCAGATGCAGGCCGATGTCGAATCGGGCAAGCTCCATCCCATGGAAGCCAAGAAACATCTGGCTCGGACCATCGTCGCCGGCTTCCATTCAGAAGACGCCGCACGCTCTGCAGACGAGAACTGGGCACGGCAGTTCCAGCAGAAGAGCGACAACATCGAGGGGCTCGAGGAAGTACCGGTGCGCGAAGCCGATCTGTCGCTGGACATCGACGGACGCGTTCGCCTGTCGAAACTCCTGACGCTGGTTGGGCTCGCCGCGTCCTCAACCGAAGCCGACCGCAAAGTGAAGGAAGGCGCGGTGCGCGTCGACGGCGAAGTCGTGAAGCAATCTCACCTTTCCCTGAACGGTACAAAGCGGCTCACGATTCGCGTTGGAAAGCGAGCCAGGATCGCGGTGATTCAGTAGACCGTCCGACCTCGTCGCCTCAAAACCGCATCTCCTCCACTCGCCCCGTATCGAAGTCGCTGTAGCGGATCCAGTTTGGCCGCACCAGAAAATAGGCAATCGCCGGCCACTTCTGGCGCTGGACGCCGTCCGGCCAGCCAGCGAAGTAAATTCGTTTCGCATAAATGAGGTCCCGTCCCTCCGGCTGGACTGCGATGCCTTCGTATTGAACCGTCTGCTCGCCTTCCCAGCCAGTGACAATGGCAATCCGCGGATCAGCTTTGAGGTTGGGATATTTCCGCGAAGTCGTCACCGTATCAAAAACAATCTCCAGCTTCTCCGAAACAGCAATTCCCACCAAGGCGGACTGCGGCTCTCCACCCGGACCGATACTGGAGATCACTCCATATTTCCGAGCAGCGATGAAGTTGTGGACGAATTGGTGCAGCGCTTCCTGGCTCACACGGCGACCCGAAGTTCGTTAATCCTCTCTCAACGCTTCCATCGGCTCGATAGTCGACGCACTATATGCGGGAACGAACGAGGCTATTGATCCCACAACCAGCAGAACAAACGCTACCCCAAGATAGGTTCTGATGTCGATCGGCTTCACGTTGTAGAGGAAGCTCTTCACCAGTTGTCCTGCAAAAATCGCCAGCACAAGGCCCACTACCAGCCCCGCAAAGATCAGCACACCGCCCTGACGAAGAATCATCTTCGCGATGCCCTCGCGGGTGGCGCCCAGCGCCATCCGCACACCAATTTCGCGCCGGCGATAGCTGACCAGTTGTGCCAGCACTCCGTACAATCCCGCAATCACCATCACCGTCGCCAGTCCGGCAAAGGATCCGACGAGATACAGCCCCAGGCGCTCGCTGAACGTGTTGGCATCCACCGACTCCTGCATCGTCTGGAAATTATCCAGGGCATAATCCGGAGCCGTCTGCTTGAAAATCGACCGCATCTCGGGAGCTATCGAAGCCGTCCCTCGGGTCTTCACGACAAAATTGACGACCGTCTTCAGCAATGCCTGATAGAAGAGCGAAGTGGTCGGCACCTGCTGATACGGAATCAGCAGCAGGGGCTGCACGTCGCCCCCCACGTTGTGATCCGCCTCGTCGCCGATCACCCCAACAATGGTCAGCGGCTTCAGTATGCCCGTATCCTTGCCGCCAAGGTCGATCTGCTGCTGTAGCGGATCCTTGCCCGAAAAATACTTCTTCGCCAGCGCCTCGTTGATGACAACTACGGGAGGCATTGCCGCCGTGTCATCCGCACTGATCATGCGGCCGCGCAGCACGGGCGTGCCCATGGCAAGCGCGTAGTCCTCGCTCGCCGCGGTTACGCGCGCTTCTGGATGATGCCCCGGAGTGGACGGATGACCCACGACGTCAAAGCTCGAATGCATATCGATCCCCGACAGCGGAGGAGCCGTCGACACGGCCGCGTATCGCACACCGGGCGCCTGCTTCATGCGCTCCATGGTGGGTGCGTAAATCGTCGCCGCGATCGATACGGGAGCATGCTCCGTGTCGGTCGAAACGGCCATGTTGGAAAAACCGGCGGCGTCCGCGGGCATTGCTGTAAACGTGGTAACGCGATCCACGTCAAAGCCCAGCCGCGCATGCTCCAGGTTCCACAGCGTGTGAAACAGCAGGCCCGTACCCACCAGCAGAAGCGTCGACAGCGCGACTTCGCCGGCGACAAGCCACCCGCTCAGCCTGCCGCTGACCGACCGCGCGCCAATTCCGCGCGAAGCGGCCTGAAGGGCTGGCTGCGGATCCGTCCGGGCAACCAGCAACGCCGGCAGCAGCGACGACAGGAGCGTCGTGATCGTAGCCACCACGGCCAGCGTCAGCAACACTGTCCAGTGCATACCTATAAGGTCCGCGCGCGGAATCGTTCCCGAGGGAAGCTTGCCGATCGCCATCAGCGCGAGCCGCGCCAGAATTACCCCCAGCGCACAACCCAGCACGCTGAGCACGGCTCCCTCCGCCAGCAGTTGTCCGATCAATCGCCCGCGGCTCGCCCCTAGCGCCGCCCGCACAGCAAACTCCTGTTTGCGTCCCAGGCAGCGCGCAATGAGCAGATTGGCAACGTTCGCACAGGCAATCAGCAGAACCAGCACCAGCGCGCCCAGCAATCCCAGAAATACCGGCCGCACCGGGCCGGTCAGCAGTTCCTGATACGAAGCTGCATGAAGGCTCAGGCCTTCGGCTTCCTTCGGATCGACCTGCCGGATATGCTGCGCGATTACATCCAGCTCCTGCTGCACCTGCGCCGTTGTCACACCCGCGCGCATCTCTCCCAGAACACTAAAGAAGTGGTAACCGCGATCCTTGAGCATCTCACCGCTCGGTTGCAGCGGGAGCCAGACACCTTTCTGTATGTCCGGTCCAATCGAATCGGGAAAATGGAAACTCGCCGGCATCACTCCCACGACTTCACGCGCAATGCCGCCGATCCGCACCGTGCGCCCTATAATTCCTGGATCGGCATTGAAACTTTGTCTCCACAGACCATCCGAAAGGATCGCCACCTGCGGACCGCCCGCTTCGCCTTCAGGCTGCGTAAATGTCCGGCCGATTAGCGGCTGCGCACCCAGCATGGAGAACAGATTCGGCGTCATCCGCGGAGCAACCACGCTGATCGAACCATCCTTGCCCTCCACCACGCCGACATCCTCGGAGTAGCCGCCCACTGCCGCCATGCGCCGCGTCTGGTCCCGGATATCCCGGTAGTTCAGGTATGACGTCGTTCCAAATCCGGGCGTTCCAGAGGGTCCGATATAGAGCAGCCGTTCTGCATGCGGATAAGGCAGCGGCCGAAGCAGCACGCTTTCCACCACGGTGAACATGGCCGTATTCGCCCCAATGCCCAGCGCAAGCGTGATCACGGCGAGCAGAGTGAATCCCCAGGCGTTGCGAAGCTGCCGTAGTGCCGATTTCAGATCTTGAGAGAACATCGCTCACCCCCGGATGCGCTGATTGCACTACCGTAACATTCCATTCTTCTACGATCTACCCCGCCCCGAAGTCTCTTCCCCGGCCGGATCCAGTGGGAGCGAAGCTTGCCGAAGCGGCGGATCATCGGCTCCGCTCATCTCGCAATAATTAAGATTATTAATATTTATATTGACAATAATCATAAAAATTAACTATAAAATTGGAATACTACATGGAGGCTGGCAGATGCCATCTCATCGTGAGACCGATTGGCAGGAACTGACAAGGCTGACCCAGGGCTCTCCCCTTGTCGTGGAGCGCGTGCGGCTTCTCGGTAAGGACATCGCCATCGAGGGGCGGTTTGAGCTGCCTCAATTGGCCCGGCTCAGCTCCGAGGACCAGGTCTTCGTCACCGCGTTCGTCCGCTGCCACGGTTCGATCAAGGAAATGGAGCAGATCTTCGGGGTGAGTTACCCGACCATCAAGTCGCGCCTGAACCGGATTGCGCAGAGCCTTGAGTTCGTCGAGACCAATGCGGCTCCGTCGCGGGCCGATTTGCGAAACACCATCATGGATCGACTCAAGGCAGGCGAGATCAGCGCCGCCGACGCCATCCGTGAACTGGAGGCACTGCCATGATTCCTGTTGCAGGCGCTATGCGCGTGAGCGATTGGCCGGTACGCGGATTCAGGCTGCCGATTCCCTTTTTATTGCTGTGGTTATTGTTGCTGCCGCTGCTGTTACTCATTGTGCCAGTGCTGTTTGTTGCAGCCTTTTTTGTTGGCCTCAACCCGTTTACGACGGTTGGCGCCGTGCTGGGAGTGCTGGCTTCGCTGCGTGGCACTCAGGTTGAGGTAGTGAACGACAACTTTTCCCTGCTGGTGAACATTTTCTAAAAATTTCGAAGGAGAAAAACTATGAGTGAAACTCGACGGCAGGTGTTGGAGATGCTGGCCGCAGGCAAAATCACAGCGGAGGAAGCTGAGCGGCTGATTACGGCATTTGAGCGGGACTCCACCCCGTCTCCAGAAACACGTCCCGCCAGGAAAGCGAAGTATCTACGCGTAATGGTCGATTCAGATGAGCCCGGCCAGGGACCGGTTCGTGTCAACACCCGGGTGCCCATGCAGTTGCTACGGGCCGGGGTGAAACTGGCAAACCTGATTCCTCCACAGGCGCGGGCGCAGGTGGATAAAGCGCTTCATGAGCAGGGGATTCCTTTCGACATGAGCGGAATCAACGCCAACAATCTTGAAGAAATCGTGAACCACCTCGAAGAGCTGACTGTCGACGTGGACGTGGACGAGCGCGATCAGAAGGTCAAGGTTCGCGTCTTCTGCGAGTAGAAAAATCGTAACCGGCACCCGGTTGGCGCGCGCAGCCGCCTTTGTTGCGATGTGCGACCATTGCACAACGTGTCCAACCGTCCGGCGTCTTCAGACAGAGATCATCACCTTCGCCGTCAGCTTGGTCTGCGCGACCTCGTGCTCACGCAGATCCTCTGCGTCGTCGGCAGCTCGTGGGTAGGAGTCGCCGCCGGCCTCGGCCGTGCCCAGACGGCCATGTGGATCGCCGCCATGCTGCTCTTCTACGTCCCCATGGCGGCATCGGTGATCGGACTGAACCGCACCATGCCCCTGGAAGGAGGACTCTACATCTGGGCTCATCGTGCCTTCGGCGACCTGGGCGGATTCCTTACCGCGTGGAACATTTGGTTTTACGGCATCGCCGTTACCGCGACCATCCTCTACGCAATTCCCACTGAGCTTTCCTACCTCATCGGACCTTCGGCAGCGTGGCTCCCGGAAAGCCGCGTCGCATCTGTCGCAATAGTCTCCACCATGATCGCCGCGGTCACGTTTGCCGCCCTGCGCGGTCTCGAACTGAGCAAATGGATTCACAACATCGGAGGCGGCGCCATGCTGGCCGTCTTTGTCGTGCTCATCTTCCTTCCCCTCTGGGCGCTGTCGCGGCACATGCCCATCCACTGGACGCCTTTCGTCATGCAGCTTCCGCCTCGCAATCTGCGATCCTTCGCCCTCTTCGGCCAGATGCTCTTCGGGGCGCTCTGCGGCCTCGAATACATCGCCATTCTCGCCGGTGAGAGTCGCCAGCCAGCCCGCGCCATCGGCCGCTCGGTGTGGATCTCTTCGCCGATCATCTGCGCGATGTTCATCCTCGGAACCAGCTCGGTCGCGGCCTTCGTTCCCGCCGGGCATCTCGACTTCATCGCGCCCATTCCGCAGACACTGCGCGCAGCCCTCGGTGATACCGGAGCGGGAAACCTGTTTGCGATCGCGGCCATCTTTCTGCTTCAACTAAGACTGATCGGAGCCTCCAGCTACATCTTTACCGGCGTGACCCGTCTCCCCATGACCGTCGGCTGGGATGCCCTTCTCCCCGCGTGGTTCACTCGCCTTCATCCCACCCACCGCACGCCGACAAACTCAATCATCTTCACCTCCCTGTTGGTCTTTCTGCTGGTCGTATTGGCAAATATCGGCGTCCATGCGCAGGAGGCGTTTCAGGTGCTCTCCAACGCGAGCCTCACTCACTACGAGCTGTCATATCTGGCCATGTTTGCCGTTCCTCTCGTCGGGGTCGCTTCTTTGCGAAGATCACTTCCCACGTGGCTGAAGTGGACCTCAGTCGTCGGCTTCTTCGCGACGCTGTTCAGCCTGCTGATCTCAGTCTTTCCCTTCGTGGATGTCGTGGACGCCCGCGCCTACGCATTAAAAATTGCGGGAACGACCGTTCTCAGCAACCTGATTGGATTCTGCTTCTACAGGCTCCGCAGCCGGGCAATCCGCAAAGCCGTTCCCGCTGGCGTCACAGAGTGAGCCCTCCCGCGCTTCTGGCGCGCATGAAAGATGCTCGCACCGGCGCGATACGCGACTCATGAAAATCCTGCGATGCTCACAATTGCATGGTCTGCGCTGCTCCCGCAAGGTAGAATCCCCCGTCAGGGCAAGGGAGACTGAGAGAATGCGCAAAACATTTCGGGGCTGCACTGTAAACCTGGGCATGGCATGGGCGGTTGGACTTATCGCGTGCGCTGCGCTGCTTGCGCAGGATGTAAGGACCAACGTAATGCCGGGAACAGACTTTTCTAAGTATCACACCTACAAATGGGTGGCGATCGAAGGGGCAACGGCTCCCAACCAAATCGTCGACACCGAGATCAAGCAGGCAGTCGATTCGCAACTGGCTGCCAAGGGTCTGACCAAAACCGACGACGAGAAGGCCGACCTCTACATCGGCTACCAGGTCGCGCTCCACCAGCAGACGCAGTGGAATGCCTACGGAATGGGAGGCGGCATCCGCTGGGGTGGCGGCATGGCCACCGCAACCAGTTCGACCATCAATACCGGGACGCTCGCGCTCGACATGTATGACCCCGCCACCAAGCAATTGGTCTGGCGAGGCACAGCGAGCAAGACTATTGATTCGAATGCCAGCCAGGACAAGAGACAGAAAAATCTCAACAAAGCAATGGCCAAGCTGCTGAAGAACTTCCCGCCCAAGCAGAGTTAGCAACTCTCAAGGCCCGGCCTCCTGGGTCGGGCCCGCCTCTCAGATCTGCGAAAAACCTGTCGGCGTAAGAATCAGGTTCGTGATGTTGCTGACGATGGGCTCGAAGGCATACTTCGGATCGGCCGACAGCTTCTTCCAGTTGGGATCGTTGCGGAAGACCTCCCACTTGGCGTCCATCTCGGTGAGGTCACCGAAGCTCAGCATGTAGGTCAGGTGAGGCAGCCGCGGACCGATCAGCGCGTCTCCGTAGAAAACCTGCGCGAAGCCCGACTTCTGGAAAATCTCGAACTCCCCGCTGTGGAACATCTCCACCTTGCGAACGTGGTCCTGATTCGTGGGGCTTTCATAGCTGCGCAACTGAAAGATGCGCTTGGCGTGCTGGGCGGTCGAGGCTGGCGGGGTAATCTTCGGCCAGCCTTCGAAGGCGATCAACAGCGTGCTCTCGATGCGAATGTACGGTGGCTCTTTTGCGGTGGCCGCCCAGAAAGGCTCCGCTGCCTGCATGAATTGCTGATCCTTGGCCAGGCTCAGATCGGCTGTCACCAGCGCTTCCACCGAAGTGGACGGAATGAGCACATAAAGCGTCGGAGTCTCCGGCCCAATACTCAAGTTGAAAGCCCCGATCGGCGACATACCCAAACGATTCAGCGCCGGGATCAGGGCGCCCGACAGATAGCTCTCCGTCAGCTTGGTCTGCGGACCGCTCTGCATGTAGTACTTGCGCAGCTCGTAATACTCACGCGGCTTGCCTGCAGTTGGCTGCGCTCCGGATTTGCCTGTAACAGCGAGCGCCGACGTGGCGAGGGCGGAAGCGAGAAAGCGGCGTCTTTGCAAGGGGTCTCCTGTACTGCTCTGAGTGTCGCTACCACTCTAAATCACGACCGACTCCTGATACTCTCCGAACACTTCACGCATAGCGGCGGCAATCTCTCCCACGGTGGCGTAGCTCTCCACGGCCTCAAGAATTGCCGGCATCAGGTTCGAGCCGCTGCGGGCGTAGTCTTTCACCCGATCGAGTGATGATTGCCAACTCTGAGCATCGCGGCGCGCTCGGAGCGCGCGAACACGCTCTACCTGCTTGCGTTCCAGGGATTCATCGATCCGCTGGATGGGAATCTCCGGTTCTTCCTCGCGGGTGAAGCGGTTGACGCCGACGACGGTGGCCTCTCCGGTGTCGACAGCCCGCTGGTATTCGTAGGCGGCGTTCTGGATCTCCTGCTGAACCCAGCCGCGCTCGATGGCCCGCAGCATGCCTCCCAGAGCATCGATGCGGTCGAGATAGGCACGCGCCTGCTGCTCCAGATTATTGGTGAGCGTTTCAACATAATACGACCCCGCAAAAGGGTCGATCGTCTGCGCTACCCCCGATTCACTGGCGATGATCTGCTGCGTACGGAGCGCTATACGAGCAGCTTCCTCCGTAGGCAGCGCGAGCGCTTCATCGTACCCATTGGTGTGCAGCGACTGTGTGCCGCCCAGCACCGCAGAAAGCGCCTGGACAGCGGTGCGGACAATGTTGTTCTCGGGCTGCTGCGCCGTAAGCGTGGACCCCGCAGTCTGCGTGTGAAAACGCAGCATCCATGAACGTGGATTTTTTGCGCCGAAGCGGTCGCGCATGATCGACGCCCAGAGCCGTCGCGCGCAGCGGAACTTCGCGACTTCCTCGAAGAACTTATTGTGCGCATTAAAAAAGAAAGACAGTCTGGGCGCGAAGCGGTCGATATCCAGCCCGGCGTCTACCGCAGCCTGCACGTACGCCATGCCGTTGGCGAGCGTGAATGCCACCTCCTGCGCAGCCGTCGAGCCTGCTTCGCGCATGTGATAGCCGGAGATGGAGATCGTATTCCACTCCGGCACCTCGTCATTGGCCCACGCAAACATATCCGTCACGATGCGCATCGCGTGCGGAATCGGATAAATGTAAGTCCCGCGCGCGATGTACTCCTTCAGAATGTCGTTCTGCACCGTGCCCGAAAGCTTCTTAACCTCGGCTCCGGTGCGGCGAGCAACAGCGACGTAAAGCGCCAGCAATATGCTCGCTGTCGCGTTGATGGTCATCGAGGTCGAGATCCTGTCGAGAGAAATGCCGTCGAAGAGCCTCGTCATGTCTTCGATCGAATCAATGGCCACACCAACCTTGCCGACTTCACCGAGAGCCATCGGGTCGTCGGAGTCGTATCCGATCTGCGTGGGAAGATCGAAGGCCACCGACAATCCCGCCGTTCCGTTGGCGATAAGGAATTTGTAACGGCGATTCGACTCTTCGGCGTCTCCCATGCCCGCGTATTGGCGCATCGTCCACAGGCGGCCGCGATACATCGTCGGCTGAATGCCGCGCGTGAAGGGATATTCACCGGGATATCCGAGGTCGCGCTCGGGGTCGAAGCCGATGGATTCGAGGTCGGTGCCAGTGTAGACGGGCTTGGAGGGCGGGCTTTTCGGTTCGGGCATGGGAACTGAGTATTGTATCGAGCCGATCGGAGACTTGCAGGCGTTCTGGGAAGGCAATGCTAGATTTGTCGCATGCAAATTAAGTACCGCATCAGCCTTGAGGATTGGCGTGAGGCACAGAAGCTAATGCGAAAGTCGATTTCCTCCCGCAGGTCGAAATTCGCGGACACGGCTGGGATAATTTTGCTCCTGATGGGCATCTTTATTGTGGGCTTGTGCATTGCGGAGGTGGGAAACACGTGGATAAAGGTCGGGATAGTGGCTGCTCTGCTCATATTGCCCCGTTTCGGCCGTATTTACTGCTCCCGCGTGATAGATCAACGTTACAACGAGAATCCCTGGATTCAACGCGACCTTGTCGCTGACCTTCACGATGACCGTTTTGAGGTGGACGATGGTGCGGGAGCGAAAAGAAGCGAGACCTGGGATCACTACGACCGATTCCGAGAAGGCAAGAATGTTTTTATCATCGGCGGACCATCCATGATTTTTACGATCATTTCGAAGGCTCAGATGAGTGAGAACGAACAATCCTTCATTCGCGAGCTACTGCCGAGAGTGATCTCCCAAAATTGAAGCTGTTGAGGGTCAGCTACGCGGCCGTCAGCAGATTCGCGTCCCTGATCACAACCCAATTTCCCGCCGGATCTTTTCGCAAGATCGACAACGTCTGCCCGACGCGGCGCGAAGGCTGGCCGCCGCTGCGCGGTGTGATCGTCACGTTGAGATGGCTCCAGCACCAGGCAAGGTCGCCATGCACTTCGACTTCTTTCGTCTCGTTGACCGCCTCGATGCGCACCACCGGAACCATGGCCTGGAAGGCTTCAGCGAATGCGCGCTTGCCTTGCATGGGAGGCTGGCCGGGAACCAGAAACACCGCATCATCCGACATTAGCTTGAGCACAGACTCGAGATCGCCCGCGGTGGTGGCTCGCAGCCAGGTCTCCATCAGCTCGCGGATAGCCTGCACATCGCCTGTCGATGAATCGCTCATGCTGCAACCTAGCTTCGCTGGCGTTTCAGCTTTTCTCTCTTGCGTGCGCGATAGAACGAGCTGAATGCGAAGTAGAAAAAGACCAGGGTTACGACAACATAGATCAAAAACCTGGAATGATCAGGACCGGAGCTCCACGCGTGGCGCAGCTTGTAAGCGTTTTGCGCAAAGAAGAGACCAAACAGCGCAAAGAAAAGGCCCGTCACCTCGAGCCAGAGAACACCGCCTGCATGAGCGAATGGTCCCCAGACTGATTTGCCGAAATTTCTTGCACCAGCGGCGACAGCTCGTCCACGCTCGGCTCCGCGCTGGGCGTAAACCGCAGCCTGCGGCTGCGCTCCAGCAGCTTCTTGCTGCATGGAATGAGCGGCTTGCGAAGCGCGATCGCGGATCATTCCCGAAGCGACACGGACGCCGACACCGAGTTTGCGGCCAAAACGGTTCGGCTCCATACACAAAAGTGTAGCAGCGGATTATTGATTCACATTGCCTCCATCGAGCATCGGAAGTAATGTAGGGGAAACCTCGAAAAAATGCGCCTCGCACGACCCGGCGTGGAAACGGAGCGAATCCTTGAACCAAAAATTGCGGAACCTTGTCCAGCAACTGGGCGAAGCTATTCATGAAAGCGTTTCCGAATCGGAACACATCGCTGGCGTGGTGAAAGACATTCGCAAGCAGGGATTCGATGTACTGCTGATGCTTGAGGCGACGATTGGGTTGAATGAGCTGGAACAGCAGCCCGGGACAGTCCTCGAAGCGACAGGAGAAAAGAACCGTGCAGAGGGAGGCGACACCTTCACGCCTCAAGACGTAAGCTTCCTGAAGTCGCTCCGCATTGCGATTGAAGAGCCGGGAGACCATCGCTAGCGTCTTCGTCATTGGGCCTTGATGCTCTCATCCGGCGTTTGTGGTAGTATCCGCTCGTCTCTGCGAGTGTGCAGCGCAAGAGCCTCTGCTGCTTTGACTTTGAAGCGAAGAGACGTGAGGGTGCGAATATACGATGAGAGACACACTCGGGGTATTACTGGCCGGTGGCGCTGGTGAGCGCCTCTTCCCCCTGACGCGAGATCGGGCCAAACCGGCGGTCCCGTTCGGCGGCAATTACCGCATTATCGATATAACCCTTTCCAACTGCATCAACTCTGATCTCCGTCACGTCTACATCCTCACGCAATACAAAGCGCTGTCGCTGAATCGTCATATCCGCGAGGGTTGGACGAGCGCCGTCGCGCAGGAACTGGGCGAATTTATCGAGATTCTGCCTCCCATGCAGCGCGTCAGCTCCAACTGGTACATGGGCACCGCCGACGCCGTCTACCAGAACATCTACTCGATCGGCTCCGAACAGCCCAAGCACGTCCTCATTCTCTCCGGCGATCACATCTACAAAATGCACTACGGCAAGATGTTCGGCGAGCACGTGGAATCGGGCGCCGACGTCACGCTGGCCACACTGCCGGTCGACCCCTCGGAGGTCGCGAGTTTCGGCGTGGTCGAGGTTGCGCAGAACGGCGAAGTGATCGGCTTTCATGAGAAACCAAAGACCACTGATCTCCGCTCCCCGTTTAATCCCAACATGGTGGATTGCTCCATGGGCATCTACCTCTTCAACACCGATGTTCTGCTGCCCGCGCTCATGCAGGACGCCGAGGATCCCACCTCAAAGCACGACTTCGGACACAACATCCTGCCATCGATCCTGGGCAAGTACAAGATGCGCGCCTACAACTTCGTCGATGAGAACCGCAAGTCGCAGGCGCTTTACTGGCGCGACGTCGGCACCCTTGACGCCTACTACGACGCCAATATGGACGTCGCTTCGGTATCGCCAGTCTTCAATCTTTACGACAGCAACTGGCCCATCCGCACCCGCGTACGCCAGTATCCCCCGGCAAAATTCGTCTTCGGCGAGCCGGGACGCACGGGCATGGCGATTAACTCGATTGTCTCTGCCGGCTGCATCGTGTCGGGCGCCGTCGTGCGCAACAGCGTCCTGTCGCAGGATGTGCGCGTGAATTCCTACTCCGAGCTCGATTCAAGCATCGTCTTTTCGCACGTGAATATCGGCCGCCATTGTCGCATCAAGCGGGCCATCATCGATCGCGATGTGCAGCTTCCCGAAGGCACGGTCATCGGCTACGACCAGGCCGAGGACAAGCGCAAGTACTTCGTCACGCCCAGCGGGCTGACTGTAGTAACGAGAGACTACTCGCTCTACGAGAACCCCGTGGCTCCGGATTATCTGCTGGAAACGTAACCGTCGTCCGGATTTCCATGCCGGCAAATCGGTCTTGGACTGAGTATTGGGACCGGCTGTACGCCGATGGTACTGTCAATTCGTATCCGTTTCGGAGGTTTCCGGATGTCCATCAGGAATTTCGCAGCAGCGTCTCTACTGGCAGTTGCAGCTTCTGTGCTCTCCGCACAGTCCGTACAGACCATCAACGGCTTCATCAGCGAGGATCAGTGCGGCGCTTCCCACGCAGCCCCCAGCGCCTCGGCCACCAAGTGCGTCAAGGGATGCATCGCCCGCGGCGCAGCTCCGGTGCTCGTCAGCGAGGGCAAGGTTTACAAACTGAAAGGCGAAGACGCCGCGGTGAAGGGCCTCGCCGGACAAAACGTCACCGTCAAGGGGACGGTCGAAGGCGACACCATCACCGTAACTTCAGTCGCAGCGAAGTCGTAACCGGCACTTTACATCCCTCAATCAGGCCGAACTATCTGAGCGCAATGCGGCCGTGGTAGAAGTATTGCCCTAGTCCAATCGTAAACAGCCAGCAGCCGTAGAGCGCATGCTCCAGTGACGATGTGAACAGGCTGCCCGTGACCTTGTATCTCCACGCAAAGAGCAGGCCTCCGGCAAAGGTCAGCACCACCGCCAGAGGATTCCGGAAGATGATGTGCATGAACGCGAAAGCCGCAGCGCTCACCACGATCAGCATCGGTCCTGAAGCGAAGAGCGAAGCGTAGCGATGCATTAAAAAGCTGCGATAGATAATCCCTTGCGGATACACAGACAGAACCGGATACAAAACCATCACCAACGCCCAGAAACCCGGGTTCGCGTGCACAAAGCTGAACAGAAGATCAGGCGCCGCCAGCCGCACCGCGAGCCATACCAAGGCAGCGCATACCAGAAAGCAGAGCAGGATGGACGGAAGCTGCGCCGGAGCAGCCCGCGGATTCCAGAGCAATACCGGTGAAAATGTGGGATCACGGCGCAATTGCCAATAGCAATACAGCGCGGCCGCCCAAAGCACCGGCAGCGGAGGAATCGGGCGTGGCGAAAGGCGATACCCCAGCGGCAGGGCAATAAACACCAGGAGGAATTCAACAACCAACGCGGCGCGCGACATACCTGACTTTCGATGCCACGCGCGGGAAACCGGCTCCACAATTCGCTCTCCCGTGCGCTCCATTACTCCGCTTCGGCGCCAGTTTCGGTCCATTCCACAGCTTGCGCCCAGGGAAATGCCCGTAGCTCCTCGACCATCGCGTTGAGAAGATTTATGTCGCGCGTGGCCGATTCCAGAATGGCCTGGACCAGAGAGCGGTCGGTTTCTTCCACCTGCTCGGCACGAATGTCACGCAGCACAAGAGAACGACCCGCGACGGCGCGAGTGACCTGATATTCAGCTTCGGTCTGGTGTTTCGTTTCACAGAAGAGTCTCAGCCGGTAAATCACATGCGTATCCAGACTGGCCAGCGAGCGCCGGTCAATATAGCGTGAGATCGGGCGCAGCAACAGATTGATCGCAATCAGGAGCGCCGACACGAAAACCGCGTCGAGCAGTTCCCCCGCCCCGGCGCACGCGCCCACCGCCGCCGAGCACCACAGCGTGGCGGCCGTATTCAATCCGCGAACGCTGCCGCCGTCCTTCATGATGGCGCCCGCGCCCAGGAAGCCCACCCCGGAAACCACGTACGCGATCACCTGCGTCGTTGCCGGAGCGATCGTCAACCCCAGATCGACAAAGGCGGCGGCCCCGAAACATACCAGTGTGTTGGTGCGCAGACCGGCCGCGCGCTGACGCCACTGGCGCTCGGCACCGATACACGCGCCGAGGACCAGAGCCAGCAACAGACGCGGAAAGGTCGCCTGATGCAGCAAAGGCGCAGAGTCAGTCCACCAATGTGTCCAAGGATTGGTCATAAAGCGCTTGCCGACTCCTATATTGCCTGAAATTCAGTTACAGCTGTCTTTTGCAAGTGAATGATCGACGCTGGATGCCTCCTCGAACCATCGGCTTCAGAACTCATTGTGAGGGTTATAATTCGCACCGATGCCGTTAGCCGCAGGAGCCAAGCTGGATAGTTATGAGGTTCTCGGCCTGCTCGGTACAGGCGGAATGGGCGAGGTTTATCGCGCACGCGACGCTGCCCTAAGACGTGACATCGCGATCAAAGTCCTGCCGACGTTTGTTTCGCGCGATCCGGATAGGCTGCGGCGCTTTGAGCAGGAGGCCCAGGCGGCTGCGGCTCTGAACCATCCCAACATTCTGGCTGTTCACCGGTTCGGCGTCTTTGAAGGCGCTCCGTATCTCGTTTCGGAGCTGTTGGAGGGCAGCACGCTGCGGGACGTGCTGCTGCACGGCGCCCTGCCTGCGCGCAAGGCGATCGATTACGGTGTCCAGATCGCGCATGGACTGGCAGCAGCGCATGACAAAGGCATCGTTCATCGCGACCTGAAGCCCGAGAACCTGTTCGTCACTAAAGATGGGCGAGTCAAGATTCTGGATTTCGGGCTGGCCCGGCTAACTCCCGGAAAGTCAGATGTGGATGGCAACACGCAAACCATGACGGCCGGAACGGATCCGGGTGTCGTGATGGGGACAGCGGGATACATGTCTCCGGAGCAGGTGCGCGGCGGAGTGGTCGATCATCGCACGGACATCTTCGCCTTCGGCGCGATTCTCTACGAGATGCTGTCAGGCAAGCGCGCGTTTCAGCGGTCGACGTCGGCGGAAACAATGACGGCCATCCTGCATGAGGAGCCGCCGAGTATTTCCCAAGTGACGCAGACCATTCCTCCGGGACTCGAGCGCGTCGTGCATCACTGCCTGGAGAAAAATCTGGAACAACGCTTTCACTCCGCGTCAGATCTGGCGTTCGCCCTGGAAGCGTTATCGGATTCAGGCAGCGGCCCGGCGGTCGCGATCGGAAGTCGAGCGTCTCATTCACGTTGGATCTGGGCTGCGGCGGGGGTTGCAGCTCTGATAGTAATCACCGCACTGCTTTTCTGGTGGCGTATGCCGCCCGCAGTGCCGGTCGTGGAGTCCATAACGCAACTCACCGACGATGGCGAACCAAAGGGCAACGTGGGCAACATCGTTAGTGACGGATCGCGGATTTATTTCAACGAGGGGGACATCCGGCATTTGCGGATTGCGCAGGTTTCGATCACAGGTGGAACAACAGCGCCCGTCGAAACCCGACTTGCAAATCCCTTCATAATGAATGTGAAGCCCGACGGTTCCGCAATACTTGTTACCCTACCCAGCGGTGTAACCGGCGGTAGTCTTTGGTGGGTTCCGCTCCCAGCAGGAGAGCCGCACCGCATCAGCAACTTCGAGACGCCGAATGCGGAGTTCTTTCCGGATGACGGCATCGTTTTCACCAAGTTCACCCAGGGAACAGACGCTAAGGGGGCAGATAGCAGGACAGACTGGTTTCTTGCCGATAAGGATGGCTCAAACGCACGCAAGCTATTTTCTCTTCCGGGCTACGTTGAGGCGATGTACGCTGCGCCAGACGGCAATCGGATCCTCATTGAGTTAAATCACAGTGGCGTTCGCAGGCTGCTCGACATCGCAGTGGATGGGACAGGTCTCCGAGAGATCCGAAAGGAGAGCCCCGATGAATGTTGCTTTGTTTGGACGCCGGATGAGAAGTATCTCGTGTATCAATCTGGGAATGCCCAGCAGTCCGATATCTGGCTGCTTCCTATGCAAACGGGCCTTTTCCGCCGCCCGGGCAAACCGATTCGACTCACGAATGGACCGCTGCCTTTTACCTATCCACAGCCGAGCCGCAATGGAAGGCAAATTTTTGCTCTCGGCTCGAAGCAGCGCGGCGAACTCGTTCGCTATGACACGAAATCGCACCAGTTTTCACCATTCCTATCCGGGATTTCAGCGATGCAGCCGGTATTCTCGAGGGATGGGAAATGGGTTGCTTACCTTTCTTACCCGGACCATACGCTATGGCGCAGCCGTATCGATGGAAGTGAGCGTATGCAGTTGACCTTTCCTCCGATGGAGGTGAGGTTCCCGTTCATTTCACCCGACGGCACGCGAATAGCGTTCACCTCCAACGATCAAATCTTTGTCATCGACATAAATGGGGGGCCGCCACAAAGAATTGTCGAGCATGGCGTCGCGGCCAACTGGTCCCCTGACGGGAACCTCTTACTATTTACCGGATTTGGACAGGGTTCGACCCTTCTGCAGATTGTCGACCTGCGCACCCAAAAGACTTCTGTTGTTCCCTCCAGTTTGGGAAAAATTGGAGGCGCTTGGGTTACCCAAGACACACTGGTAGCCGCCAACGGAAAGCAGACCAATTTCCTGACCTTCAATGTCAAGACCCAGACATGGGCCGATCTCGGCCCAAAAGACCTGGGCAATATCACGAGTTGGAATGTCTCGCCGGACGGCAAGTACCTCTATTTCACTACTGGAGGCGTGGAACAAAAGGCCCTGCGGATTCGATTCGCTGACCATCAGATAGAAATGATCACCAGTTTGAAAGACCTTCGCCGCGCGGTGGATCCAATCGACGGGAATAGTTTTATCAACGTCGCTTCGGACGGCTCTCCGGTCTTTACGCGCGATACCGGCTACCAGGAGATTTACGCCCTGAATATCCGCTGGCCCTGAGCAGACCGCGGACTGAATTCCTCCCCATTTTCCTGTATTCTGGCGACTTCACTGCGCTGAAAGGCTGCCGGACCCCTCCCACGGAACCGGACCTGTGTTTACTGCGTATGAATTGCCATGAGTTTTGCCGGGGCAATGACGTGGGAGATGGACGGCTTCCGGGTGATCCGGACCCGGCCGAGATCAGGAGCGATTGCTCCGGAGCCGCGGCCAGTGTCTCAGGAGTATCCCGGACCTCGCCAGGCAGCCGGCTCGAAGGCCAAGTCGGCCTCTGCCCCGGCCGAACGGATGCGTTCGGGACCGGGACAATGGCCGGGAAGTGGAGCCGGGCATTCTCAGGCCGGCGCTCCCGGTACAACGGGAAACCGCGTAGAAGTACGGGGAGCAGGGAGAGTATTGGAAGCCGACTGGCAGATCGTCGTACAGCGCTGCATCGATGGCGACTCGGTGGCCTGGGCCGAGTTGGTGAAAGCCCATCATCGCCGCATTTACTCTCTCTGCTATCGTTTCACCGGCTCGCCTCATGATGCCGAAGACCTGACCCAGGACGTCTTCATCAAGGTTTACGGAAATCTCACCACCTTCGATCTCGCCCGCGGCAGCTTTCAGACCTGGCTCACCACCCTTGCCCGGAACCTTCTGGTCGATCATTTT
>Ga0335073_10001510_pt1 | contig 31185 bp, 30 predicted proteins | sample Lox_Sample_22_FD_207093 | JGI IMG/M metagenome (GOLD analysis project Ga0335073, IMG submission 207093) | Soil microbial communities from Loxahatchee National Wildlife Refuge, Florida, United States - Lox_Sample_2.2 | ecosystem: Environmental > Terrestrial > Soil > Wetlands | place: USA... | reverse complement strand
GCGGACTAGTTTCCTCCTCCGTCTGGTCAGCGCGCGCGGTCCTGATCCACGGGTTGAGCCATGAGGAGATGTATTATGCGTATGGTTAAATTCGCCCTTCTTGCGGGCGCGATGTTGTCCTTGGCGGCATGTGGAACGACTCCGCCGGAGCGGGCTGCGACAGGCGCCGCGATCGGCGCCGGCACCGGTGCCGCGATCGGCGCGATTGCGGGCGGGCCGGCCGGCGCTGCGTTCGGCGCGTGGGTCGGCGGCGCCTCGGGCGCGCTCGCGGGCGCCGTCACGCCTCCCACGATGGTCGATCTCGGCAAACCGGTCTGGGAATGACCGCAGCCTGATCCGTCTCGCTCGCCTTCGGGCCAACCTCGAAGGCGAGCGGCGGGTCGACACTGTTGCCAATCGCGCGCAACGCGGTGACACTGGCGGCGGAGGATCGCCGCCAGTGTCACATTCGCTCTTCGCTGCCTCTCTTGCCGTCATCATAGCGAGCGCCGGTCCCGCGGCCGCGCTCGACAAGGTGCGTGTCGGCACGCCGGCCGCCGACGTGTTCGAGTTCGCCATCCTCGATGCGGGCATTGGTGGCGGCTTCTTCAAGAAGCAGGGGCTCGACGTCCAGAAGATCGATTTCGCCGGCGGCGCCAAAGAACATCAGGCGATGGCGGCGGGGGATCTCGACTTTGCCGTCACGACCGGCGCCGACATCCTGTTCGTGATCCGCGGCGCGCCGGAAAAGGCGATTGCCGCTTACGGCGGCGCGCCAGTGTCGCTCGTGATATCGGCGCGGCCGGATTCCGGCATACAGTCACTCGCCGATCTCAAAGGACGCACCGTCGGCGCGACCTCGATGACATCGATGACGGCTTGGGTCGTGATGGAGCTGTCGCGCAAGTCGGGATGGGGACCCGACGGGATCAGGCATGTGGGCGTGGGCGGGAACGCGGCCATGATCGCCGCGCTCGAGGCGCACAATGTCGACGCCATTTGCGGCAGCACCGGCACGGCCTATGAGCTCGAGGCCCAGGGCAAGGGCAAAATCGTCGCCCGCGCCAACGACAAGATCAAATCGTTCATCGCCGACATGCTGACCGCGAGCGACGACATGATCCGCACGCGGCCGGACGAGGTGCGCGGCTTCCTGCGCGCGTGGTTCGAGACCGTGGCCTTCATGAAGCGCGACAAGGCGTCGGCGCTGCGGTTGACGCAGAACGCGACGCAGCTTCCGCCGGAGATCGCCAGCAAGATCTATGACGACGAGATGCCGTCGATCCGCAGCGACGGGCATTTCGACAAGACCGACTTCGCGGCGGTGAAGCAGTCGCTCATCGATCTGGGGCTTGTGACGACCATGCCGCCCGACTCGGCGATGATCCGCGAGGATTTCCTGCCCTAAGCGCCGCCGCGCCTTAGCTCAGTGCCGCGGCGACGAGGCGCGCCTGCTCGATATTGTGGCGGCGCAGCAGGCCGGTGGCGGTCGCTGCCGCCTCGGGCCGGCCGACATAGCGCGCGCGCTTGGCCTTCACGTCGATCGTGGCGAGCGCGCGTTCGAGCCGCCGGTCGACGAAGGACCAGGCGCCCATATTCTCGGGCTCTTCCTGACACCATACGAGCTCGGCGTTCGCATAAGGCTTCATGAGCTGTGCGAACGACGCCGCCGGGAACGGATAAAGCTGCTCGAGCCGCAGGATCGCGACGTCGTCGAGCTTCTTCTCGCGGCGTGCCTTCAGAAGGTCGAAATAGACTTTTCCGCTGCACAGGACGACGCGGCGCACCTTGTCCGGCGGCGCGATCGGATCGATCTCATGGATGAGGCGATGGAACGACGTGCCGGGCCCCATCTCGGACAGCGCGGTCGCAAGCTCGGGCGCGCGCAGAAGCGACTTCGGCGTCGTGATGATGAGCGGCTTGCGGAAATTGCGCCGCACCTGGCGCCGCAGCGCGTGGAAGTAATTGGCGGCGGTCGTGAGGTTGCAGACCTGAATATTGTCCTCGCCGCACAGCTGAAGATAGCGCTCGAGCCGTGCCGAGGAATGTTCCGGTCCTTGCCCCTCATAGCCGTGCGGCAGCAGCATCACGAGGCCCGACATCCTGAGCCACTTCGCCTCGCCGGAGCTGATGAACTGGTCGATGATGACCTGCGCGCCGTTGGCGAAATCGCCGAACTGCCCCTCCCACAGGACGAGCGCGTGCGGCTCGGCAAGGCTGTATCCGTATTCAAAGCCCAGCACCGCCGCTTCGGACAACGGGCTGTCGATCACTTCGACATGCGCCTGACCGTCGCGGACATGGTTCAAGGGGATGTAGCGCTCCTCGGTCTCCTGATCGACGAGAACGGCATGGCGCTGCGAGAAAGTGCCGCGGCCGCTGTCTTGCCCCGAGAGCCGAACGATGGTCCCTTCCGCGGCCAGCGTGCCGAAGGCGAGCGCCTCCGCGGTCGCCCAATCGATACCCTCGCCGGTCTCGATCGCACGGCGCTTCTGATCGAGCTGACGCGCAATCTTGGGATTGATCTGAAAGCCCTCGGGCACGCGGGTCAATGCCGCGCCCACCTCGGTCAGCAGCTCCATCGACGCCGCGGTCTCGCCGCGCCGGTCATCGCCCGAGGCGACGCCAAGGCCGGCCCAGGCGCCTTCGAGCCAATCGGCCTTGTTGGGCCGGTAGCTTTTGGCGGCTTCGAACTCGGACTCGAGCCGGCCCACGAAATCCTTGTTCATGCGGTCGACGTCGGCGTCGGTCAGCAGCCCTTCGGAGACGAGCCGGCGCGCATAGATTTCGCGCGTGGTGGGATGCTGCGCGATGGCGCGGTACATCAGCGGCTGTGTGAAGGCCGGTTCGTCGCCTTCATTGTGGCCGTGGCGTCGGTAGCAGAAAATGTCCACCACCACGTCCTTCTTGAAGCGGTGGCGGAACTCGGTGGCGATGCGCGCGACATGCACCACCGCTTCGGCGTCGTCGCCATTCACGTGGAAGATCGGCGCCTGGTTGCCCTTCGCCACGTCGGAGGGATAGGGGCTCGACCGCGCCTGGCCCGGGCTCGTCGTAAAGCCGATCTGATTGTTGACGATGACATGGATCGTGCCGCCGGTGCGATAGCCCCTGAGCTCCGAGAGATCGAGCGATTCCGCCACCAGCCCTTGGCCTGCAAAGGCCGCGTCGCCATGCATCAAGAGCCCGACCACCTCGTCGCGCGTCGTATCGCCGCGCTGAACCTGCTTGGCGCGCACCTTGCCGAGCACGACCGGGTTGACCGCTTCGAGATGCGACGGATTGGCGGTCAGCGAGAGATGCATCCTGACATCGCCGATCTCGCGGTCGGTCGAGGTCCCGAGATGGTATTTGACGTCGCCCGATCCCTGCACGTCCTCGGGATTGGCGGGATTGCCCTGGAATTCCGAGAACAGCGCGGCGAACGGCTTGCCCATCATGTTGGTCAGCACGTTGAGGCGGCCGCGATGCGGCATGCCGATGCACAGCTCTTTCATGCCGAGCTGACCGCCGCGCTTGATCACCTGCTCGAGTGCCGGGATGAGTGCCTCGCCGCCATCGAGGCCGAAGCGCTTGGTGCCGGTATAGCGCCGATCGCAGAACCGCTCGAGCTGTTCTGCGGCGGTCAGCCGCTCGAGGATCGCGCGCTTGCCTTCGGGCGTGAACTCGGTGTGGTTGCGCGGTACCTCGATGCGGGCCTGGATCCAGCGCCGCTCCTCGAGCTCCTGGATATGCATGTATTCGACGCCGACCGTGCCGCAATAGATCGCCTTCAGGGCGCTCAGAATGTCGCGCAAGGTCGCGGTGTTGAACCCCAGAAGGTCGTTGATGAAGATCGGCCGGTCGAGATCGGCCTCGGTAAAGCCATAAGTCGCCGGATCGAGGTCCGGATGCGACACACGCTTCGTCAGGCCCAGCGGATCCAGATCCGCGATGAGATGCCCGCGCACGCGATATCCGCGGATGAGCGCCACGGCACGGATCGAATCGAGCGCCGCCTGCGAGCTGTTCGGGGCGAGCGGCGCCGCGTGCCCATTGGTCGGCAGGGCGCCATTGCCGATCATATGAGGCCGCGTCTCGCCCCAGCCGGGCCCATCGATCTCGCGCCGGACCTGATCGGGCGGGTCGGCGAGGTCGGAGAAGAAGTCGCGCCAGCTCGCATCGACCGAGGCGGGGTCGGCGGCATAGCGCTCGTAAAGCTCGGCGATGAATCCGGAATTGAGGCCGGTGAGGAACGTGGTTTCGTCGAAAGGCGGCATGGAAACTCCAAAGGACGGGCGCGCCCCTAAAGATGGGGCGCGCGCCAGGGTTCGCCAGACCCTAACCTGGCTGCGCTACGGCATGGTTAACGGCGCGGCCCTAGGCCTTGGCGGCGTCGGCGAGCAGCTTCTTGCCCACGTCGCAAAGACCGCGCACCGCCGCGACGGATTTGTCGAACTCGGCCTTTTCGGCGGGGTTCAGCGAAATCTCGACGATGCGCTCGATCCCCTTGGCGCCGATCACCGCCGGCACGCCGACATAAAGGTCCTTGACCCCGTATTCGCCGTTGAGCCAGGCCGCGCATGGCAGCACGCGGCGTTTGTCGCGGAGATAGGATTCCGCCATCGCGATCGCCGAGGACGCGGGCGCGTAAAAGGCGGAGCCGGTCTTCAGGAGATTGACGATCTCGCCGCCGCCGTCGCGAGTGCGCTGAACGATCTTGTCGAGCCGTTCCTGCGTCGTCCATCCCATCTTGACGAGATCCGGAAGCGGGATGCCCGCCACGGTCGAATAGCGCACCAGCGGCACCATCGAGTCGCCATGGCCGCCCAGCACGAACGCGGTCACGTCCTCGACCGAGACCTTGAATTCCTCGGCGAGGAAATAGCGGAACCGCGCGCTGTCCAGCACGCCGGCCATGCCGACGACGCGATGATGCGGCAGGCCGGTCGCGTCGCGCATCACCATGACCATCACGTCGAGCGGATTGGTGATGCAGAGGACGAAGGCATTGGGCGCATTCTGTTTGATGGCGGTGCCCACCTGCTGCACGATCTTCGCGTTGATGCCGATCAGGTCGTCGCGGCTCATGCCGGGCTTGCGCGGCACGCCCGCGGTCACGATCACGATGTCCGCCCCGGCAATCGCCGAATAGTCGTTGGCGCCCGTGATGTGCGCGTCGAACCCTTCGATCGGCGATGCCTCGACGAGATCGAGCGCCTTGCCTTGCGGCACGCCTTCGACCACATCGCACAGCACCACGTCGCCCAGCTCCTTCAAGCCCGCAAGCAGCGCCAGCGTTCCGCCGATCTGGCCGGCCCCGATAAGCGCGATCTTGGTGCGAGCCATGGACGACCTCTCATGTCTGGAAACGCCCGCGTTTTAGCCCGCTTTGCGAAGAGGGGCAAGCCGCCCTGGCGCTGACGCTTGCGATGCGCAAGAGTCGGTGCTGAGGAGATTTCCATGGCACGGCAGGTCGGCGCGGTCGAGCTCAAGGCGATGATCGGGGACGGTCGCGAGCTGGCGCTTCTCGATGTTCGCGAGGAGCTGCCTTTTTCCGAGCGGCATCTTCTCCATGCGCGCTCGCTCCCGCTGTCGCGGCTCGAGCTCAGGCTCGATGCGCTGGTGCCGCGGCGCGGGGTGCGCCTGGTGCTGTGCGATGCCGGCGACGGGCTCGCCGACCGCGCGGCCCGGCGGATCGAGCGCTTCGGCTATGCCGACGTGGCGGTTCTCGCGGGCGGCATCGACGCGTGGGAGCGCGCGGGCTTCACCCTCTTCTCCGGCACCAATGTGCCGAGCAAGGCGTTCGGCGAGTTCGTCGAACATACCAGCAAGACGCCCAGCATCGCCGCCCCCGAGCTTGCGGCGCTGATGCGCGAGGGCGCCGACATGGTGGTGCTCGACAGCCGCCCTTACGATGAATACCACCGCGTCTCGATCCCGACCGGCATCGACGTTCCGGGCGCCGAGCTGGTGCTGCGGGTATCCGACCTGGCGCCCGATCCGAAGACGCTGATCGTCGTCAACTGCGCCGGCCGCACGCGGAGCATCATCGGCGCGCAGTCGCTCATCAATGCCGGCGTCCCGAACCGAGTGGTGGCGCTGCGCAACGGCACGATGGGCTGGTCGCTCGCCGGACTGACGCCCGACCACGGCAAGGACCGGCGTGCGCTCGACACCTCGCCCGGCGCGATCGCCTGGGCGAAGGCCGCGGCCGGACGCGTCGCGCGGCGCTTCGGAGTGGAGCGGATCGACCCGGCCCAGCTCGCACGCTGGCAGCAAGAGGCGGGTCGCACCACCCATCTCTTCGATGTGCGCCATCCGGAGGAATACGAGGCGGGCCATTTGCCGGGCGCGGTGTCGGCCCCGGGCGGACAGCTGGTTCAAGCGACCGATCAGTATGTCGGAACCTTGGGCGCGCGGCTGGTGCTGGCCGATCCGCTGGAGGTGCGGGCGGTGATGACCGCGTCCTGGCTCAAGCAGATGGGCTGGACCGAAGTGTTCGTCCTGGCCGAGGCGGGCCGCGAGCGCGGCTGGCCGCCGCCCACCATCCTTGGCCTCGAGGACACGCCCCAGCGCGGACTGGCGCCGGCGGCACTCGCCGATCTCCTGCTGCGGGGCGAGGCGAGCCTTTTCGATCTCGGCTCGAGCCGCGCTTTCCGCGAGGGGCATATCGAGGGCGCCTGGTTCGCGATCCGCTCGCGGCTCGACGCCGCATTCCGGCGCGCGCCGCCGCGTGCCCACATCGTGCTCACCTCCGAGGACGGCGTGCTGGCGCGCCTTGCGGTCGCCGAGGCCGAGGCTTTGATCCGCGGGCCGGCGAGCTTCCTCGACGGTGGCACCCGCGCCTGGGCCGCATCGGGCCGGGCGGTCGTCGCCGGGGACGGGCCGATGGCGGACGAGCCGCTCGACCTTTGGCTCAAGGCCTATGAGCGGTCAAGCGGCGTCAGGGCGGCGATGGAGGAGTATCTCGCCTGGGAACTCGACCTGATCCGCCGGATCGAGCTGGACGGGACCTGCCGCTTCCTCGCCCCGCCGACCTGAAAAACGCGACAATTGATAATCGGCGCGCCGGTCCCGGGTCCTCTATCTCATTGGCTGGACTTGCCAAAGATCGAACGCAACATATAACATATTTTGCGTTCGAACGCAAGCGGGCGGGTCAGCCCAGCGCCACGATCTCGACCCAATTGGCGCCTTTGCCGCCGGGATATTTCCCGACGAGGCGCAAGCCGCCGGTCGCGCGATCGATGGCGTGGACCGAGAGGGTCTGCGATTTTTCGCCGCTTGCGACGATGAACCGGCCGGAGGGATCGATCGCGAAGCCGCGCGGCTGGCGCTCGGTCGGCGCGCTGCCGAGATAGGTGAGCGTGCCGGTTGCCGGGTCGACGCGCAGCGCGAACAGGATGCTGGTGGTGCGCTCCGACGCGAAGAGCAGCGTGCCGTCCGGTGTCAGGTGGATGTCCGCGCACCAGATGTCGTTCTCGGTGTTGCGCGGCGGCGCATCGGGCCCGCGCGGCGCGCCGGGCCGCAAGGTCGAACCCGGCGGCAGGATCGAGACCGAGCTGATTTCGGTCAGATGCCCGGTCTTTTGATCGAGCGCGAAGCTCGTGACCGTGCCCTTCAACTCGCTTAGCGCATAGACGAAGCGGTTGTCGGGCTGGGTGATGAAATGGCGCGGGCCGGTGCCGGGCGGCAGAGTCGCAACGGACGGCGTGTTCGAGACGAGGAAGCCGCTCGCCGCGTCGAACGCGAACTGGAACATCGAATCGTGGCCAAGGCTCGCCGCGAAGACATACCGGTTCGACCGGTCGGCGCGGATCGAGTGCGCGTTGCGCCCGATCGGGATGATCTGGCGCGCGGGCGCCGCGACGCGCCCGTCGGCGCCGATCGCATGGACCGTGACCTGATGCCCGGCATAGCTGGCGCCGAACAGATGCTTCCCGGTCTGGTCGAGCGAGATATAGGCGAGCGTGTCCTCCAAGGGCGAGGCGCCCAGCGGCGCGAGCGCGCCGGTCGCCGGATCGATCGCGAACGCATGCACCCGATAAGGCTCGGCGCGCGAGACCGCGTAGAGGAAACGCCGGTCCGGGCTCACCGCCATCGGCATCACCTGTTTGCCCGCCAGCACGCGCGCGCCCGGCGTCAGCGTGCCGTCGGCCGCCATGCGATAGGTGCCGATCTCGCCATCTTCGGCGTTCGAGACATAAACGTGGGTCGTTGCCATGCCTTATCCCCTGCCGTCCGCGATGTAGGTGGCGCTTTGCATCTCGATGAGGCGCGAGGCGGTGCGCTGGAATTCGAACGCGCCGTCGCCATCGAGATAAAGCTCGGCGGGCGGGGCCGCGGCCGACGCGATCAAATTGCCATGCGCCTCGTAGAGCGTATCGACGAACATGTTGAGGCGCCGCGCCTCGTTGCGCTGATCCGGGCCAAGGCGCGGAATGCCCGCGACGACGAAGGTGCGGAAATTGCGGCATAGCGCCAGATAATCCGCCGGCCCAAGCGCCGCCGCGCACAGCGCGTCGAAGCCGAACCATGCGACGCCCTTGGCGGCGCGCGGCACCGTGAGCGATCGGCCTTGCACCGTGAGGATCGTCGGCGGTGCGGCGGCGTTGTCGGTGAGGTCGGCAAATGCCTGGGCAAGCGCCGCCCGCGCCGCCGCATCGTCCGGCGTGAAATAGACCTTGCGGCCGATGAACCGTTCGAGCCGATGGTCGCGCGCGCCTTCGAGCTCGATCACGTCGAGCCGCTCTTTCAGCAGCGCGATGAAGGGGAGGAAGCGGTCGCGGTTCAACCCGTTCTCGTAAAGCTCGTCGGGCGCGCGGTTCGAGGTCGCGACGATGACGGCGCGCGCATCGAAGAGTCCTTGAAAGAGCCGGCCCAGGATCATCGCGTCGGCGATGTTCGTGACCATGAATTCATCGAAGCACAAGAGGGTCGCCTCGGCCGCGATCGCCTGCGCCACCGGCGCGATCGGATCGCCCTTTTCGGCGCGGCGGCCGTGGATGCGCGCATGCACCTCCTGCATGAACTCATAGAAATGCACCCGCCGTTTCAGCGCAACCGGGGCGCTGTCGAAGAACAGGTCCATCAGCATGCTTTTGCCGCGCCCGACCTTGCCGAAGATATAGAGGCCCGAGGGCGGCGGCTGCGGCGCGGCGGCAAGGCCGAACCGGACGAGCCAGCCGCCTTCGCCTTGCGAGGGATGATAATCGGCAAGCGCCCGCGCAAGGCTTTGCAATTTCTCCGCCGCCAGGGCTTGCGCCGGGTCGTGCAGCAACTGTCCCGCCGCCTGGCGCGCGCGATAACGCGCCAGCGGACCGTCGGACATGAGGAATTGCGGCGAGGGCATCGAAACGCGCGGGTCTTAGCGGACTTTCGCGACCCGCGCAAAAGCGGGGGGTGGCGTGCGCATCGCGGATCACCGATAATCGGCGGCGTATTATCGAGGGAGGCTTCTCATGGCGGACGGCGGCGTCTTCCCACCCGGCGTGGCGGAAAAGATCAAGGCGATCGGGCCGAAATTCGACAACGACATTTTGGCTCAGATGCGCGAGCTTTATGCGCCGCTCGTCAAGACGCAGTCGCGCGCCGGCGTGACCGTCCAGTCCGACATCGCTTACGGAAGCGACCCGCGCCAGAAGCTCGATCTCTACAAGCCCGAGGGACGGCGCCTGCCGGTGCTCGTCTACATCCCCGGCGGCGGCTATGTCGGCGGCGACAAGAACGCGGACGGCGTGTTCTATGGCAATCTCGGCATCTATTTCGCGCGCCACGGCTATCTGACCATCGTCGCCAATTACCGCCTGGCGCCGGCCCATTCGTGGCCGGCGGGCGCGCAGGACGTGGCGGGTGCGATCGGCTGGGCGCGCAAAGAGGCCGAGGCCCATGGCGGCGACGCGCAGAAGCTGTTCCTGTTCGGGCAGTCGGCGGGCGCGACGCACTCGGCGAGCTATCTGCTCGATCCGCAGTTCCACGCGGCGCCGGGTTCGGGCGTCACCGCCGGCGTGCTGATGAGCGGCGGCGCCTATCGCGTCAATCCCAATCCCGCGCCCAATCAGCTCGCCTATTTCGGCGCCGACGCCTCGCAATACGAGGCGCGTTCGCCGATCACCCATGTCGGCAAAAGCAAGGTGCCGCTCTTCATCAGCGTCGCGGAATTCGATCCCGGCAACCTGACGGCGCCGTCCTATGACCTCGCGCGCGCCGTCTCGTTGCGCGACGGCAGGTCGCCGCACTTCACCTATTGGCGCGGCCACAACCACGTCTCGACGGTGCAAAGCCTCGGCAGCAGCCAGGACGACGTCGGCGCGCGCGTGCGCGAGTTCCTGGGCGGGTTCTGATAAGAGCACGCGCGATGGTGCCCGATATCCACTATGCCATGAGCGGTGATGTCAGCATCGCCTATCAGGTGGTGGGCGAAGGGCCGCGCGATCTCGTGATGATCCCGGGCTTTCTCAACAATATCGAGCTTGCCTGGGAGGAGCCCAATTACGCGCAGTTCCTGACCCGCCTGTCGACCGTGGCGCGGCTCATCTTCATGGATCGCCGCGGCACGGGGCTTTCCGACCGGGTGGCACAGGTGCCGAGCCTCGAAACCCGAATGGACGATGTCCGTGCGGTTATGGACGCGGCAGGGTCACAGCACGCGACGCTCTTCGGAATTTCCGAAGGCGGGCCGATGAGCCTGATGTTCGCGGCGACATATCCCGACCGCGTCGATGCATTGATCCTTGGCAGCAGCACTTCGCGCTTTGCGTGGGCGCCGGATTATCCGTGGGGCGTCGCAGACGATACCATTCGTCGCTACGCTTCCCTTCCTATCGAGGACCGCGTCGCCTTCGTGGCAAAGTCGAGACGGGACGACCCGGCTTACCTGCAATGGTACGCGCGGTGGAACCGCTTGTGCGCCAGTCCCGGCGCCGCGGCGATGATCATCCGCATCGCCGTCGAAACCGACGCGCGGCACGTATTGTCGGCCATACGCGCTCCAACGCTGATCCTGCACAGCGCCAACGACGGGCTGGTGGTCGTGCAGCATGGCCGGTTTCTCGCCGAGCAGATTGCCGGCGCCAAGTATGTCGAGTTGCCGGGACCGGACCATCTGCCCTGGCTTGCCGATGCCGAAGCCGTGCTGGGCGAGATCACCGAGTTCCTGACCGGCGCGCGCGCTTCGGTAGAGCCCGACCGCGTGCTGGCGACGGTGTTGTTCACCGACATCGTCGGGGCCACGGAAAAGGCCGCGTCGATTGGTGATCGCGCTTGGCGCGGCCTTCTCGGCAACCATCACGCCGCGGTGCGGCGCAACCTCAACCGGTTTCGCGGCCGAGAGATCGACACGGCGGGCGATGGATTCCTCGCCGCGTTCGATGGGCCGGCACGCGCGGTGCGTTGTGCCCGCGCCATCTCGGACGAAGTGCGTGGGCTCGGCATCGAGGTCCGGGCCGGCCTGCACACCGGCGAATGCGAGCTGATGGGCGAGAAGCTCGGCGGCATCGCCGTGCATATCGGCGCGCGCGTCGCGTCGCTTGCCGGCCCGGGCGAAGTGCTGGTCTCGAGTACGGTCAAGGATTTGGTCGCGGGCTCGGGCCTGAATTTCGCCGATCGCGGACTTCGGGCGCTCAAGGGCGTGCCGGGCGAATGGCGCCTGTTCGCTGCGGAAGGCTGAGCGTCGTGGATGCGCGCCTTACCGCCGCGCCACCATCATGCGCTTGATCTCGCTGATCGCCTTGGCGGGGTTGAGGCCCTTGGGGCAGGTCTTGGTGCAGTTCATGATGGTGTGGCAGCGATAGAGCCGGAACGGGTCTTCGAGCCGGTCGAGCCGCTCGCCCTTTTTCTCGTCGCGGCTGTCGGCGAGCCAGCGATAGGCCTGAAGCAGGATCGCCGGCCCCAGATAGCGGTCGCCGTTCCACCAATAGCTGGGACAGCTCGTGGTGCAGCAAAAGCACAGGATGCATTCCCACAGACCGTCGAGCTTTTGCCGCTCGGGCTCGGACTGCGCGCGTTCGCGGTCGGGCGGCGGCGGCGTGTCGCTTTGGAGCCACGGCTCGATCGAGCGGTATTGCGCATAGACGTGGTTCAGGTCGGGGACGAGGTCCTTCACCACCGGCAGATGCGGCAAGGGATAGATCTTCACGTCGCCCTCGACGTCGTCGATCGCCTTCAAACACGCGAGCGTGTTGGTGCCGTCGATATTCATGGCGCACGAGCCGCAGATGCCCTCGCGGCACGAGCGGCGGAAGGTCAAGGTGGTGTCGATCTCGTTCTTGATCTTGATGAGCGCGTCCAACACCATCGGCCCGCATTGATCGAGATCGACCTCGTAGCTGTCGAGCCGCGGATTTTCCCCGTCCTCGGGATTCCAGCGATAGACCTTGAAGGACCTGGCGCGCTTGGCGCCCGGCGCCGCCGGAAACACGGTGCCGGCACGGACCTTGGAGTTTTTCGGAAGCGTGAACTCGGCCATGGCGAGGGTCGCAGCCTCAATAGACCCGCGCCTTGGGCGGGAAGGGTTGGACTTCGTTCGAGAGCGTGTGCATGTGCACCGGCCGATAGTCGAGCCGCACCGCGCCGCCATCATCGAGCCAGGCGACCGTGTGCTTCATCCATTGCTCGTCGTTGCGGTCGGGAAAATCCTCGCGCGCGTGGGCGCCGCGGCTTTCCTTGCGGTTCAAGGCCGAGTGCAGCGTGACCACCGATTGCGCCAGCAGGTTCTCGAGCTCCAGCGCCTCGGCGAGATCGGAGTTCCAGATCATCGAGCGGTCCGAGATGCCAAGCTCGGCCAGCGAATGGAACACGTCGCCGATCTTCCGCACGCCGTCGGCGAGCGAGGCTTCGGTCCGGAACACGGCGCAGTCGCTTTGCATCGTGCGCTGCATGTTGAGGCGGATGTCGTTGGTCTTGAAGCGGCCCTTGCTGTTGCGCACCCGGTCGAGCCGTTGGATCGCCTGATCTCCCGCGCTGGCGGCAAGCGGCTTTTGCGCGGTTCCCGGCCGCACCAGCTCGGCCGCCTTGTTCGCCGCGGCGCGGCCGAACACCATGAGGTCCAACAGCGAGTTCGATCCGAGGCGGTTGGCGCCGTGGACCGAGACGCACGCGGCCTCGCCGACCGCCATCAGGCCCGGCACGACATGCTCGGCATCGCCCGGCAGCGGATTGATCACCTCGCCGTGATAGTTGGTGGGGATGCCGCCCATCACGTAATGCACCGTCGGCAGGATCGGGATCGGCTCGCGCGACACGTCGACGCCGGCGAAGACCCGCGCGGTCTCAGAAATGCCGGGGAGGCGCTGATGCAGGATCTTGGGATCGAGATGCTCGAGATGAAGGAGCGCGTGGTCTTTCAGCGGCCCGCAGCCGCGGCCTTCGCGCAGCTCGATGGTGATGGCGCGGCTCACCACGTCGCGCGACGCCAGATCCTTGGCCGAGGGCGCATAGCGCTCCATGAAGCGCTCGCCCGTCGCGTTGGTGAGGAACCCGCCTTCGCCGCGCGCGCCCTCGGTGATGAGGCAGCCGGCGGTGTAGATGCCGGTCGGATGGAACTGGATGAACTCCATGTCCTGAAGCGGGATGCCGGCGCGAAGCGCCATGGCGCAGCCGTCGCCGGTGCAGGTATGGGCCTGCGTCGTCGAGAAATAGGTGCGCCCGCCGCCGCCCGTCGCCAGCACCACCATGTGCGCGCGGAAACGGTGGATCGAGCCGTCCTCGAGGCACCACGCCATCACGCCGCGGCAGGTGCCCTCGTCCATGATGAGGTCGATCGCGACATATTCGACGAAGAACTCGGCGTTGTTCTTGAGGCATTGCTGATAGAGCGTGTGCAGCATGGCGTGGCCGGTGCGGTCGGCCGCCGCGGCCGTGCGCTGCGCGATGCCCTTGCCGTAATGCGTCGTCATGCCGCCGAAGGCGCGCTGATAGATCTTGCCGTTCGGCAGGCGCGAGAACGGGATGCCCCAATGCTCGAGCTCGATGATCGAGGGGATGCCCTCGCGGCACATATATTCGATCGCGTCCTGGTCGCCGAGCCAGTCGGAGCCTTTGACGGTGTCGTACATGTGCCAGCGCCAGTCGTCCTCGCCCATGTTGCCGAGCGCCGCGCCGATGCCGCCTTGCGCGGCCACGGTGTGGCTGCGGGTCGGGAACACCTTGGTGACGCACGCGGTCTTGAGGCCGCCAAGCGTCATGCCCAGCGTCGAGCGCAGGCCGGCGCCGCCCGCTCCCACCACCACCACGTCGTAGGTGTGATCGACGATCGGATAGCTCTCGGACATGGCGGTCTCAGGCTCCCAGCGCGATGCGCATGACGGCGAAGATACCGGCGACCGCGAGCCCGTAGGCGATGAAGCGGTTCAGGATGAGCGCGCCGATCTTCGCCCACTCGGTATGGATATAGTCCTCGATCACCACCTGCACACCGAGCGCCATGTGGTGGAAGCCCGTCCCCAGCAAAAGCACCATCAGGATCGCCTGCACCGGCGAGGAAAGCCACTGGAACACGCCCGCGCGGTCGGCGCCCGCATGCGCGATGAGGCCGGCACAGAACCACAGCGCGAGCGGGACCATGGCGACGGCGGTAAGGCGCTGCGCCCACCAATGCTGGACGCCCTCTTTGGCGGAGCCGAGGCCAAAGGCGCGGCCCAAGGGCGTGCGCAGGTCGGTCGGCTCGCTCATCAGGCGATGCCCCAGATGAAGGCGATCACGGTCAGCACCGCGCTGGCGCCCACCACGGTCCAGCCGGACGCATAGGTCTCTTTCAGCTCAAAGCCCCAGCCCGTGTCCCAGGCGAGGTGGCGGATGCCGTTGCAGAGATGGAAGAACAGGGCATAGGTCCAGCCGAACAGCATCAGCAGCCCAAGCCACGAGCCCCAGAAAGCCTGCGCCGCCTCGAAGGCGCCGCCGCCGCTCGCCGCGGCGACCAGCCACCACACGAGGAACAGGCTCCCGACGGCGAGCGCCAGCCCGCACGCGCGATGCGCGATCGACAGGATCGTCGTCAGTTGCGGCTTGTAGATTTGCAGATGCGGCGACAGTGGCCGCTCGACGGGCGTCATCCGACCATTCCTGAAATCGCCGGCAGGCTTCTTAAGACCCTGAAGGGCAGCTTTAAACCTCGTTTTGGGCCGCTGTCAACCGCGTGGGCCGCATCGAGGAGTCTCGCTTTTTGCACGTGGGCGGGATAGGGAAGGGTAAACGAAGCTTCGATGAAGGGGGGATCGCATGAGCCTCAAATCCATCCTGTCGGCCGCCATCGCCGCGCTCGCGCTCGTCACGGGGGCTGCCTCGGCCGACGAGCCGGTCAATGTCCGCATCGCCTGGGTCGTGCCGATCGCCAACTGGGCGTCGATCCTTTACGAGAAAAAGGACCTGATGACCCATTACGGCAAGTCCTACACGGTCGAGCCCGTCCACTTTCAGTCGACCCCGCAAATGATCACGGCGCTTGGCGCGGGCGAGCTCGAAATCGCCGACCTCGCCTATTCGTCGTTCGGGATCGCGGTCGAAAATGCCGGCATGTCCGATTTGCGGATCATCGCCGACGAAGCGCGCGACGGCTATGACGGCTACTATTCCGGCGAGTATTGCGTGCTGAAAGACGGGCCCATCAAGACGATCGAGGATCTGAAGGGCAAGACCGTGGGCACGGTCGGCGAAGGGTCCGCCATCGACATCCCGGTGAAGATACTTTTGCGCAAGCACGGCCTCGAATCGCCGCGCGACTACACCGTGGTCGAAGCGCCGTTCAACAACATGCCCGCCATGCTGCTCGCCAAGAAGCTCGATTTCATCGCGACCGTGCCGCCTTTCTCGCTCAACCCCGATCTGAAGGCGCAGGGGCGGGTGCTGTTCACGGTGAAGGACGCGCTCGAGGGTCCGACCGAATTCATCATCTGGGCCGCGCGCAACGAGTTCCTGCAGAAACATCGCGCGGCAATGGTCGATCTCTTCGAGGACGCGGTGCGCGTGACCCGCTTCCTGACCGATCCCAAGAACCACGACGCAGCGGTGCAGATCGCGGCGAAGGTCATCAAGCAGCCGCCGGAGCGGCTCGGCTGGGTCTACACCAAGGTGAACGACTACAGCGACCCGAACATGCGCCCCGACCTCGCCTCGTTTCAGCGGGCGGTCGACCTGACGCAACAAAACGGCTTCCTGAAACAGAAGCTCGACGTCCAGAAATACGCCGACCTCAGCATCCTCGAGGACGCGATCAAGCGGCTTCCCCCGCAATGAAACGCTTCGTCCTGACGGGCGCGGCGGCGGTCTTTGCCATGATCGCCGGCGCCGCGAAGGCGGAGGCGCCGGTGACGATCCACCTTGCCTGGGTCTTGCCCATCAGCAATTGGGCCTCGATCATCTACGAGAAAAAAGACCTGATGAAGCATTACGGCAAGACCTATCAGCCCGAGCTGGTGCATTTCCAGGCGACGCCGGCGATGATCCAGGCGCTGGCCGCGGGCGAGATCGAGGTGGCCGATCTCGCCTACTCGTCGCTCGCGATCGCCATCGAGAATGCCGGCATGACCGACCTGCGGATCATCGGCGATGAATCGCAGGACGGCGTGGCCGGCCATTCGACCGGGCAGTATTTCGTGCTGAAGGATGGGCCTGTCAAAACCATCGACGACCTGAAAGGCAAGGTGATTGCCACGGTCGCGACGGGCGCGGCGCTCGATATTCCCGTGCGGGCGATGCTGCGCAAGCACGGGCTGGAAGCAACGCGCGACTACACCGTTGTCGAGGCGGCGTTCCCCAACATGCTGCCGATGCTGCTCGACCATAAAGTCGATTTCATCATGACCGCGAATCCCTTCGCGCGCGATCCGCGGTTCAAGGACAAGACGCGGGTCCTGTTCACGGTGGCGGAGGCGATGGGCGGACCGACCCAGACCGTCGTCTGGACCGCCCGGCAAGGCTTCATCGACGCCCATCGCGCCGCCATGGTGGACATGATGGAGGACGCGGTGCGCGCGGTGCGGTTCCTCACCGATCCCGCGAACCATGCCGAGACGGTCGCGATCGCGGCCCGGATCAGCAAGCAGCCTGCCGCCAACCTCGATTATGTCTATGGGCCCGAAGACCCTTATCGCGACCCGAACATGCTGCCCAACATCGCGAATCTGCAACGCACGATCGACGTGCAGCAGGAAACGGGCTTTCTGAAGCAGAAACTGGACATAGCGCCCTACAGCGACCTCAGCCTCGTGAAGGAAGGCGCCGCGCGGATCCAGCCGAAGAGCTGAGGGGGCTCGGTCGCCTTGAAATCACGGTACGTCATGCGCGGGCTTGGCCCGCGCATCCACGGGTTGCGATGAGAAGCGGACGGGCGTGGATGGCCGGATCAAGTCCGGCCATGACGGGAACTGAACGACGCGTACCTCAACGCCGCTCCGACACCACGATCGCGTCGGCAAGCGCGACGAGGCGGCGCGCCTCGTCGACGTGAAGCCGCTCGATCATCCGGCCGTCAAGCACCGCGACGCCGCGGCCGGCCGCTTCCGCTTCGGCATGGGCCGCGATGACGCGCCGCGCGTGCGAAACCGCCTCGGGTGCCGGCGCGAAGACGCGGTTCGCGGTCTCGATCGTCTTCGGATGGATGAGGCACTTGCCATCGAAACCCATCATGCGGCCTTGCCGGCATTGCCGCTCGAACCCGGCATCGTCGGCGAGATCGGCATAGACCGAATCGAGCGCGGCAAGGCCGTGGGCGCGCGCCGCCAAAAGCCCGAGGCTCAGCGCCGTCAGGAACGGCTCCCGCGCAGGCGCCGCGCCGCTGCGCAGATCCTTGGCCAAATCCTCGAGCCCCATCACGATGGCGGCGTTGCGCGGGCTCGCGCCGGCAATCGCCTCGGCATGGAGGACGCCCATAGGCGTCTCGATCATGCACCAGATCGCAAGGCGCGCCGGCGCGCCGGCCTCGGCGAGCGCGTTGTCGGCCGCGCGGACCGTGGCGGCGCTGTCGACCTTCGGCAGCAGGACGGCGTCGACCGGCAGGCGCGCGATTGCGGCAAGATCGGCGCCGCCCCATTCGGTCGCCGGCGCATTGGCGCGCACCGCAAGCTCGCGCCCGCCCCAGCCGCCGGCCGCAAGCGCTTCGGTGATCGCAGCACGTGCCTCGGACTTGGCGGCGGGCGCCACGGAATCCTCGAGATCGAAGATCAGCACGTCGGCCGGCAGGGTGCGCGCTTTCGCCATCGCGCGGGCATTGGTGCCCGGCACGAAGAGCGCGCTGCGCCGGGGGCGCGATGCTTCAGTGGGCATGGATGGGGCGCGTGCTCGCCTTCTGCAAATGATCGCGCGCCAGGATTTCGGCGATCTGCACCGCGTTGAGCGCCGCCCCTTTGCGGAGATTGTCGGCCACCACCCACAGATTGAGGCCGTTCTCCACGGTCGGATCGCGGCGGATGCGGCTCACATAGACCGCGTCCTCGCCGGCCACTTCGCTTTGCGTCACATAGCCTTCGTCGGCGCGGTGATCGACCACGACGACGCCCGGCGCGGCCCGCAATGCGGCGCGCGCCTCATCCTCGGACAAAGGCCGCTCGAACTCGACATTCACCGCCTCGGCATGGGCGATGAACACGGGCACGCGGACGCAAGTCGCCGTGACCCTGATCTCGGGGTCGAGGATCTTCCGCGTCTCGGCCGCCATCTTCCATTCTTCCTTGGTGTCGCCGTCATCCATGAAGATGTCGATGTGCGGGATGCAGTTGAAGGCGATCTGCTTGGTGAATTGCTCGGGCTTGACGGGATCGTTGACGAACACGCCGCGGGTCTGGCTGAACAGCTCGTCCATCGCGGCGCGCCCCGCGCCCGAGACCGACTGATAGGTCGCGACGACCACCCGCTTGATCCGCGCCAGATCGTGAAGCGGCTTCAGCGCGACCACCATCTGGATCGTCGAGCAGTTGGGATTCGCGATGATGCCACGCTTCTCATAGCCGGCGATCGCCTGCGGATTGACCTCGGGCACGACCAGCGGCACGTCCTTGTCCATGCGGAAATGGGACGTGTTGTCGATCACCACGGCGCCGGCCTTCGCCGCGCGCGGCGCGTGCACCGCCGAGACCTTGCCGCCGGGAGAGAAGAGCGCGATGTCGACGCCGCGGAAATCATAGGTGTCGAGCTGACGGACCTTGAGGATGTCGTCTTCGCCGAACGACACTTCGGCGCCGGCCGACCGCTCCGACGCGACGGCGTCGACCTCGGTTACCGGGAACTGACGCTCGGCGAGTATGTTCAGCATCTCGCGGCCGACATTGCCGGTGGCGCCCACCACCGCGACCTTGAAAGGCATGTTAAGGCTCCACTGGCACGAATTGACGCGTTGACTTAGGCTTTGGCCGGTCCGATGACAAGCCCCACATGACCCAAGAACCCGCCGACTTCGAGGAGTTCTGGCCGATCTACCTGGCGGCGCACAGCGATCCGCGCACCCGCATGTTTCATTACTGCGGCACGGTGCTCGCTTGCTTCCTTCTGCTTTATTTCATTTATTTCCTGACATTGCCGGGCCGGCACGTGTGGTGGGCGCTCGTGGGCGTGCCCCTTCTCGGTTACGGGCCGGCCTGGATCGCGCATCTGCTGATCGAGCGCAACAAGCCGGCCACGTTCCGCCATCCGCTCTGGTCCTTTGCCGGCGATTTCCGCATGCTGTATCTCGCCGTGACCGGCCGGCTCGAAGACGAGCTGTGGCGCTATAAGCTCCGATAGCGGCGGCGCCACCGGCTTGACCCGGCGGTGTCGAGGCGCCAGTGTTCGGTCCCGGCCGCTCGGCCCCCGAGGAGCGCACCCCCGTTGAGCGTTTCCATCGCCGACAAGAAGCACAGCCCGGCCGATCTGCGCGCGCGCAAAGGCGGCGTGCCGATCGTCTGCCTCACCGCCTACAGCGCGCCGATGGCGCGGCTGCTCGATTCGATCGCCGACCTGCTTCTGGTCGGAGATTCGCTCGGCATGGTCGTCTATGGGCTCGACAGCACCTTGCCGGTGACGCTCGACATGATGATCGCGCATGGCGCGGCGGTGGTGCGCGGCGCGACGCGCGCCTGCGTCATCGTCGACATGCCGTTCGGCAGCTATCAGGAGAACCCGGCCCAGGCGTTCCGCAACGCCGCGCGCATCATGGCCGAATGCGGCTGCGCCGGCGTCAAGCTCGAAGGCGGCGAGCCGATGGCCGAGACCGTGCGCTTCCTGGTCGATCGCGGCATCCCGGTCCTTGGCCATATCGGGCTGCAGCCGCAATCGGTCAACGCGATCGGCGGCTTCCGCGCCCAGGGGCGCAGCGAGCCCGAGGCCCAGCGCGTCATCGCCGACGCCCATGCCGTGGCCGATGCCGGCGCGTTCGGCCTGGTGGTCGAAGGCACCGCCGAGCCGGTGGCCCGCCGCCTTACCGCCGAGGTGGCGGTGCCGACGATCGGGATCGGCGCGTCGCCCGCCTGCGATGGGCAGATCCTGGTGACCGAGGATCTGCTGGGCCTCTTCGACACGTTCCAGCCGCGCTTCGTGAAGCGTTACGCCAATCTCGCCCGCTCGGTCGCCGACGCGGCCGCCGCCTATGCCGACGATGTGCGCGCGCGCCGTTTCCCCGGCCCGGAACATTGCTACGGCATGCCGGCAAAGCGCCCCGCGACGCAAGAGGGCTAGCGCTGGCGGGTGTAGCCCTTGCTCGCCATGCATTGGTCGAGCACGGCGTCCGCCCGGCCATAGGCCATCGCCGTCATGGCGGCCCGATGCACGCCCAACGTCCCTTGGTTCGACCAGTCCTGGCCGCGGCTCGCGAGGATGTCGGCATCGATGCCGCTGTCGTGGAGAGTGGCGTCGTTCGCCAGCCCTTGGCATTGCGCGAAATCGGCCCGCGCAGCGTCGGAATCGACGCCCGGCTTCGACCAGCGCGCGCCGATGGCGCATCCGGCAATGGCCAAGCCGAGGATCAGGAAGACGGGACCCGGCAAGGTTTGCTTAACCCTTCGCGACCTAAGCTCACCCATGGTCATTCGCCTTGCTGCCCGCGCCGCCTTGGCCGCCGTCGCTCTTTCGTTATGCGGCTGCAATGCGTGGCAGAACCGGGCCGAGTTCGCAGCCCCGCAGGAGCGTTGGAACGAAAGCGAGCCTTCGCCCGTGCGGGTCGACGCCAAGCCGCCGCCGATCCCCGAGCAATATTGCTATCGCACGCTTGCCCTGGTCGATTGCTTTTCCGCGGCCCAGCCCGAGCGCATCACCGGCTATACCGGGCTTTACCCCGATCCGAACAGCCTGCCGCCCGGCTCGACCAAAACCAAGCCCCAGGCTCAGGCGCAGCCTCAGTCCCCGGCGCAGCCCCAGCCCTGAAGTCTCAGAAGCGGCCGGCCCGGAAATCGGCGATCGCGGTGCGGATTTCCGCATCGGTGGACATGACGAAAGGACCATAGCGCGCGACCGGCTCCTCGAGCGGCTTTGCCGCCGCGAGCAGCACCCGGCCGCCGGCGGCCGCTCCGCCCATGAGCGCAACGGTCTCGCCCGGGCCCAGCACGGCGGCAGAGCCGCGCGGCACGCTCTTGCCGGGACGGCCCAGAGCCACCTCGCCTTCGAACACATAGGCGAAGACCGAGTGGCGCAACGGCACCGGCACGGCGACGCTCGCGCCTGCCGGCAGCGCCAGATCGAGCAGCATCGGCTCGGTCACGATGCCCTCGACCGGCCCGGTCAGGCCCGCGAACGACCCCGCCAGCACCTTGGCTCGAACGCCGCCGGCAAGCGCCGCCTTGGGGATGCGGTCGGGTGCGATGTCCTGATAGCGCGGCGCGATCATCTTGTCCTTCGCCGGCAGATTGACCCAGAGCTGGAATCCCCACATCAGCCCGTTTTCCTGCTCCGGCATTTCGGAATGGACGATGCCGCGTCCGGCCGTCATCCATTGGACGCTGCCGGCGGTCAGGAGACCGCTATTGCCGCGATTGTCGCCATGGCGCATGCGGCCGGCGAGCACATAGGTCACGGTCTCGAACCCGCGATGAGGGTGGTCCGGAAATCCGGCGGCATAATCGGCGCCTTCGTCCGAGCGGAACTCGTCGAGCAAGAGGAACGGATCGACGTCCGGCACAGTGGGCGTCCCGATCACGCGGTGAAGCTTCACGCCGGCGCCGTCGCTTGCGGGCATCCCGCGTACGACCTTCGCGACCGGGCGGATGGTTAAGGTATCGTCCAACATGGTGGGGTCTCCTCGCCGCCCAATATGGGAATGCCGCCCTCACGAGGGAAGTTGCCGGTCGGGCCGGGCACAAATGCAACGAAATCGTCCAATCCGCGTTGCGGTTATTCGCGTACAAGATCGCGCGCTCGCGAAGGCGGGTCCCTGTTTCAGGGGAATTGTCACGACTTGAATAGGAGACGCGGCATCATGGGACACAAGAAATTTGGGTTGACGGTTGGCGCCGCCGTGTTGGCGCTCGGTACCCTCGCATCGGCGCCTCAGGCTTTCGCGGACGCCGGGGTGAAGGTCGGCGTTCTGTCTTGCAACGTTGCGAGCGGCTTTGGATTCATTTTCGGCTCTTCCCGCGCCGTCAATTGCAGCTTTTCGGCCTCGTCGAACATGACCGAGCACTACACCGGCGACATCTCCAAGTTCGGCGTCGATATCGGGTACGTGCAAAGCGCCGTGATGGTCTGGGCGGTTCTCGCGGGGGCGCCCAACGTGCAGCCGGGGGCGCTTGCCGGCAGCTACGCCGGCGCCACCGGCAGCGCGTCCCTCGGGGTCGGCGCCGGCGTCAACGTGCTGGTCGGCGGCTTCAACAACTCGATCACCTTGCAGCCCATCAGCATCGAGGGAAATACCGGTCTCAATGTCGCGGGCGGGATCGCCGCGCTCACGCTCACGGCGGTGAAGTAAGCCGGTCGATGACACGAACCCCCGGGTCGGTTGGCCCGGGGGCGAGGGATGTGGCGCCTCAGCCCCAAAGCTGCTTGGTCGCAAGGCGCGCGCCGTCGGCGAGCGCCTTCAACTTTGCCCACATGATCGTGCGATGGGTGCGGCCGGCGAGCGGGCTTTGCGAGAAGCCGCAATCGGTGCCGGCCATCACGTTCTCGCGGCCGACAATGCCGGCAAAGCGTCCGAGCCGTTCGGCCACGAGTTCCGGATGCTCGACCACGTTGGTGCAATGCGAGACCACGCCCGGCATCAGATAGCGCCCGGGCGGCAGGCGCACGCTGTTCCAGACCTGCCATTCGTGCTCGTGACGCGGGTTCGCCGCCTCGAAGCTGTAGCCGCCGGTATCGACCGCCAGCACGAGATCGACGATCTCTTTCAGCGGCACGTCGAAGAGATGCGGCCCGTTCCAGCTGCCCCAGCAGATGTGATAGCGCGTGCGCTCGCGCGGGAGCCCTTTGAGCGCGCGGTTCGTCGCGGCGACGCGCAATTCGGCCCAGCGGCGATACTCCGCAAGCGTCCAGGGCGGCACCATCTTCTCGTACATATAAGGGAGGAACGCGTCGTCGACCTGAAGGATCAGGCCGGCGTCGATCACGGCGCGGTATTCGACCGCGAGCGCGTCGGCAAGCGCGAAGAGATAGCTCTCCTCGTCTGAATAATATTCGTTCTTCGCGTTGGGAAGCGCGCTCGCCGGCGCCACGACCGGCAGGAAACCCTGCGTTCCCGGCACGGATGCGAGCCCCGCCTTCAAGTTCGCGATGTCCTGTTGAAGCTCGGCCTGCCCGCAATACGTGATGGGGCCGGTGATGACGGGGCGCCCCACGGCGGCGGCGTTGCGCAACACGCGCGCGTCGTACTCGGCATAGAATTCGGGAAACGCTTCGCGGTCGCGTCCGCCCAGCACCATGTTCATCGGGTCGTTGCGTTCGGCCTCGGTCATCGGCCGGCGCGTCAGGCCGGTGAGGCGGCGGTGGATGTAAAAGGCCCAGTTCACCGACTTGCCGTATTCGCCGTCGCTGACGATATCGACGCCGCAGTCGGCCTGCATCTTGACCGTCTCGGCGACCGAACGCGTCAACACGGATTGGAACGCGGACTGATCCACGGACTCGCCGTTCTGAATCTTTTCCAGCAGTGCGAATAACACCGGCGGCCGCACCAGGCTGCCGACATGGCTCACAGCGATACGCCGATCCGCTCCAACCATGATGTGCCTCCCCGTCTTGTGTTCGTCCATTCTGCGCCGGATTCGGCCGCCGCGGCAGCCCCAACCCAGCGAAGCGCTGCGATACCCGCCAAAATAGTTAAGCGTCCCTAAAGGTTTTTGCGGCATCAAGGAAGCATGGGCGACGAGACGGCATCGGCGACCGCCAAGCTTACGCAAAGCCAGCTCGACGAGATCGTGCGGCTGCACGAGCGCTTCGCCACCGGCCAAGGCCAAGGCAAGCTCGCATCGCTCGCCCGCCACGACCTGACCGGGTCGGACCTCAGCAACCGCAATCTGTCGCGCGCCGATCTTGCCGGCGCGATCCTGCGGCGCGCGATCTTGAAGCGCACCATCCTGCGCGAAGCGATGCTGTTCTCGGCCGACCTGTCGGGCGCCAATCTCGTCCATGCCGACTTGACCGGCGCCGATCTCAGGGGCGCCTTGCTGCGCGGTGCGATCCTCGACAAAGCCCTCCTCATCAACGCCGATCTGCGCGAGGGGTCGATCGTCCGCTATGGCCAGGGCAAGAGCCCCGATACGCAGAGCCGCAAGACCGATTTCTCCGCCGCCCGGGCGGTCGGCGCGAACCTCGCCAACACGCGGCTTGGCGACACGATCCTGGTGCGTGCCGATTTCGCCGACGCGGGACTGCGCGCGGCCGACTTGCGCGGCGCCGATTGCCGCGGCGCCAATTTCGTCGGCGCGGTGCTCGAGGACGCGAACCTGACGGGCGCCAATTTCGGCGGCGCCATTTTGCGCGGCGCGCGGCTTCGCGGCGTGCGCTTCGAGCACGCGAATTTCTCCGGCGCGGACATCACCCATGCGACGATCGATCGCTCGGTGCGCGCGGCGGCCGAGTTCGCCGAGGCCGTCGAGAGCCTTTACGAGTCGGTGAGCGACAAGGATTTTGCCGCCGCCGTCGCCCGTCACGGCGAATGGCTCGTCAGCGGCGCCGCACGCGGCGCGCGCGCCGATTTCTCGCGCTGTGATCTCTCCGGGCGCGATCTTACCCGCGTGGCGCTCGGTATGGCGGTGCTCGCCGGTTCCAACCTTGCGGGCGCGAAGCTCGCCGGCGCCTCGCTCGCGGCGGCCAACGCGGATGCCGCCGATCTCTCGGGCGCCGATCTCGCCGCCGCCGATCTCCGGGGCATCAGCCTGACGCGAGCGCGTCTCACGAATGCGAACTTGCGTGGCGCGCGGCTCGGGCCGTTGCGCAAAGTGGGTGCCCAAGGGGTCGACCTCGGCGCCAATTGCGAGCACGCGAATTTCGCCGGCGCGAGCCTCGCCGAAGCGGACCTCAAAGGCGCGCGGCTCGCGGGCGCCGATTTCACCGGGGCGGATCTGCGCGGCGCCGATCTGCGGGGCGCCGCGCTCGATGACGCGCAGCTTCGCGGCGCGCTCCTTGATCCGGCGCAGGGCGCCGCTATCGACGCGCTGTGATCACGATCCCTTGGGCGGGGCGAGCACGTCGTTCATCTTGGTTTCCAACAGCTTCGCCTTGAAGGACGGAATCTCGTAGACCCAGGGCGAAAGCTTTTGCGTCAGGTCGGCGGCGCGCTTTGCCGCGTCGCCGGTGCCGGTCGCGGTGATCTTGGCCCAGTCATTGCCGTCCTTCTGCCCCAAGGTCAGCGACAGGGTGAGACCATCGAAGCTGTCGAACTTCGCTTGCGTCAGCCCGGTGGTCGGGAACGCGAAATCCTTGGCCGGCGCGACATCGCTGAGCTCGAGCCCGGCCAAGGCGCCGGCCGGCTGGTTCAGCGTATCGTCGTCCTCCTTGACGGTGCGGCCGGCGGGCGGCGGCGTCGTAAGCGCGAATTTGTCCGCGGGCTTGCCTCGCGCGAAGCCGAGCTTGCCGCCATCGGGCGCGTCGAGCTCCACGTCTTTCACCTGGTCGGCCGGCAAATCGAGGATCGGTTTCTGCAGCCAATCCTTGGTGTCGCCGGCAAGGTCGAGCGTGCCGCGTGCGAGCCAGCTTTGCGCGTCGCCGGGCTTGCGCACATAGATGCCGTCATTGCCGCCGCCCAGCTGGTCGACGAGGTGCTTGCCGGCAATGATCTCGCCGAGGAGTGAATTCTTCCCGTCGCTCACGGTCACGAGGATCGATTTCGCGTCCTTTTTGGCCGGGTCTTCGACCTGGAGGCGGGAATAGAGATCCGGCTTCATGGTCTTGGGCTCGACGAAGGTGAGCTCGGCGAGGCCGATCAGGGCCTCGTGCACCTTGTCCGCCTGGGCCGGATAAAGACCGCGCTCCTCGACCGCCCAATCCGTGTTCTGCCGCACCAAGGTCGTCTTCTGGCCCCCCTGCATCAAGGTCACGTGCGAGATGTCGCCGATATCCTGCGCAAGACCGGGCAGCACCGGCTTGCCGCTGAGCGGATCGGCGGGCGCGCCGGTGCCCTCGCGCGACACGAAGATCGCCGCCACCGCCGCGACGACGGCCACCGCAACGAGCGCGTTCAGTCCCTGGTTCTGCATGACGCCCCCTCGCTCACGCGGCGTGGCTGCGGTGCTTGCGCCGCTCGATCCGCACGAAGCCCACGACCAGCGCGGCGAGGCCGACGAGGATCGGAACCGCGCCGATGTCGAAGAATTCGAGCCACGCCTTGAGCCGGTCGATATCCACCCGCTCGGCCAGCTGCACCTGGCGAAGCTGTTGGCGGGTGCGCAGCATGTCGGTGCGGAAATTGTCGATCGCCGCCGTCTCGCTCGCGGTTTCGGTCACGCCGGCGTGCTGCTCCTGATCGCTCAGGTCCTTGATCTTCTTCTCGGTGTCCTTGAGCTTGTCCTCGAGGTCCTTGGCGGTGTCTTCGTATTTCTCGTCGGCGGCGCGCTGGATGTCGTCGACGAGAACGAAGGGCCGGGTCGCGGTGCCGCGGCTCCTGAGGCTGATGAGGTCGTTGCCGCCCGCCAGCATGTCGACCGCGTTGTTCACGAAGTCGCCGTTATTGGCGACCGGGACCTCGACCCGCTGACCGAAGAAATCCTGCACCTGCACCCAGAAGCGATCTTCGAGGATGTCGGTGTCGGCCACCGCGATGACGTTGATGGGCTCGGCCGATTGCTTGATCTGGGCCGGCGCGGGCGCCGGTTTGTCCCCGGGCTTGGCGGCGGGCGCGTCCTTCTTCTCCGGCTCTTTGGGCGGTCCGTCCGGGAAGGCGGTCACCGCCGGGCCGGTGATGTGGGCGGCAAGGACGAGGTTCTTCCCGTCGGGCTTGAAGTCGTGCAGCAGGGACTCGATATCGGGCGTTCCTTGGACCTTGGCGACCGGGATCTCTTCGGAATCCTTCGAGGTGAAGAGAAGCGGCGTGAATTTGGTCTTGGCGTCCTTGGTCGGCTCGAGGATGCCCGATGTCGCCATCGTGACCTGCGACAGGTCGCCGGTGACGGTCTCGTCGGGATTCATGTTCTGCTTCTGGAGCGTGAGCCAGGCGACATAGTCGACCGGCACCACGTGGCTCGAATCGCCCGCATTCACCTTGCGCGCCGCATCGAGGTCGCCGGCGACCATCTTCGGCACCATCTGGAAGCCCCACGCGTTGAACAGCTTCTCCATGTCGCTGTCGGTGGGCGAGCCGGGCGGGTTGAGCTGGCTCGGGTGCATCTGCTGCGTCTGCGAGTCGGGATCGACGAACACCAGCACGCGGCCGCCCTTCAGCACGAACTGGTCGATCGCGTAGAGCGTCTTGTCCGACAGGTTCTGCGGATGCGCGATCATCAGCACGTCGACATCGTCCGGGATCTTGTCGGTGTCGGTCGAGATGCTGTGGACGTCGTAAAGCTGTTTCAGCTGCTCGATCACGACATAGGGCACCATCGGCTGGCCCTGCATCGCCGCCATGAGGTCGCCTTCGAGCGGCAGCAAGGTCATCAGACCCACCACCGTCTTCTTCGGGAAGGCAAGCGAATGGACGAGCTTCGTCAGATCATATTCGAGGAAGCGCTCGCGCTCCGGCTGGAAGAACGGAATGACCTGCTGATCGTCGGTGGAGTTGGTCGCGGCCAGGCCGAAATAGACCTGCTCGCCGCCTTGATCGATGGGCACGCCCTGCAGCCCGAATGCGACCGCGCGGTCCTCGGTCGGCGAGAACGGCTCGGGGTCGAGGACCTGCAGCTCGATCTTGCCCTTGGATGCCGCCTGATACTCGTCGAGCATCTCGCGCACGCGCTGCGCATAGACGCCATAGCTCGGGATCTCGTTGACGAGGCGGGGCGACAGGTAGAACCGCATCACGATCGGCTCGTCGAGCTTCGCCAGCGTGTCGAGCGTGCCCTTCGACAGGGTGTAGAGATGCTCGTCCGTCAAATCGATGCGGGTCGTGCCCAGCGTCTTGTCGGCAATGACATTGACCGCGACGAACAGCACGAGCGCGGCGACCAGCGCCACTACGGCCTTGAGGGTGCGGTAGCGGGTCGCGTTCATGCCTCAATCGGCCTTCTTCATGTCGACGACGACGGCATTGGCGAACAGGAAAAGCGCGATCACCGACAGGAAGAAAACCGCGTCGCGCAGATCGATGACGCCGCGCACGATGGCGCTGAAATGGGTGAGGAAGCTGAACGACGCGACCGCCTGAAGCACGCTGTCGGGCGCCCATCCGGTGAGGAAGCCCAGCACCACGGACGAGCCGCTCACCGTGAAGAGGAAGCACAAGGAGGCGGTCAGCACGAAGGCGATCACCTGGTTCTTCGTAAGCGCGGAAAGGGCGGCACCCACGGCAAGGAACGCGCCCGCCATCAGGAAGCTGCCGATATAGCTCGCCAGGATCACGCCGTTGTCGGGCTGTCCCAGGATGTTGACCGTGATCCAGAACGGAAAGGTGAGGGCGAGCGCGATGCCGGCGAACACCCACGCCGCGAGGAACTTGCCCAGCACCGCCGCGCCGATCGAGATCGGCAGGGTGAGGAACAGCTCGATCGTGCCGCTCCGCCTTTCCTCGGCCCAAAGCCGCATCGCGAGCGCCGGGATCAGGACGAGATAAAGCCAGGGATGGAAGCTGAAGAACGGTTCGAGGTCGGCCTGTCCGCGGTCGAAGAAGTTGCCGAGGAAAAAGGCGAGCGTGCCCGCGAGCACCAGGAAGATGACGATGAAGACATAAGCGACGGGCGTCGCGAAATAGCTCGCAAGCTCGCGCCGGAAGATGGCCCAGGTGCTGTGCATTGGCGGCTCAGACGGCTTTCCCGGTGGTGATGGAGCGGAACACGTCGTCGAGCCGCCCGCGCTCGATCCGCAACTCGCGCACCGGCCATCCCGCCGTCCGCACGAGATCGGTCACCTCGGCGACGATGGAGCGGCCGTTGCGCGCGAAGATCATCAGCGCCATTCCCTCGTCGGCGGCAAGCAGCTCGACCTCGGCGACGCCGGGGAGCCGCATGAGCGCGGCATGCGCGTCGGGCCGCGTCTCGTCGAGCGCCAGGCGGATGGCGTTGTGGTGGCGCGAGCGTGCCTCGAGCTCGGACGGCGTGCCGTCGGCGAAGATGCGCCCCGACGCGATGATGATGGCACGCGTGCACACGGCCTGCACCTCTTCGAGGAGATGGGTCGAGATGATGATCGCCTTCCTCGGCGCCAGCGCGTTGATGAGGGTGCGGATCTCGTGCTTCTGATTGGGGTCGAGCCCGTCTGTCGGCTCGTCGAGGACCAGCACGTCGGGATCATGCAGCAGCGCCTGCGCCAGGCCGACACGGCACTTGAACCCTTTCGACAGGGTCTCGATCGGCTGTGCCAGGACCGACTGCAGCGACGTGCGCTCGACCGCGAGGTCGATCGCCGCGCGCGAAGCGCCGCGGATCTCGGCAATGAAGCGAAGGAACGACGCGGGCGTCATGTCGGGATAGCTCGGCGCGCCTTCCGGCAGATAGCCGATGTGGCGCTTTGCGGCGATCGCATCGGCCACGATGTCGGAGCCGCACACGATCGCGGTGCCGGAGGTCGGCGTGAGGAACCCGGTAATCATCTTCATGGTGGTCGATTTGCCGGCGCCATTGGGCCCGAGAAAGCCCAGCACCGTGCCTCGCTCGACCGAAAAGGACACATCATCCACGGCGAGGATAGATCCGAATTCTCGGCGCACATGGCGGACGTCTATCATCGCGTCCATCGGACTCTCTCGTCTCCCCCGCGTGGGCGCTTCCGGCCCTTGTCATCGCTGCGAGCCGCCATGTGCAGAGTTTTGCCGTGGAAATCAAGTCCGCACATGCCCCAGCGCGCTAAATTCGGTGAAAGGTCGACGCTCACTCCTCCCGCTCCCGCGAGAGTTGTTCGAGCGCGGCTTCGTCGGGCGCCGCCAGAACGCGCTTGGCAAGATCGAGGCCGAAACCCGCGCGGGCAAGGATTCCCAGATCGCGGTCGCGCAGCTCCGCGCGAGATGGTGCCGGCCGCAAGGGTCCGAGCCGGCGCCGCCGCACCAGCGCGCAGGCCGCGGCAAGCTCGCCTGCGCCGTCGCCCGACGCCCGTGCGAGTGCCTCTTCCGTCACCGCCGGATCGACGCCCTTTTGCATCAGCCGGAAGCGGATCGCGTGGCGCGAATGACCGCGCCGGGCAAGGCTTTCCGCCTGCTGGCTTGCATAGGCGGCGTCGTTGACGAGGCCCGAGCTGCGGCAGCGCTCGATGATCGTGGCGATGACCGGGCCGGCCTCGGCCGGCGCGGCGCCCTGTTTTTCGGCACGGCGCAGCAACACGCGGCGCAGATTTTCGCCCGAGCTTGCATAGTGCGCGAGATAGTCGAGCGCGGCCTTGAGAAGCGTCTCCGCGCTTGGTCCCGAGGATGGATCTGCCATGCGTCGGACGAGGGAGACATGCGCGGCCCCGTCACGTCAAGGGCGCTTGTGCCGGCTCGAAAGAGCTAGCTAAGGTCGACCGCGATGGACGGCGAACGGACTTCCTTCAAAATCTTGGCGCCCCACGTGCGGCAGTTCGGGCCGGTCAACTGGCTTGGCCTGTGGACGCTTTACGTGCGCGAGGTGCACCGCTTCCTCAAGGTCGGGATGCAAACCATCGCGGCGCCGGTGGTGACGACATTGCTGTTCCTGGCGATCTTCCTCATGGCCCTGGGCGGTCAGCAGCGCATCGTCGCCGGCGTGCCGTTCCTCGAGTTTCTGGCGCCCGGCCTCATCATGA
>Ga0335073_10001509_pt1 | contig 31192 bp, 24 predicted proteins | sample Lox_Sample_22_FD_207093 | JGI IMG/M metagenome (GOLD analysis project Ga0335073, IMG submission 207093) | Soil microbial communities from Loxahatchee National Wildlife Refuge, Florida, United States - Lox_Sample_2.2 | ecosystem: Environmental > Terrestrial > Soil > Wetlands | place: USA... | reverse complement strand
CCGAGCAGAGCTTGCACCCCCAGCGCTTCGAAAAATTCCGGAGTGACGGTGGTGACTTGCACCTGCTCGGCCGGTCGCGGCTCGTTCATGGCGACATACCATTCATCCTCGCCGAAGACGATCGAAAGAGTGGTCGAATGGTCGCGCAGCGCTTCATAAAAGGCGTACTCGAAATTGCTGCGCGTGCCGAGCTGCGGCGTCTTCTGCACCATCCACACCAGATCGCCCGGGTTTTTCACCGGCAGCTCGCGCAACAGCACCGCATCGAGCGCGCTGAACATCACCGCATTCGCTCCGATGCCCGCGCCGAGCAGCGCGACTGCAATCGCCGTAAATGCCGGTGTCTTCCGGAGCATGCGCGCCGCGAACCGCAGATCGTTCATAGAGGCATTATAATTTCGTTGTGCGGTTGCTGGTCTTCGCCCTGGCATCTTTCGCGCTGCTCGCGCAGGATTTAACGGTTGAAAAACAACAGAAACTGGGCGCCGGGATCGCTAGCGAGATTGAAGCGAAAACCACTCCGATCGCCGACGGCATCGTCCAGGATTATCTCGATCGGCTGGGCGCGACGGGCAGGCATTGCGTCCCGCACCGAAAAAACCACCCACGCTGCGGAACCACAAGTAGTGTCTTGGAGGGCGGGATTTATCCGCGCAGAGCCTCAGCTCTGCCCTTCGGATCGAGCAGCGGGGCTCAAAGCCCCGCGCGGACTGAAGTCCACCCTCCGTTCCATGAGCTCGCTGGAGACGATATTAGGAGAAACCGCTCCTAGCGGTTGCGGCCCTGTTTGGAGCGGTTGACGCCGGATAGTTTGAACGGGCGTAATTCCTGGCTCAGCGCGCGCACGCGGTCGATCGCCTCGTCGAGCGCTTCAGTCACTTCACGCACCTGCTCCGCCGTTTCCGGATGGTCCATTTTGATGAGCTGCAGGCGCAATCCCGCGGCGGAAAGCAGCGGACCTATCTCGTCGTGCAGAATTTTTCCAACGCGTTCCAGTTCCATCAGCGTTTGCGCTTCAGGGCGCGCCGCGCGGCTTCGGCGACGTTCTTCGCTCGCAGGCCATACTTATCGAGCAGCGCGTCCGGCGGACCCGATTCGGCGTAGGTGTTCTCGATGCCCACAAACTCCATCGCCGCCGGATGCGTCTCGGCGACCACCTGCGCCACGCGAACGCCCAGGCCGGAATCGACCAGATGCTCTTCGGCGACCACGATCGCACCGGTTTCCGCCGCGGCGCGCGCGATCATGTCCCGGTCGATCGGTTTGATGGTGTGGAGGTCGATGACGCGCGCCGAAATTCCTTCCGCATCGAGCAGATCCGCCGCGAGCAGCGATTCGGCCACCAGCAACCCGCAAGCGATGAGTGTCACGTCCGAACCGTCGGCGATCTGCACTGCTTTGCCGATCGAAAATTCCTGATCCGCCGAATAGATGACCGGCGCCTTGGCGCGGCCGGCGCGAATGAACAACGGGCCATCGTACGCCGCCGCGGCGTGAACCAGCCTGGTCATCGCGAATTCGTCGGCCGGGCAAATGGCGGCGAACCCGGCCAGCGAACAGGCCAGACTGATATCTTCGATGCTCATTTGCGACGGACCATCTTCGCCGATGGAAATGCCGCTGTGCGTGCCGACGATTTTCAGATTCACGCGCGGAAACGCCGCGGTGACGCGCAACTGCTCGAATCCTTTGTTGAGCGCGAACGCGGAAAAACTCGACGCGAACGGAATTTTTCCGGAGCACGCCAGGCCGGCGCCGATGGCCACCATGTTCGCTTCGGCGATGCCGCATTCGAAGAATCGCTCCGGAAACTGTTTGCCGAACTCCGCCGTGTACGTCGATTTCGACAAATCCGCGTCGAGCACCACCACGTGCTGATTCGCCGCGCCCAGTTCCACCAGCGCCTTGCCGAAGGCTTCACGTGTCGCCGCGCCGAGCCTTAATTCGTATTTCGTTCGAACCGGTGGCGTCGCCATTATGCCAGCTCCTGTAAAGCCCGCGCGCATTCTTCGCGCGTCGGCGCGGTGCCGTGAAACTTCGGATTATTTTCCATGAAGGAAACGCCCTTGCCTTTGATGGTGTGCGCGATCAGGATGGTCGGTCTGCCCTTGGTGGCCGCGGCTTCGGCGAAGCCGCGTTGCAGCGCCGCGATATTGTGCCCATCGAGTTCGATCGTGTGCCAGTTAAAACTGCGCCATTTGTCGACCAGCGGAGCGAGCGGCATAATGTCTTTCACGAATCCGTCCAGCTGGATGCGATTGTTATCGAGAACCGCACAGACGTTATCGAGCTTGTATTTCGCTCCGAACATCGCCGCTTCCCAGATTTGCCCCTCCTGAATTTCGCCGTCGCCGAGCACCACATAACTTCGCGCCGGGCTCTGATCGAGCCGCGCGGCGAGTCCCATGCCGATCGCCAGCGAGAGCCCCTCGCCGAGCGATCCGGTGGAAGCTTCCAGTGCGGGAAGAAAGCGCACATCGGGATGGCCCTGATAGATGGAACCCATCTTGCGCAGCGTGTTGAGCTGATCCTTGGGGCAATAGCCGAACTCGGCCATGACGGCGTAGAGAATCGGGCAGCAATGGCCTTTCGAGAGAATGAAACGGTCGCGATCCTTCCATTTAGGATTGGCGGGATCGTGGCGCAGGACGTCGCAAAAGAGCGTGACCACGATCTCGGTTGCGGAAAGCGATCCGCCGGGATGGCCGGATTTGGCCTCAGTGATCATCCCGATCACCTCGCGGCGCATTTGTTTGGCGATGGCGGCGAGTTCGGCGGGATTGCTCGTTTTCTGCATCGTTCTTCGAGTTTAGCATTGAGGGAAACGTAGCATTGAAGCACAGCGGCGCGCGAACGATGGTATAAGAGTTATATACCGATGCGCTTCCGTTTCGACCGGGCAAAAAACCAAACGGTGAAACGGAAGCACGGCGTGGGCCTGGAAGAAGCGCAGGATATTTTCGACCAAGCGTACGTGGTCGACCAGAGAAGCGGTGACGCCAGCCAATTCCGCGCGATCGGATGGTGCCGTGGCGATCTTTGTTCGGTGATCTTCGAAATTCGCCGCGATTCGCGCGGAGAATACTATCGTCTGGTCACCGCATGGAAAGCGACGAAAGAGGAAGAACGAAGTTATGCCGAAAACGTCTAAGAAACGCCGCGGCGCTGAGGAAATCGCGGAGATGGCATCGCAAGGCGAAGATATTTCCGCGTGTTTCACCAATAAATTCACGGTGGTGAGACCGGTTCGCCGCGTGAATATCGACCTGACCGAAGGGATGCTTCGCGAGCTCGATCAGCGCGCCGTACGGCTGAACATCAGCCGCCAGGCGGTGATCAAGACTCTGCTCAGCGAGGCGTTGAAGCAGCAGACGCCGAAAACGCCGGGGCGCTAGCCGCGGCCCTTGAGGAGTGATATGTATCTGCCCGACACCACCCGGGTGTTGCTCCCGTCGAGGAGGACCCCTTCGCTGCGAGGGAGCCGAACGGTGAAGCATGAAAGATACCGCGTCTGCTACGCTCTGACGGATGCTCGACGAGCTTCAATCCCTCAAAGGCCGCTTCGGCCGCGATGCCGCGCGGCGCACCGCTGAGCTTCTGGAACGAGCCAGATTCACTCGATTCCGCGTCCCTGATGATCTCACTCACCTCCACGAGACCGTCCTCTTCCTTCGAGCTTATCCGCAATCCCCGCGCGTCCGCCAACTCGCCGACGAAATTCTCTTTTCTTTTGCCGATCGCCTGCGCGGCCTCGATCGTGAGCCCTTCGAAGATCCCGAGGTTTCCGGCATCGCCGGCACCGGTCTTTCGACGAATTTCAGCTACGACGTCGCCAAAAGCCTCGCCGCGCGATACCTGATCCAAATCGATTGGGAAAATTACGAGCACGCCGACCGGCTTGGTCCGGTGCTCGCGAAATTGATTCCGCTTGCCGGCGAAGACGCCGCGGTCGAGCCGCACGTCGATTGGCGGCGCTGGTTTGAATCGGCGCACGGCAGCGCCAAATGGCTGATCGATCGCGTCGATCGCGAGGTTTACGATCTGCTCGAAATCCCGCTGCGCTGGGAGTTGGGAGATTCGCCGGCTTCGCGTTCGCGCACGCGCCTTCCCCGGCGCGAAATGTTTTATCATGACGGTCCGCTGATCAGACGCAGCGAAGTGTCGCTCGAAGCCGTCTTCAAAGAGCCGCCGATCGCGGTCCAACGGATCGCGCGGCCGAAAAAAATCCTGGAATTGATCCTCGATACTTCCGCCGTCCGGTATCGCGAGCTGTACGGTTTCTCGCATCCCGACGCGGCGCACGTTTATCACGCCGATTTCGGGCGCGGCGTCGATTTTTTCTTCTGCGGAGTGCCTCCCGAATGGCGTTTGCCGCTGCGCGCTTATCATGCCGGGATGTTTTTTAAAAACGGTGTGCCGGCCGGGTATTTCGAAGGACTTTCCTTATTCGAGCGAATGGAGTGCGGCTTCAATCTCTATTACACTTTTCGCGAGGGCGAAACGGCGTGGCTTTATGCCCGAATTTTGAAATTATTTCGTGAGCAATTGGGCGTCACCTGTTATTCGATCGACCGGTATCAGATCGGGGACGAAAATGAAGAAGCCATCGAGTCTGGTGCGTTCTGGTTTTATCGCAAGCTCGGGTTCCGCAGCACGTCGAAAGAAATCGCGCGGCTGATCGGGCGCGAAGAGCAGCGCATGGCGCGTCATCCGGAGCATCGCACCACGCCAGCGATGCTGCGCAAATTGGCTCGCGCTCCGCTGATTTACGGTGGCGGCCAGGAATGGGATGGATTCGAGCTGCGTAATCTGCGGAAAATGCCGAAGCTTTCGCGCGATTTACAGCGCGCAAAGCGCGCCCCGGAGGAAACCGGCTATTTGCGTCTGCTGCAGCGGGATCGCGCGTTGCGCGCGAAAATTCTCAGCCCGCCGTCGGGAAGGTCTTCGAAATATGATCGTGCCAGGTAAGGCTCTCTTCGTCCACCAGGGCCCACACCAGACCCAAGCCGGCGGAAACCACGCTCAGCAGACTGGCGATCTGGCGCATGCCGCGCTGGTCGCGATCAGGACGGCGGCCGTCGAAATCGACCAGATGCAGTCCCGCAAAACGCATTCCCGGCGAATCGCCTCCGGCGAGATACCAGAGGCTGCGATAAAACGCCGTAATCAGCACGGCAACGCCCAAAAAGAACGGGAGATTTTGTTTCGAAAACGCCAGCACGCCGCCGGAGATGAAGAAAATCGCCAGAAACAGGCCGACCGCAGTGACGATCAGGCTGGCGTCGATCGCCGCGGCCAGCAGACGATGCGTCGGCGAGGCTACCGGAGCGTCGCAATAAATCACCGCCTGAACTTCGGTGTTCAGCGAGCGCGCCGCTTCTTCGGCATGAAAATTGAGCGACTGCTGCGCGTCCGAGCCGCGCCTTGACGAAGCACTCTTCGGGTTCGCCGTGCGTCTGCGCTTCACCTGTGACGAATCTTCACGCGCGCGCGGCTTCACCGGCGTCAGCATCGGAATCGGGATTACCTTGGGGCCGTTCGATACGTCTCGGAATAACGGTGGTTGATAACTTACTCTCTCTGGAGGCGCGTTTTCAAGCGACGGAACCGGCGCGCGCCCCGGCACGCACTCCAAAGCCAGCGCCGTCGAAGTGGCAACGTAATCGTTCGGAGCCGGGCGCGCAGCGGCCAGATAGAGGCGGCGTCCACAACGGACGCAGCGCCGTTCTTCCGGCTCATTTACCGCCTGGCAGTATCGGCAAAGCATCGAATCCTCGCATAAGCCCGGGACGCTTGCGCCCTGCGGGCCTGGCTGGTCCGGCGCATACCGCTTCGCCGGATTGCTTGACTGCTCTGGCCGGCCTCTGCTACGGTGCTCCATTGAGCCTCCGTCGGAACTCCAGCCGTTATAGTACTACCGCCTCATACCTTCCTATCATATTCGGAACCATTTGTCACGAACTTTATAGGTTGCATCTGGCGCTTTTTTTCCTTCTAACCGTCCTTTTTGGCTTTGAGTTGAACGGCCAAACCTTCAGTCCTGCTTTACCACAACCCGCGCAACCTGCTGTGCCCAGTCCGAATATCAATCAGAAAATCAGGCTTCCCCATGAGAACGCTCCTCCTGCCGGCGCAACCAACGTGGACGCCGCGCATGAAACCGTGAACGGGGTATGGCGCTACCTGCGCGGCAACGTTCACGTCGAAACCAGCGACATGCTGCTGGAGGCCGACGAGATCGACTGGAACACGGAATCCGGTGACGTCGAGGCGCGGGGACATGTCCACTATGTGAATTTCAATCACGGGGAAACACTCGATTGCGATCGCGCCGAATACAATATGGATCAGGAAACCGGCGTATTTTATAATGTCAGCGGCACGTCGCAATCGCAGGTGCAAGCCCGTCCCGGCCTGCTAACCACGCAAAATCCGTTTTATTTTCAGGCTAAATGGGCGGAACGCGTCGGCGACCGTTATATTTTGCATGACGGTTTTATGACCGATTGTCTGCTGCCCAACCCCTGGTGGATTCTGCGCGCGCCCCAATTCGATATGACGCCGGGCGACAACGCCGTCGCCCATCATGCCTGGTTTTATCTGAAAAATCTGCCGGTTTTTTATGTCCCCTGGTTTTATAAATCGCTCAAGAAAGAGCCGCGCAAAAGCGGATTTCTTTTGCCCGAGGTGGGCAACAGCTCGCTGCATGGCAAAATGGTCGGCTTCGGCTACTACTGGGCCATCAGCCCCAGCATGGACCTGACGTATCGCGGTTTGTATTACACCTCGGCCGGTTTGGCCAATCTGGTCGAACTGCGCGGCAAGTTCAACCAGAATGACGGCTTCGACCTGAACGTGTTCGGCGTCGATTCCACCCAGACGGCCGCCTACAGCAGCAGCGGACTGCGCGTCGACGCGTTCGCCAAATACACGTTGGGCAATGGCTGGCAGGCCATCGGCCAGCTCGATTATCTGTCGTCGTTCGCCTTCATTCAGGATTTCACGCAAAGTTTCAACGAAGCGGTGTTCTCCGAGACGCAATCGGTGGCCTTTCTCACCAAGCACTGGAACGATCTGGGCGTGTACTTCGCCGCTTCGCGCGATGTCGATTTTCAGAGCACCGCGCCCGGCGATACCATCGAGGTCCGCAAGATGCCGTCGGCCGAGGTGAATGAGCGCGAACACCAGCTCAATATCGACAACTGGCCGGTGTGGGTGTCGTTCGACGGCAGCGCGGGCCTGCTGGACCGCACCGAGCCGCTCTATGAAACCGCGCGCTTCGTCGACCGGCTCGATTTCGCGCCCAAGGTCAGCACGGCGTTTCGCTGGCACGACATTCAAATTATTCCGACCTTCGGACTGCGCGAAACACAGTACGGCGAGAGCCTCAATTATGAAACGCAGAATGGCGAGACGGTCCCGGTGGTGAGCGGCAGTCCGCTGCTGCGCAATGAGCGCGACGTGACCGTCGATCTGGTGCTGCCCGCGCTCGAACGCGTCTTCGACCATCCGCCGAAATGGATGGGCCAGAAAGTCAAGCACGTGATCGAGCCGCGCGTCACTTATAAATATGTCGACGGAATCGACAATTTCAACGATATTATCCGCTTCGATTCCACCGATATTTTCGCCAATACCAACCAGGTGGAATTTTCGCTGACCAATCGTCTTCTCGCCAAGGACAAAAACGGGACAATTACCGATTTCCTCACCTGGCAAGTCCGCTGGGACCGTTATTTCGACCCGACTTTCGGCGGCGCGGTGATTCCCGGCCAGCGCAACGTGATCTGGCCGGAAATCGACCTGACCGGGTTCGATTTCCTGGACGGCCCGCGCACTTATTCACCGATTTCGAGTGAGTTCCGGGTGCAATCGCGGGTGAATTTCGAGTGGCGCCTGGATTACGATCCGCTCACCAAGCGCATCGCCAACAGCAGCGTGCAGGTGGACGGGCGCATTCAGAAATGGTTTTGGGCGTTCGGCCATACCGATATCGACGAGCCGACGGTGCTGGAGCCGCGCGCCAATCAGCTGCACAGCCGCATCGGCTACGGCAATCCGAACAGCCGCGGATGGAACAGCGGACTCGATGTCTTTTTCAACCTGACGCCAGGTCCGGGCGCGGTGCTGCCGCTGTGGGACGCGCAGGTGACCTACAACACCGATTGCTGCGGGTTCAGCGTGCAATACCGCCGCTTCAACATCGGTCTGCGCGACGATAGCCAGTGGCAGGGTTCCTTCGCCATCTCGAATATTGGAACCTTCGGGACATTGAAGCGCCAGCAAAGCATCTTCTAAATAGTTTTGCTGTTTCCATGGAAGTGGCGTAAGCCGCCAGGCTTGCGCTCCGCGGTCGTCGCCGCTCAACAGCACAAGCCTGGCGGCTTATGCCACCTCGGTTCCGACCGGGACCTGTTCGACGATCTCGATGCCGAACGCGTCCAGGCCCATCACCTTGCGCGGATGATTGGTCCGTAAACGAATGGTCGAAAGCCCCAGGTCAGCCAGGCTTGCGCTCCGCGGTGTCGAGTCATCGCCGCTTAACAGCACAAGCCTGGCGGCTTATGCCACCTCGGTTCCAACGGGGACCTGTTCGACGATCTCGATGCCGAACGCGTCCAGGCCCATCACCTTGCGCGGATGATTGGTCAGTAAACGAATGGTCGAAAGCCCCAGGTCCGCGAGAATCTGCGCGCCGATGCCGGTTTCATGCTGCGCGGGCGCCTGCCGCGGATCTCCTTGATAACCGCCGGCGGGGTAATGGTGCCGTTTCTCCGCTCCGGTTTCGTGCAGATAGACCAGCACACCTTCGCCTTCCGCGGCGATGCGGCGCAATGCAGCGTGAATCGTTTGTCCGCACCGGCATTGCATGGATCCGAACACATCGCCGTAAACGCAGCGCGCGTGCATGCGCACCAGAACGTTGTTTTTTCCGGCGACGTCGCCCGCGATCAGCGCCATGTGCGATTCCCCATTGAAGGTGCTGACGTAATGAACGGTCCGGAAGGAGCCGAATTCAGTTTCGAGGCACCCGGTTTCGCGGCGTTCCAAAAAATGTTCGGTCTCGAGGCGATGGCGGATCAGCTCGGCCACCGAGATCATCTTCATGGAATGCACCCGGCAAAATTCGGCGAGCTGCGGGACGCGGGCCATGGACCCGTCCGGGTTCATAATTTCGCAGATGACGCCGCCGGGCTGGAAGCCCGCCATGCGCGCCAGGTCGACCGCGGCCTCGGTCTGGCCGGCGCGAACCAGCACGCCGCCTTCGCGCGCGCGCAGCGGAAAAATATGGCCGGGCCGCGCCAGGTCGCGCGGCGTGGTTCTCGAATCGATGGCGGTTAAAATGGTCCGCGCGCGGTCGGCGGCGGAAATCCCGGTGCTGACGCCTTCCACCGCATCGATCGATTCGCAGAACGCGGTGCCGAAGCGCGACGTATTCATCGGCGAAATGAGCGGAAGATGCAGCGCGTCGCAACGCTCGGCCGCCAGCGCCAGGCAGATCAATCCGCGGCCGTGCGTGGCCATGAAATTGATCGCTTCGGGCGTCACCGATTGCGCCGCCATGGTCAGATCGCCTTCATTTTCGCGATCCTCATCGTCGACGACGATCAGCATGCGTCCGGCGCGAAAATCCTCCAGAGCTTCGGGGATGGAGGCAAAAGGCATCAACTTCAGAATACAGGAGTCAGGAGCCAGAAGCTGACGGCCGGCCGGCTGTTCTTCTGGCTTCTGACTTCTGGTTCCTCAAAAATTAGGCATCCCTATTTTCTTCGATTCCCGGCTATAGTAAGAACATGGGTCTTCGTCCACAGGCGATTGCCGGCGCTTCGCTGCCCGAAGTCCATTCGACCGTACTGACTTCGGACGCGAACTTTCTGCGCCGCATGTTCGCCTTCGCCGGTCCGGCTTATCTGGTCAGCGTCGGCTACATGGACCCCGGCAACTGGGCCACGGATCTGGCCGGCGGATCGGCCTTCGGATACCGTTTGCTGTGGGTCCTGGTTTTGTCGAATCTGATGGCCATCCTGCTGCAAACGCTGTCGGCGAGGCTGGGCATCGTCTCCGGCCGCGATCTGGCGCAGGCCTGCCGCGAAGCTTATCCGAGAGCGGTCTGTAACGCGCTGTGGATTCTCTGCGAAATCGCCATTGCGGCGTGCGATCTGGCCGAAGTATTAGGCGCGGCGATTGCGCTGCATCTGTTATTCGGAATTCCGCTGCTGGCCGGAGTTTTGATTACGGCGTTCGATACCCTGCTGGTGCTGTGGTTGTCGCGCTACGGAATCCGGCTGATTGAAGCCGTCATTCTGGCGCTGATCATGACCATCACCGGATGTTTTCTGATCGAGCTGGTTTGGGCGCATCCGGTCGCGCATGAAATTTTTTCGGGCATCATTCCGCGCATCAATAATGCCAGCCTTTATATTGCCGTCAGCATTATCGGCGCGACGGTGATGCCGCATAATTTTTATCTGCACTCGGCGCTGGTGCAGACGCGGCGCATCGGTAAGACCGACGCGGAGCGGCGCGAGGCCTGCCGCTTCAACCTGATCGACTCCTGCGTGGCGCTCAACGGCGCGCTGATCGTCAATGGCGCCATCCTGGTGCTGGCCGCGGCGGTGTTTTTCACACAGCACATCGCGGTGACCGAAATCGAGCAGGCGCACGAACTGCTCGCGCCGCTGCTGGGCACCACTGCCGCGGGCATTCTCTTCGCGGTCGCGCTGCTGGCGAGCGGGCAATCCTCGACGCTCACCGGAACGTTCGCCGGGCAGATCGTGATGGAAGGATTTCTGAACCTGCGCATGGTCCCGTGGCTGCGCCGTTTGATGACCCGCACCATGGCCATTATTCCCGCGGTTCTGACCATCGTGATCGCGGGCGACCAAGCCACCCTGAACCTGATCATTTTGAGCCAGGTGGTGCTGAGCATGCAACTCCCGTTTGCGATCCTTCCGCTGATCCGCTTCACTGACGACCGCGCGCGCATGGGCGAGTTCGCCAATCGCGCCTGGGTGAAAATGCTGTCGTGGGCGACGTCGGGAGTGATTCTGGCGCTGAATTTCTGGCTCGCCTGGGACGTTTCGCGCGACTGGGTGGCGGGGTCTTTATGGCGGATCGCGATTCTCGCGCCGGTGGTGCTCGCACTGGGCGGATTGTTGATCTGGATTTGTTTTGCCAAACTGCACGCGCCGCACGTCCACGCGCCGGCCGCCCTGCTGGCCGGCACGCTGCGCGCGCCGGTGTATCGCCGCATCCTGGTTCCGCTGGATCAAAGCGAGCATGACCGGCCGGCGATCGCGCACGCCGCGGCGATGGCGCGGCAGCACGGCGCGGTGCTGCACCTGGTGCACGTCGAAGAAGGCGCCACCAGCCAGCTTTATGGCCCGCTGTCCTCCACCGCGGAGATCCAGGAAGGCGAAAGATATTTTCACGCGATTATCGGCGAACTGGCGGAGCAGGGAATTCGCGCCGAGTTGAGCATCCGGCACGGCCGGAAGCCGAAGGATGAAATCGTCAGGCTGGCGCGCGAGATTCGTCCCGACCTGGTGGTGATGGGCGCGCACGGGCATCGCGGCGTGAAGGATTTGATTTTCGGCAACACCATAAACGCGGTTCGCCATGAGGTTGCCGCGCCGGTGCTGGTGGTGGGCGATAGCGGGTAGGTGGGCCGCGGGCCGCGGTCACACCCACTACCGCAGCCTGCTACCATATCCGCCATGAATAACGACTTCAAGTGTGGTCCGGTTTCGGCCGCGCCGGGCAAAATGGCCTCGGGAGCCATCGATCTCGGCGACGCCGTGATTCCGCTCACGGTTTTTAATGGAGCCAAAAACGGCCCGGTGCTGGCGCTCGTCGCCGGCAACCACGGCTACGAATATCCGCCGATTCTGGCCCTGCAAAATTTGCGGCCGCGGATCAATCCGAAGAAACTCAGTGGAGCGGTGGTGATGGTGCACGTCGCCAACATGCCCTCGTTTCTGGGCCGCACCGTTTATTTCAGCCCCATCGATCAAAAAAATCTGAACCGCGTTTATCCCGGAAAAAAAGAGGGCACGGTTTCCGAACGCATCGCCTACGCGATCACCCGGGAAGTGATCGAAAAATGCGACGCGCTGCTCGACCTGCATTGCGGCGACGGGAACGAATCGCTGCGGCCTTACGTGTATCAGATCGAAACCGGTGAGGCGGACCTGGACGGACGCATCGCCGAGCTGACCGCGCACTGCCGCTTCGATCACATCATCGTCGATCGCGGCCGCCCGCGCGATCCGGCGGCTTCGCTGTACTGTTCGAACACGGCGATCACCCGCGGCAAGCCGGCGGTGACGGTGGAAGCCGGCGCATTGGGCGTGCCCGATCAAAAATCGGCGCGGCGGATCGCGGAGGGCGTCGAAAACGTGCTGCGCTATCTCAGGATGACGAAGGGGAAGGCCAAGCGCGTGAAAAAGCCGGTATTTCTCGATCCGGCTCCGGTGATCGCCAGTCCGGAGACGGGCATTCTTTACCCCAAAGTGAAGTGCGATCAGACGGTGAAAAAGGGCGAGATTCTAGCCGAAATTACCGATTTCTTTGGGAAAAGAATCGCCCGGGTGAAGTCGCCGGTGAAGGGCAAGGTGCTGTACATCGTCGCCACGCCGCCGATCACGCGCGGGCAGCCGGTCGGCTGCGTAGGGGTGGTGAAGTAAGTGGCATAAGCCGCCAGGCTTGTGCTGCCGGCGATGCTCGATTGTGGCCCAGCGCCAACAAACGGGCAGCCTGATCAATTCTGAGGGGCCACAGGACCCGAGTCCGGATACTCCACGCCGATCAGGAAAAGTCCACGCGCCGGAGCGGCCGGCCCGGGTGGAATTCTGGCGCCCGGCTCGAGTCGCGCCAGAAAATCTTCGCGCGAAAGATTTCCCTTGCCCGCTTCGAGCAGAACGCCCACCATATTGCGCACCATGTGCTTCAGGAATCCGCTGCCGCGGACCTGGAAGGTGAGCCGGTCCTCACATTTAAAAATTCGCGCCGAAAAAATCCGCCGGACTTTCGACAAATTCAGTTCATCGCGATCGTCGGAGGCGGCAAACGCGGAAAAATCGTGCTCGCCCTCGAACCGCGGCGCCAGTTCGATCATCTGCTGCTCATCCAAAGGATAGGGATGATGATGAACGTAGCGCCGTTCGAAGGGCGGACAGATTTCCGCGCGCAGCATGCGATACTCGTAGGTTTTCGCAACGGCCCCATAGCGCGGATGAAAATCGGCCGGGGCTTCGGCGGCGTCGAGCACCCGAATATCGCGCGCGAGCAGCCGGTTCATCGCTTTGACCAGGTTCGCCGGCGGAATCGGGTTGTTCATCGAAAACGCCGCGACCTGCGCCAGCGCGTGCACCCCGGCATCGGTGCGTCCCGACGCGGCCACCTCGACCGGCGCGCCCTCGATCTCGCTGGCCACCGCTTCGACGGCGGCCTGAACGGTCGGCAACCCGGGCTGGACCTGCCAGCCGTGATATTCGGTTCCGTCGTAGCTCAGGGTGATGCGGATGCGCCTCATTTCCTGAGGTGATCTAACGAGCCCGCGAGCCGGGTTTTTCGATCGCCACCCCTTGCCTGCACAGCGGGCAATCCGCGGCGGAATAGGAGACCACTTCGAGCGTCGCCAGCGCCGCGCGCGGGACGCCCAGTTCGGCGTGGCCGCCGCTGCGGTCGATAATCGATCCCGCGCCGAGAACCCGCGCGCCGGCCTGTCGCAGCAATTCGATCACTTCGCGGGTGGTGCCTCCGGTGGTGACCACGTCTTCGACCACCACCACGGTTTCTCCCGGCGCCACGGAAAATCCGCGGCGCAGCGTCATTTTTCCCGACGCATCGCGTTCGGTGAACAGGAAGCGCGCGTCGAGCGCCCGCGCGGCTTCATGGCCGATGATCAGCCCGCCGATCGCCGGAGAAACCACCACCGAGGCGCGCGGCAGCCGGGACGCCAGCTCGCGGCCGAGCTCTTCGGCGATCGCCGGGTGCTGCAAAACCAGCGCCGATTGCAAATATTCGGCCGAATGCAGACCGCTGGTCAGCCGGAAATGTCCGGTGAGGTAGGCGCCCGTTCGCCGGAAGCGTTCGAGCGTGGATTCGGTGCTCATTGAAAACAATGTTAACAATCGGGGATACACCCGAGCTTGCCGTTTCGGTAAGTCTTTCCGCTTTGGAAATCCAGAACGGAACGTCACGCCGGAACGCTTGAAGAGAGAGTTGAATCTTTTCTTAAATTTGCCCAGCGTCAAAAGCTGGCATGAGAATTGCTTGGCAAGGGGCGTATGAAAAAGATGAGAGCTCAAGGAACCTCGGTTGCTCCTCTCAGCAGTCTCCCCGAGCAGTATCCCATACCCCTATCCCTCTAAGAATTTCCCCGAAACCCTACCCAACCTGGTTCCTTGAGCCCTCGCAGGGGCTCTCTATAGAAATGGCCGGAAGCGGCCGATACAACGATCATGGAACGTCCACAAACTCCCGCCCCCGAAGACGAAGTTCGCTTTCTGCTGAGCCTGCTGCGCATCGCCAATCCAGGCGAGCGGAATTCGCAACCGATGCAGTCGCTCGAAGAATTGCTCCCGGCGCCAAATAATCACTAACCTTGCAGGAGCTAACATCGAAGGATGAGGATCGTCAGCCTCATCGCCAGCGCGACAGAGATGGTGCATGCGCTGGGGCTGGGCGAATTTCAGGTCGGCCGGTCGCATGAGTGCGATTATCCGCCGGAAGTGTCGGCGCTGCCGGTCTGCACCAGACCGAAATTCGACGTTTCCGGCGACAGCCGCGAAATCGACGCCCGCGTGAAACAAACGCTGGCCACGGCATTCAGCGTCTACGACGTTTTCGACGAGGTGCTGGAGCGGCTTCAGCCGACCCACATCGTCACCCAGACGCAATGCGAAGTGTGCGCGGTGAGTTTAAAAGACGTGGAGCGCGCACTCGGCGAACGTTTTCCTTCGCGGCCACGGGTGGTGGCGCTCGAGCCAAATTCGCTCGCGGACATTTTTAAGGACATTGTGCGGCTGGCGGGGGCCGCTGGCGTCGAGGAGCGGGGAACCAGGTTGGTGCAATCGATGCAGCAAGAAATGTCGGCGATTGCGGCGCGGGCGCGTGCGGCGGGACGGCATCCGCGGGTGGCGGCCATCGAATGGCAGGAGCCGCTGATGGCCGCCGGAAACTGGGTTCCCGAATTGATCGAAATGCTGGGCGCGAAAAATCTGTTCGGAACCGCGGGTGCGCATTCGCCGGGGATGACCTGGGACGATCTGGCGGCCTCCGATGCGGACGCAATCGTGGCGATGCCGTGCGGCTACGATATCCCCCGCACCCGAGCCGAGATGCACTGGCTGACCGATCGCGCCGGCTGGAGCGATCTGCGCGCGGTCCGCGAAGGCCGCGTTTTTCTCGCCGACGGGAATCAATACCTGAATCGTCCGGGACCGCGCGTGGTCGAATCGCTGCGCATTCTCGCGGAGATTCTCTTTCCCCAAGCGTTCGAGCCGCGCCTCAACGGAGTTGGGTGGGAGAGAGCGGAAAGCAGAAGACAGAAGTCAGAAATCAGGAGTCCGAAGAACCCCGTTCGTCAGGCGGGCTCCTGACTTGTGATTTCAGTGCGCCGGTTCTGTCTTATAATCACAGGAGGAAGTTCCATGCCGACCAGGGTCATCTTCGGTTCGCTCGCCTGTTGCCTGCTGATTCTGTCGGAGGGCTACGCGCAGCAGCCGCCGCAGCCGCCTCCTAAACAGCAGCCTCCCGCTGCGAACGCGGACGCAAGTACCGCGGGCCAGGCTCCCATTCGCGTGCAGGTCAATGAAGTCGTGGTGCCGGTGACGGTCACCGACGAGAAAGGCCGCTTCGTCTCCAACCTGGAGCAGAAGGATTTCACCATCTATGACCAGGGCCGGCAACAGTCCATCGAATATTTCACGCGGGAGCGGAATCAGCCGGTGGTGGTGGGGTTCCTGCTCGATTTGAGCAACGACAGCCGCACCCAGTGGAAGAACTGGGAAGCGGCGGCGGAGGAGATGGTTCTGCAAATGCTCCCCGATCAGGAGCAGCAGATCGAGAAGAAAAAATTCGCCGGCTACCTGATCGGCTATTCCGACGAAGCGCATCTGCTGGTGGACACGACCAGCGATCCGCAGCCGATTCTGGACCGCCTGCGCAAGCTCAAGCCGGGCGGTGGAGCGGCGCTGTACGACGCCATTTATGAAGCTTGCAGCGACCGCAAGCTGGTGCAGGGCGAGCCGATCGAGCCGCGCCGCGTGATCATCGTGATCGGCGACGGCAACGACAATCATTCCTCCAAGACGCTGGACCAGGTAGTGGAGATGGCGCAGCGCAACCTGGTGACCATTTACGGGCTTTCGACGCTCTATTCCGGTTTCACCAACGACGGCCAGGACGCGCTGGAGCGGCTGGCGACGGAAACCGGCGGGCGCGTCGAGTATCCGCTGGCCGATCCGTATAAAGATATCAGCGGCTATCTTTCGCAGCCGCGCGATGAGGGCAATTACGCCATTCAGCCGGGCACCGGAGGCTACGCCTCGGCGGTGTCGTCGGCGATTTTCGGATCGGTGGCCGCGATCATCGGCGAAATCACCACGCAATATATTCTGCGCTATATTCCGGACGTGAGTCCGCAGGATTCGGCGCGCCAGTTTCGGAACATCGTGGTGAAGGTCAACCTGCCGACGGTGAAGGTGCGCGCCCGCCGCGGTTATTATGCGTACGGCGTCAACTGATTGACCACCACTCTGGCCAGGCACAGCGCGCGCTACTGGATTCTCGAAGCCGATTTTCCCGGCTCCGGCGCGGTGAACGCCGGCGTTCTGCTGCTGGATCCCGCGCAAGACCGGTTATGGGTCCGGCTGCGGCGCGATTGGGACGCGGTTGCCGGCGAGGAAGCGGAAGTGCTGGAGGAACTCGCCGCGGATCTGGAAGCGAAGGCGCGGGAATTGGGGGCGCGGCGGCTGCTGGAGCATTTCGAAGACACGCTTTCCAATGCGCTGCGGATTTCGGACGCCCGGGAAATCGTGGCCCACGATTTCGAGCGCACGCTGGCGCGGCTGTATCGGGAAAACGTCCGCTCCGAGGTGCGCGAATTCGTGACCCATCTGCCGCGCTATTCGCTGGCGGTCGCGGCGGGAAAATTTCTGGAAAACAGCGAAGTCACCGCGGAGGGTTGGGAAGAGGCTCCCGCGGATTTGAAGCTGGCGCCGGAAATGTTCGTGGCGCGGATCGCCGGACGTTCGATGGAGCCGAAAATTCCCGATGGCAGTTGGTGCGTGTTCCGCCATGGCGTGGCCGGATCGCGCAACGGGCGGCTGGTGCTGGTGGAGCGGTTGGGCGGCGGAACCAATGACCGCTATACGGTGAAGCGCTATCGCAGCGTGAAGCTGCAAGCGCCCGACGGGACCTGGAGTCAGGGAGGCATCACGCTCGAATCGCTGAACCCGGAGTTTCCGAGCTGGGATCTCGATCCGGAAGAAGACCGCTTCCGCATTATCGCCGAGTTCGTCCGTGTCCTCGATTGAGACTCCCCGGCTGATTCTGCGGCGCTGGAAGGCGGACGATCGCGAGCCTTTCGCCCGGCTCAACGCCGACCCGCGGGTCATGCGTTTTTTTCCGTCGACGCTATCGCGCGTCGAAAGCGACGGCCTGGCCGGCCGCATCGAACTCGCGCTCAAGGCGCGCGGCTGGGGATTGTACGCCGCCGAAGGGCGCGAGAGCGGGGAGTTCCTCGGCTTCATCGGACTTTCGGTGCCCGATTTTGCGGCCCACTTCACGCCGTGCGTCGAGATCGGCTGGCGTCTGGCGGCCGAATTTTGGAATCGCGGTCTGGCCACGGAGGGAGCGCGCGCGGTGGTGTCCTACGCTTTCGAAACTCTGAAGATTCCCGAGCTGGTTTCCTTCACAACGGAGGGCAATTTGCCTTCGCGCCGGGTCATGGAGAAAATCGGAATGACCCACGACCCGGCCGACGATTTCGACCATCCGCGTCTGGCCGAAGGCCATCCGCTGCGGCATCACGTGTTATATCGCTTGAGCCAGACGGATTCAGGCGCATCGGGTAAAACAAGCGCGGGTCCGGCTTGAATTTCGCAGCCGGCCTTCCCACATTGCAGGTCCTGCTGATCGTATTCATTGCCACAGCGATTCGCTCGACATTCGGTTTTGGCGAGGCGCTGATCGCCGTCCCGCTGCTGGCTTTTTGCATGCCGCTGAAGGTGGCCGCGCCGTCGCGGTTCGGGTCGAAAAGGTCGCGGCGCTATGGGGCAGCGGAAAACTGCGCGACAGGCGAAAGGAAATACCCGCTTAAAAGCTTCTTGCCGGAAATTTCAAATCGGATAGAAATTCCACTCGCACTGGGTCGTTTGCCCGGAAGCCGATCGCATATTCGACTCCAATCGATAATCCCAGTACCCGCGCGGCTGTCAACTGTAGATCGAGATAATTTTTGGCGCGAATCTGCGTTTCATGGCAGCGCATCGCCGCTTCCCAGTCGTTCACGACTTGGCTGACGTCGATCACCACGTCCGGCGGCCAGCCAACGTGCTGCGTGATCGAATAGAAATACAAGCCGGTGATGTGGTGCACTGTCATTTCGGGCAATAAACCCCCGTAGCGCGCCAGACGGCAAGCGTCGCGCGTCAGTTTTCCGGCCACCGAATGGTCCGGATGCTGATTTTCCTCCGTGTCCGGCGCGAGCACGATTTCCGGGCAGAAGCGGCGGATTTCCGCGGCAATTTTGCAGCTGTTTTCGGGCTTGTACTCCAGCCGGCAATCACCGCCGAAATCCCAAAATTCAATGGCCGCGCCGATTTTCCGCGCGGCTTGCCGCGCTTCCGCCTCGCGCATTTCCGGCGTGCCGGCCGAACCCGCTTCGCCGCGCGACAGCACCATCATCCGCACTTCGTTCCCGCGGCGGATTTCTTTAAGCAACGCCGCCGCGCAGCCGAACTCGATATCGTCCGGGTGCGCGCCGACGGCGAGAAATTTCATCCGGCGATCCTTTCATACATGCGTTCGTAAACCGGAATGATGCGCGAGGTGCAGTAGCGCGTCTCGGCCGTTTTTCGCGCGGCGGCGGAAATTCGCGCATACAGAACATCGTCGGTCAACAGTTCGACTGCGCGAGCCGACTGAGCCTCGATCTCGCCCACCGCTTCAAGAAATCCGTCGACGCCGTGCGTGATCAGCTCCGGCGTGCCGCCGGTCCGCGTCGCGATGGGAGGCACGGCGCAGGCCATCGCTTCGAGCGCGGCCAGGCCGAAAGCTTCGATCTCGCTCGGCAGCAGCAGGACGTCGGCTTCGGGAATCAGCCGCTCGATGTGATCGCGCTTCCCAAGGAAATCGATGTGCTCGGAAACGCCCAGCTCGTGAGCCAGCATTTCCGCGGGCCCGCGATCGGGACCGTCGCCGGCCATCAGCAGGCGCGCGTCCACGGATTTTCTCACTTCCCGCAAAATGCGGACGCAATCGAGCACCCGCTTGACCGGCCGGAAATTGGAAATGTGCAGCAGCGTGGTTCGCTTCGCGCGCTTTTCGCCGGGGCGATAGAGATCGCAGTTGACGAAGTTGTGAATGACTTCGACGGGCTTCGAAACATTGAAGACGTCAATGGTCTTATTTCGCAGATATTCACTGATGGCGGTGATGCCGTCGGATTGCTCGATGGAGAAGCGGGTGATCGGAAAGTAGGAGCGGTCCATGCCGACCAGGGTGATGTCGGTGCCGTGCAGCGTGGTTACGAACGGCAGCCGGCGGCCGCCGGTCATTTTTTGCGCCAGCATTTCCTTTGCCAGATGGGCGGCGATCGAATGCGGAATCGCGTAATGAACGTGCAGCAGATCGAGATGGTAGCACTCCGCCACTTCCGCCATGCGCGACGCCAGCGCCAGGCAATACGGCGGAAAATGGAACAGCGGGTAATTGGAAACTTCGACTTCGTGGTAATGGATGCGCGGAATCGCCGTGTCCAGGCGGATCGGATTCGCGTAGCTGATGAAATGAACGTCGTAGCCGCGCGCGGCCAGCTCCATGCCGAGCTCGGTGGCGACGATGCCGCTTCCGCCGTAGGTCGGATAACAGGTGATGCCGATGTTCACGCGAATCAGCGGGTGCTGACCCAGTCCATTCCATCCGGGCCTTTGCCGGTGGAGATGCGCTTGACCAACTCGAGCGTGTGCAGATCGACCACGCCGACATAATTATCCGGCGTGGCGCCGATGTAGGCCTTGGAGCCGTCGGGCGAGATCAGGATTCCGGCGATGCCGCTGCCGACTTTGATGCGCTTGATTTCCTTGCGCGTGGCGGCGTCGATCACCAGCAGGTTTCCGGTGTTCAGATCGGAAATCAGGACGCGCTTGCCGTCGGGAGTGAATTTCAGCCGGTTCGACCGCTTCGAATCGACCGGGAAGGTTTCGATCACGCGTTTTTCGCCGACGCGAATGATGGAAACCGTCTGATCGCCGGCATTGGCCGCCCACAATTCCTGTTCATCGGGCGAAAGATCGAAGCCTTCCGCTCCGCGCCCGACCTTCACCAGGGTCTGGTGCCAGTCGCCTCCATTTCCGCTGTGATCGAAGATCGAAATGCTGCCGGACTGAATGTTCGAAGCGAAAATCCTGCTGCGATCTTTGTCCAGCATGACCATGTGCGTGCCGTCCTGGCCGGTGCCGATGATCCAGTCCACGCGATTTGTCGCGGGATCGTAGCGGCCGATGGTTTTCGATCCCTCGCAGGTGAAATAAACCTTGCCCTCGGCGGCGAACAAGCCGTGCGGGCGCGATTCCGGCGTCAGATCGACCAGATGAACTTGCTTGAAAGTGTGAATATCGATCACCGCAAGCGTGTGGCCGGGCTGTTGCGCGGTTCCGTAATCGGAGGCGACCGCGTATTTGCCGTCGGTGGTGGAAACCACTTCGTGCGGGCCGTTGCCGGTGGGGCCGCGGCCGAGAACTTGATCGGTCGCCGGGTCGATGACCGCGACGTTGCCTTCTTTGTTGAGCACCAGGAGTTGTGCGCTAGCGCTCCATGCGAAAACCAGCGTGAAAATGATCGGCTTCATCGGTACTCCTTTGGCTGATTGCATTTCTAATCTATCAATCCGCGGATCAGGACGGCCGGATGCTCGGCCTTCACGCCGGCTAATTCGGCCATTTGGCGCCGGCAGGAGGTTCCCGTGGCGGCAACCACGTCGTGCGCGCCGCGCGATTTCACCGCCGGCAGCAATCTTCGATTGGCGATGGCGACGGAAACGTCGTAGCGGGATTTGGCGTATCCGAAGGAGCCGGCCATGCCGCAGCATCCCGCGTCCAGATCGACTACTTTGGCGCCGGGCACGCGCGCGAGCAGCGCAATCGAGTTGGGCAACAGGCCCATCGATTTCTGATGACAGTGTCCGTGCAGAAGGATTTTTTCGGGGCCGGCGCGCAGTTTCAGGTCCAGTCCGGCGGCGAACTCTTCAAACATGACGCAGGCTTGGGCGACGATGCGCGCGCGCTTTTGCGACTCGCCGCGGAGCAGAGATGCGGCGTCTTCTTTCACCGCCGATAAACAGCTCGGTTCGCAGAAGAGAATTTTTTCGCCGCGCGCCGCGATGGGAAAAAGTCCGTCGATCACGCGCGCGGCGTGCTCGCGCGCCTGGGCCAGCAGTCCTTTGGAGATCAGCGGACGGCCGCAGCATCCTGGCCGCACCACGTTTACGCGGCAGCCGGCGCGCTCCAGAACCTCGACCGCGGCGACGCCGATTTCGGGTTCATAGAAATTGGTGAAGGTGTCGTTAAATAAGACGACGTCGCCCTCGTTCCGGCCGCGCGCCCATTGCGCGAAGGTCGTGCGGCGCCATTCGGGCAGCGCGCGGCGGCGATCCACCCCCAGGAATTTTTCGTTGATCCAGCGAGCCGGAAGACTCCCGCCGATCCAGTTGGAAAGCGGCGCAAAACGGCTGAACACTTTACTCAGCAGCGCGATATTGGCGAGCGCGCGATCGCCCAGCGGGGTCCCGTGGCGCGCGTGATAATCGGCCAGAAATTCGCTCTTGAAGCGGGCCATGTCGACGCCGGTGGGACATTCGGATTTGCACGCGCGGCACTCCAGGCACAAATCGAGCACGCGATAGACGCCTTCGTCGCCCAGGCCGGATTCGTTCAGTTTGCCGGACAGGGCCAGCCGCAGAACATTCGCGCGCCCCCGTGTTGAATCGGATTCTTCGCGCGTGGCCATATAAGAAGGACACATGGTGCCCGACAGCTTCTTCCGGCACGCGCCCACGCCGCTGCACATTTCGACCGCGCCGGCCAGGCCGCCGAATTCGGAAAAATCGAAAAATGTTTTGGGATTCGACGCGTGGTAATTGGCGCCGTAGCGCAGATTTTGGGTGAGCGGCGGCGCATCCACAATTTTTCCGGGGTTGAAAATGTTCTCCGGATCGAAAGTGCGCTTGATTTCGCGAAAGGCTTCGTACAGCGCGTCGCCGAACATGCGGCGCATAAAAGGACTGCGCACCAGGCCATCGCCGTGCTCGCCGGAAAGCGCGCCGCCGTATTCGCAGACCAGCTCGGCGACGTCGTTGGCGATGGCTTCGAATTGGGCGATGCCGCCGGCGGTTTTCATATTGATCACCGGGCGGACATGCAGGCATCCGACCGAGGCGTGCGCGTAAATTCCCGCGGTGGTGCCGTGCGATTCGACGATTTTCAAAAATCGTCCGATGAACGGGCTGAGTCGTTCGGGATCGACCGCGGTGTCTTCGACGAACGGAATCGATTTGGCTTCTTCCTTCATCGCCATGGAAAGGCCGAGCGCGGATTCGCGCAGCTTCCAGATTTGCGATTGCTGCGCTGGGTCGGTTTCCGCGCGATAAAACGTACCCATGTTGCGCGCGCGCAGATCCTGCTCGAGCGCGGCCAGGCGCGGCGGTAAGGCGGTTTTTTCGTCGGCGTAAAATTCGACGCACAGCGTGGCCGCCGGATCGCCCGCGATGAAGGTGGTGCGAATCTTATCGAGCGCGGCGTTTTGGCGGGTGTTGTCGAGAATCGCTTTATCCATCACTTCGACCGCGGAGGGTTTATGGCGCAGGATCACCGGCGAAGCAGCCAGCGATTCGAGCAGATCGTCGAATCCGATCACCATCACGGCTTTCGCTTTCGGCAAGGGAACCAGCTTTAATTTCGCTTCGAGAACCACCCCCAGCGTGCCCTCGCTGCCGACCATCATCTTGGCCAGGTTCACGGGGCCGTCAACGAAGCAATTCAGGTTGTAACCGCCGACGCGGCGCACGATTTTCGGATAGCGCCTTTCGATTTCTTGGGTATGTTGCCGGGCAAGACGCAGGACGGTCTGGTAACAGCGGGCTTCGAGCGAATCCCCGGCGGGAATTTCCGCGCGCGGGATTTCGCGAAAATGAACCACGCTGCCGTCGCCGAGCGCCACGGTTTGTTCCAGCACATGATCGATGGTCATGCCGTAAAGCACGCTGCGCGCGCCGGCGGAATTGTTGGCCATCATGCCGCCGATGGTGGCCCGGCTGGCGGTGGAAATATCCGGCGCGAATCGCAGACCGAGCGGCGCGAGCTGCGCGTTCAATTCATCGAGCACCACGCCCGGTTCGACGCGCGCCCAATGCTCGTCCGCGTTCACTTCGAGGAGGCGGTTGAAATATTTCGAGGTGTCGAGAACGATTCCTTCGCCGATCGCCTGTCCGGCCTGCGAGGTTCCTCCGCCGCGCATGGTGATGGGACACCCGGCGCGCCGGCAAATGTCGATCGCGCGCAGAATATCTTCGCGTGTTTTCGGGAGGACGACGCCTTGCGGGCGGATTTGATAGACGCTCGCGTCCGTGGAGTAGAGTGCGCGGGAAATTTCATCGAAGCGAACTTCGCCGCTGATGTGTTGTGCAAGCCCGCTTTCGAGTTCGCGGGTTTGCATCAAGAAAGCGCCTCAGCGGGACAGGTTGGTGCGAACGGCGAAGTTTCAGAGAAACTCGGGGCCAGCATGACCGAAGAATACCAGACCACGTAATACCACACCGGCCGATTTGTCGAATCAAAGACTCAGGACGTTACCGTTCGACTGCTTGCGCCATCGCCGGCGGGTAACGGTCGCCGGAGGTGAGCGAGGCGATGCGCTCCAGTTCGGCCAGGTCTTCGGGCGTCAGATGGATATTTAACGCGCCGAGATTGTCGTCCAGATATTTGCGGCGCTTGGTTCCGGGAATCGGGACGGCGTCGGGAGCGGCGGCGAGAATCCAGGCGAGCGCGATTTGCGCGGGCGTCGCCTGGTGTCGGCCGGCGATGCGCTGGACGATCTCGACCAGTTTTTGATTCGCGGCCATGTTCGCTTGGTTGAAGCGCGGCAGGCTGCGGCGAAAATCGCCAGCGACGAAATTCGCGTTCGATTCGAGCGCGCCGGTCAGATAGCCGCGGCCCAGCGGGCTGAAGGGAACCAGACCGACGCCAAGCTCGCGCATGGCGGGCAGAACGGAAGCTTCGATGCCGCGTTCCCACAGCGAATATTCGCTCTGCACGGCGCTGATTGGATGCACGGCGTGCGCCCGGCGGAGGGATTCGGCTCCGACTTCGGAAAGACCAAGAAAGCGAACTTTTCCGGCTTCCACCAGGCGCTTCATCGCGCCGACGGTTTCTTCAATGGGAATCGCCGGATCTTTACGATGGAGGTAATAAAGATCGATCACCGCGATGCCGAGCCGGCGCAGCGAGCCTTCCACGCTGCGGTTGACGTTTTCAGGCGAGCCGTCCATTTTGAGCGTGCCGGCGCCGACCACGATTCCGAATTTGGTGGCGATAACGATGCCGTCGCGCCGGCCGCGAATGGCTTTGCCGACCAGTTCTTCGTTGGTGTGCGGTCCGTAGGCTTCCGCGGTGTCGAGCAGGGTGACGCCGCGGTCGAGCGCGCGATGAATGGTGGCAATCGATTCGGCTTCATCGTCGTGGGTGCCGTAGCCGTGGCTCATCGACATGCAGCCGAGTCCGAGGGCGCTGGTGATCAGACCTTGGGTTCCGAGCTTCCGTGTTTCCATCTGATTTCAGCTTATCGCGCGGTTCGGCGCCGCACGGAGGCGACCGTCCGCGCCGATGCGCGTTGGATATAATTCAGGGATCGTCATGAAACGTATTTGCGCCGTTTTTTCGATTTTTGCGATTTCCGCGTGGGGCCAGCAATTCGATGAGAGTTTGCTGAAGCATTTTTTATGGCGATCGGTGGGACCGTCGGGCGCGGGCGGGCGCGTGGTGGATATTTCCGTCGCCGGCGATTCGCCCCAGGAAATCTATATCGCCACCGGCGGCGGAGGCGTTTGGAAAAGCGTCAACGAAGGCACCACCTGGGAACCGATTTTTGAACATGAAGACGTCGGCGCGATCGGCGCGGTGGCGGCCGATCCGTCCAATCCGGATACCATCTGGGTCGGCACGGGCGAGGCCAATCCGAGGAACAGCGTGAGCTGGGGCGACGGCGTTTATAAATCGGCCGACGGCGGAAAAACCTGGAAGAATCTGGGGCTCAAAGAGACCATGCACATCGCGCGGATTCGCATCGATCCGCGCAACCCCGACGTGGTTTATGTCGCGGCGCTGGGGCATATCTGGGGCGCGAATCCGCAGCGCGGAGTTTATAAAACCACCGACGGCGGCGTGACCTGGAACCAGGTGCTGAAGATTAACGACGACACCGGCGTGGTCGACCTGGTGATGGATCCGCACGATTCGAACACGCTGTACGCGGCGGCTTACGAGATGCGGCGCGATGGCTTCGCGGGCGGCGATCCGGGGAAGCAGTGGGGTCCGGGGAGCGGGATTTATAAAACCACCGACGGCGGGCGCAACTGGCGAAAAGTGACGCGGGGATTGCCGCGCGGCGATCTGGGGCGCATCGGGCTGGCGGTTGCGCCGAGCGATCCCGCGGTGCTGTACGCGGTGGTGCAGACGCCGTCCACCGTTCCGCCGGAAGCGGGCGAAGAAGGCGGACCACCCCCGCCGTCAACCGCGCCGAAAACGATGCGCGACGGCGGCGTGTTCCGCTCCGACGATCGCGGCGAGACCTGGCGCTGGATGAATCCGGTCGATATCCGGCCGTTTTACTACAGCCAGGTGCGCGTCGATCCGGCCAATGAGAATCACCTGTACGTGCTGGCGTCGCAGAATAATGAATCGTGGGACGGCGGCGCGACCATGCGCCCGGTGGTTGAGAATATTCACGTCGATCATCACGCGCTGTGGATCGATCCGAAAAATTCGCGGCACCTGATCGACGGCGACGATGGCGGCGTGTACATGACCTGGGACGGCGGCAAGACCTGGGATTTTCAGACGCGGCAGATCGCGGTGAGCCAGATGTATTCGGTCGATGTGGACATGCGCCAACCGTATTTTATTTACGGCGGATCGCAGGATTATTGCTCGTGGGCCGGGCCCAGCGCGACGCGCAACCAGGTGGGCATCAAATATACCGACTGGTTCAAGGTGCAGACCGGCGACGGTTTTCAGGCGCGCGTCGACCCGGACGATTACAACATTATTTACGCCGAATCGCAGAACGGAGGCGTGGTGCGGCACGATCTGCACAGCGGGCGCAACACTTCGATCAAGCCGGTGGCGCGCAGCGGCGAGAAGGCCTATCGGTTTAATTGGGAAACGCCGCTGCTGATTTCTTCGCACGATTCGAACGCGCTGTACCTCGGCGGGAATTTTGTTTTCAAATCGGCCAATCGCGGCGATGCGTGGACGAAGATCAGTCCGGAATTGCCGACGGCGAAGGTGGGGACGATCACCACCATTGCGGAGTCGCCCAAAATTTCGACGGTGCTGTACGCGGGCACCGATGACGGCAACGTGTGGGCGACGCGCGATGGAAAAAATTGGAAAAACATTACGGCGAATTTTTCCGGAATGCCGGGGAAACGCTGGGTGAGCCGCTTAGTCGCGTCGCGCTGGGACGCGGGGACGGTTTTTCTCGCCTTCGACGGCCATCGCAACGACGATTTCACGACATATCTGTTCAAATCGACCGATTACGGCGCAACCTGGACGTCGATTCGCGGGGATCTGCCGCCGTCGACGCCCGTGCGCGTGATTCGCGAAGATGTGAAGAATCCGCACCTGCTTTTTGCCGGTACGGAAGCGGCGGCTTATGTTTCCATCGACGACGGCGCGCACTGGTTGCGGCTGATGAATCATCTGCCGGCGACGCCGGTGGCCGATCTGATCGTGCATCCGCGCGACGGCGATCTGATCGCGGCCACGCACGGGCGCAGTTTCTGGGTGCTCGATATTTCTCCGCTCGAAGAATTGACCCCGGCGGTGCTTTCGAGCGAGGTACATTTATTCCACGTCAAGCCGGCCATCGCCGAGGATTATCGCGTCTTCACCAACGACGAATTTCTCGCGGAAAAAAGGTTTATCGGCGAGAATCCGGCGCCGGGCACGGCCATCAGTTATTACTTGAAATCGGAGCCGGGCGAGGTCAAATTGAGCATTGTCGATAAATCCGGCGCCGTGGTGCGCGATCTGACGGCCACCCACGAGCAGGGTATCAATCGCGTGCAGTGGGATCTGCGCGGCAAACCGCTGCTCCAGGCGGCGCGCGGGGGTGGTCGCGGAGGGCGCGGCGGCGGGGGTGGTGGCCGGGGTGCGGGTGCGGCGCCGGAACCGGGGCGCGGCGGCGGACGTGGCGGCGCCAACGCGGCGCTGGTCGATCCGGGTGAATACCTCGCGCGCTTGACCGTCGACGGACACGAATATACGACGCCGGTTCAGGTGGAGGCCGATCCTTCGGTGACGCTGACCACGGAGCAGATCGATTCGCGGCGCAAAGTGATCACCGCGGTGATGGCGCTTCAGGCGAAAACGGAACCCGCGAATACGAAGGCCGAATCGCTCGATACGCAGTTGACCGCGCTCGAAAAAGATCACGACGCGGAGGCTGCCGCGAAGGACGCGCTGGATGCGGCGGTGAAGGAATCCGGCAAAGTGAAGACGGAAATGGCGCGGATCAATCGCTCGGCGACGCAGTTGTTCGGCCAGATCAGCGGGTCGCCGTTTTTGCCGACCGCGACGCAGCGGGAACAGCTCGAGGATTTGCAGCAGGAGTTTGGCAAAGAAGGGGCGTCGCTCGACACGCTGCTTCAGAAGACGGTTCCGGCGATCGAGAAACGGCTGAACGACGCGGGCGTACCTCGGATTTCCGTCAAGTAGAAGTGGCTCGCTGAGACCGCTGAAAAACGCGACTTGGCAACTTGCGCAGTCTGGCGCAACCTGCTGGATGAAACGGTAACAATCGCGGCGCGCGGGCGCGGGTCTGCAATACTGGAAGCGCAAACATGCGGTGGTTGGCGGTCGCGGTGTGGCTGGCCGGCGTCGCGCACGGCGGCGCGCTGTATCTTGACGATTCCTGGCCGGATGCCACCCGGCCCACTCTTCAGGAACTTGCCAACGACGTGTGGGACGTAGTGGCGGAGATGTTCCACAGCTCGCTGCCGCTCGATCTGCCGATTCGCGTGCATCAATCAGATGCCGCGGTTCCGGTGACGATTGTATTTGAAAACGAGATCAACGTCCAAATCACCGCGCACGGGACTTTTTACGGGCAGTTTGCGTTTCAGCTCGGACATGAATTGGGACACGTGATGCTCGATCCGCGGCGGACCAACGGGGTGGTGGAGGCGATCTGCATCGCGGTTTCCTATGAGGTGTTGGACCGGCTCGGGCAAAAAGAGAAGGATTCGCCGTCCTATCCGTGGCTTGCCGACTATGCGAAAAATTTCAAGCCGTATCGCAAGAACGATCAAAAAATCGTGCTCGCCAAATCTCCGCAGGAAGTTCGCGACATGGTGAAGGGCAAGAAATGGCCGAAGCTGGCCGATTGGCTCCGCGCGCATCGGACGGAGCTGGAAGCGGGACACGCTGACGATCGCAATGTGCAGACGCTGGCGGCCATCGCGCTGCGGTCTGGGCCGGTCGACTGGGGCCAATTCGCGGGAATCGCGGGCTGCACCACGCCTTCGGCGCAGGATGATCCGGCCTTCAAGGTTCTGCCGATCGGCGCGGATTGCATCGCGCGCGCGTCCGGCCTGCTGTGCCGGATGAGCGTAGGGTGTGCGCCCTAATCTTGGCTTAAATGCAACTGCGGCATAAAGGGTCTTGGCAAAACCATTTCATTGTAGGAAACTGTTCAAGGCCGGGTTATGCACAATCTTACGAAACGGGTTCTTCTCTTTTTGATCGCGGCCGCGGCGGCCGCTGGGCAAACTTTCAGCACTTTGTGGACCTTCAGCGGCAATTATGTGTACGGCTCCGAAGCGTATCTGGTGCAATCGACCGACGGGAATTTTTATGGCACCACCAACGACGGCGGCTTGCATGGCGTGGGAACGTTCTTCAAGATCACTCCCGCGGGTGTGCTGACCGACTTGTATAATTTCGGCTCGACGGCGACCGATGGCATCAATCCCAGCCCGGTGGTGCAAGGTCCGGACGGGAATTTTTACGGGACCGCGCAGGGCGCCAACGGCGGGCCAGGCAGTGTTTTTCAAATGACGCCGGGCGGGACGCTGACCACTATCTATACCTTCAGTCTTGCCACCCTGGACGGCGCCAACCCGGAGGGCCTGATCCTCGGCGCCAACGGGAATTTTTATGGAATGACCAACACCGGCGGCGGCGAAGGCGGCGGAACAATCTACCAGATCACCACCGCGGGCGTGGTGACCACCCTTTACAGCTTCTCGCAAACCCAAACCGGGCCGGGCTTGAGCGGCACGCTGGTCCAGGGATTGGACGGGAATTTTTACGGCACCATGACCGGCGGAGGCCAGAATTTCAAAGGATCGGTGTTCAAGCTGACGCCGGCCGGAGTGTTCTCGGTGTTGTACAGTTTTGGTCCCATGTCGAGCAATGCCGGACCGCCCGGCACTCTGATTCAGGGATCCGACGGGAATTTTTACGGCACTACAAATCCGGGCGATTCTGTTTCCGGCACGGTGTACCGGATCACACCCCAGGGAGCGCTGCTGACGCTGTACAATTTTGCGGCGCAGCCCGGCAACGGCGCCAATCCGACGGCGCTGATTCAAGCCTCCGATGGAAATTTCTATGGTCTGACGGCGGCCGGCGGCTCCGCCGACAGCGGCACGATTTTCCGGCTGACCGGCAGCGGATCGCTGACCACTTTGTACGATTTTGGGGAGACCAATGGCGCCGACGGGATCGATCTTTTGCAGGGCGCCAACGGGAGTCTGTACGGCACCACCAACGCCGGCGGAGCACATGGCCAAGGGACCATTTTCGGTTTTACTTTGCCGGCGCTCTCGCCGTCGGTGCCGGTGATCAACTCGGTGGCGAACGCGTTTTCGAACAGCCCGACCATCGCGCCGAATACCTGGGTGGCGATCAAGGGCTCGGATCTGGCGCCGGCGGGCGATTCGCGGATCTGGCAGTCCTCGGATTTCGTGGGCACCCAGATGCCGGCGGCGCTCGACGGCGTCAGTGTTTCGATGAATGGCGAACCGGCGTACGTGTACTATATCAGCGGCGCGCAGCTTAACGTGCTGACTCCGCCGGATCTGGCGACGGGCGCGGTCATGGTTACGGTGACCAATAATAGCGCGACCAGCGCCACGTTCACGGCGCAGGCGCAGCCGGATTCGCTCGCGTTTTTCGTGTTCAACGGCGGGCCGTACGTGGTGGGCACGCACTTGAACGGCAGCGATCTCGGTCCAACGTCCCTGTTCCCCGGCAGCAGCACGCCCGCGCAGCCGAATGAGACGATCGTGCTTTACGGCAACGGCTTCGGCAACGTCAGCGCGCCGATCGTCAAAGGCTCGGTGACGCAGACCGGCGACCTTTTTCCCATGCCCACGATTTTGATCGGCGGGGTCGCGGCGCAGGTGCAATTTGCCGGGCTGGTTTCGCCGGGGCTGTATCAATTCAACGTGGTGGTGCCGGCGGGCGCGTCCAATAACGATAATTCGCTGGTGGCGCAGTACGCCGGACTAGCGACGCAGAACGGCGTGCTGCTGACCGTGCAGAGCAATAATCCTCCCACGGTCGAGAGCTTCACGCTGTCCTCGGCGACGGTGACCAGCGGGATGACGTTGCAGGCAACCGTGACGCTTTCAAGCGCGGCGCCGTCCGGAGGGATCGTGGTGACGCTGGGGTCGAACTCC
>Ga0335073_10001508_pt1 | contig 31195 bp, 29 predicted proteins | sample Lox_Sample_22_FD_207093 | JGI IMG/M metagenome (GOLD analysis project Ga0335073, IMG submission 207093) | Soil microbial communities from Loxahatchee National Wildlife Refuge, Florida, United States - Lox_Sample_2.2 | ecosystem: Environmental > Terrestrial > Soil > Wetlands | place: USA... | reverse complement strand
CCAGCGGTCCCCCCGAGTCACTGGTTCTGTCCTCTGACCGCATTCTCGGCATTGGCAGAACCACTTTTGTCCGGCCCGTGATCCACGACGTTTTTTTCCTCTTCCTTATCGGCGTCATGATTCTTACCCTCGCCACCAAACGTCCCATGGTCGAAGCCCTTCCCGCCGCGGGCATCAGTTCCAGCGCCCTCGTCCTCGTCGCCTTGCCTCTAACCTTCGCGGTCCGCATCCACGGCATGGGCTTCATTGGCCCTTACCTCCTCCTCTTCGCCCTCATCATCACCTGGGTCGGCGACACCGTCGCCTACTTCGCCGGCCGCGCCATCGGCAAGCACAAATTCGCTCCCATCCTCAGCCCTAAAAAAACCTGGGAAGGCGCGATCGCCAGCTTTCTCAGTGCGCTCCTCGTCGCCGTCGTCTTCGCCCGTTACATCAACATTTCACTCCCGCATCTCCTCGGCATGGCCGCCGTTGGCAACGCCGCAGGCCAGGCCGGCGACCTTTTCGAATCCTCTTTTAAACGCAGCGCCGGCGTCAAAGATTCCGGCACGCTTCTCCCCGGCCACGGCGGCGTACTTGACCGAATCGACGCCCTCATCCTGACGATTCCGGTTGTCTGGTACTATTGGATTTGGATTTACTTGCCGACGCGCTAGTCCGCCGCAGCCATTTGCCGTGGCGCCGCAACGCGTTTTCTTTGTCCTTTCGAGCGTAGCGAGATCTCTTTACCATCGCGCGTTGTTTGCGCGATGAAATCTGCCGTTTCGTCGGATCCGAAGCAAAAATGTGTAAGAGGGCGCTCTTTTGAAGCAGTTATCCATTTTAGGTTCCACCGGTTCGATTGGCCGCCAGTGTCTCTCGGTCGTCGAAGCTCTGCCGGGACGCTTCACCGTCGCCGCGCTCGCCGCCGGCAATAACATCGAAGAACTCGCCTCCCAGATCGCCCACCACCATCCTGAACTCGTCTCCGTCGCCGATGCTCACAAAGCCTCCGAACTCGCCGATCTCCTGCGCACCAAAAACATTTCTCCGCTCCCCGCCATCCATCACGGCGCGGAAGGTATGCTCGCCGTAGGCACGCACCCCAAGGCGGACATCGTCGTTTCCGCTGCGGTCGGCGTAGTCGGTCTTCCCGCCACTTACGAAGCCGTCAAGCTGGGCAAAACCGTCGCCCTCTCCAACAAAGAAGTCCTCGTCGCCGCCGGCGAACTTGTGATGGCCGCCGCCCAAAAATCCGGCAAAGAATTGCTTCCCGTGGACAGCGAACACAACGCCGTCCACCAATGTCTGCGCGGCGGCACGCACCGGGTCTCCGGGGCTGCACTTACAAATTCTCAGCCGAACAGCGAAGTAAAGCGCATCGTTCTCACCGCATCCGGCGGTCCGTTTCGCAAATCCCCGCTCGCCGCGCTCGCCCGCGTGACACCGGAACAAGCCCTCGCGCATCCCAACTGGAAAATGGGACACCGCATCACCATCGATTCCGCCACCATGATGAACAAAGGCTTCGAAATCATCGAAGCCCGTTGGCTGTTCAACTTGCGGCCCGATCAAATCGATGTACTCATCCACCCGCAATCCACCATTCATTCCATGGTGGAATTCGTAGACGGTTCGGTTCTCGCACAACTGGGCCCCACCGACATGCGCATGCCCATCCAATATGCGTTAACCTATCCGGAGCGCGCGGCGTCTAAGGAAATAGCCCTGGATTGGACGAAGTTGCGGCGGTTGGATTTCCAGAAGGTCAGCACGCGACGTTTTCCCTGTTTGCGATTGGCTCGCGAAGCCATGAGGAAGGGCGGGGCATTGCCGTGCGCACTTAACGCGGCGGATGAAGTTGCTGTTGCCGCGTTTCTCGAGCGCCGGTTGCCCTTTCTGGGCATCGCCGAAGTCATCGAGAAAGTTTTGGCACGCATGCCGCGTATCAAGTTTGAGAGGATGGATGAAGTGCTGGCTGCGGATTTGGAGGCGCGGCGCCTGGCTCGCGAAGAAGTGAATCGGTTGGCGCCGGCAGTTGTGGCGGCGTCGTGAGGCGGCAGGAGAAATTTTGGCGGGTCATTTTTTTTGGTCGCGGCAGCATTCGAACGCGGTAAGCGGGTGCGCAGCGTAGCGCGGTGCCCTCGCCGGCGGTCTTAGGGTAGTGATGAGCGAAGGTGTTGTAACGCTGTAGCCGGAACACACGGGATAAGGTCCACGGAACACGGATCACGTCCGCAGGAGAGAGACGAAACAAGATGGACGTTCTTTATCTTTTGATTGGCATCAGCCTGGTGCTCGGCGTGATGGTCCTCATTCACGAGTGGGGGCATTTCGTGGTGGCGCGCCTGTGCGGCGTCCGCGTCGACGTCTTCTCGATTGGCTTTGGTCCGCGGCTTTTCGGCTGGAAGCGCGGCGCCACCGACTATCGCGTGAGCGCTCTCCCGCTCGGCGGTTACGTGCGCATGGCCGGCCAGGATCTCTCGGACATTGACGCGGGCGAAAAACCGCCCACCGGCTCTCCGGACGAGCTCATGAGCAAAGCCCGGTGGAAGCGCGCGCTCATCTCTTTCGCCGGACCTCTCGTCAATCTGATTTTCCCGATCTTTTTGCTTACCGGACTTTTCTCCACGGTGGGCGTGCCGTATTCCGCCTATCTCGACGCTCCGGTCAAAGTAAACGAGATTCCGCCGAGTCAAGCCGCCGCTAGCCCACTCAAAGCCGGTGAAGTGGTGCTCTCGGTTAACGGTTCTCCCACCAAGAATTGGGAGCAGGCGCTCGTCGCGCTGCACCAAGCTGCCGCGGGAGCCGCGCTGAAGCTGCAAGTCCAAGATCCCGCCACGAATCAGGTGCAGGAAGTTACGGTCAAGAACAATGCCGATCCCAGCAAGGTTCTGGGTTACGCGCCGATTCGTCCCGTCATTGACCAGGTCGGCCCCGGCACCCCCGCCGACCGCGCCGGCGTGCACGAAGGCGACACCATTCTTGCCGTCAACGGCCACAAGATTGAATACTGGGAGCAGTTCAAGGAATTTACCCAGTCTTCCAACGGCCAGCCTCTGACGCTCGACGTTCTCCGCGGCGGCAAACCCACGCAGCTTACCGTAACGCCCAAGAAGGACGTCGCGGAAACCGGCGAGAATGTGTACCAGATTGGCGTCCTGCCGCGCGACGACAACTCCTACAAGCACGTATCGTTTAGCGAAGGCGTGCAACTGGCAGGCGCCAAAACGGTGGACACCATCGCGCAAACCGTCGATGTAGTCGGCAAGCTGTTCAGCGGGCGCGTTTCGATCAAGCAATTGCAAGGTCCGGTAGGCATCTCGCACATGGCGGGTCAGGCGGTGCGCCGCGGTCCGCTCGACGTCCTTTCCCTCATGGTGCTGATCAGCATCAACCTGGGCATCTTGAACCTGCTGCCGATTCCCATTCTCGACGGCGGCAATATTTTGTTGCTGGCCATCGAAGGCGTGATGCGCCGCGACCTCAGCATGTCGTTCAAGGAACGCTTTGTGCAGGTCGGCCTCGTCTTCCTGCTCGTCATCTTTGCCATCGTCATGTACAACGACATCCTCCGCCGCATCGCCAGCCACAGCTAGCCTTGCTTCGGATAGCGCGCAGCTCTGGCGAAGGAAGATCTCAAGGGCGCCGCTTGGCGCCCCGGCGCTCGACCTCGTCGCCGGCGCGTGGCGGTTGACCGCGCTTCCGCTTCATTAATTTATCGAAAGCCGAGAAGTCGGCTCGCGCTTTTCGGTTGGCAAAGAATTCTGCGGTCTGCAATGCGGATAGCTTCTCCGCAACGGCCATCGCGACAAACTGATTCACGCTCGTCCCGTCCTCCTTGCTTTGTACCTCCACGGCTTTCTTCAGCGAGCGTGGCAGTCGCAACGGATAAGTCTTGGTTTGTGTCATGATCGTATCCTTCTCAAGGCATCGCGCGGCAGCAACACAGCGACCCCAAATCGCGCCGGAACGCTACCGAAGTCGCCTATGTTGAACGTCACCAATGCGTCGGCGCGCCCATTGATCGCTGCTTCCAGCACCATCTCGTCGCCGGAATCGCGCAGTTGTGGCCGCCACAGAAAACGCGTCATCACCGGTTCTGCCAGCGCCAGCACTGCGTCCAGGAACACCGATACTTCTTCCGCAGTCAGGCCAGCCGCAAGTTGATGCTCCGCTTCGGTACAGACTGCTTCGTATTCCAGGGCCAGTGATACGCTTCCCAGCAAGGTGACCTTACCAGCAAAAGCAGCGCGAAGAATCGCCGCCGATGCGCCCGTGGGGCTTCGCATTCCGGCCACAATGACGTCCGTATCCGCGACGATCCTCACAGTAAAAAGATATCATATCTTTGGCGATATCACGCAGAATGGCTATAGAAACCCATTCTTCGATCCTCCTCCCAGTATCCGGCGCGCCCCGTAGCTGCTGCGGGGTGACATGGATACTCCGCTGGGTTACTATGCGTCGTAGTGGTTCGTTTCGGAGAATTTTAAGGAGTTCGGTAGCATGGCGGCATCACCGGCGCATCGCGCTTCGACGGGCGAACGGATCAATACCGCGGAAACGACTGGCCATCTGCAACAAGCCATCCGGCAGCGCCGCATCCGCTTGACCCGCCAGCGCCGCGTCATTCTGGAGGTCATGGACGGCGCCGAGCAGCACCTCGATGTCGACCAGATCTTTGAGCGTGCCAAAAAGCTGGACAACGACGTTCATCTGGTCACCGTCTACCGCACCATCGATCTGCTCAAAAAACTGGGCCTGATCGACGAGCTCGATCTCCTGCATCTCCGCGGCGACCGCCACTACTACGAGAGCCACGGCCCCCGTGACCACATCCATGTCGCCTGCCTCAACTGCGGCAAAGTGCGCGAATTTGAGAGCCGGCTCTACGAACAGCTGAAGCAGCAAATCGCCCGCGACTTCAAAATGAAGGTCACCATTTCCCGCACGGAAGTCGGCGGCTACTGCGAGGAGTGCCTGGCGAAGATGCCGTGAGGGATGGCGGGAATATAATTAACTGAGAGATACCTAAAAGATATTCTCCGCCGCCTAAGTGGTTATTCTTCAGCGAGATGGCGTGTCCCGAGGCTCTTTCTGGCGCGATTTTGTGAAAAACAGCCTGGCCTCGCCTGCAGCGCGTTCTTTTTCGGTTTGGTTGAATCCGGCTCCCCTGTATCTCTCGGGTTTTCAGATATTTACGGTAATCTATACGTCTGAGAGAATTTTTCTCTTGACAACTATAGGGTCGCTTTGGTAAGATACCTTCCATAGAAAAGTGCGCCCCGACCTCATCGGGGCGTTTTTATTTCGTACCGCCGGCTTCCAGCCGGCTTTTTTGTTTTGTGCCCTTGAGGACCCCAAGGGCTCGCCGCCCCAGATGGGGCGCCCGCCGGTCCGACTGCGACGAGATGAGCCGCACCCAGCGGTGCTCTGGATTCGCCGCCGCACGGCGAACCCACGCCTCACAGCATTGGCCTGCCTGCGGTAAGGCAGGCCAAATAGTGACGCGGCTCCGGCGCTTCAAGAGGAATCTCGCACCAAAGCTCCTTTCACTCTCCGTGTCTGCTGGGCTGGAGTCGCCGCTACTCTCGTTGCGGCGTACACGTGGTCAAAAAAAGCCGGCTGGAAGCCGGCGCTACAAAATAAATCCCGCTGCTTTAAGGCCCGCGGTTCCGTTCCGAATTTTCCGTCTTTTCTGAACTCCTCCATCCCACATTTAGGACACCAAACCATGCCCAACGAAAAACTCAATGCCAAACTCCTCTGGATGCAATTCGAAGATGTGCTCGCGCCTCGTCTCGGTCTCACCGTCTGGGACCGCGCCGTCTATTCCTATCTCCTTCGGCATTCTCTCGTCGTCAACAAAACGCGCCTCACGTTTTCCGTCAGCGCCGTGGCCGAACGGCTCCGCCTCTCTCGCGGACCCGTGCGCCTGGCCGTCCGTCGCCTCGATGAACTCGGCGCTCTCCGCCTAATCGAACGCAGCAAATTCGGCCACGTCGTCGACATGCGCCGCCCCGAGCAAATCTCCGCGCTCCACCCCGGCGACGCCGCCGTCACCGATCACCACGACCTCCGCGGCCCGTCGCCGGAGACCGCTTCGCCTTCGACTCTCGAGACCACCGACTTCATGAGCACCTGGGCTCTCCGCAAAACTCTTCACGATCGCGAACGCGGCGTCTGCTTCTATTGTCTTCGCCGCACTCCGGCCAACGTCCGCTGCCTCGATCATGTCGTTCCCCGCGTGCGCTCCGGCCGCAATTCCTACCGCAACCTCGTCTCCTGCTGCCTCGAATGCAACACCCTCAAAGCCGACATGCCCGCTCCCGACTACCTCCGCATCCTCTACCGCAAAGGCCGCCTAACCCCCAAAGAACACGACGCCCGCCTCCAAGCCCTAAAAGACCTAGCCGCCGGCCACCTCAGGCCGGTACTTCCCTGAGCAGCCGACACGCCGTTGATTTTGAATTTGATGTGCTTAGTGCGATGAGAAAACCTGAGCGACCCACATGGTCAATTCCACGCCCTGGGATGCCGGCTCACAAAATCGCCGAATATGGAGATCGTGAGTGCCGACAGTGAACGGCGCGGCGTCCATCGTCTGTGTGAACTCCATCACTCCTATGCCAACACGAGGATCAAAAAAGGAGATTGCGGACGAAACTTCGTTGTATAACAAACTCCGCAAGTCAGATGACAGACCCTGAAACGTAAGATTCCCGGTGCCTTCCACTTCGGCGTTCTGCTCTCTCGCGTCCACAACCACGATGATGTGGGCATAAACCTGCCAAAACCCCATCCGGCTAATAAGGTTAGCCTGCTGAGCGAGTTTTTTGAATTCTTCGAGCTTGCTGGGCGTTCCTTTACGAAGCTGGCTTATTCCGAACTTGACCCTCTTGATTTGGTACGCCACCGCATGCTGCGGGTGCTCCGGTGTGCAAAAGAGAACGTCAATATCGCCTTTGGGATTGCCTGGGGAACTGGTCAACGATACGCATTGCCTGGGTACCATTTTCGGCGGCATACCGCTAAACACAAAGAACTCGCGTCCCCACCGCACGTCAGCAAGGATGCGGTCTACAAGCTTCTCCTCGGGAATTTCTGCCAGAGACTGGTGGATTAGGTCTGGAGTGTTCATCTCCGTGAGGCCCCACCGATTAAACTACCTACTAAGAGCTAGAATGCCGCATTCGCGTCGATCTCTAGGCCAGCTGCCTTCAGTTCTTTCACGAGCTTGAGGCGCCACCCGTCTGCTGCATCAAACGGAATATAGAGCACACCAGAGTAGTCCGAAGGAGTTTCGACCCCGTCCTCCACAATAGCCCGTACGTTCCTCCTCCCTAGGGCTCCCATGAAATAACCGAGTTCGAAAACTACGTTTTGCCGTGCTCGTGGACGTAGCGAACTCTCGATGGACTTGCCTTCCAAGATGGCGTTTCTGGCCGTCCCGACATCGTCTCTTGAAAAAATTGCGACCGCAAACGTAACATCGGCATGCTTCTCAAACTTCTCTATTATCGTTTTTCCCTCATCCGGCTGTTCATGCAGAATGATTGGATTCAAACCGAGCTTGGACAGGAAGCGCGCCACGGTTTCCTTTATTCCGTGGTCATGTCCGTGTATTACAAAGATGTCCTTGGGATTTGTTGAGAGCGCCCTTGGCGCTGGGCTCTGGACAGTCCGGCCCTCCCAGTCCGCTTTTCGAGACTGGAGAAAGAGGCGCGCCTGCTCCAGGCCGCGCTGGTATGCCTCGACCCATTCGCTATTTGGTTGTCCTGAGTAGGAAACTCCAGGGGTAAACCAAATGCTATCGAATCGAGAATATTCCTCAGAACTCGGTCCGTAGAATCGTGAGAGCGCAATTCTGACGTCGCTTTCCCAGGCTTGGAACTCCGCTGAGTTAGCCGCTTTTTGCACCAACTGTGACACTTGGTCAAGGAGGTTAGTGAGTTGTCTCAGGGCGATTCGGGGGTCGGCGTCTTTAGCGGGGCCTGACGACCGAGGCGGTGTCTTCTTGGGAGGCATGGATGCCCTCGATAGTGTTTCGTTAAAATATATTAGATAGTTTTAATCCACAACGACAATTATCGCCTACCTTCTCCAAACAGCCCGTTCGACAATCCCGGGAATCCGGGGGAGGGAATCCGGGGGACGGACGGGACGTTTTCTGATTTTTTCTCGCGAACTACGGCGGTTCCGAGGGGCTAGAGGCGCGGCGGAGCTCTTCGCGAATGACGCGGCGAAGGGTCTTCTCGAAAGGCTCCCGCGAACTTTCGATGTGGCGACGCAGGCATTCGTTGATGAGGGTCTGGTAATTGCCGCCGCCGGCCCGGTCCACTTGATTGCGGAACCAGTCCAGGATTTCTTCGTCGATTCGAATGGTGATGCGCGTTTTGCCGCGCGGCGCAGCGATCACCGCGCCCCGTTTGCCGCCACGAAAATCATATTCACGTTTCATGCTTTTTTAATCCGCGAATAAAGACTCCAGGTCCCGGCGACCATGGACGACCCTAAGAATCCAGGCTTCTTCGCTCTCGATTCGGTAGACGATGACATACTCACCAACCGGAAAGCTGCGCCGACCCGGTCCCAAGTCGTCATTGCGTTGCCGCCCCGCATACGGGCAGTTGGCCAGGAGCTGAAACCGGTCGACGATCGCGCCGATCAACCGGTCAGCAACCTCGAAGCTGCCGCTTTCCGTCGCGATGTACAGCCAGATGTCTTCGAGATCACCGACCGCCTGAGGCGAAATGCGATGGGACATTAGCGGGATGGGTTCGGCGGAGAAGCCCGGCGGGACCGCCCGCGCAGTTTCGTTTGCTCGGTGAGGGCGCGCAAGGACTCCTCGGTGATGACCAGCCCTTCACCGCGTGCGAGCGAGGCTTCGGCTTCCTCGAGGCTGGCGAGCAGTTCAGCGCGCTTTCGCTCCCGAACTTCCCACAGCGCCAGAGCTTCCTGTATGGCGTCTTGCGGAGCGCGAAAGCGTCCGGATTCGACGGCCCGGCGAACAAAATTCTCCTGGTCTGGAGTCAAATGAATTTCCATACGGCTAGCTTATGGGGCGGACGAGAGCCCGTCAATAGAGCGGACCTCCCGGCAGTGCGTGAGCTTGAAAGTAGCACAGGCACTCTCGTTTACCCGCGGCAGCGGGCCTGTGCCGCGTCACCTAACGCCGCGATTTCCACGTTACGCATCGCGTTGTAATAAGCCACCCCTCGGAAGCAGTTGCGACGAGCGATTATGTCTGGCTATTTCGCGGCGGCGGTGCCGTCGGACCATTTGGGGACAACGACCATGAAGACGGTGACGCGTTCTTGCGCGTCGTTGACCGCGATGATCGGCGAGGCGGGTAGATTGGCGCCCCAGGTTTTTTCCGCGTCGCCGGACACAAACCACATCAGATGCGGATGCCAGTTTTTGGCGGCGTCGTTGAGATATTGCTGCTTGGACATCATGTAGCACATGGCGTCGGGCGCGAGGGCGGGGATTTGGTGCGTGTCCAGAGCGGAGTTGACGGCGGTGGCGATTTCGGCGGGTGATTTTCCGGCCAGGACCAGCTTGGTTTTCATCAGAAAGATGGGCGCAAAGGTCTTGGCGGCGGCCGCATTGAAGCAGTGGGGCGCGCGCAAGTGCGGATTCCAGAATTCGGCGGTGTCCGTCGCGGTGGCCCAGGAGCGCTCGACGAGGCAGACGAAGCCGTTGGTGCCTTTAGCGGCGGTTTGGTAGCCGTCGCGGCGCAGGACCATGACCTCGGCGGCGTCGGAAATCGAGGGTGGGGCGGCGCTGCGAGCCAGTGCGATTTCGGAGGCTTCGTCGGCGATCAGGTATTGCTCGAGAGGCGCCATGGCGGGATAAGGAGACTGCGGCGGCGTCTGCGCTTGCGCGCGGTAGCTTGCGCCAGCCGCGGCGACTTGAACAAGCAAGGCCAGAGCTATGATTTTAAAGGCGTGTCTAGACATGGGACTCTCCTCGCGCGCGGCGTTTGCGCCGTGCTCGCCAACACCAGTATTCAATGAGACCGGACAACCCCAGTTGGTGTGACGCACGAGAATAGAAAATGTGTTGCAGAATGCAAGTAGATTTCTGCGCGGATGGGGTGCGTGGTACGAAGATGGGAGCTTCCTCTACGGCGCGAGCTGGGAGGAAACCAGCAAACCGCGACGGCAAATCGGGGGATTACGGGGCCGTGCTTCAATTTCGAGCTTTAGCCCCGAGATCTTGGTTTGAATTTTGCGGCGGTCCGAGCGCGCTTCTACCAACGGACGATCAGTGGTGCTCCTGATGTCCGGGCAGCGCGTGTTCTTTCCCGGCATCATGGTCGCCTTTGACCACGTGGCCGTGCCCATCTCTCGCCTCGTTGCCGCGGAAGTTGTTGTGGGCTTCATCTCCGCGTTGCGGCACCGGTCCTCGGTAACCGTGACGAGGGTCAAACCGATTATTCACATGGCCGGCGAAGTGCTCGGGGCCGTGGAACCAGGGGCCCGCGCCAATAAACACGCCGCCTACAAACCAATCGGGCCCATAGTAACCGTAAGGCGCGCAGTTGTAGGGAGCGTACGAGAAGTACCCATAGGGGCAGACCGGTGCCACTCCGATGTCGACCGAGACCTGGGCGGACGCATCTGGCGCGCAGCACAAGCAGGCGATGGTGAGAATTCCGAAAATAAGAGCGAGAGCTTTGGTCATTCATTCCTCCTCGATGCGCTGGGCCGGAATTTCCATTTTGCCTTTCCGCCGCCAACCAGTGGATACCGGAAAACTCCGGGAAACCGAGGGGAAATCAGGGGGAAGTTGGTCTGAGGAGCTTTGGGGCAGACGCCCAGCTATTGAACCTTTTTGCAGTTTTTTGCCGCCTGTAAACCTCTATCTCTAGCGTTTTCAAGGCATATTCGCCCTATGGAGAAAAACAACCAGGGAGGATCCAACGGCGCACCTTCCGGCACGTCCAGCCTCATGCGGAAAGCTGGGGGGATCGGTACATCCGCAGCAGGTTGAAGAATCGCTGGGCGCGCCCGATGTCGCGGGAGATTTGGGCGCGCAATTCCTCCGGCCCGGTGAATTTTTTTTCGGCGCGCAGGCGGTGCCAGAATTCCACTTCGATGCATTCGGGCGTGCGCTCGACGGGTTCGAGAATGTGGGTCTCGACCGTGAGCGACGAACCATGGAACGTTGGGCGAATGCCCACGTTGGTGACGGAACGGCGCGTTTGCGTCTCGCCGCCGAAGCGGGTTCGCGTCACGTAGACGCCGCGCGCCGGCAGTAACTCCTGCTCGGGCGCCAGATTGAGCGTGGGGAAGGTAAATTTACGGCCCGTGCCGGTGCCCGGAACGACTTTTCCGCTGAGAACGAAGGGGCGGCCCAACAAGCGCCCGGCGCGGCTCACTTCGCCGAGAGCGATTTCGCGGCGAATGCGCGTACTGGAGACGGCTTCGCGATGCACCGCGACGTGCGGCAGCACGTTCACCTCAAAGCCGCGAGCGACGCCGAGTTGCACCAGAGTTTGCGCATTGCCGGCTTGCCGATGGCCGAACCGAAAATTTTCGCCGATGAACACCGCGCGCACGTGCAAATCGCGCAGCAGAATCTGATCGACAAATTCTTCCGGAGTAAGCCGGGAAAGCTCGTGGGTAAACGGCAGGACAACAGCGGCTTGCAGCTCTGCCGCCGCAAAGTACTGCAAGCGTTGCGCGTCGGTGGTTAAACGCAGCGGCGCGCTTTCCGGCCGCAGAATTTTTGGCGGCAACGGGTCGAAAGTCAGTACGGTGGGAATGGCGTTCAGTTGCGCTGCCCGCGTGGCGGCAGCGCGCAAAATTGCCTGATGCCCGAGATGCGCGCCATCAAAATTGCCGATGGCCACCGCGCTGCCGCGCCCGCTCGCGGCGTACCGCTCCGCCCACGCGGCCGACGAGGAGAGAACGGTGATCGGTGCGTGGGATGGTTCTGAAACCTCGAGGCTTGAAGAGGCAAGACCCGCACTCTTAAACCCGAAGGGTGCGGCACCCGCACTCTGATTGGCCTCAAAAATCGCAATCTCGATTTCGAGATTGTCGTAGGCCAGCTGAACGTTTGGGTGGCCCATGGCGCGCAACCGTTCGTTGGTTTCCGCATGACCCAGGTCGTGCGCGATGTGCGTGAACCACGCCCGCTTTGGTTGCAGTTCCTTCACGATGGCCAGCGCCTGATCCACGGTTTGGTGCATGGGGTGCGGAATGTCGCGCAGCGCGTCGAGAATCAGTTCGTCCAGCCCCTGCAACAGCGGCAACGACGAATCCGGGAGTTCGCTGAAATCGGTGAGGTAGGCAGCGTTGCCAAACCGGTAGCCGAGCACTTCCAAATCGCCGTGCAGCAGCGGCACGGGCGTGATCGTGGTGCCGAGCAATTCGAACGGAGTGCGCGTCTCGCGCAAGTCCACAGCCGGAATCGAGCTCAGCTTCGGCAGCCCGTCAAACACATAGGCGAACGCCTTGCGCAGCGTTTCGAACGTCGCCGCGTTCGAATAAACGGGCAACGCGATATTTTGCCGCAAACTGTACGGCCGCACATCATCAAACCCCATAATGTGGTCGGCGTGGGCGTGGGTGAGGAGAACGGCGTCGAGGCGATCGAGGTTGGCGCGGAGGGCCTGGGTGCGAAAATCCGGAGTGGTGTCGATTACGGCGAATTGGCCGTTGCGCGAGAGGAGCAGGGAAGGGCGCAGACGTTTGTCGTGGGGATCGGGGGATTCGCAAACACGGCAGTGGCAGCCGGCGGTGGGCACGCCCATGGAGGTGCCGGAGCCGAGAACCGTGATTTTTAGCGGAGCAATGGGCATGCGGAAAAAGCCGAAGCTCAAAGTTGAATTCGAAAAAGCTGAGAGCTCACAGCTGACAGCTTACAGCGAAAGAGAAAAAGTTCGAAATCCAGTTGCAGAGCAAGCTCGCAAAGGTCCAATTCGAATGAAGGAACAAGCTCGCGGATTCCGGATTGAAAAGCGCGATGCCTGAAGTATCGGCGGCTCCGTTGAGTTTCCGGGAGTCGTGAATCTGCATTTGAGCGGCTAAAGGCGGCTGGGTTTGGGGCAGTTCGCGGCACGACCGTTCGCTGCCTCAGGTGAACTAAAGTCGGACCTTTGCGAGGAGCGGGGACTGGTGTTACGTGCGGATGCTACCGGCCTTTGGCTTTGGTTTGCGCGGCGGCGGCTTGAGCGGCAACGGCCTGGTTGATTTCGAGATAAGTCATTTTCAATTTGCCGAGGAGGTCGAGGAGCAGACTGTCTTCTTCGGGCGCGAGATTGCCTTTGGTTTTCTCGTGCAGGGCGTCGAGCATGTCGATGAACTCGCGCGCCGCGTCGGGATCGAGCATCGGCTGGCCAGTGCGTGGGTCGGCGTAGGCGCCAAGGACCATCGCGGCATTGCTGCCCAACATGCGCACCAGGCTTTCAAAACCGCGGGAAGGTTTTGGCGTATCGGCGGGTGGCGGCGCGGCGGCGGGCTTTTGGGCTTCCGCAGCTTTGGCGGCTTGCTGGATGCGCTCTTCGCGCTTGGCTTCACGCTCGAGCTCTTCGACGGCTTCTTTGCGCAATTCGCCGTCAGAAGTAAACGGGCGGCGATCGATCACGCGGAATGTAGAGTCTTCCTGCTTGTGCTCAGCCAAGGGACAAATCCTTTTGGAGTTATTGTCTCAAACTCGTCTCATAAATAGCTGCTGAGGCGAAGAATTCATTTCCTCAGGGGCTGAAGTCCCAGGTGGTAACAGCTGTTCGTCGGAGCTAAAGCTCCGACCCCCAAGAGCCATCTATGAAATAACTTCTGACCAAGTTTAGCACGGGCAGCGGATTTCGGGAGAGCGCGCGGGCGGCCGGAAACAGATGCGAAGGAGAGCGTAACGCCGGGAACCGGCGGCGCGTCCCAGGGGCAGTTGTGTGGTCCGGTTTTCCTGACGGCAAAGAGTGAGGAGATACAGGTAGAAACGTGGGAAAATTCCGGTAGAAACCAATCGCGGAAACTCGTGTTAGATAAAATGAAGTAGATTTGAAAAGGAAGCCTGGGAACAAATTCAAAAACAGGAAAAGACGATGCGACATACGAAGCGAATCAGCAAAGTTTTTGCAGGGGTTTTCGCGGTGGCGCTGCTGGTGGGCCTGTTGCCCAGCGTGGGCTTGGGACAGGAACAGGCTCCGCCACCGCAGGACCAGGCGCCCCCGCCGTCCTTTCCGCCCGAGCAACTGGATCGGCTGGTATCGCGGGTAGCGCTGTATCCGGACCCGCTGCTGGCGCAGGTGCTGGCCGCGGCGACTTTTCCGAATGACATTCAACCCGCGGCGCAGTGGGCCGACGAGCATCACTACTTGCGCGGCCAGCAGCTGGCGGACGCGATTCAGAATGACCAGCTGCCGTGGGACCCTAGCGTACAGGCGCTGCTGCCGTTTCCCAATGTTTTGGACGAGATGTCGCAGGACATGCAGTGGACCACAGACCTGGGCAATGCGTTTCTGGCGCAGCGGCAGGACGTGATGGACGCGGTACAGCGGGAACGTCACCGGGCCTATCAATACGGCTACTTGCGCACCAACCCGCAAATCGTGGTGAATGACGGACCGTACATCTCGATCGCGCCGGTGAATCCGGATTACGTGGTGGTGCCGTACTACGATCCCGCAGTGGTGTTCTTTGCACCGCGGCCGGGCTTTTTTGTGGGCGGCGCAATTCGTTTCGGATTCGGAATTTCGCTGGGCGCCTGGTTCCATCCGTGGGGCTGGGGCGCGACGCGGTTTGACTGGGGCGGGCACGGCATATTTATTGGCGGGCGTCCGTGGGGCCGCGTTTGGGGCAACCGGTTTGCGTATGTGCATCCTGGCTGGGGACCTGGCGTGCGGCGGTGGGAAGGTGCGCGGCGTCCCGAGGCACACGAGTTGGTTCGTCGCGATGAACACGAACGGAACGCGTGGCGCGAAGGGCGACAACGGCCGGAAGAACACCATCGTCCGGAAGGGCGGCCGCATCACTGAGAAATGACAGCTGAGAGCTGACGGCTAACAGCTGCGGCGTTCAAATCTGCTATGGAGTCCGATGGTTTGCTACGACACTGATTCTACGTGGCAATAAGGGCACCATCACAGACGGCAGGCCGAGTGCTCTGAAATTAAAAAATTTTGGGGGACTGTATACAGAACCGTCGCGGGTCGCAGAACCAGTAGCAACTGTACTGCCTTACCAGGACTTACAAGCCCCGGCGACGGTTCCCTGATAACTACGGCAATTTCGCGTATTCAGCCTCGGCTTGCTTCAAGACCGGAACGTCAGGGTCAGCGTCTTTCCAGAGAGTGAGGAAGTCCTGGTAAGCGGAGCGGGCTTTGGCGTGAAAGCTGAGCTGGGCGTCTGACGGGAGTTTCGCGTCGGCGGCTTGCAAAGCGGAGGCGCGGGCGAGTCCGAGATGCGCCAAAACGCTGAACGAGTCACCGATAGTGATTCCTGGGTGATCCAAAATTCTCTGAAATTCTCTGGCGGCTTCAGCGCCTTGGTGTGCCGCCAAGTATGCCTGCCCACGCACATAGACCGGATAAAGGGCTCCGAAATAGGCAAATGTGGCGCTCCGTGGTGAGCTTAGATCGTAGGGGACGTTCGCTTGAAGAAGTTCAATGGCCTTTGGAGGATCGCCATGGTCCAGCGCCACGGACGCGCGAACCGCCGGGACATAGCTGAACTGGACCGAAGTGTCCTCGGGAAAATCGCTTTCCAAGTCATTAGCGAGAGACTGCGCCTCGGACGCATCGCCTGACATGGCCAGTACGAGGGCTGCCCCATATCTGTCCTCCCTGTTTTTGGCAAGCGCAAGCGCACTCTTAGCTTGCCGCTTTGCCATAAGCGCATTCCCGAAAAAGGCTTCTCGCAGAGCCGCTTTGGTTTCAAAAAGTGCTGCGCGCTCGGGGTGTCCGGCCTGCCGGGCCAAATCGCTCGCCTGTTGTGACCACCTTCTGGCTTCCTGCAGGCGACCAGTATATGCCAGAGCAAATGCTTGGCGGTCCGACATCCAGTCCTCGGCGCCGGGCTTTCCCTGAGCCGCGGCCACTTCCCGTTGCATGCCTGTGCTGTCACCCTTTAAAAAGGCAAGATCGAATCGCAGACGCGACAACAAAGGAGTCTCCATTTTTCTCTCGGATGTGCTCCGAAGCACGCCTTCAACTTCTGCCAGGCGGTCCAGGTAAACAAGATTGTAGCCAAGGAGGTAATATCCTGTGAGATCGTCCGGAGCGAGCTCTATAGCCCTACGACCCTCTTCTACTGCTGTTTCATATCGGCCGAGCACGGGATCAATGAAGCCGGAAAGCATAGTGTGAGGCGAGAGTTCACGGGGATAAATTTGCGCCCACTGCTCGCATGTCTGCTGCGCCTTTTCCTGATTTCCAGTTCCTCGCCCGTCATAATAGGCGGTAATGAAAAACTTTTCTTTGTCCGTTGCGCGATCTCGCAACTCGTAAGCTTTGCGAATGTTCTCCGTAGCGAGGTCGGACTCACCCGTCGCGCCGTAAGCGAGTGCGAGTGAAGCATAGCCCATCGCAAATTTCGGATCGATCTCCACGGCGCGCTTGAAAAAGGGCAGACTGTTTTCGTCACCCGTTGTAGCGTTACTTTTCCAGCCCATGCTGTAGGCTTGCAAAGCTTCGAGGGACGAGGTGGTGGCTTCCTCGAGGGGAACATCATGTTGCTGAACAGTGACCAGCGATTCGCCCACGCGGGCTCTAAATTTGCTGGCCATTTGACTCAAGGCGTTCAACACATCTTCTTTTTTTGTGGCCTGGACGAGTTCGTCATCGAGGATTTTTCCGGTGCGGCAGTTTTCTGCGCGCAGCCCCAAGACGTATTGATTCCCCAAAGTTGCGATGGAGCCCTGCAGTACGGCGGCGCTGGCGGTGCGCTGACAGACTTCGCGCGCGATTTGCGAAGTCAGGTGCGCGTCGGCAGGCTGGTTCATCATGCGCAGGGTTTGCTGGATGCGTTCCTCCGGAATGAGGCTTAAGAAGGGAGATTGTTCGAGCTGCACGGCCAGACCGCGGCGCAGGGTGCCGTCGAAAACCGGGTCGCCGGTGGAGTTGGCGAAGTCGGCGAGGACGATGGTGTCTTTGTTGGAGAGTTTGGGGGCCGCGCGAAGGTAGAAAAAGCCGGCGGCGGAGAGCGCAAGGATAATCGCGATGGCAACGACAATGGTCCTCCAACGACTGACGGTGTCGCTTTTCAGTCGCAGCGTCGCGCTGGAGACTCCGTGCCGCGAGCCGGAGTCGCGCTTGAGGCGGAGAAGGTCGGCACGAATTTCGGAGGCGTGCTGATAGCGCAGATTGCGGTCTTTTTCGAGGCACTTGCCTATGACGCGCTCGAGCTCGGCGGGCAGTTCCGGATTCAAGCGAACAGGCGGCGTGGGGGTGCGGTTAAGAATGGAGTCGGAAATCGCGCCAGAGCTTTCGCCAAGAAAAGGAAGGCGGCCAGTGGCCATTTCGTAAAGGACAACGCCAAACGAAAAGAGATCGGAGCGAGGGTCCAGGGGTTTGGCGCGAATCTGCTCGGGCGACATGTAAGAGACCGTGCCAACGACGTTGCCGGCACCGGTCAGCGAGTCCTCGGCGGTAACGGTGGGAGCGCCTGTTTGGAGTGCGGCGTTGTCCGTGCCGGGCCCGAGTTTGGCCAAGCCAAAATCGAGGATTTTGGTGTTGCCGCGCTTCGTGACGAACAGATTGGCAGGCTTGATGTCGCGATGGATGATGCCGGTGGCGTGCGCGGCTTCGAGAGCGTCGGAAATCTCAGCGCCGTAATCCAAAAGCTCGTCAAAAGGAACGGGCTTGCCACGAATGCGCTGCTTCAAGTTTTGGCCGTCCAGCAGCTCCATGACGATAACGGGCTGGCGCTCGAGCTCCTCGACTTCGTAGATTGTGCAGATGTTGGGATGGTTCAAAGCAGATGCGGCGCGAGCCTCGCGCTGGAAGCGGCTAAGGGCTTGAGGGTGGTCGGCGATTTCGTCGGGAAGAAACTTGAGGGCCACGAGGCGGTGCAGGCGGGTGTCTTCGGCTTTGTAGACTACGCCCATGCCGCCGCTGCCCAACTTTTCCATGACGCGGTAATGCGAGAAGACGCGGCCAGCCAAAGGGCCGCCGGAGTTCTCCCTACTGCGTCTCTGCGCGATGTTCGCCGCGGCCACTTCCATCGCGGGGCTTTCGAGGAAGCTGCCGGCTTGTTCTTGAGAAGCGAGCAGAGAGCGCACTTCGCGCTCCAGTTCGCGGTCGCCGTTGCAGGCTTGCCGCAGAAAGCCCTCCCGCTCGCCGGGCGGGCGCTCCAGCGTGGCCTGCAAGAGGCTATCAATTTGGTTCCAGCGATCGGAGTCCATCGGATTTCTTGCCGCCGAGCTGGCGGTAGAGCCAAGCCTTGGCCGTGCTCCAATCCCGCATCACCGTGACGGTCGAGATTTTAAGAACTTCTGCAGTTTCCTCGACGCTAAGACCACCGAAGAAACGCATTTCGACGACTTGTTCTTTGCGCGGATCAAACTGGGCGAGCGCTTTCATGGCGTCGTCCAGGGCGACGAGATCCGCAGAGCGGCCGCCACCGGCAACGGCGGCTTCGTCCAAAGAAACGTGCTGGATACCGCCGCCGCGTTTCAAGTTACGACGGCGGGCGTGGTCGACGAGAATCCGCCGAATGAGTTGAGCGGAAACGGCAAAAAAGTGAGCGCGGTTCTGCCATTCCATCCGCTTGTAATCGACAAGGCGCATGTAGGCTTCGTTGACGAGATCGGTGGTTTGCAGGCTGTGACCGGGGCGCTCGCCCTTCATATAACGCCCGGCCAGGCGATGGAGCTCCTTGTAAACAATGGGAGTCAGCTTTTCGAGGGCAGTCTGGTCCCCTTCCGTCCAGGCTTTCAGGAGGCCGGTTATGTCGCCTTGCGCGGCTTCAGGTGCTGGTGGCTGTTTGGGCATGCCGATTAGGCGGAATTATAGCGCCGTAGGTGGCGTAAGCCGCCACTCCCGATGATAGGTTTTGCGTCCGGTCTGCGCCTAAAGAGAAAGGAGGAAGTCATGAATACTAAAACCTTCAAAAAGGCGATGACCACTGGCAGCCTGCTGGCATTACTTGCGGGTGCGACTTTAGGGCAGGAGCGTGCGAATCCGGCACCGAGCGACGCGTTGGCGGTTCGTTACGTCATTCAGGATCTTGGTGTCGTCGGCCCTGTGGTGGGCCAGCCGTTCGTCATCGCGGCAAATGAGTATGTGGCCGGGTTGGCAGTCGTCCCGAGCGGCGATGGCAGCGCTGCGCATGCGGTTTATTGGCATGGGAACGAGATGAAAGATATCAGCTCCTTAGGACTGGGTGGGACGAACAACGCGGCCATGGGAATTAACGTGTGGGGACAAGTGGTCGGCGAAGCGGAGAACTCTACGCCGGACCCAAATGGCGAGGACTTTTGCGGGTTCCAATCTCTCGGGTTCACCAAGCAGGCGAATTCGTGTTTGCCGTATCTTTTTCAGAATGGCCAGATGACGCCGCTGCCGACGCTGCGCGATGAGAATGGCAAGAGCGGCGTCAATGGCCAGGCGTGGCAAATCAATGGCTTCGATGTGGTAGTCGGCTCGTCGGAAAATACCAGGAGCGATGTATGTCCGGGCGGGTCAGCGCAGAAGTACGAATTCAAGCCGGTGCTCTGGTACAAGCTGTTTCCGTGGTCTGCACCGCGTATTCACGAATTGCCGACGATTTCCGGCGACCCGGACGGCGCAGCGCTTGCGGTTAACGGCAGAGGCGACGCGGCTGGCGCGTCGGGAACATGCGGTGTTTTCAACGCCATCTATTTGTTCAACCTTGCTCCCCGTCACGCGATTCTGTGGCACGACGGCCAAGCCACCGACCTGGGAAACCTCGGAGGCGACGGCCTGTTCAATGGAATCTACGCTTCCGGCCTCAACAACGTGGGCCAGGTCGTGGGAGCCTCAGACACAACGAACGATGCGTCGTTTCATGCCTTTCTCTGGGAGAACGGCCACATGACCGACCTGCAAACGCTTCCGGGCGACGCTTATAGCATCGCAACTGCGATTAGCGACCGCGGGGTCGTTTTGGGCGTTTCGGTTGGCGCGAACTTTAACATCCGTGCGCTTATCTGGCAGCACGGGAACATGCAGGACCTGAATAAGCTGGTTGCCGGAAGCACGCCGTTATCTTTGCAAACGGCCTGCTCCATCAACGCGCTCGGCGAAATCGACGGCATCGCCTTTAACCAGACAACCGGCGAATATCACGCCTACAAAGCAATCCCTCAAGCAGCCGATAGAAACTGACCTGCCTATTCACGTTCTAGCATCCGGCGCAGGGCAGAGGATCCACCGGTATGAGTGTGCTTTGAGCAGAGAAGGAAGCAGGGCCGCATCCTCGCGGGCCAAGACCTTAACAGCCGAAGGCGAGGCAAACGCAGAAGGCGCCGCGGTTTTTCCCGCGGCGCCTGATTTTTTGGAGGCCGGAACTCGTTGCGGCACCGAACATCCGAACGGGCGATTCCAAATGGCAAGGGAAGAGATGCGTCGTTTTCAACACAGCGGCGGTTTGCTTGTCAAAGGTGGGTTTGCACCGTAGAGTGTAACGTTTGTTGCGCGGACGGCGGGGAAGACAGGTCATGGCCCGGGGAAAGAACACGAGAGACAAGAAGCGCGGGACGAAGAAAGCGCATTCAGCGCGCTCCAGGCAGAAGAAGGAGAGGCAGGCCCCTCCCCTACAGGCTCGGCAGACGCAAGCGCCTCCGGTAAAGGCGTTGTCGACGTCCGCGCAGCGAAAAGCGGCTGGACTGTCGGATGGAGAGTGGTTCGAGAAGTTGGTGGCGGTGCAGGCGCGGCTGCGAGCGCCGGATGGGTGTCCGTGGGATCGGGAGCAGACACACGCTTCGCTGCGGACGTATTTAATTGAAGAAGCGTACGAAGTGCTGGAAGCGATGGAGAGCGGAGACGACGCGAAATTCGCCGAAGAGATGGGGGATTTGCTGTTGCAGATCGTGTTTCATTCGCAGATCGCGAAGGAGGAAGGGCGATTCACGGTGGCGGAGGTGATTCGCGAAGTGCACGACAAGATGGTGCGACGGCATCCGCATGTGTTTGGAGAGAAGCGGGCGAAGGATGCGGCGGAAGTGTTGAAGAATTGGGAGCAATTGAAGAAGGAAGAGCGGGCGGCGAAGGGCGGGGAAAAGAAGAAACAGGAATCGTTGATGGATGGAGTGTCCAAGGCGTTGCCAGCGACGCTGGAGGGATTTCAGTTTACGAGAAGAGCGGCGCGGATTGGGTTTGATTGGGGGAAGGTGGATGGAGTGTTTGAGAAGTTGAAGGAAGAGGCGGGGGAGTTGCAGCGGGAGCTCTCTGGCGATGCGCAGGAATCGAGAAAAACAAAGAGAGCTGAACGCAGAGGCGCGGAGGACGCAGAGAAGAGCCGGCGGGTGGAGGAGGAGCTGGGGGATTTGTTATTTGCGGCGGTGAATATTGCGCGGCGGCTGGAAATTGATCCGGAGATTGCGTTGAAGAAAGCGAATGCGAAGTTTGCTGGGCGGTTTCGGACGATGGAGGTGCGAGCGGCGGCGAGCGGAAGGAAATTGGCAGATGTGCCGCGGGAAGAGATGGAGAGGTTGTGGGACGAGGCGAAGGTGGAAGAGAAGCGAGAAGTTCGCGTGGGTGCCCAACAGTGAGAATAGTGGCATGGATCGAAGGACACTATGAATCGTGTCCCTATAAGGGGCTCCAGCACTGATGCGTGAACGGATTGTTGTGCGGAGATGCCACGGGATGGAGGAGTTTCAGAAGTGCGTGGCGCTGCAGCAGGCGATTTGGGGCGAAGCGGATTTGGAAGTGGAGCCGGCGACGCTGTTTGTGGTGGCCAGCGAAACAGGCGGGCAGGTGCTGGGCGCGTTTGACGGCGAGCGGATGGTGGGGTTTACGCTGGCGATTGTGGGCTTTGTGGAAGGGCGAGTGCTTTTACACTCGCATATGACCGGGGTGCTGGAGGAGTACCGCGATCGCGGGGTGGGGCGCGCGCTGAAATTGTTTCAGAGAGAGGACGCGCTGGGACGCGGGATTCGGCTGGTCGTGTGGACGTTTGATCCGCTGGAAGTACGCAACGCGCATTTCAATCTGAATCGTCTGGGAGCAATTTCGCGAAAATATTTGCCGAATTTGTATGGAGTGACAACGAGTCCGCTGCATTGGGGACTGGCGACGGACCGGTTGTGGGTGGAGTGGCATTTGGATTCGGCGCGAGTGGTGAAGGCAGTGGCGAGTGGCGAGTGGCGAGTGACGAGTAAAGGCGAAAGCACGAGTTCTTCGACGACCAACGGTGCCGCGAGCATCACGATTTCGAATCAACTTGAGGAGTGGAAGCGGAGTGATGCGAAGCGGCTCGGTGTCGAGCAATTACGAATTCGCGAAGAGTTTATGCGGTGGTTTGCGAAGGGATATGCGGCGGTGGGGGTGAGAAAGACTGAGGCGGGAGCGGCGTATGTCTTGGGGCCGTGGAGTGAGTTCTAGTGGAGGCCAGGAGCACGACGGTTCAGTGTTGCCTGCGCTGACGCCGGCACAGACTGAAGTCTATGCCACGGGCGCGTATGTGTTGGGGCCGTGGAGTGAGTTCTAGGGGAGGCTGCGAGCGGAGGGGGTCAGTGTTGCCTGGGCTGACAGCGGGCACAGACTGAAGTCTATGCCACGGGCGCGGAGTGACTTTTTGGGGCTGAGATTGCGAGCACAGCGGGTCAGAGTTGCCGGTGTTGACGGGGCCACAGACTGAAGTCTATGTCACAGTGATTGGAAAGGGACGGGATGCGAGTACGGTCGGTGGTGTTACGAGAAGTGCGGATGCGGTTAGTGGCACCGTTTGAGACGAGCGTCGACAGAATTGACGAGCGGCGGATTATTTTGGCGGAAGTGGATGTGGACGGCGTGACGGGCTGGGGCGAGTGCGTGGCGGGAGAGCAGCCGTACTATGCGCCGGAGACGACGGACACGGCGTGGTTGATGATGACGGAGTTCTTGTGGCCGATGCTGAGGGGGAAGGAGTTTGCAGCGGCGGGGGATGTTTGGGCGCTATTCGCGCAGGTGCGCGGGCACAACATGGCCAAGGCGGCGATTGAGTCGGCGATTTGGGATGCGGAGGCCAAAGCGAAGGGCGTACCGCTGTGGAAGTTGCTGGGCGGCGTGCGCGAGGAGATTGCCAGCGGAGTTTCGATTGGGATTAAAGAGACGGTGGACGAGTTGGCGAAGGCGGTGCGGAAGGAGTTGGCGGCGGGCTATCAGCGGGTGAAAATCAAGATCAAGCCGGGAAAAGATTTTGAGCCGGTGAAGCGGGTGCGGGAAGAGTTTCGCGATATCAAGCTGATGGTGGACGCGAATTCGGCGTATACGATGGAGGATTGGCCCCTGCTGAAGCAGTTGGATGGATTTTATCTGATGATGATCGAGCAGCCGCTAGGCTGGGATGATTTGTATTCGCACGCGGAGTTGCAGGGGAAGATCGAGACGCCGATTTGCCTGGATGAGTGCATTCACACGGAAGAGCAGGCACGAGCGGCGATTGCGCTGGGCGCGTGCAAAATCATCAATATGAAAATGGGGCGCGTGGGCGGGCACACGGTGATGCGGCGGATTCATGATCGATGCGCAGCGAATGGCGTGCCGATGTGGTGCGGCGGGATGCTGGAGTCTGGGATTGGGCGAGCACACAACATTGCGCTTTCGACGCTGCCGAACTTTACGTTGCCGGGAGACGTGGGGGCGAGCAAGCGGTACTGGGATGAGGATGTGATCGAGCCGGAGGTAACGGTGTCGTCGCGCGGCACGATCAAAGTGCCGACGGGGCCGGGGATTGGGTTTGTGCCACGGGTGGAGAGAATAGAAAAACTGACAGTTCGGAAGGAACGGTTGAGTTGAGGAGCGTTGTGCAAGAACAGCTGGCTTATTGCCAGGGAGGGGAAAAGCGCACAGGCTGAAGCCTGTGCCACGGTGCCGGGGATTGGGTTTGCGCCACGAGTGGAGCGGATTGAGAAACTAACCGTACGGAAAGAGCGGTTGAGTTGAAAGGCTGCTGTCCGGGCAGGGACCTCGGATGGGTAGAATGCCATTTTTAACACAGAGGGCACAGAGGAAGAGCACAGAGGACGCGGAGAATATGTGGTGCTGCAGCAGAGGGCACGATACCTTCGAACCTCAGGCCAAGAATCGCGCCGCTAGCAGTCCGAGCGCGTTAGGCCCGTCAGAAAATGCTAATTGAATCCTCGAAGGGGCGTGCGCCGAGCCGCCCGGCGATTGCGGGGCTGGTTGGGTTGATCGTGGTGATTTGGGCGATCAACTTCATTACTGCGAAAATTGGTTTGCGGTATTTTCCGCCGTTGACGATGGCGTCGTTTCGGGTGTGTGCGGCGGGCGTGATCATGCTGCCGTTTTATCTGGCTTTGCGGCGGACCGCGCTATTTCCGGAGGCCCAGGAGTTAACGCGGGCGAAGCGGCGATTTTCGGCGCGCGATTGGTGGACGTTTTTGTACTTGGGATTTTTCGGAGTGAGCATCAACCAGTTCTGTTTTACGTTGGGGCTGCACTATACGTCGGTGAGCCATTCGGCGGTGATTGTCGGAATGGGGCCGATTTATGTGCTGGTGCTGGCGGTGTTATTGCGGCTGGAGCGGGCCACGTGGCATAAGGCGGTGGGGTTGGCGATTGCGTTTGCGGGAGTGACGGTTCTGGCGCTGGAGCATACGAACGCGGCGCGGAGCGCGTCGCTGGTGGGTGATGCGATTACGATGACGGGCTCGGTTGGATTTGCGATGTATGCGGTGTTGGGGAAGCGCGTGGCGGGGGAGTACGATGCGCTGACGATGACGGCGTACAACCACTTCACAGGCGCGTTGCTGGTGGCGCCGCTGGCTGCGCGGCAGGCTTGGCTGCTGGGTGAATCGGGTGCGTGGCGCGAGGTGCCCTGGCCGGGATGGGCGGCGATTTTGTACATGGGCGTGTTCGGGTCGGCGGTGGCCTATCTTGCGTATTACTGGCTACTGCGGTATCTGGAGGCGTCGCAGTTAAGCGCGTTTACGTATTTGCTGCCGGTGCTGGCGACGATTCTAGGGATTTGGACGCTCGGCGAGAAGGGGTCGTGGATGCAGGTGGTGGGCGGAGGGTTGGCGTTGGGCGGCGTGTATTGGATTGAGTCGGGCAGGGAAGCGCAGGTAGCGCAAGTTTAGGTCGCCGGATCGAGGGCACGAGCTATCGTGCCCCCACAATTGGAGATGGAATGAGCCTGGGTGAAAAGAAGATGCCGATGCGGGTGGGTGGGGCGGCGGCGCGGATTGCGGTGATTGCGGGCGATGGGATTGGGAAGGAAGTGACGCCGGTCGCGGTGAAGGCGATCCGGGCGGCGACGGCGAAGCGCAAGCGGCCGTTGGAGTTTGTGGAGTTTGACTGGGGCGCAGACAGGTATTTGAAAGAAGGCGTGACGCTGCCGGCGGGCGCGGTGGAAATGCTGCGGGATGAGTTTGACGCGATTTTGTTTGGGGCGATGGGCGATCCGCGGGTGCCGTCGAACCAGCACGCGGCGGATATTTTGCTGGGGCTGCGGTTCAAGCTGGACTTGTATGTGAATGCGCGGCCGGTGGAGTTGCTACATGAACGGTTGACGCCGCTGCGGGGCCGAACGGAGAAGGACATCCGGCTGATGGTGTTTCGGGAGAACACCGAGGGGCTGTATGTTGGCGTGGGCGGGTTCTTCAAGAAGGGGACGGCGGACGAGATTGCGGTGCAGGAGGATGTGAACTCGCGGAAAGGCGTCGAGCGGATCATCCGCTACGCGTACGAATACGCGGTGGCGAATGGGTTGAAGCGGGTGTGCATGAGCGATAAGTCGAACGCGATGACCTTTGCGCATGACTTGTGGCAGCGGGTGTTCAAGGAAGTGAAGGCGCAGTATCCGGGAATTGAGTCGCGGCACTTATATATCGATACGCTAGCAATGGAGGTGGTACGCGACCCGGGGCAATTCGACGTGATTGTAACCTGCAACTTGTTCGGGGACATTATCAGCGACCTGACGGCGCAGTTGGTGGGCGGGTTGGGCGTGGCGCCTTCGGGGAATATTCATCCAGGGAAAACGTCGTTGTTTGAACCGGTGCATGGTTCCGCGCCGAATATTGCAGGGAAGGGTGTGGCGAATCCGTTTGGGGCGGTGCTGACGTCGGGGATGGAAGGAAGAAGCTCAAGTGTTGCGTGAGAGTGTGAAGGCGGCGCTGAAGGGGAATGTGGTAACGCCGGATCTGGGCGGAGCTAAAGGAACGGTTGAAGTCGGGGATTGGCTCTGCAACTTCGTGCAGAGCGCAGTATAGAGGTTTTTGAACTCAAGTAATGCTTTAACGCACGCTGAATCGTTCTTGCCGAAAGTCCGTGCGTAGGAAAAGGCCTTTGAACAATTCTAAAGTAAAGCTTCAATAGCTTGGCTCGTAGGTCCGGCTACTGCTACGCCTATTTCCCAAGGTAAAGAAAGTGATGAGCATGCCGAGAATGAAGCCGCCGATGTGGGCCCACCAGGCGGTTCCACCGGTAGCGGCCGTGCCGACGCTGGTCACGCCCGCGACGAATTGAAGCAGAAACCAGTAACCCAGAATGATGAAGGCGGGAATGGGAAGGAAGAAGAGGAAGACCAGGGTGAGGACGCGCGCGCGGGGAAAAAGGACGATGTACGCGCCCATGACGCCGGATATGGCGCCGCTGGCACCCAGGGCCGGGACAGGGGAGTGCAGGTTGAACGCGATGTGCGTGATGTCCGAGCCGATGCCGCAGACAAAGTAGAAGATGAGATAGCCGAAGTGGCCAAAGTAGTCCTCAACGTTGTCGCCGAAAATCCAGAGAAAGAGCATGTTGCCGGCGATGTGCAGAAAGCCCATGTGCAGGAACATGCTGGTGATGAGGGGGAGGAAGGCGTATTCGAAGCTGGCGTGGCCGGTGAAGAAGCGGTCAAAGTGGGAAGGGATGGTGGCGTTAGCCGCAACGAAGGTTTGGTATTGATGAGGCGAAAGAGTGAGTTGATAGAGGAAGACGATGACGTTGGTGAGGATGAGCAGGGTGTTGACGATGGGATGGGTGCGGCGAGGGTTGAGGTCTTTGAGAGGGATAAACATGGAAAGGTGTTAGGCGCGGCCGAGGCTATGGAAAAGCGGCACGGTTGCGTTGACCCTTTCGTTGGAGGCGTTCGATTTTTTGCAGCGTGGCAATGCCGCCTCTGGCGCCGAGCGCTTCGCAATTGAGGCCGGCGGCGGCGCAGGCGAAGTCCAGAATGCGTTGCAGTTGCCAGCCTTGCAGAATGCCGTAGCAGAAACCAGCGTGAAAGAGATCGCCGGCGCCAGTGGTGTCCACGACGCGCACTTTGTAGGAAGGAGAATACCAGAAACGGCGGCCGTCCCAAGCGAGAGCGCCGTCAACGCCCAGAGTGGCGCAAACGGCGTGGTGGCCGAATTTGCGTTTGAGGAGCGGGAGGGCTTGGAGGAGATCGGGTTCGCCGGTGGCGGCGGAAGGGAAGTCGCGGGAGCCGACGGGATAATCCACGAGTTTCAGGACGGGGGCGAGTTGGGAAGACCAGCGGTCGAAGTCGGCGACGACGGGGATTTTAGCGGAGTGGGCCCAAGCAGCGGCGCGGCGAGTGGCGGCGGGGTCGTGGCCGTCGATGTAGAGCAGACGAGCGGAGGCGACCCAATCTTTTTGGAGGAAGGAAGGCGGAACGCGGAGACGCGGGTCGCGATGCCAGGCGATGGTGCGTTCGCCGGAGTATTGATCCACGAAGATAAGGGAGAGGTGGCTGGGCGCGTTGCGACTGACGGAAAGATGAAAGGGAATCCGTTCCCGGCGCAGGGCGGCGCGATGCAAATCCGCGGCGGGGTCATCGCCGACGCAGCCGACGTAGTGCGGGCGAAGTCCCCAGCGGCGGCAGGCAAGCAGGGCGGTGGCGACTTGTCCACCGAGGAGGATCCGGGTGCGAGCGATCTTGGCTTTATGGCCGGGAGCGGGAAAGTGGGCGAGTTCGTAGACGTGGTCCGTGGCGTTTTCGCCGATGCCGAGGATGTCGATTCGCTTCGCGGGACGCATGAGACAGTGGTGCAGGGTAAACGAAGAAGTGAGAAATGCAAAGAGCGAAGGCTAGTCGTTAGTCGCGGCTGATAATATGAAAGTGCAAAAAAGGACCGAGTGGCTTTCTGGAGGAAAAAAAGTCGGCGAGACCACAATTGAAGTGGGAGATGAAGAAGGGAGAAATGCCGAGACGAGCGCCGAAAGTGAAGACGGCAGTGCATTCAAGTTGTGCTTGAAGTGCGAGTTGGCGGCGGCAGCGGCGTGAGTTTGGCGCAAAGATTTTTCAGGTGAAGCGAATCGCGGAAGAAAATCTTTGCGAAAGGCGATGAAGAGATTGCACGTGGCGAGTGGGTATGGTAATTAAATTGGTTCTGCGTGAGCGTGCGAATCGGACGGGAGTGATGCAGCGTTCGGCGCAGCGTCGGCGCGCCGACTGTCCATGCCTGCCAGGGAAACGGAAGCGATCATCCTGAAGACCTTTTCGCTGGGAGAGGCCGACCGCCTAGTGAGTTTTTTCGGGCGGAGTTCGGGACGCATGCGGGGTGTCGCTGCGGGAGCGCGGCGGCTGAAAAACCGCTACGGATCGACGCTGGAAGTTCTGTCGCACGTGCAGTTGTGGTACGTGGAGCGCGAAACGCGCGATCTGGTGCGCATTCAGCAATGCGAGCTGCTGGAGTCGTTTCACAAAGCACAAAGCGACTACGCACTGAGCACCGGGTTGGCGGTCGTCAGTGAAGTGAGCGAGCAGGTGCTGCCGGAGCACGAGACAGCCGAGTCGATGTTTCGGTTGTTGTTGCTTACGGTGCGGGAAATCGACCGGACCGGGGCCTGGCTGTTGCCGCTAAGCTACTTCGCGTTTTGGACCGTGCGCCTCGGCGGGTACTTGCCGCTCCTGGACCGCTGCGCGAAATGCGGAACCATCTTCGGCGAGCACGCCGGGTTTCACGCGCCCTGGGAGCCAGGACTGCTCTGCGAGAAATGCAAGCGGCCGGGTATGCGAACCTTGCACGCCGCGGGCAGAGCACTGGCCGAGCGGTTTGCGGCGGAGCGCCTTGATAGAATGGAGTTCGCCGCGGCGATGGAAAAGCCTGCCGTGGAGTTGCGAGAAGCGGCGCTGAATTGGATTGAGCAGCACACCGAGAAACAGTTGCAAACACGGAAACTTCTGGAGACGACTTGAAAGTTAAAGCAAAGCTTGAGCCGAGAGGGAAGGGGCTTACGTTTCAAGATTTGGTCCTAAAGCTGTCACATTTCTGGGTGAAGCAAGGCTGTGTGCTGCAACAGCCATATGACGTGGAAGTCGGCGCGGGGACGATGCATCCAGAGACGTTTCTGCGGGTGCTGGGGCCACAGCCGTATCGCGTCGCGTACGTGCAGCCCAGCCGGCGGCCAGCGGATGGCCGTTACGGCGAGAATCCGAATCGGTTGTACAAGCACACGCAATTTCAAGTGATCTTGAAACCGTCGCCCGCGGATGTGCAAGACATTTACCTGGAGAGCCTGGGAGCGATCGGGATCGATTTGAAGGAACACGACATTCGGTTTGAAGAAGATAACTGGGAGTCGCCGACGTTAGGAGCGTGGGGCATCGGCTGGCAAGTGCTGCTCGATGGGTTGGAGATAACACAGTTCACCTATTTTCAGCAGAGCGGCGGGATCGATCTCGACCCAATTTCGGTGGAGCTGACCTACGGGCTGGAACGCATTTGTCAATTTCTCCAGGATACCAACAGTGTGTACGACCTGCGATGGTCACAGGACAGGACCTATGGAGAGATTCGTCTGGCGGAGGAGCAGCAATTTTCCGATTACAGCTTCAACCGGAGCAATGCGGACGCGATTCGTTCGGAATTTGATTTGAACGAAAAGCAAGCCAAGGAACTGCTGGCGGGATTTGCGCAAACGAAAGGGCCGGAGCGGGCGCGCTACCCGTTATTGGCGGCGTACGATCACTGCTTGAAGTGTTCCCACCTCTTTAACTTACTGGATGCGCGAGGCGTGATTTCGACGACCGAGCGTGCAGCGCTGATGGCGCGGGTGCGCACAGTGGCGTGTAAGACCGCGGCGAACTATCTGGACCAAATCGGCGGAGCGCCAGTGCGTCGCGAGGTAGGGCGATGAGTCGAGCGGGAGGAGCAAAGGGGAAAGTCTTGAAGGCCGGGGCAGCGGGCGAGAAGCAAATTGAAGTATTGCTTGAGGTCGGCGTGGAAGAGATTCCCGCAGGGATGTTGCCGAAAGCAGAAGAAGAACTGCGCAGCAATCTAAAGAAACTGTTGACGGCCGAGAATCTGAGCGAAGGCGTGACGGTGGAGTCGTTCAGTACGCCGCGAAGACTGGTCGTCTGGGCGCGCGGGTTGCGAGAGAAACAAGCGGATGTGGTGAGCGAAGTGACGGGGCCGCCGAAGACGGTCGCGTACGATGCCGTCGGCGAGCCGACACGTGCGGCGCATAGCTTTGCGGAAAAGCAGGGGATCGCGCTGCGCGACCTATATTTAGTGCAGACGCCCAAGGGCGAGTACTTAGCGGCGAAGCAGACGAAGCGCGGACGCACGTCCGAACAAATTTTGAACGAGATTTTGCCGCGAGTCATTCACGATTTGGCGTGGCCAAAGTCCATGACCTGGACGGGGCGCGAAGGCGCACGGTTCATCCGGCCAATTCGCTGGATCGTCGGGGTGGCGAATGGCAAACCGTTGAAGTTTTCGTTTGCGGGCGTCGAAGCGGGCGATACGACTTACGGGCACCGGTTTATCGGCAAAGGGCCGTTGCGCGTGAAAGACTTTGCGGATTACGAAAAGAAGTTGCGCGCCAACGGCGTGCTGGTACGGCCGAGCGAGCGGGCAGAAAAAATCTCGAAGGAGTTGGGTGGGCACGCGAAACAAGGTGGTTATCGCGTACATGAGGATGCAGACCTACTACGGCAGGTGACGTATCTGAATGAGTGCCCCAGCGTACTCGAAGGGCAGTTCGATTCGACGTTCTTGTCTTTGCCGGATGAAATTTTGATTACGGTAATGCGCGGCCATCAGAAATATTTTGCAGTGGAGAAGCGCAATGGGGAGGTAGCCGCCAACTTTCTGGCGGTGATCAATCTACCGAAGGATCCTAAGGGATTGATTCAAGCCG
>Ga0335073_10001507_pt1 | contig 31221 bp, 40 predicted proteins | sample Lox_Sample_22_FD_207093 | JGI IMG/M metagenome (GOLD analysis project Ga0335073, IMG submission 207093) | Soil microbial communities from Loxahatchee National Wildlife Refuge, Florida, United States - Lox_Sample_2.2 | ecosystem: Environmental > Terrestrial > Soil > Wetlands | place: USA... | reverse complement strand
CCCCGACGGATGCAACGCCGCAATCAACTCATGAATCGAATTCTCCATCCGCTCCATCCTAAAAAGCGTCACCCCCACGAACTGTAAAAGCAGATACCGCAATTCAAACCGGTCCATTCGTTGGCCGGTAGGAACATCGCCACCACCCACACTCCCCGGACTCGTGACATATCCAGGCACCGTCGGCGTATGCGAATTCGTGCCAGCACCGCCGCCGCCGCCAGCACTCGTAGGTCCAAGCTCATTGTCAAACTCACAGTCCAATCTTTAAACCCCCACGGTCAGCCAACCGTCCCGCTTCCAATGGGGGGGACAAAGTAAGTTACCCAAGAACTTTACAGCGATGACACGGTGCGCCGCCAGAATGGTCGCATCGAGTCTTTTGTTTTCGACAGTTTTTGCAGGCGGCCAGTGCTCTGCGGATCTTTGTCGGTTTTCCCGATGGAGGCGTTTCGAAGGGCTGCGCTTCTCTCTTCAGGCCGTTTTGCGAAGACATTTGAAACGATCTGTTGCTACCACAAGGGGGTGGTGGATAACACGCTGATAAGCTCAGACAGGCTGCAGAGAGGACGAGGACGGCCGGTCGGAGGGACAGACAGGCAAGGACAAGTGAGGCGAAACCCTTGAACGAGTCGTTGACCCGGCGCTGCACACAATGGAGATTATACACCGATGCCGCTTGTTTGAGAGGGGCGGGTGGGAGAGGCGGCCGGAGGAGATTTGGACGGGGGTGGAAACTCGCTTCCGCTGTCCTGCTCAGAGATAAGGGGGCAGGGACGATCGTATACCCGGAAATTACCGACATTGTCCCGACAACCGTTGGTTTCAGCACCAGATCTAGCGACTGCAGAATTATCTTGCAACTGGACTGTGGTCATTGCTATGGAGAGATGGTATGACGTCCTTGGTCCTCGCAGCATTTTCGACCGTTGTCCGATCGTGGGGGTGGTTACGCGGGATTCAAATTGGCGGGGGGGTGAAACACAGAGTCTCGCAGGCCGTTCCGACGATTGGAGGCGGATCACCGCGGCTCAACCGACGTGCTGCCCCCCCCTGAACACGTCACCACTAGGCACAATTTTGCACAATTGCCAAACGTACTGCAGGACCGGGAACGTGAAAAGTATTGCTATCGATATAATATCTAATTCTCCGTCTATTGCAGTCTATCCGGCTTACAAGAACACCGTGCCGTCCTTTTCGTCTAAAGATTCGCGACTGCGAGACTCGAGTTTGCAAGTTTCCGGTTGCACGACAGCGACTCGATCCAACATATGATGTTCGACATTCACCTACCCTCAGCACAATCCCACCCAAATCCCATACCCTCGGCCCCCTGAACCATTTCCTAGCGTCAACACCGTACCAGACAAGCACAATTGCCATCGTCCCGCCATACACGACACACGTCCAATTCATCAGCACCGCACTCGGTCGCTTAACCGGCGGGAAACATAAAATCGGAATCATGACAAGAACCCAGGCAATTGCAATGAACCCGCAAATACGTGAGAATTCGCCTAGACTCCACGGTCCGGGACGGAAATTGTCGCGCACGAATAGGACGCGGATGGCGACGGGGATGATGAATGCCATGTACTGCGCGATTGCCCCGATTGAGAATATGGCGCCGATGCCAGCTGGACCCGCAAACACAAGGAGATTCAAAAGGATGCCAACCGAACAGTCGAGCCAGACTAGTTGTCAACGACAGATACAGTATATATGTAATTTTACCTGCGTAGACGGGCGTTTTCGTCTTTGTATTGACTGTCGACCATATCCGTGATGCCGGTATCGCACCGTCTCTAGAAAACGCATAGACCAACCTGGAAGAGACAATCATACACCCCAATCCCGATAGATAAGACCCAATAATAATCAGAGAAAAGACTCCCAGAGCAGCATTGATCTCCAACACCTGTAAAAGATAACTCCCCATCGGTTGTCCCAAACTCGACTCCATAACCTCCGTAACATTCTGCACCGTATACCCAATCACAAGCATTACAAACCATCCCAACAATCCGCCCATAAACGACGTCATGACAATTGCCCACGGCGCAGCGACGTTGGCATTGGAACATTCTTCCGTGAGATGAAACGGGGCGTCGAATCCAGAGATGATCCAAATGAACCCGAGGAACGACATGAGCACAGCAACTCCGTCTGGCCAATCTGTGCTATTTGTTAATGTTCCCCATACTTGGCTGGAGGGTTTGGAGATGGGTTTGTTGATGTTTGCGGTCGGTACGATGATGCAGAAGATGATGAGGGAGATGATGTTTATCATGGTGCTCAGTTTGTTGAGTTGTGCGAGGAATCGGGTTGGCATGGATGCGATGGCCGCATGGCTGATGAGGATGAGAACGGTCAAGGTGAAAGTGTGCCAGTGCTGAGGTACAAAAGTTGGGTTTTGCCTCGCTCTTGCTGCCAATATCATCGATGCGCAGGCTGCAATCAATTATGAACCAAGGAATCTACCATAATCGACACTGGCAGGTCCAGTAATTTGGCCGAAAACATTACTCCAACCGGTAACCCACTGATACAGATGAGACTCTGTCTTGGGGAGACTACCGAAGCCAAAGGACCCCATCCTGGCGGTGCTAGCACTGCCGAAGCATAATACAATCCTCCCTTCAATCAGCCACCAAAGCTTGAGGGTCGAAACCGCAGTGGGCATACTCGAACACAGTTCCGCCATCGAAGCCGCAAAGAATTGAATCATTATGATCGGAATAAACGATCCCCACACCATCCCTCCCGTTCCAGCATATCTCGGATCAATCGCAGATTGATGGGGGTTGTTACCCAAGCGTAAAAGCCAGAGTGGCGGCAATGGAAGGAAGGAGTCCCAGGGCCGAGAAGCTGAGACAGAAATTACTCAGCAGCGTAAACTTGCGGCGAAATTCTTGGCGATATCCCAAGGCGGCCAGAACTTTTTCATCCGCATTGAGTGTTTCGACGTCAGACGCGATTTGGAAATCAGATGTAGACATGTTGTTCACTTGTAATTGCCCACGAAAGCAGTAAACGGATGAAAGCCATCCGGAGTTGAAGCGGAAGGTGGGTGGGTACTCCTAAGGGCAAGTATAGCGTTGGCGAAAGGCTGGCGTTGAAAGGGGTTGTACCTGAAATGCCTTCTGTCCGATCCGAAGATTAGGATAATGCTTCTCCACTCACCTAAATCTATTCTCGAAGTTGGGGGATTCTCGCAATGCAGCACGGAATGTTCTTGCTCTTTCATTTGCTTGACATGGCTTAATTATGGATCTATAAAAACGACCAAGCTGGGCAGATCCGTCGATGAGCGTCTGGTCTGAACTGTCCTTCTGTCCAAAACTACTAAACTGCTCATCGTCCCGTCGAGTGAATATACTTACTACTTTATGAATCTGAAGAGATATCATTCCATTTAGAGATCAAATCCTTTGGGAGTGCATCCCACGTCCCCATCCTCTCATACAAGTCCAAGGAACCATCTTCAAACAACAACACAGCCTTATCAATCTTCCCACCTTTCATCGCCGTCCTGATCATTTCAACAACCTGAACAAATTTCCTCAGATCACTTCCCCTGGCCCTTTCAAACCTCTGAAACGCCCTATTCTCCTCAAAATTCTTTTGCTCGATGCGTACGAATTTTCCGTGATTGTGATATCCTGCGATGAGGTGTGGTACTTGCGCGAACCATAATTGATAAATGACATCGGATGGTTGGATCGGTCTGCGTTGTGATCTGGTTTTGAGCTCGAGAAGAGAACTGTGAGGAACTTTGTATCCGCCGTGTACGACTCGAAGACCCACTTTCTGGTCAGTACTACATTGCTGGGCTGTTGAGTCCAAATCGATATTCTTTAGTCGTGAAGTAAGAGATTGCACGTCATCCACGGCGTTGTGGCTGTAATTTGACTGGCTGGTTGTTGGGTCGTAATCCGTGCTCACATCTGAGAGATAACCGTCCACTTCGAACCTCAACAGTAACTGCAATGAGCCCATAGTGTACTTGATAACACGATGATGACCGGTGGATTCCTTCATCCCTTCCCCGTATGTGGTAAACTTCCGCTCGAATGAATGTCCATACCCACGAAACTCATTTGACCCAATCCTTTCGTGAGTGTGCTCCTCATACCGTGTAAACAATAGAGTCTGTCCCACCAACCTGATATCGATACGAAAGTCCTCAACGATCCCATTCCCGCAAATGGTCCAAACCAGCTTTCGGAGATTACTTCGATCTGTGACAAGGTCGAGGGTACTCGGATCGAACCCGGGGTTCTCAGTGTAAACGGAGCGAAAGAGAGGCTCAAGCGGGTAACTTGGATTGCGATAGGCATTTTGATCAATGTACATTATTCCACGGTCTGGTTCGAGAGACACGGGGAGACGAGCAGGTGTCCATCTGGCTGGGGCCCCTACACATTCGTCAGGGTCGAGCGATAGAAAGTATCCTCACCCGGTACTATAATGGTAGGAGTGCGCTCATCAAGCCAGTTGTAAGAAGCAATTTCTTCCAAGTTTTCAGGACGGATATCGGATCCCGTATTAACGCCTGTGGGAATACCGATCGTCGCTATGGCATTTCCGATACGAAATTGAGGACGAGTGTTCATCTTGAGTCTGACAGCGTGGAGTTTGACTGGAAAGGCCGGGTGTCAGCGAGGCACCCGTTATGTCACCCGCTGGTGGGACGAAGGGCACCAAAGGAATCGCCTGGACTTAAAATTTCGTTATTGATTACCAAGCTGCACGGTGATGCAGTGCGACTGAATAGTTATTCCCGTGTCGTAATTCTCTAGTTTGCAATTGGCCGTCCATCTACTTGTGAATGGGGTACAGAAAGAAAAATGTTGGATCATGCGACCATCGTATATTAGGTTCGGGTCAACAGAGTAAACGATGTCTTGCAATCCCTCGTCGCCAAAAGATTCACTATCATGAACTCCGATCCCGAGAGCTCTGAAATCACTACGACCGTAATTCCATTTGATGGAAAAGGGCGCGATCCACAATCCCTCGTAGGCCGAAAAATCAAATGGTACTACAAGAGCGGGAAGGGCATAAGCCTCTTGACATTTAAATGCCAAAATGGCAACGCCCAGTTCGTCAATCCCGCCGATTTGGTTGATTTCGAGGAAGGCATGCCTGAGAACACCGATCCGAGCTGGTTTCATTTCGACAGCAATTTGAAAACGGCGCTCGCTTCCTTGGATCGTAGTGGCCAGACAACTCGTTTGATTGAGGAGGCATGCGTTGGAACCCGCAACGACGGTTTAATGAGTTACAGAGTTGTGGGGATCAGATGCGAGGGAATGACGAATATCGGGTACATTTATTGTAAAAAGCAAGGAGGAACTACGACAAATATTTGGGATCCAGATGATAGCGATATTGAATGGGAACCAGACTATTATGGAGATGTTATTCTAGCGGCATATAAAATCAGATATTAACCCATGTATTGTCGGGATGAGTGACTCAGATTTGGGTGTACTCTAACCTTTCAAGTAAGTAGTTACCTAATCCCCATCGCCGAAACACGTAAGGTTGAGGACAGCGTTGCCGACACCAATACACACCCTCCCCGTATCGGGCAGCTCAACCCAACCTCCAGTCGCAACGCTGGGATTGTCTGCATACTGAAGGAACACTTTCTCGGCCTCTCCAGACAGCCTTATATTTGAGATACAGATGGTAGCCTTCGGGTCCGGGGCAGTACCAAACCCAATTTGGCAGCCCTCCCCTTCCCAAAGAATTTGATTCCTCCTGGTCCTACACAAACATCTCCTTCCGGATCGGCTCCAGCGAGATCTTCCACTTGGTCTAACCCGAAAAAACAATCCGTCGAGTTTACCGTTCCGCATGCACCTAGACATGCTGGAGAAATCTGTTTGCTCACATGTGAGGCGGACTGATGAGTAGACTTGAATACTCCGTCATGTTCTACAGTATTCCCCCGAGGTCCGTAGTCCCCGTTGGCTACATTCCAATTCGCCGCCCGTTGTTCGATCTCAGTACTAGCCGATCGGCGAAATGATCTGGTGGGCCATGCCGTGATAAGGTTTGGGAATATTGAAAGATACAGAGAAACTTTCATGGCCAAAAGAAATTTGTGCGGGTTGAGATGACTTTGTAGGACGGGCGTTACGTCAATATTATAGTCGATGGGGTTCAAATGTAAAGTGGAAGTGTAGTATATTTGTAGGGAAAGCAGCTCGGTTATCTTCCCTGCTCGGTTACATAGCGATCCGTCCAAAATACGGCTCCAAGGAAAGTAAGAATCTGTTTCAGCTTTCAAATTTGTAGGAATTTTGAGGACTGCGAATTTCTGTTGCGGATGGATTGCCGGTTGCTAATTATTTGCCTGGGGCGAGGACAATAAAATTTTGATTCCGCCCGCCAAAACACAAAGCAAAGGACCGCGTGTCTCATACACCTCCGCGATTGTATTCGACGCCTACATCTAGTCAGCCAGCGAACGAGAAATGCTGAAGTTCGATGAACAATGTCTCGAGGAATACTCAGATGAGCAATTACTCGATTTCCTTCACAACACCGCGACACCGCTGAGCCTGCCTCCCTGTGCCACCAGCTTGCTCTCCCCGAACCTCGTCGCGAAACTCTTGCCATCCAAAACTCTGGCCGACGGAGTTGCGGCACAAAATTTGGCTCGTGATCTCGGTATTCGAACCCCCCAAATCAGGAGAACAGTCACCAATGAAGATATCAGTTACATTATCATGGATCGGATTCATGGTGTGACCGTGGAACAGTGTTGGCGTGAACTTGGATGGATTGCCACGATTACCCTGGCGTTTGAATTACGAAGATTTGTGAGAAGAATGCGTAAGGTGACTTCTTCGACGGCTGGTGGTCTAGTGACGGGAGAATGCAACTCGATTTGGTTAGAAGATTATTATGGACTGCCAATGCACGCAACTCCCTCCGATATCCAGTCGTTCATAACATTTTGGCTTCAATATCCGCAACAAAAGCCACAAGTCTACCCCGATCCAAAATTATATCGCGGAAATATAACTCTAACTCCTTCCGTCCCGACACGCTTTGTATTTGTACATCAAGACCTCGCTCCGCGCAATATTGTAATCGATAAACATCGACGAATGTGGCTTATCGACTGGGACTCTGCAGGATTTTATCCCCTATATTTCGAGTACGTGGGTATGCAGACTTTTCATTTTGGGTCATGGAATACCTTGGATCGGCTTCGATGGTGGATCTTTTCTTGGATATCTGTGGGGGTTTATGCTCGGGAACTGCAAGCGTTGGACAAGGTGAGAGAATACTCCATTTCGAATGTATTTGGGAGATCTATAGTGCCCGGTATTCGGCGACATCGTAGGCGTTGAAACTTGAACAAGTCGCTCAGAAGCCTCATGCAAGTGAGGTTCCAGTTTGCGTGCAGCTATTTTATGTGTCCGCGGCCATCAAAATTCCACCATATCTCAGTTATTCGGGACATGAATCTTATTGTGCTGTAAAGTGCGATCCTTTATTCTGTAAAGAAGTTAAATTGGATTAGCCACAAAGTAACTCCCGAGTGATGCCAACAATATGTCGGGCTGCTACATGAACTCGCCTTGACGATTTTGAAGACCTAAGTTGTTCTCCGCTTTGCCACCAACCCAATGCCATTGTATCTCGTCATAAACCACCTCGGATTCCCCACATTCAACGTACCCTGCTTCCTCAATTCTTTCCATAAATCTATAGGTCCAGAAGGCGCATCCTTGTCCGGTAGGAGACAACTTGTAGCGATCCAGTTTAACGTTATTTTTATCGGCAGCAAAAATCAAGTCGAGAATGTTGCCAACAGTAGGATTACCCTTGGTTGCGAACTGGCGCCGGTGTGCAGCATAAGCGGAGTAGGCATAGGTTTTCTGGGAAAGGAAGAGCACAGCCATTTCCGAGTATTCAAATTGGGTCATGTCAACCTTGACGGAGAGTCCGGAATTGACTTCCAAGAATGCGACCCAATGATTGTATTGCTGGCCTGTGTACGCAAGTGTCCAGATGGAACTCACGGTTTTATTTCTCGTAGACTGGCTGACTTCGTCATACACAGTCTGTTGTTCTTCAGAACCTTCTAATCAGCAAAGACAGGAAGTGGCACCACTTGACATAATGAAGGAAGGACCGGACTCGCGAATAAGCTAGGAGGACGAAATTTACTTGTGTGGGATTTGTCGGAAGCTGCTAATGAAGGCCTGGATGCCTGTTGGAACCTCTTTATAGATTCCAGGACAAAGGTACCGAGAACCCATTGTTCGCCTGAAAAAAAAGATTGTGAAACACGGGGACAACATAAATTCTCAGGACGCGACCGAAAGTGTCTGCTGCACGCTACTTAGTTAGCGAACGGCATGTGCACGGTGAAAACCGTTGGCTGGCAGTAGTAGGTACTAATAACAAAATTTCGTTATTGGACGAAGGTTTTACACAGGCTGAAGGTTATTCCCAGCGTCGACTCTCAACGGAACGCGTTTAAACCGATTCCGACGGAAGTGGTTCCGAATACGGACATCTTACCGTAGACGCACGGAAGAGCATGAGAACAACGCAAATTTATTGGGCACTAACATAACCTTAAACGGAGGCTCGACCAAACCCCCATTAGTCATTGACGAAACAATTAATAATTGTGCCAATCGGACGTGAACGCGCTTCAACTCTAAAATCGGGTTTGCGTGACTCAATCGCTCGCGCGTCCTTCGGTCGACAACACGGAAAACGTATAAATTGAGAGCGATATTCTTCCAAATCGCCACACCTTTTGCTAACTTGCGTTCCTGAACAAAGTCGACCTCCAACTCATACGATCGTCTCATCTTCAATATCAAACATGAATCACTCCATCGTTTCCCGCGAAGAATGGAATTCCGCTCGTGAAGACCTTCTCAAGAAAGAGAAGGATCTTACCCATCGACGCGACGCGATAGCCGCCGAAATCCGCTCCCTTCCGTGGGTCAAACTTACGAAACAATACAACTTTCAAACCCACGACGGGCCCAAAACCCTGCTCGACCTTTTCGGAGGGCACAGTCAGCTGTTCGTCTATCATTTCATGTTTGGCACCGACTGGAAAGCTGGCTGTCCAATGTGTTCGATGTGGGCAGACAGTTACGACGGGATCCCACTTCATCTCTCTCATCGCGATTGTTCGTTCAAAGTGATTTCGACGGCACCCTTGGACAAGATTTTGGCTTACAAGGAACGGATGGGGTGGAAATTTGATTGGGTTTCCGCGGCGGGGAGTGACTTCAATTATGATATGGGCGTAAGCTTGAAGAACGGAGAAGTATTTCCTAGAATCGATTGTGAAGAACGGTCTGGGATCTCCTGTTTTTTGAGAGACGGTGAAGATGTCTATCATACCTATTTCACGACTGGGAGGGTACAATCCACACATATTGAGCTAATGCTGATTTATTAGGGAATTGAGGCCATTAGCCCCATTTATGGGGCCTTGGATATGTTACCCAAGGGAAGGGACGAGGGCGGACTGACACCTTATCCTGGTGTTTGGATCAAGAGACACGACCAGTATTGATGGAAGCATATAGCGAGCCTCACATTTCTATGTAGACGACGTTCTTTGGAGTGGGATTTCTGTGCGGTAGGCCTAACTAATAATTAACTCAGTCTATTCTTGAGTTCTGGCACATATGACCAAGTAAATAATAATGCAATCGGCTCGGTCAGTTCGATGCTCGGTTGAACTGGGGTCATACCCATGATGAGTGACCATGTGAGCAATGAAACAGTAAGAGATCGGAGGCGCTGAGTTATGATTCGCCACAAGAAGTCAGGGACGACTGTTGGAGCCCACCAAACTATTTATGCGAGAGACTGATTATCCTGTAATTATCTGTGCCTCTCACAAAGGTATCTCTTTAACCTTCGGGTTTGTCCCATGAATGAGACATATCATCTGCACTTCCAAGCGAAGAATTGGGATGCGGGCCACTTTTCGGCGGAATAGGCTCCGGTTATGCAGGTTCATGCATCTCGAACCTTATTATTTCATCAGCCAGTCACCGACCACAATTCACGGGACCCACACTCCACCCTCGAACCTTAGTTGAAATTCTCATATAATGAGTCCAGCCTCCCGGCCTGCGTCACCATCGCTCTCTACCATGGACATTTACAATGAATGGATCGGTCCCAACATCATTACGCCTCCAACCACCCAGGAAAGCTTCACACTCGACTTCAAGCAGTACGCAGAAGCCCTCGGCCAACCGGAATCAAAGATCCTTCTCAACAACCGGTGGGGCGTAAAAGTTTACCCGGTATCGGCGCACTTCTTGGCATGCGCTTATGATTGTAGTTCAAAGAGATTGCGGCTGCGCGTCCGACATATGTGCCGAGTTCGTTCGATATGGTTACGGGGAGACCGTTGGACGGAGCGACGACGGCAATTGCGGTGGTGGCACGACCCTCGACAGGGATGGATGTCAGTGCCCTCGGCCGATATCAGTCGTTCAGTTTGTTGATACAACCGATCCCCACACGATTTGAATTGGACGAAATGTGTAATCTTTGGGACAGGGATGTCACTGTGTACTTTGATCTGCATATCGGTGGCTCGTTGCTGCAACCGTACATTCAAGGTGACAGTGCCGGCCAAGTACGCTCTTTGAATCGTGAGGTGCAATCCTTGTTGAAAGATAACTCATGATAGGAACATCGAGTCTGTTTCCGCAGCGGGCCAAACCCGAAAATAGCAGAATGGTGTGTCCCGATAGAGGCGCTTGCTGATCAATAGGCTTGATATCTGTTCGTCCTCCACCCTGCTCAATCAAGCCGGATTTTTCGCCGTCGACGATTTCCGCATTATCATCAGGATTGACGTATCTCCCCACCTTTCTTAGTTTAATAGCAGGAACATCGCAAACGTCCCGATACGTCCTTGTCAATCACTCAAGCCGACGCAATCCGTCGCGAATCCTTTGGCGCCCGGCTTCTCGATGCCCGTCACGGCGACATCATTTTCCGCTTCCCAGAAACCGCCCAAACCGGTGACGAAAAAACTCTCTTCGCCTCCTCCGATCTTCTCTGCTCCTTCTCCCCATACTTCAAACAACGTCATCCCTCCACCCACCACTTCTGTTATGCAGTACTGATGTTTAGTCCTTCGCGGGGAATTCTTAGAAAGTGCGCCACAGAGTTTGGAGTTCAATATCAAATACGACACGGATCCAAACACCAATATCCCCGCGTTAAGGGTAAACGTCCTGGAAATGTATAGTAATCTAAATGCCCATCAGTCGTTACTCTCAGGAAACCGAAAAGTCATCCCCGTCACAAATGCACGATTCACAGACTACCACAACATTCTCTACTACATTTACACCGGATCTCTCAATTTACGATTCCCTCCCACCAAGGACATGCGTCCCGTCTCTTCGTCCTCGGCGACACCGGGAGTAACGAATGGGTATGCGTGGGACGCGTTTCCTCGAGCGGCGAATGCCAACGAGATTTATCGACTTGCGGGGATTATGGGGTTGACGGAATTACAGACCAGGGCGTATCATTACCTGATGAGTACGTGTTCGGTGGAGAATATTTTCGACAGGTTGTTTGATCCGTATTGTAAGGCGCAGACGCATGCTCCGGTACGGAGTGTGTATCAGCAGTATTTGGCGAGGAATTGGGATACGATTAGGAGTTCGAATCAGTGGGGTCAGTTGTTGAGGAGGTATCGATCTTGTCAGCGGGATGATGAGGCGGAGGTTATTTTGGAGTCGATCTGCGAGATTCTTAATGCTGTTACGTGGGACCACAAACTGACAAACTGGATTAAGCAGTGAAAAGATGGTGTGCCGGGAGTTGAAAGCCATCGTTTAAACTCTAGTTTTAGCAAGACCTTATTGAATTAAGAGCATATTTCGAAGAAACATCAACCACTCACCTCATTGTCATCAATACTAGGGCCAAATTCCGGAGTGGGAATGACACCGGACTACGGTTTTCTTTAAATCTTTTATTGCACTGATAAGCATACAAATAGACTTCAAGCTTCCAAACCTGTCCTCAGAAATATTGTGCTTCAGCAGATCCTAACTCTCGGCCGTCTGCGCTGAGGGTGAATGTAAGCCTATTCCCAAAGTGTACACCTATTTCATATGATACTTTGTAGTAATAATAACCCCTTGGAGATCGCATACGCTCAGCCGGAACCCTCTTACAGTCAATTGTCACGGTACACAGATCGTTAATTAATTCCGCAGTATCTAATGTTACCAGAGAGCAGCAAGGTAAATGACCCGAAGTTAAGTAGTCTGGAGCAACATTATTCACAATACTTGAGGATGAGGGAATGATTCAACACAGGTTGCGCCCAGTCCATGTCACCGAGTTTGTCTATAAACACAGCACTGTGTTCGACGTGACCGTCCAAAATCTTTTCGTTCTATTTCGGTAAGTTGCAATAAACTAGGGAGATCAACTTTGCGCGCCAACCATCTCATAGTTTTTGTACACCAGGTCGTGCCATCATTCCCGATTTCCTTGAATTCTTCCGGGTGCACCCCATCAATAAAGATCTGATCGATTTGCACGCCGTAATGTCGACGCATAACGCGTTCATCGACCTTCAGGCCCAGCCGGTAGAGTACTGCCCCACGCATTATAGCGGTGTGACTATTCAATCACAGGTTTCATGAGAACCATACCCGTCGTGAGGTTGCTTCAGAATTATGCCGTGTTTCATCTGACTTTTGAGATAATTTGCAAGCCCTGAAATCAAGCTACGTGTAAACACCAACACTATATGTCAATACGTTCCCTAACTGTAACGAACGGAGCTGATCACTTCGTCATTGTGGATTAATGTAAACTCCAGTTCCTGTCCAAATTTCATGGAAAGATCGAACGAGACATCATATTAAATCCCCTTTGCTCCCGACTGTTTCTCAAACGGCTTGAGAGGGGTGAGATCCGCTGGAAGAACACATAATGGAACAACTACTAGTAAGTGCTGTCAAGTATGCTTTGGTTTACCTGTATCATTGTCATATTTCGGAGCGGTATCCTCCTCACAAACAAGCAACGGGTTGAAAGTAAAGATTGGTTCCTGTTCATACTCCGCCGGAGAGTACGTTGCCGTGAAACTATCATTCACAACGTGTCCATCCGCAACTTTTTCACCCTTCACTTCAGACGAAATTCGTAGCATGGGTCGAAGCTTAAGAGCGTACCAACGCATGACCTTTTTACAAGCAGGCATATGTAGGCCAGGAACTCTTAGTGCACGCTGTAGAGCGAGAATTGAATGAATTGCTGATGCTGAATCCTCCCACCTCTAATCCATATCCCTTTCGTGAAGTCCCCATCTATTAAAGCCAGTCGGGACACTCTAATTCCCACTTATAACCTCCCTCCGACTCTCCGACATCTCACCGCCCCACACATACCAGATTCTGTGATTGTCAGAAGGTGCCGAGGATCCCCTGGTAGAAATGGAACTCTCGTGTAAAGGACGCCATAATTTCGCCTCATGACCCGCTCCTTGACGAAGTTAAACCCCATCCTAAGCAAAATTGCTCCGCGCATGATCGCTGCATATCTGAAAGCTCTATTAGTCTGTGAAAGTGCAAGATGGAACTACCCAGCCGATGGTTGTTTTATGTCTATTTTTCCTTTCAGCTTCTTCTGAAGATATCCCATAAGGTAAAGATTTGAACCTAGTCCTCCGACAAGTAACAAGGTCTACCGTCAGAGATATTCAATTTAACGATGTATCCCTTCAGCTTCCCCCCTCCCTTCGTTTCCACATCAACCATTTGTTGGTTGATCAATTCATAGATCTGCTGAAATATCGGGGCGTAAACAGTGTCTTGAATTTCCGCTCTATGAAAATGAGGACTAGGAATTGAGAGAGTAAAACCTAGACAGCCGTCTTCAAGTCCAATTTGGGACACGTCCTTCGCACCTGATAGTGGAATCTCATACTCTTCGTCACAGGACGTCGGATCAAGTGGATTGAAGGATCGCTTGATGGTACTCTCAAAGAAACGAATCGCTTTGTTGATCCGTTTGGGGGTCGGAATTGTCTTTGCACGATCACCGAGCTTTTCTCGTACGAGACTTTCGAACAATTTGTTGAGGAAGATAGCTCCACATGCCGCCCCAGACCCCTCGTTGCATTCTTCGACCTGAAACTGTTCACGGCTCGTTAATGAATAGGAAATCAAGTCCTAGATAGAGTCAATAGTTATATTTAGTAGGTACTACCACTGTTCCGCCCCCAGCATCGCAAACCATGAAGCGGTCCCCGTCACCGAGATCAACTTCGTTGCAGATAGTTGCACAATACAAGGCAGCGGCTTCGGGTTCTGTGACCAAGTCGAGTTTGTTTGCTGGTATACCGGCTCGTTCTGCGGCCTGCTGTGTGAGTGCTTTAGCTCCGTCTTTCCAGATGGCCGGAACTGTTATTACGTATGCGATTTGGAGGCCTTTCAAAAACGTCTTCCCATATTGCCTTGGAAGCGCTACCTCTTTGATGTATCGATGAACGCACTCCAGAAAATCGACTGCAAAGTCCACAGGGGTTTTATTCGGAATCGGATTTTTCCAATTAGGGTCAATAAACGCCAGGGTGGAGGCCGCTTCTCCCCTGCCATAATGTTCGACCATTCTGGCCTGCAAACCGAGCTTGAAATGAGCAATCTGTGGCTCATCCTGAGGTCGAACAGATTGACCCTATTTTGGTGGATCTTTGTTGTAAGCAAGGACGGTAGGAATTTTTTCTGCATACTGGTAATATTGAGTCTGATTTGACCACGCCTTGAAGATCTCAGTCTTCTCAACCATGCTTTTCAGATCTGGCTTTTTGTCGTCGCCATGTTCCTCGTTGATCCGAGTAAACGCAACTCCAGTATACGTCGTTCCAAAATCTATACTGATAATGAAATCGGGCTTCGATTCGCTCTCATTCATTAACGAAGCCAAATGGTAGGTGAGGAGAGACAATGTAGCATCGCGATCCCCGGGCATGATGAACTCTTTGGCTGGGTAATAGATTCAGAAGTGGTGTCGTTTTATAAGCATCCGGAAGAGCTTTACTACCAGTAATTCTAATCTCTGCCTATTTAAGGCTGGAATGTTCCAGCCCGCGGCTTTGCATGCAGTTCTAGCTCTGGCCGGCCTGATTGGCCTGCTACATGAATTGAGCATTGGAAAGCACGGCGTCCACTTATCATCGCGACATCGATCAGAAACGTGCATGAAGTTTGCTTCTTGTTGGCTATTCATCCCGTACCGTCATCGCAATACGGAATAAGACTTACTTTTATCGTTTTTATATATAAGCAACCTTCAAAAACTTGGAAACGAAGGATTAGTCAAGCTACGCGACTGGCATTCCTAATTGAGTAATTTTGGTTTTCGGAAAGGAGCACAATCGGAAAACTAAGGTTCGCTTCGTTGAGAAGGCCCTTCTCTGCATAATACTCATATCGCATTTACTTGACGTTCTACAGTAGGATGAAAGCTTCGGCTTGCTGACCAACTTTTCGGCGCTGACGAATCCAACAAATTATTTAATTACTTAGATATATCTAAGCACCATTGGCTTCAGAGACACTACCACGTTACTCTGCCCCCACAGTTTGCTCTTGATCTCTAAATCAAAATGCAGCAATCCGAGCCAGTCGCTACCCGAGTAACAATGACAACTCCTCAGGAGGAGAGCTCCGATCAAGTTGATCACAATTCCAGTCCGATGAATCAAACAAGTGAAATCCCAATGAATCCAGCTTACTAGCGTTAGAGGAGTTGCCCGAGCATCAACCGCCTGCCGAAGAGACCGTACCGATAGCAATGGGTGAAATTACCACGCAACATGTAAACAATCGCGGGACCTATCCGGCTTCAACCCCCGAAGTTTCGCCTTGGATGAACACTGATGGTCTACCCCGAACTACTTCCGTCGAACAGAATCGCAGCCCTTACGAAGGAACATTGAATACAATCCATACGCCGAATCTACCTGGAGCCACGGAGTCGACAGCTAATTCACGGCAACCGGGTGTATTTCAAGCCATGTACGCTACTATAGCCACAACCCTGTTCCCCCGCCAACCCCACAACCGTCGCCTCCCCAAGTGGTGCCAATGTCGGATTACACTGACTTGTAAAAGTCATATGAGCGTGGACTACAGAGAGGAGATCGCTACAAGGCGAGAGTTCTAGAATTACAGGACGCGATATTTGGCGAGCGAGAAGCGAGCAACAAAAAGATTACGGAATTAGAGACTCAGATCAAAGAGTTTCGCGCACAAATATTTGAGATGGGTTCAGGTCGCGGCCCTATTAAGACCGAGGAATACTATTCTTCAAATTTTGAAGCGTTGGGCTGCCTAATTGAGAAGGAGGCAGTCAAGCTTTCTAAAATTCACAAGAACTATATACTTCCAGCGCCACACGTATCGCAGGTTTTGGATTATATTTCGCAAATCGGTGCACTTGGGCAGAAGTGCTCCGATCTCTTGAGCGCTGAGGGAATCTCTGCCTTTCAAAATATATATAGTCAAGGCAAATTTCGCATTCTTTTGATTCGACACATCATTACTTTGTTCCTGTACGAGCGCGTTTTCGATCCCTTCGCCTTTGGTATCTCTCGAGAGTTGTCGGATTGTCTGAAGCATGTCGATAAGGATGTCATGTTGAGAGGTTCCCCTACCTCAAAGGTACTAGCGCTCATTGTACAGACAGTAAATTCGCCAATGTATTACTCGTACACCAAGCGAACGGCCGGGGCGCTGGGCTGTATGCAGCAGCGTCTATTAGATTGCGTCAGGAAGAGATTTCTATAGAGCTGGAATCAATCTTGGAGCTATTGCTGCGTCATGGTAAAGAGAAAGTCGGAGAGGCGGCGACAGAGATCATTACCCAGGCCATAAGTTTCAAGCAAGCGATGACGGAGGAATTGGCAATGTATAGGTGTTTTTGGATTCCCTTCAGAGAACTATATGACCAGACCTCTATCGAAGCGACAGAAGAGGAACCCTGTGGTGGTGCGGTGTTCTGCATATTCCCTGGGTTGCACAGAAAGATCAGAAAGGAGGGCACAACTCGGTCCGTTTGTGTAGTGAAGGCCAAAGGTGCGTTTCACTGTGCCTTCACTGAAACAGACCAAGAGACAGTGTGACTGTGCTGTGCGGTGGATAACCTTCTAACATGTAGTCTTATGAATTGGTCTTATTGTTTCCAAACTCCATACTAAGGATCAAAGACCTCGACCATTCATCCTCCGCTAACACAGCTGAGATACAGCTTTGGGCCTTGAAGTACAAAGATACCTTACAGCACGAATTGGAGAGTCATTACCTATCGAGTCGGAGTGTCATTCACCCGAGAGTTCTGCCGGATCCGTCGGAACCGAAGAATCATAGGATCACCGGACTCTCAGAATTGGACAGTGTGAGATCAAATTTTCTTGTCGGGATAAAGCCAGGAGATTCATCTCGCCCTTACGCTTGTCCGATTCAACAGCGATCGTATAGAGCAGTGGACTTTGTTATTATTGCAGATGTTGTCAAGCTTGCATATCACGGGCTTTTTCACATTACTGATATAAGAGATGATTGCTTTGTCAAGTCCCATCGCTGTGACATGTAGAGCATGCCGGTAAGTTGGTATTGGCCGCAACAATCACTCCTGCACGATTTAAGCAAAAGGAATTGGCTCATTATTAACTATTGAACATATTTATCCGTAACTGAAAGAGCCTTATTCATCAGCCAAGAGTAAGCAGAGGCAACATGAGCAGTCATTGCAGCACCCGGAGTCACCGCTAGAACTACTGGTGGAGTCTGCCTCAGCACTTGTAGTGGGAGTCTCGGACAAGGACGATGGAACGATGAAAGTATCTATTTCTTTTTAGCACCGTCTTGTGTGGAACAATACACGATGGTTCGGAGGTGATCACAGTTTCCGGGGAGCCCCACAGGCTGCTAGTGGGTGCATTTGCAATAGCCGTCGCTATTCTGTTACCGTCAAATACCGAGTGATATACCATTCGGTCCATAACTTGGAATTTCTGTGATCGCCGATGTTGTGTCGCCGGTTAGGGAAGTAGTGTAGAAGCTAGTTCCTGTTGCAGAAGACACATTGAGCGCCCTCCGGTTCTCGTTCCTCAAACGGTCACGATTAGACTGCCCCAGAGCCCGAGCGGATGCTGGGGCACTGCTCAAGCACCCAAAAATAATGACGCGGACGCAGTCAAGCCCATCGAATTTTCTTATCAACAGCTTCATGAGGGCGAGTAAGAGGAGAGTAATGTGAGGAGGATCATTTTAAAAAGGTGGGTGCGGAAGTGGGGGCTGTGTGCACCCCAAGCCGCGCATTACATCTAATGTTAAGCTTCTCGATCGCAGATTATCTGCGTGGAGAAGCTCTCATTGGTTTCATTCGCGCGTGGACTGAATTATTCCCAAATCACAATCGGGGAGATTCGGGTAGATAGGTATAGGCCTAATTATTTTCACAATTATTATCAATTTCGGGAGAAATGGCCACGAGAGCAAAGGTTTCGCATTTGTCCACGCGTGTGAAATGCGACTCTCGGAATATGATTGGTTACCCTTGAGGCGTGGTAACCGGAATGCAGGTGGTGGAAAGCAGATTAGCCGTTATGCTGGCATTGTGGGAGCGTAACATGTTACATGATTGGTTGCAAAAAGCGCTTTACCGTTTGAGTCATCGATTTGCGGGGTGGCCCCTGACTCGGTCATGCTTCGAAACTCTATTTAATAAATAAATTTATTACCCCCACAAGGATAATGACTAAGTATTTAAGTCAACATTCAAATTTTCAACGTTCAACGAAATCGTCCGATTCTTTCCGCGATCTCCGTTTTCCGAATCCCAACCGTCGAGTCTCGTTCGCAATAACCATCCAATCAAAGCAGGAATAAAATGGGGACGTATTGGGGGTTTCAGCTTGCACTCGAATTGTCCAGTGTTTTCCCAGTTCGGGAAGCGATAGTGGGAGTTTCGCATCACCTTTTAAACCTCGCAAGGGACTTCCGCAAATCAGGTTCAGACATCGTGGTCGAACTAGATCTTGCAGAGATATTCGGGAGAGGGAAGATTTCGTCGGATCTCGAAACCAAGTTCAAGGAGACCACCAAGCTCTCTACAGTCGTTCCTCTAACGTATGACGGCGAAATTGTCCTCGATTCTGGGCCTGGCCCCACCTTGCAAAATGCCTTCCGCGACCGTCGGTATCTCGCCTCCGTCATTCAACTCTCGTTTCTATCCTACATCCTTGACCGGGAAAAGCTCTCTTCTATGCTTTCCGAAGCAATCAGTAGGCGTTACGATTTCAAGGTTTCTGGGGCTTCGCCTGATCCAGGATACGAGGGGATCATGAAAACATTGATGGCCTGCAACTCTCAGACGAGCTCCTTCTCGTGGAGCCCGTATATCAATGCTACACAAACACAACTTCAAGAGGCCATTCCCGGCTACGCGTTCTCGGCTGATTATCTGCGCCTGTCTCCTCCCCTCCTTCTCGGTGCAATGGACTATCTTTTCCTTGTCCAAAGTCTCCCAGAAGATAGGAAAGTGACGATATCGAATGAAAATGGCTCTATTACGATGATTGTTTGGGCCCACTATATTCTCGGCCTCACCGTTGCAGTGCATTTTGAAGGCAAATTCGTTTTCTTCGGATCCGCGAAAGACTCGCCTCACGTCACGATCGAATGGACAAAAGAAAATAAAGAAGGAGCAAATGAACTTTTCTGGCCCAGCGAAACAGAGGACGAAGACCCTACCATTCGTTATCTGGACGGAAGCATGGACGTCATCCTTGAGTCAGCCCCGCAAAAGGATCAGATTCCTTTCCAAGGCGCCGTAGCGGATCGACATTCGGTTCGGAATTATGGCGTTGCCTACTTGGAAAGGGTTTTCAATAGTACCGCAATCACCGCTGACAATGATCCCGTCTTCAAAGAATCTGTAAATTTGATCACCGCATTGGCTATTCACGCCAATGGTCACCTTGACCGCGATTACGGACGTAAGTTGGTTGGAAGTCTTGGCTCCCCAACACTTTCCCTGGTGCCACATGGAATCTCTGTAGAGGTCTGGAGGATTTTAGCATCTGCGCGTTTGCTGTTCGAAGCCGTCGGACTCGACACCGCGGCTGTGGAGAAATACGTCGAGTTCTACTCCAAAAATCGTCTCGACGAGTCCACTTGTCCGAACAGCTTTACTGGTTTCCTGAGACGAGTTACCCGGGGACAATCCTCATTTTCGCCAGCGAAACGACTTCTCGACCAGCTTAAACACCTGGCGAAAGTGGTCTTGATTTTTGCTCATGTGGCAGATGTCGATAAATGTGGCGAGATGCCAATCAAACTCACTGATGACCACGTTGTGATGGCTCATGCGATGAGATTAGTTTTCGAAGGCCCGGACGCCAGAGCATCCCTCCAATCCTGCGATATTTTCCATGCAGTCGCTACCCTCCTGCTCGACAACTTCGATCAGCGGGGCGATAATCCAAAGTTTACGAGTCAGGGATTTTATCTCTTTCTCTGTAGTGACTTCGGATGGAGCGTCTATCTCGATACCGTCGGTGATAAAGACCCGGCGAGTACGAGATCGGAACTGGTTCGAGTAGTGAAAGGGACACCCACCAACTCAAAAACAGGTGAGCGAAAATTCAGGATGCGAGACGGTGGAGGCTTTCGGGTCGTCCTGTATCCAGACTCGTTTCCATTGACTAGCGGCCCCAATTTCGTTCCCGATGTCGCTGCCCGAGTTATCAGTCGCAAAGTATTTTGGAGTAGTCGCGCTCAAGAATTCGAGGCCACAATTTATTATTCTGTCGAACCGTCTCCCGAATGGCGTCAGCAAATGACTGAGCCAGTTCATGCTTTTGATGAAATCTCAAAGTACAGATCCATGCATGACCACCTTTGGGAAACGCACCTGACAACTCCGTGCGATCATGTCGAGAGCAAAATCGTTGAAAAGCCTATTAAACTTGGACCAGATGCTATAGTTCTGACAGGGTGGAGTCCCGCCTGCGAAATCATGAGTCCTGCTCCGGAACGAATCTTAATTCTACGTACAAGATCGGACGCGCGCATTCGATGGCTTGCCGTTGCAGATAACGCAGGGAGAATTTCGACAGAGCCGGCGTACAGGTCGATGATGTTGCGTACACCCAATTGTTGTGATGAATGTGCCTTGGAAGAGGTGGCATCTCTGCCTGGCCGCTGGGTGCTCATTTTGTAAGGGCGCAAGCTCATGACGTTGTAATTGGAAAGCAATGCCCTTATTATATTTGGGATATTGGTCTATATCATATCACTTTGAAATTGAGAACCACTGAAGTATTTAAGCATAAAGGTTGTATACGGATAACGTAAAGGGATGACCGCTCGACGAACCTGGGCGGCCCTGTAACGCGAACAGATTTTGAGAAACGTGTCCACCTTCGGTGCACTCCGTGTGACGGTATCGTACTAGCTCACTTATTAATGTCCGGAAAAGTCATACATCCGTGTCAAGGTGGGCCTGTGCTGATGTTAAGCTTTTCTACTTTCCTGGTTCCACCAATCGTTTTGCAAATCTGATTCCCATCCCGAAAGGTCCGCCTTAAACTGCATACATAATGAAAAACTCTAAATTCCAAAATAACCCCCCTTGCCCTTTTCACATTTACTCTTAAAAAGTTAGTGGGTGGCAGCATTTGTTTGTTTGGAACCGGTTTGGGTCTCGCTGTGTGTCGCAACATCAAACTTCTCTCACCGCGTTCAGTTTATGTGATTCATGTCATTTCAGGAAAGGGACATTCAATGGGCAGATGTATAATATCCTCTGCGTATCCAAGTTGACGATAGGGCATACGTGGAGTTGCGTGCCTTATGGTTGTGATGGCTCATGGCTACGAAAGCTTTGGTTGGTCAGACCATGCGTTCGACCGGGCTTATATATGGCAACTCCCACCAACACGACTGGTTTTGGACGGTGGATATCTTGCGGTGAATCTACTCTTCGTAACATCCGGGTACCTTTGCGCAATAAAACCTCTCAGACTCATACGAGCCGGAAAACCGGAGGAAGCGAGAAGCTTGATTGGCCAACGTGGATTTAGAAGAATAATTCGTCTCACTATTCCTACTAACACTGCTACTATCATCAGCTGGTTTTTGGCCAACGTTGGTGGGTTTGACACCTCAATCGCCCTTCCAAATTACGTTTGGCTTAATTTTCACTCTGGTTGGCCATCTCCAACGTGGGCAGCCGCGTTTCGTCAACTCTGGTACGAAATTGTATCTGCCACCCCTGTAAGTGCGTTGATTGTAGCTTCATACCTGGACGTACGATGGGGAGATATGGAGCACGGGCCGAAATGGTTACGAGGGGATTCAATGGTCTATGGCTGTCTCACTCCACGGTCCTTTAGCACTTTACCTTGCTCTAGTAGTGACCGCATCCTTTCGCCCCTTCTGCCGTCGTCTCGTCTTTCTGAGTCTCATTGCATATGAGGTTTATTGGGGGGATCTCCTTGGCAAAATTCCTTTCTACACTGGATCCTTGCTTGCCGATCTCGCCCTCTCACTCCGAGAGAGCAGTCTCCCGACTAAAGACCGAACAAAGTTCACTCTCAAGCAAAGCTGGCCAATTTTTGTGACGATATTCGCACTATTCATTGGGTCCTTTCCTCCCGACAGTGAGTGGAGGGCAGCATGGTCACAGCTCCTGGCGACTATTGGAACGCACATATTCAACCGCAATTGTATAAGCCACGTATCTTCACTTTTGACACTTTAGGGGAGCATAAATGGACCTATACGTTCTTCGCCGCCGTCCTGATTGTGTTTTCGATCCAATTCTCTCCAATTCTCAATCGAATTCTGTGCAATCGGCTCTTGGTTTTCTATGGAGGCATTTCGTTTCCCCTCTATCTTATACACGGATTCATGATGCGTTCATTGCTTTCGTGGGTTGTCTTCGGGCTTCTCGATCAAACGTCAGCGACAAGATTCATTTTCAACCCCATCGCCTTTGCACTGTGGATATCCTTAGTCACGTACATGGCGACAAAGTGGAGAGATTGGGTCGGTGGTAAAACGATGCAGTTTGCGTTGGCATTGGAGGAATTGACCTTGGGTGTGAGGCAATTGAGACTCGGCTTATAACGAGGGCGACCGCATAGAATAGAAAATTCGATTGGAGCAAATAGTTCTGGATTATTCATGATCGGAGTCGTTTGTCCAGATATTTAACACTTAATACGAATAGGATACTTCTCCTCGATCGCGTGCCCTAGATTTAAAGAAAGAGAGCTTTATACGGAGACCGGGAAGTCTCCACAGATCCTTTCTCTTACTGAGCTTTTCTCCCGGTTGCGAGGTAGCTGTGGGTTAGATTTGCATTCAACGGCGTTCTTACACCCAAGTAAACAAACGGTATGCCGGATTGGCCAAGTCCGCGGCTACCGCTTCTCCAAATTCACGGCGCTCCTGTTCATCAGGGAAGTCGGTTTCCAACTTATCCGCGAGAGCTTCGAAAGCTCCTGCCCAAACGCCGATAACTATACGTCCCAATTCGGAATCTATGATGAGATAAGAACAAGGTATATCAAGCGTATACCGGCCCCCCATTCACCAATCTGGATTTTAAGTTTCATGACGTTGACATCGACAAAGCCGGCGTCAATCATCAATGGTTCCAATTTCGCGCCATCCATGAGGATTCCCATGCCAGTCCTAAAGTGTTTGTCAACGTATTTTTGAAACTAATCGGTCAGATATCTATATCGAGACGATGTTTTACATTCGACAATGGTGCATCCGCGGGAAGGGTATTGTTTTCAGACACACAATATGGAAAACCGAATTCAATGAGTTGTGCCCAACCTGTTCCAGGCTTGAGGACGCGATAGACTTCTTTCATGTATTGGGGCCAGTTAGTTTCGGTAACGCCGGCGTGGATGATTCTGCTTGTCAGCATAGTAATGAAAGTGCTCGTCACCTCGATTGTACAAGATCGGTCATTCCGCTATCGAACCGAAGTCCTTGTGTCAAGTCCATCACAATGAATTCGGCATTCGCTGGGGCACTTGCGCGTTGAACTGGGGAGATGTCGATTCCAATAACATGGGCAGTTGTATGTTGAAGGGCAACTTCGGCGACCCACTTTCCCGAACCGGTTCCGACGTCGACTATCATTAGAACGAATAATGGACGGTGCTGTCGCTGATTTGGGTCGGGTTTTCGACAATGGGGGCGACTATATTTTTCCCCAATAATAAGTGGAAGCTTCTCTGCAAAGCATCCAATCTATCCTTTTCAAGTTCGTCGTTTGGAAGCGGATATGGGTTGTCGGACATTCCGTGGTACCTGATCATCAGTAGACTTTGGTGGTATGCTGACCTTCTTCTTCCGTAACGATGAGTATAATCGCTACTCATGATGCTCCCCGAGTCCTTGTCCGATATTTGCTCCCCACCGCGCTCAGAATCCTGCATCACTGAAATACTAGTAGGAAGTTCTTGAGGATAAGCGAGAAGATGGAATTAGAGGTCATACTGTTTCCACGACGTTTGTTGTTCAATTGGGCTGAGACTGCAGCTGGCAGTAGAATGTGAATGCGATTATTTGGTCAAGAGTCACACACTCAAACTCGGAAAGTAGACTTCGCCTACCTCCCGGCTAGTTGCATATTAAGTCGTACCTACTCTGGAGTCTGGATTGCGCCTGTAAGATTTGTCATAAATGCGCTCGAAGTCACATTTCATAGCCATCGGGAGAATAGACTTTTGGGGGTTGATCGGAAGTTGGTATGATAACCGGCGGAACCGGGCAATCTATGCAGAGGTGCGTGGCGCCACCCCGAATTGTTCGGACGGACGACAAACATCAAACCAACCACCAACCATTCATGAAAGGGTTTAATGGCGTAACAAAAGCGGAGACCTGCCCAGTAGAATTCATTAACCCCTAACTACTGTTGTCTCCTGAGCAGATGCGCTGCAGCATTGACCGTCTTTTGAAGCGGGATGTGCGGGGAACCAGGGTTGAGAGATAAGAGCGCGGAATGATTTTGCTTTCTAATGAAAATAAAGTTCGTGGGGTAATGCACCTCGGTTGGACCAGTGACGGAAACTTTTGCATATATTGCCCGGAGCGATTGTATTATCACTTATTAAGGAGCACACATTACGCGCCACCTGGCAATCCTGTCTTCCCGTATTGAAATTCGTGTCAAGAAATGGGCTTCAAATTCCGATTCAAGTCTTTGCGGGATGTCGATTCTGATGAAGGTACTGTGAAGTTGGTGGATGGTACGACCATTATCTGACAATCTTCTCACTATAGACACACATCAGCTGAAGGATTTGAAAAACACCGACATCGCCCTCATACCCCAGCCCTCGGACGATGTGAATGACCCGCTGAACTGGCCAAAATGGAAAAAATCGATTGCCTTCCTTTGTGTTTGCTTCTATGCCTTTTTGGGTAGTTGGATAATGGGAGGGGTCACCTTGGGCATCCCTGGGATCATTACAGAATTTGATGTCGGTTTGAACGACGCTGTTAATGGTTTGATTAGTTGGGTTGTCTTGACTCTCGGAGTGGGGGTATCATTGGATCTTTGTTGCCATACTAATCTGGCTAGAACTTCTTCTGGACTCCAACAGCTCTTTATTTCGGAAAGCGGCCTGTATTTCTCTTCGTTTCACTCCTCGCCTTTGCGGGCTCAATTTGGTGTGCCGAGGCTAAATCGTGGCCCAGTCTTCGAGCAGGTCGGATTGTAAGCGCTCTTGCGTTCGCCGCCTGTGAAAGTCTCTCTGCTGCGCTTGAAGCCGATCTTTTCTTCCTTCATGAGCGGGGTTGGTGGATGGGTGTATACTTGATTGGACTTTTCGGGGGCGTGAGTCTCGGCGGTCTCATGTCCGGATTTATCATTAATGCGAAAGGCTGGCGCTGGCATTTCTGGGTATTGTACCTACCATCTCATCATTGTCTAACTTGGAAGGTTGGGACCATCTTTGCCGGTATAAACGCTCTCGCATTCCTCTTTCTATTTCCAGAGCCGCAATATGTCCGCGACACTGGAGACAAACACGACCCTGGTACAAATTTGCCAGAAGGAAAATCCGATGCATCACAAGGTCATCCCGTTGAAGTTGAACGTAATGATCCTCTCGCAAACCGGAAACGGACGTTTCTCGAAGAGCTCAAGCCATATTCCAGTATCGACCCCCAAAAGAGCTATCCACTTCTCCTTCTTAAACCTCTACCTCTGGTCTTGTATCCCGCAACCGTATTCGGATTCCTCGTCTTCGCGTCGTCTCTCGGTTTCTTTCTTGCGGCTCTTAGCGTAAATCCGTCAGTTTTCCAGGCTCCACCGTACAACATGAGTCCAGCGATCAATGGTCTTATCAACATTCCTTCACTTATCGGTCACTTGGCAGGAGCTTTCTCTGGAGGTTTCTTGACTGACAAAATCGCGGAGTGGTCTGCTCGTAAGAACATGGGTATCTTCGAGCCCGAAGCTCGTCTTATCGCCTTGATCATTCCCTTGATTATCACGCCCGCGGGGCTGCTCATGTTGCATATCTCAGAGGCGTTGGCTAACGGTAGGTTTGGTTTGGGTATACAACATCAAACGCATTGGATCGTCCCTTTTATTGGGTATGGAATGACAAGCTTTGGATGCACATCCGTTCCGTCTATCGCAATGACATATGGTGTTGTCTTCAAGTTTCGCACTAATTTCAGTCCTTGACTCTTATCTTCCTGTTGGGTATGAGGTACTCGTACTCGTGAACGCGGTGAAGCAACTTTTTGCGTTTGGATTTTCGTATGGAGTAGTGCCCTGGGTTACACTCGATGGATTTGGTGGTGCATTCGGCGCAATGGCGGGAATTCAGGCCGCTCTCACGTTGCTCGGAGTACCTCTTTGGTATTTTGGGAAGCGACTTCGTCACAAGTCGGGTGGATGGAAGATCATTCTTTATTAGTTCAAGCAATACAAATTTAAATTAGTTGCCAGTACTATGGGAATATCTTTATAACTTGGACAAGCACACGTACACGTCAAATCGGTGCATTCTTTCAAAAGTTTACTCAAGTCTCCTGTTTGTGAACAATAAATATGGTTTTTCGATTAATTAAAAAATGAATACACTGTTCTTGCAACACTAATGAACAACGGGCTGCGTAACAAAGTCACATCCCCTAAGACTCTTCATGCGATTCCCCATCTGACTCTAAATCTTTGCGCCCCGCACCCCTTGCTAATTCTTCCTTGAGAGCCCGGAGCGAACTAGCGGACGTCTTTGAATCCATTCGAGCCATCTGAACAGAATCAAAACTCGCCATCCCATCCCCAGTCGTGCCCCGAGGATTCCATCTCGCGTTCCGCCCAGTCGAAGGCGGAAAGTCATTCTCGTCCTTCTTCCAGAATTTCAGGCGACTCCACGAGACGAGACCCTTCCTCGTACTCGTATACAACAAAACGTTGATGAACCCCGTACACGAAAATAGTGCCGCGCCAAAATGAGCAAAGGTTAATCCCCATTGATGGCCCCCGAACTGAGCAATGCGGGAGATAGAAATCGGCATTGTCAAAAGAATATAGAGGACAGGGTAAATGAGAAGAGTAAAGGAGACTTTGTTCATTCGATTGTACGTTCGTCGGGCCGGTGCCATATTAGGCCGCGGGTTTCGCGGGTGTGTCGCACCTTCGCTGTAGATCGCGACGGATTTTGTTACGATGACGGCCCCGTCTGGACTGGGGTGAGCGGCTTCGACATCGTCACCTTCGGTGCCCACCGTAACTTCCCACTGACTGTGTGTTGTCATTCGATCATCGGTGGTGTGATGGTCCGTCGTGTTGCCTGCTTTGAGGAGGTGTTTTGTTTGCGCTCGGAGAAAAAAGAAGAGGACGCTGTACAGGATCGTGAGAGTTGCCATGTCGAGGAACAAGAAAGCTACAAGACGGTAAGATACTTTAAAGGATTTAGGTTTGTACAGTACGTGAAAAGCATGCTTTCCCAGAGATGACCCTGTCCAATGTAACACCATCCAGTCCCCAATTGATCATCTAAACCAAGTTAGTTACGAATGTAAATAGTGCGGACAATACGGGCCTCTAGCCGCATCGAAAGGCTCCATAAATCCAAACAGTCCACTCACAAGGATGAAAGTCCAAATGACAGCACATACTACCCATCGTCCCCAACCCGAATTGCCAAAATCAATCAACCAAGCTCGCGTTTTTCGGTCCCCAGCGAGAAGGAGGAAAGTGTTGACGGTGATCACAAGTGTCCAAATCGCGGAGGCCATCACACCCCAAATAAGCCCGACAGCTTGAAAATCACAGTAGGGCCCAGTGATGAGAGAGTTGGTCGTCAAGTAGCGAATAACAAAGAGACTGGAAAAACTCTCAATAAAGTCTGAATGCGTAAGTTTTCCGGGTCGGTAATGAGAGAAGGATACCTGCAATGAAGAGTTGAACCAGCCAAAAATAGCCTTGAGGGGCATTGGAGATTGCCCACGGCCCTCGGTTGCGAGATACCACACTCTTGAATCCTTGGTACGAGAGAAAACACAAGAGAGAAAGGCTAGCAGCACACGAGATCGCAGAACATACCATAATAGCCTTTAATCAGCACGGTCGGCCACAACAATTCATACCGTTAACCCCGGCCTAAACATCTCCGGGAGAGGCGCATATTCTGAAGCTTGTGTCGACATTTCCAACTGATTGAATTGAACGGTGAATTGGACGCCGAGGCCGGGGGGCCATCTACTAAATAAGGGGGCATTGAATGTGAAAAAAAGTGTTTCGGCGTCTTGTCCGGCCGTAAGCGAAGCTTGAGCATGTGAAGTGGAGGCGTCAAAATTTGAAGTTCGTCTATCGCGCCATTAAAGTTGGTTGCTGCTCGGATCGGCTGCTTGGGGAAAGGGCTTCCGAGAGTGGGGTGCACCCTGGGGAATGCCTAACCCGACGGGGGTAGCGCGCAATCGCCTTGACCACTGCCGATCCGGAACAGAACGGTGGAGAAGCTACGAACGAGACAAATATCTCCCTACGTGCTACTATCCCCGAGGGACTGGAAAAATCCCATCGCAAGGTATTTTATATAATGAAACATACCCCTTCCAATTGTGCAATTAGAGTAGAATTGATGCATCAGTTGTTTTAGAGATGATGGCCTTGCCTCGACACTGACCCCCTTCGGCTGTCACCATCAATATCCTAATTTAATTTGGGCGCGCGGACCCTCGCTTCCCCACGTTTCTTCCACCCGCGGTTCCTGCCGATTATTGCACGTTCGAGAAAAGGCCGAGAGCGAGCGCCAGGAACCTCGTGTGTCACGGATGATGCAAATAAGATATGCCCCTTCATTATTACTTAGGACATAACGGCACTTCCATTTTTCGTGGTGCTTGCCTGAGCTCTTTTGGTCCCTGCATTTGGTGGGAAGGGTAATTGGGGCGAAGTCGGTGATTATTAGTAGGCAGTGACTCCTATTCTGTCCTCCATCGGCCCGAATTATTGAACTGGAATTCGAAAGGTCTGGGGCTCCTCCCCAACCTCAGGATCTCAAAACTCGAGGTCGAATGATGTACGGAGGGCTTGAAGTTGCCCAGCTCCGCATAAATAGGTCAGTGGCGGCTTCAGTGTGCTAGACTTATCGGCCAGAATGTCCCTAATTGGTTTTCATTATTCCAATAATCAATTCGCAATCTCAAATAATTCGGAACAAACGGAGATGTTTATCAAAGCTTCCAATGCCATCGGCCGACCTCAATCTGTGACCGTTCAATCTGTAGTATCCACCCATGTTCCACCAACTACTCTCTAATATGTGTCCTCATGCACTATGAAGGGTCGCTCGCATGGAAATCCTGAAAATACAGATTCGAGTTCCGCTAAAATTCTATGTTGCCCTTCCTCGGAAGTCTCAACTCATGAAGCTCCCATGCATTTGCCAGACGTGTGATTGCATCGTCACCATCGAATTCCACAAACAAAGGAAACAGGTGGAGGCTTTCCAAATTCTTTAACGTGGCAAAGCCGTGACATCATGAGGATTTCATGCGGGTCTTCAGACGAAGTCTTCGGAGGGTTCGATGCTCGTGATGGAGATGAATATTGGTTGACCATCGTGCAGTACATACTTCCGTTCGTGTGGATGTTGAGAGACCGGCGAGGTCGAAGTGAGAACGGAAGGCGGGTCAGGGATTTGAGGGCGGGGCCGGTGAAGGCTTCCAGCATCTCGGAAACTTCGAGAGCAAAATACTCCATCGAGATGCCGGACGTAGAACTGTCGAGTTTGAGAGTTGAATTAGCGATGAAATCGCAAACCAATATATCGTTAACTCGAGAGTGCGCAAGTGGACGAAGGAATCGATAATCTCGAGATCGAAGTCCTCGGAAATATTATCGCAATAACGGAGCTTGAGGAGGATGAGCCGTAGCGTCGATTTGAGTGGAAGGATAGACGATGTGAGAGTGATATCCGTTTCAAAATCGAATTGGTGTGCCGATGTAATCTTGTAGGCCCTTTATAGCCGGCTCGTCCAAACACGGACACGACTCATCCAGGTTGTCCAAGGCCGAACTCATTTCTCGGGTTATAACCGGTGATTTCGTATCCGTCGGGGCCAAAGTAGGGGTAATCAGGACGATAACGCAAACGCAGTGTCAATCCCGTCAAACTCGAGAACGCCGTGAGCTGTGTTAAAGCGACGTCAACTCAGACGCGGAGTTGGTAAAATCTAATCCGTTGCGCGGCGAAAGACAGGCCCGGAAAGCGTTGCATCGTGGCTAGAAATGAATCCAGGTATTTGAACATCCATTCTGACTTCTCTTTCAGAGGCGCGGTCAACGGTTCGTCACAGAAGAGATTCGCGATATACGTCGATTTGATCACGTTCCCCGGGTCCTCGATGTCGTCGAACGGTTCACAGAAATCGAAAGCTCCTTCTTTCCGAAAATCCGTCTCCAGCACCATCATTCGGAATCGTCGCGACACTGACCGTAACGTCATGATGGTCGGCATTGCTACGTCGCCTGCTTGGTTTGAAACACAGTCCGCCAGGGTCACAGAAAGGACATGATGTATCGCAAGATTTCGTTTGGAACTGGTTCCGTGTACGCCGGGGGGAGAGAATTCGCGTCAAGGGGAGTCCCAGTTTA
>Ga0335073_10001506_pt1 | contig 31225 bp, 25 predicted proteins | sample Lox_Sample_22_FD_207093 | JGI IMG/M metagenome (GOLD analysis project Ga0335073, IMG submission 207093) | Soil microbial communities from Loxahatchee National Wildlife Refuge, Florida, United States - Lox_Sample_2.2 | ecosystem: Environmental > Terrestrial > Soil > Wetlands | place: USA... | reverse complement strand
CCCAACTGCTGGCCCGCCGCACCGGACTCCCCGCTCGGCCCCACCTCGCCGAGGCCCCGGCTCACCTCGAATCGCTCTCCTCCACCATAGGGAATCTCTCATGGAACTGACCGACCGCGTCACTCGCATCGTCTCGCTCGGGGCGCAGGGCCTGCTCGCCGCCGACGTCACCGGGCGCCTGCACGTGCTGGACCGGGACCTGAACCTCCTGCGGTCCTCGAAGTCGCTGCCCACGGCGATCCTCAGCAACAGCAGGCCGATCTACACCGTGGCGGTGGCCGGCGGCTGGGCGGTGACCAAGGACATGGGGGGCAACATAGCCAAGTGGTCGCTGGACACCCTGGACCTGGTCTCCCACTACGACGGCTATTCGATCTGCGACCGGTCGCTCCTGATGGAGGACGAGGAGCCCTCGCCGGTGATGAGCAGGGGCATCGCGATCTGGGACGGCAAGGTGTACGTCAACAACGGCTACCGGCAGCTCGTGGTGCTCGACCTGGAGTCCTTCGGCATCCTGGAGATCTCGCCGTCGTTCACGGGTGATGTCGCGCTGGAGAACTTCTGCACCGACCACCCGGACCTGCACGTCGTCTCCGACAAGGCCGGCCGGCTGCACTTCGGGTCCCTCGACACGCTCGACTTCCCGACCGTGGTCAAGATCGACGAGTCGAACATCCATCGGGTCTGCTGGGACTCCCGCCACGAGCGGTTCTGGTTCAGCCAGGACGCCGGGCACGGCGACAACGCCTACCGGGCACACGGGGTGGGCACCGCCACGACGGACGGGACGCTGCTGCGGGAGAAGCACTTCGCCAACAACGACGTCGAGTTCGTCACCCTGTCCCCGGACGGGTCCAGGGCCTACGCCGGCGGTTTCGACGGCGTGCTGCACATCTTCGACAACACCGATCCGGAGCTGCGCATCCAGCGGACCGTGTCGGGCTTCTCGCACCAGCTCATCGACATCGCGGTCGGCGCCGACGGCTCCCTCTACGTCCTCACCCAGGACGGCGAGCTGGTCAAGCTCGACGCGGAGGGCCGGCCCCTTGCCCGGGCCGACTTCCGGCGGCAGTGCGTGTGGGACCTCTGCGGCTCGCCCGAGGATCCCGCCACCCTCTACGCCGCGACCGACGACGGCGTCGCGGTGGTGCGGTTCGAGGAGACGGCCGCGGGGTTCGTGTCGCTGCGCGTTGCCGAGCACCATGTCACGGGCCTCGGCTTCACCCGCCGGATCGTGGCGATGCCGGACGGCTGGCTGGGCCTGAGCTGGGACCGCAAGGTGTTCCGCGCCGACCGGGGCGGGCGCATCGGGTGGGTGCAGGAGCTGCCGGCCTTCGGCCACACGATCGCCGTCTCGCCCGACTGGAGCCGGGTCCTCGTCGCCACCAACGCCGGCGGCGTGGAGCTGTCGGCCAGCACCGGCGAGCAGCTGGCACTGCTCACGGTCACCACCGGCGCGGGGCAGCCGGGGCTGGCGACCTGGGCCGGCACCTACCTGGCCTCGGGCGAGCGGGTGCTGGCCACCCGTACCGGCCTGCTGCAGGCGTTCGAGCCGGACGGCCCCCGGGGCACCTGGTCGCTGGCACTCGACTACGCCGAGTACACCAAGCGCATGTACACCGTCGGCGACAAGCTCTACGTCATCGGCGCTCAGGGCATGAAGGAGATCCCGCTCGGCACCCGGCAGGTCGAGCGGCGGTTCGTCGAGCTGCTCGAGAACACCGTCGAGAACGGCGTCGTGTTCGACGCGACGGCGTGCGCCATCACCTACGGCGGTCAGCTGGCCGCCTACGACTACAACTCCCAGGAACCGATCGACCTCAAGGAGGACCTGGTCGACTTCCCCAAGGGGCTAGCCGTCGTCCGGGCCAGGGACGGCCGGCCGCATGTCGTCGTCGGCGGTCGCGGCGGCTTCCTCAGCCTGTTCGGCGTCGACACCGAGTCGGGCACCGGCAGCTTGATCAAGCTGCTGGACGTCTACCTGCCTCGACCGGGACTGGGCCAGGTCGCTACATTCACCTATGAATCGAGCGAGAGTCCCGCAGTCGGGACGGGACGGGACGAGAGCCCCCAGCTGGAGCCGGCCATGAACGCACCGTACGCATGACAGCTCCCGAACCGCGGGTGGCTCCGACGCTCGAGCCGGCGGGGGCGGCCGCCCCCGGTCCGGTGCCGGCGGCGGCGGCCACCCGCGGCGCGGCGGGCGGCCCCGCCGAGCCGTCGCCGACAGATGCTGCCGAGCGGGCACCGGAACCGTCCCCGTGGCGGGACCGGAGGTTCCTCGTCTTCGCCGCCGGCAACACGCTGAACAACATCGGCGAGGCGGTGTACGCGGTAGCGCTGCCGCTGCTGGTCTACGACATGACCGGCTCCCTGACGGTCATGTCGCTGCTTGCCATCGTCGTCCCCGCGAGCATGTTGCTGGGACCGTGGCTCGGCGTCGTCGTGGACCGGTGGGGGTCTCGGGTCATGGTGGTGCCCGGCCTGCTCGTCCAGCTCGCCGCTGCCCTGGCGCTGAACGTCGTCGGGCTGTCCGGGCGGGGCTCGATCTGGCTGTTGTTCGTCCTGGCCGTGCTCATACAGCTCGGCGGGATCTCCTACCAGACCGGCTGGATGGTAGGCGTGGCCCGGATGTTCCCGGACTGCCCGGCACGGGCCAGGGGCACCCTGAGCAGCCTGTTCGTGGCGACCCGGATCGCGGGCGCGATCCTGTTCGCAGCGGCCCTGCCCGCCCTGGGTTACCGCGGGCTGCTCTGGCTGAACGTGCTGACCTTCCTCGCTCCGATCGCGGTGTGGCTGATGGGCATCCACCCGCCGCGCGTGCCGGCCGGGACGGCGACCGCCCGGGCCCGCCTGCTGCCGGACCTGGCCGAGGGATGGCGAATCCTGCGGTCCAGCGAGCTGGTCGTCTTCGTGAGCGTGATCGAGCTGCCGGTGCTGTTCGTCAGCTCGGCCGGCACGACGGCACTCATCATCTTCCAACTGCGCAGCCACTGGCAGCTGGGGGCGAGCGCGGTGGCGGCCATCCTCACCTCCGGCCGGATAGCGGGGCTGCTCGGCACCCTGGTCGTCTCGCAGCGGAAGAGCCTGATGCAGCGCTCGGCCTTCGTCGTGGCGGCGGTGGGCATCTCGGCCTCGCTGTTCATCATGGCGGCGCCCTGGCTCGGCACGCTGATCGTGGGGATGGCGGTGCTGTCCACCCTGCAGAGCGCGATGGCCGTCTCGATCCAGATGGTGCTCTTCAGGAACCTGCCCGCCCATGCCATCGGCCGGATCTCCGGGCTGCTCAACCTCGTCAGCGGAGTCCCGACCATCCTGGCGCCGCTGATCATCCCGTTGCTGTCGGCCGTCGTCGGCGTCGAGGGTGCCTTCGCCGTGCTGGGGCTGCTGGCACTGGCGGCCTTCCCGTACGTGGCACGCCGGGCAACCGCCCAACGGCAGCCCGCGGTGCGATGATGACCCGATGGAGACGACCGGCTGGATCACCGGGCAACTGTTCCTGCAAAGCCTGGACCGCGCGGAGGTCGAACGGGTGGGGGCGTTCCTGCAGGCCCGCGGCATCGCCAGCCAGACGCTGACCCAGAGCGAGCGGATGCTGCTGGACCCGGCCGATCCGGCCTCCGGGGTGACCAGCGAGCGGTTCAGCGTCGCGGTGCAGCTTGCCGGCTTCCCGCAGGTGGTCGCCCCGGTGCTGGCCGAGCTGCTCGAACGTGCCCACGGCCGTGGCTGGGACGACCCGCCACCGGCCCAGGCCTGATCCGGGAGCCCGCTCAGGCGTCGCGGTTCGTCCAGACGTCGATGGCGAAGTCCGCGTCCAGCACCTGGGTCTGCCGGGTCAGCCCGAGGATGCTGTCCAGGGTGCCGTGCAGGGTCTCGGTGCCCAGGTAGCGGCCCGGGAAGTGCTGGTTGCGGTGGCAGGCCAGCACCGTCGCGTCCGGGGTGAGGCTGCCGCGCACCCTGTCGGCCAGCGTCGCCCAGTCGGCCAGGTCCATCAGGTAGCCCATCTCGCTGAGCACGATCAGGTCGAACCGCTGCGCCACCGGCCAGTCGTCGGGCAGCTTCCGGTATTCGAGGTGCACGTTCGACAGGTGCTCGGCGCGCACCCGGGCCTCGGCCAGCGCCGGGCGGTTGTCGTCGGTCGCCACCAGCCACTCGGTGCGCCGGGCCAATGCCGGGATCACCTCACCCGCGCCGCAGCCGGGCACGTAGGCGCTGCCGTACCGGGGGTGGTGCAGGCTCGCGGCCAGCAGCTCGCGTCGCCGGTCGGCCAGCCAGCCGCCGCGCATGTGCCAGGGATCCTCGGCGAGCGCGTACAGGTCGTTCAGGTGTTCCAGATTGGTCATGTGCCTACCCCGGCCCGTCGCTGGTGGACATTCGGGTGGCTGCTGTCGGCCTGGCCGCGCGCCCCCACGCAATCGCGCGGCTGGCTGCTGAACCGGCTCACACCGACGATACCAGCGGTTCCCGGCATCCGCCTCCCCCGCGGACAGCCCTGCCGAGTCCCCGATCGGGGGCGTATGAGAAAGATCTGCGCGGCTCGATGTTTACCGGCCATTCGCCAGGGTGTTAGCTATGGGTCGTCGCGGGGGCGGAACCTGCTCCTGCGTCGCTTGCCGTGCCCGGCGACGAGGTCCCGGACCACGGCCGGCATTCCCTTCCACGGAGGTATCCGCATGCGCAGACTGCTGACCACAACACTCGCGGTGGCAGCGACGACGGCCGGCCTGCTGGCCGCGGGCACGAGCCCGGCCAGCGCCGAGCACTCCGGCCGCAACCCTCGGCCGACGAGCTCGGACTGCAGGCTCGCCAACGGCATCTCACACGTCGTGCAGATCCAGTTCGACAACGTGCACCTGACCCGGGACAACCCGAACATCCCGAGCGACCTGGAGCAGATGCCCAACCTGCTCAACTTCATGAAGAACAACGGCGTGGTCATGGCCAACACCCACGACGTGCTGGTGCACACCGCCACCAACTTCATCTCCAACCAGACCGGCCTCTACCCGGACCGGACCGGCATCACCCAGTCCAACAGCTACAGCTACTACGACGGTGCCGGCGCGACCCACCCGGGCGTCTCCTTCGCCTACTGGACCGACCCGGTCTACGACCCGACCGGCGCCTCGATCGACACCCGGTACAACACCGAGTACGTCGCCGACCGCAACAAGGTCCCGAACGCGGCCGACGTCAACACGCCGGCCCCGTGGGTGCCGTTCACCAAGGCCGGCTGCAACGTCGGTGAGGTCGGCATGTCCAACACGGTGCTGGAGAACATCGCCACCGACATCCCGACGGTGTTCGGCGCGAACTCCCCGCAGGCCGCCGAGGCCAAGGCCGACCCGGCCAAGGCCACCGCGGACGTGGTCGGCTATGCCGTGCACTGCGCGAAGACCTCGACCACCTGCGCGTCCGGCCAGACCGACGCGCTGCCCGACGAGCCGGGCGGCTACGCCGGCTACAAGGCGCTGTTCGGCAACGCCGAGATCCAGCCGGCGGTGCACCCGTCCGGCCCGATCACCACGCTGAGCGGTGCCCCGATCGCCGACCCGAAGGGCAACGTCGGCTTCCCGGGCTTCGACGCCCAGACCCCGGACGTCTCGCTCGGCTATGCCGCGTCGCTGCTGGAGCACAACGTCCCGATCACCAACGTCTACGTCTCGGACGTGCACACCGACCACACCGCCGCGCACACCGGCGACCTGGGCCCGGGTGAGCAGACCTACGAGCAGCAGCTGCACGACTACGACCAGGCCTTCGGCGCGTTCTTCCAGCGGCTGGCCGCCGACGGCATCACCCCGGCGAACACGCTGTTCTCGGTGACCACCGACGAGGGCGACCACTTCTCGGGCAGCCAGCCGACCCCGGCGAACTGCACCGGCGCGCCCGGCAACTACTGCAGCTACACCACCCGGTCCGAGGTGAACGTCAACCTGCCGGGCCTGCTGGCCACCCAGGCCAACGACACCACGCCGTTCGCGATCCACTCCGACCCGGCGCCGGCCCTGTGGGTCACCGGCAACCCGGACCGGACCGATCCGGCGGTCCGCCAGCTCGGCCGGGACCTCTCCGGGCTGACCTTCACCAACCCGCTGACCGGCGCGAACGAGAAGGTCGCCTACCAGCTGGCCGACCCGGTCGAGGAGAAGATCCTGCACTTCGTCTCCGCCGACGCGGCCCGCACCCCGACCATGACCGCGTTCTCCGGCGAGGACTCCTACATCACCGGCGGCGCGGCCAACTGCAGCAAGGCGTGCGTCTACACCTCCAGCGGGTACGCCTGGAACCACGGCGGCTTCCAGCCGGACATGCAGACGATCTTCGCCTCCTACGCCGGGCCGGGCGTGTCCGCGCGCGGCGTCGACTCCCGGACCTGGACCGACCAGGTGGACAACCGTCCGACGCTGCTGGCCCTGGCCGGCCTGCACGACGACTACTCCTCCGACGGCCGGGTGGTCACCGAGATCCTCGACCCGAAGGCCCTGCCGGCCGCGCTGAGCCGCAACCCGCAGCTGAGCCGGCTCGGGGCGCTCTACAAGCAGCTGACCGCGGCCAGCGGCCAGTTCGCGGCCGACACCCTGGCGATCTCCACCAAGGCGGTCGCCAGCGGCACGGCGAGCAACGACACCACCTACCAGCGGCTGGAGGCGGCGCTGACCCGGCTCGACGACGCCCGTGACCGGCTGACCGGCCAGATCGCGGACGCGCTGCTCGGTGCCTCGTTCCAGAACCGGCCGGTGTCGCGCGGCACCGCCACCTCGCTGATCGTGCGGTCCGAGCTGCTGCTGGCCGGCACGCACGCGCTCAGCAAGGCCTGACGCGTCACGCGAACGGGCCGGCCCCCCGGGGCCGGCCCGTTCTGCTGTGCCCTGCCGACGGTGGCAGCCCAGCCGACGGTGGCAGCGCTACAGCCAGGGCGGCAGGTGCGGCCAGGCCAGGCCCGGCGGCAGCAGCGCGTCGCGGCCCAGCGCCCACGGCAGCAGCTCGCCGACCGGCGCCCGGACCTCGGTGGCCGGCTCGCCGGCGCCGAGCCGCAACTCCAGCTCCGCGTCGGTCGGCAGCACCCGCACCGGCGGTGCGTCCGGGTGGTTGGCCGCGAAGGCGAAGGCATCGGTGAGCAGCGCCGCGCCGACGTCGGTCGGCACGTCCGCGAAGCTCACCCCGGCGTCCAGGTCGACGACGTGCACCCACACCTCGCGCACCCGCATCCACGGCACCTCGGCCCCCGGCACCGGACGACCGCGGGCGGTCCGCACCATGCCCTGCCAGGCGTCGTCCGGCAGCTCCCGGACCGCCTCGTCCAGCCGCCGGACGCCGTCCTCGAAGTCGGCGCGCAGCTCGGCGACCGGCTGCCCGGCCGACCGTTCGATGCCCTCGGCGCGCGCGCCGGCGGACGGGTACATCGGGTTCTCCACGCCGGTGCGCGCCCAGCTCAGCAGGTTCAGCAGCGCGTCGGAGTTGCGGGCCAGGTGGCCGAGCAGGTGGGCCCGCGACCAGCCGGGCAGCAGTGACGGCGCCGCGAGGTCGCCGTCCGGCAGCCCGCGCACGGTGGTGACCAGCAGTTCGGTGCCGGCCCGCATCCAGCCGATCCGGCGGTTCAGTTCGTCGCGATCCATCGCGCCAGTATCGCCGGACGCCCCGCGGGCGATCGAACCGGTCAGTGCCGCTCGCAGGCGACCCCGTCGTGGTCGGCGTCGCGGCCGCTGTTCGCCGCGTAGAGGTAGCTGCTGACGTAGAAGTCGGTGACCGGCGCGGTGCTGCCGCGCACCACGTCGTGCGCCCCGGCCCGGCCGATCCCGTGCGGGAACACCCGGTTCAGGCTGGCGCAGTTGGCGAAGACGGCCGGCCGGCTCGGTCCGCACACGGTGATCAGCGGCGAGGCCTTGGTGTATCTCCCGGTCACCCCGTTGGCCCAGCGCACCGAATAGCCGGTGATGCTGCGATAGCGGGTGCAGGTGCCCGGCGCGATCGCCCGCCAGCCGGTGGTGGCGGTTGCCAGGGAGGCCGAGGCCACCGGACTGGTCCGCGCCAGCACGACGGTCGTCGCGGTGGCCAGCCGCACCGAGTCGACCTGCACCCGGCTCGCCCGGTACCAGCCGGCAACGGTCGAGGTGGCCCGCACGTCCACCAGCTCGCCGGCCGGGTTGCGCACCACCTCGAGCCCGGTGGCGAACTTCGCCGCGTCCCGGGCGGCGGTGGGGCCGTAGTAGATCGCACCGGCGGCCGTGCCGGCCTTCACCACGACATCGCCGGCCTGCGCCGACGCAGGCACGGCCAGGACGACCGGCAGCACCGCTGCGGTCGCGACGGCAAGGGTGCTGATGATCCGGCGCATGATTCTCCTTGAACGGTGTTCGCCCGGGACTGCCGCGAGGCAGGCTAACAGGATTCGCACACACGGGAGGAGGAACGGCGAAAATTGGCCGTCCCGCCCGGGGTGGGGTCTCCGGACGGGAACCGAGGAGCTGGCTCCCCCATCTGGACTCGAACCAGAAACCCTTCGATTAACAGTCGAATGCTCTGCCAATTGAGCTATGGGGGATCACGCGTCGCTGCCTGGAGCTTCGACCTGGCGGGCCGAACGAGGCAGCGCGTAGAAGGATAACGCACCCGTACCCGGCCTCGCGCCACCACCCCTCCCCAGGCAGACTGGAGCGATGAGACTGTCGTTTCTGCTGGGAGTCGGAGTGGGATACGTGCTCGGCAGCCGGGCCGGCCGGGAGCGGTACGAGGACATCGTCGCCGTCGCTCGGCGGGTCGCCGGCAGCCAGACCGTCCAGGCCACCGCCGGGGTGGTGCAGGCCCAGCTGCAGGAACTGACCGGCCAGGCCCGGCAGCGCCTGCACGCACGGCCGGTGCCGGCCGGGGCGAACGGGCACTCGGCGAACGGGCACGCCCGGCTCTGAATCAGGCCGGCCGCTGGGCGACCCGCACCCGGTCCAGGTAGTCCAGCAGCACCGTCCGGGCCGCCGGGGTGTCCGGCGTGCCGGTGTCGAACCGGGCCGTCCAGTGCAGGCCGTCCACGCCGGGACGCCGCCGGCCGACCACCCGGCCGGTGCCGCCGGGCACCCGCACCTGCTCCCAGCGGTCGATGCTGCGTTCGACCCGCTGCCGGACCACCACCGGCAGGTTGCGGGGCTCGGCGAGCCGGTGCCGCACCGGGAACAGGTCGGTGACGAGCCCGTCCGGCCCCTCGACGCCCTCGGTCACGGCCAGGCCCGCCTCGCTCCAGGTGGCCTTGACCACCGCGTCCCAGCCGATCGCCCGCCAGCTGCCGGCCTCCGGCACCCACAACCGCAGCTGGGTCGCCACCACGGCGCCGGTCTCGGCCGGCTCCCCGTCGGCCACCGCGAGCAGCCGCTCGTCCGAACCGATCAGCGCGCGCAGCGCCGCCGGTGGGCGTGACCGTCCGAACATCAGGCTCCCTCCCCGCCGATGGCGCGGGCGCGTAGCTCGCGCCGGCGCTGTTCCAGCTGGTTGAGCTGGGCGAAGAGTGTCCCGAGCTCCGCCGGGTCCGCTGCCTCGGCCGACAGCCGCTGCAGGCGCGACTTCACCTGCGCCACCTCGCGGGCCACCACCTGCTCGGCCAGGCTGTTCACCATCGCCTCGGCGTAGCGGGCCTGGGCGTCCGCGCCGGAGCGCAGCGGCTCGACCGCCAGCGCGTTCACCGATGCCCTGGCCTCGGAATCCGGCGGCAGCCGGTCGGCCACCGCGGCCGGCCACGCCGGGCCGCCGGTGGCCGCCGCCGCTCCCCCGGCCGCGGCGACGGCCAGCTGCAACTGCCGGTGCACCGCCACCAGGAATGCCAGCTCGCCCAGCTCGTCGAACTGCTTGCCGACCACGTCCGGCAGCTGCAGGGCGGCCTTGATCACCTCGCGCTCGGCCTGGGCCAGCCGCGGCGGCACCGCCGGGCTGAGGGCCGGCTCGGGCTCGGGCCGGGACGTCCGCTCCGACCGCTCCCCCGACCGGACCAGCCCGCGCACCCGGGCGACCACCCGGTCCGGGTCGTCGACACCGACCAGGCCGGCCAGCAGCGCGGCGTAGTCGTCGCGCATCGCGTAGTCCTTGATCATCGCCACCAGCGGCACCCCCCGGTCGAGCGCCGCCACCCGGCCCTCGACGGTGTTCAGGTCGTAGCGCTTGACGGTCGTCTGCAGCACGAACTTGACCAGCGGCACCCGGGCCTCGATCAAGGCCCGGACCGCGGCGTCGCCACCGGATTGCCTGAGTTCACAAGGGTCCTTGCCGCCGGGCGCGATCGCGACATAGGTCTGTGCCATGAACTTCTGCTCCTCGGCGAAGGCCCGCTCGGCGGCCTTCATGCCCGCTGCGTCGCCGTCGAAGGTGAAGACCACCCGGCCGGTGAAGGCGTCGGAGTCCATCAGCAGCCGCCGGATCACCCCGATGTGCTCGGTCCCGAACGAGGTGCCGCAGGTCGCCACCGCGGTGGTGATGCCGGCCAGGTGGCAGGCCATCACGTCGGTGTAGCCCTCCACGATCACGGCCTGGTGCTGCTTGCCGATCTCGCGCTTGGCCAGGTCCATGCCGTAGAGCAGCTGGCTCTTCTTGTAGATCGGGGTCTCGGGCGTGTTGAGGTACTTGGCCTCGACCTTGTCGTCGTCGTGGATCCGGCGGGCGCCGAAGCCCACCACATCGCCGGCGACGTCCCGGATCGGCCAGAGCAGCCGGCGGTGGAACCGGTCGATCAGCCCGCTCCGGCCGCCTTCCCGGCTCAGGCCGGCCAGGATCAGCTCGGCCGGCTCGAAGCCGCGACCGCGCAGGTACCTGGTGAGCGTGTCCCAGCCGCCGGGGGCGTACCCGCAGCCGAACTTCGCCACCGCCGCCGCGTCGAAGCCGCGCTCGGCCAGGTACTCCCGCGCCGGCGCCGCGTCCGGGCTGCGCAGCTGGTCGGCGTAGAACGCCGCCGCCAGCACGTGCGCCTCGACCAGCCGGGCCCGCTGGCCGGCCGGCCGGGACGGGCCGCCACCCTCGACGTAGCGCAGCTGGATGCCCGCCTTCGCGGCCAGCCGCTCCACCGACTCGACGAACGACAGGTGCTCGATGCGCTCGACGAAGGCGATCACGTCACCGCCGGCGCCGCAGCCGAAGCAGTGGAACAGGTTGCGCGCGGTGGAGACCGACAGCGACGGCGATTTCTCGTCGTGAAAAGGGCAAAGTCCCTTGAGGTTGCCGCCGCCGGCGTTGCGCAGCTGGACGTGCTCGCCGATCACCTCGGCGATCTGGGCGCGTTCGCGGACAGCGGCGATGTCCTCCTCGCGAATCCGGCCCGGCATGCGGCCGAGTCTAGTTGCCCCGATGCCGGCGGCCGAGGCTAGTTGCCGGTCAGCCGAGCATGCCAGGCCAGCGCCGCCGAATCGGTGAGCTGGGCGATCTGGTCGATCGCCACCCGCAGCCGCTCGGCATCGGTGCCGGCCGCCCGCCAGGACTCGCGCAGCACCAGCGACAGCACCGGCGCACCGCCGGCCAGCAGCGCCTCGGCCAGCTCGGTGAGCACCCGGCGCTGCTGGGCCAGCTGGGCGGCCGCCGACGGCCGGCGCATCACGTAGCGGTAGGCCATCGCCTTGAGCAGCGCGCACTCGGCGGCGGCCCGCTCCGGCACCACCAGCTCGGCGACGTACCGGCCGAGCGGGGCGGCGCCGAACTTCTCCCGGGTGGCCCGCACCGCCGCCGAGACGAACCGCTCGGTCAGCTCGCTGGTCGCGCGCTTGGCCAGCCCCTGCGCGGTGAACGTCCCGTCGTAGCCGGCCAGGTCGCGCAGCGGCGGCAACTCCAGCAGCCGGTCCAGGTGCGGCGCCAGCGCCTCCGGCGGCAGCGGCGAGTACAGCGCGGCGGCCTGCCGGCACAGCTCGGAGCGCTCGTCCTCGCCGGCCAGCGCGGTCAGGTCGATGTGCCTGGAGTGCACGCCGTCCTCGACGTCGTGCACCGAGTAGGCGACGTCGTCGGCCCAGTCCATCACCTGCGCCTCCAGGCACCGCTCCCCCTCGGCGCGGCCGTCGCGGAGCCAGTCGAAGACCGCCCGGTCGGCGGCGTAGCAGCCGTACTTGCGCGCCCCCGGCCGGGCCGGCCACGGGTACTTGCAGACCGCGTCCAGGGCGGCCCGGGTCAGGTTCAGCCCGGCCGGCACCGCGGCCACCGTCTTGGCCTCCAGCCGGGTCAGGATGCGCAGCGTCTGGGCGTTGCCCTCGAAGCCATCACAGCCGCCGGCCAGCGCGATCTCGTCCAGCGCGTCCTCGCCGTTGTGCCCGAACGGCGGGTGGCCGAGGTCGTGTGCCAGGCCGGCCGCGTCCACCAGGTCCGGGTCGCAGCCCAGCGCGGCGCCCATCTCGCGGCCGATCTGGGCGACCTCCAGCGAGTGGGTGAGCCGGGTCCGGGGGAAGTCGTCCTGGCCGGGCGAGACCACCTGGGTCTTGTCGGCCAGCCGGCGGAAGGCGTAGGAGTGCAGCACCCTGGCCCGGTCGCGCTCGAAGTCGTCCCGGGAACCCGGCCCGGACTGGCCGCGCTTGGGCTCCTCGACCACCAGCCGGTCGCGGTCCGCGGCCGAGTAGTGGTAGCCCGGCAACTAGATGTGCTCCTCGGTCCAGTCGGCGAACTGCTGCAGGTTCTGCAGCCACATGCCGACGGTGAACTTCAACTGCTCGCGGCTGATGCCGCCCTCGAAATCGAACGCCTGCTCGGCGCAGATGCCGACCAGGCCGTCGTCCGGCAGCACGGTGTAGGCCTTCGGGAACAGCTTGCTGCGGTTCCAGTCGTCCAGCACCAGCGCCAGGGTCGGGCGCAGGTCCACCTCGAACCGGCGGTTCAGGTACAGCCGGGCCTGCAGCACCTCCTCGTCCTGGCCGTAGTGGAAGAAGTAGACGCTGTAGTTGTCCCACCGCACGGCCAGGTCACCGTCGTCGTCGATCAGCCAGCGCAGCTGGTAGTCGCGCAGGATGTCCTCGAGCACGCCGGTGGTCGGCAGCACCCTCGGGCCGGCCGGCCGGCCGATCGGCGGCTGCTCGAACCGGGACTGGCTCGTGCCACGCGCCGCGGCAACCGCCGCCGCCGCGATTCGGGACAGGCGACCAGGCACCCCTCCACTCTACGGCGGACGTCCGACAGCCGAGGCCGGTACGAGCCAGTCCGCGCTGCTGGCCTCAGGCGCCGAGGTTGGCCCGGCCCGCCTCCAGCCGCGCGACCGGCACCCGGAACGGCGAGCACGAGACGTAGTCCAGGCCGGCCGAGTGGAAGAAGTGCACCGAGTCCGGGTCGCCGCCGTGCTCGCCGCAGACGCCGAGCTTCAGCCCGGCCCGCACCGCCCGGCCGCGTTCGGCCCCGATCTTGACCAGCTCGCCGACGCCCTCGGTGTCCAGCGACTCGAACGGGCTGACCCCGAAGATGCCCTTCTCCAGGTAGTGGCTGAAGAACGCGGCCTCGACGTCGTCCCGGCTGAACCCCCAGGTGGTCTGGGTCAGGTCGTTGGTGCCGAAGGAGAAGAACTCGGCGGCCTCGGCGATCTGGCCGGCGGTCAGCGCCGCCCGCGGCAGCTCGATCATGGTGCCGATCAGGAACTCCAGATGCTGGCCGGTCTCCGAGCGCACGTCGCGGGCGACCTGGATGATGTCGTCCTTGATCGCCTCGAACTCCTGCACCGCGCCGACCAGCGGGACCATGATCTCGACCCGCGGCACGCCGCCGTTCTTCTGGTGCTCGGCGGCGGCCTCCAGGATCGCCCGCGCCTGCATCTCGAACAGGCCCGGGATCACCAGGCCCAGCCGGACGCCGCGCAGGCCCAGCATCGGGTTCTGCTCGTGCAGCTTGTGCACGGCCTGCAGCATCCGCAGGTCGTTCTCCCGAGGCTCGCCCCGGGCCTCGGCGACGGCCACCCGGACCGACAGCTCGGTGAGGTTCGGCAGGAACTCGTGCAGCGGCGGGTCGAGCAGCCGGATGGTCACCGGCAGCCCGTCCATCGCGTCGAAGATCGACTTGAAGTCCTCGCGCTGCAGCGGGAGCAGCTCGGCCAGCTCGCGTTCGCGCTCGTCGTCGGTGTCGGCCAGGATCAGCGCCTCGACCAGCGCCCGGCGGTCGCCCAGGAACATGTGCTCGGTGCGGCACAGGCCGATGCCCTGCGCGCCGAACCGGCGGGCCCGGGCCGAGTCCTCCTCGGTGTCGGAGTTGGCGCGCACCGCCATCCGCCGGTTGCCGTCGGCGACCATCATCAGCCGGTGCACGGCCTTCACCAGGTCGTCGGCCGCTGGGTCTTCGGCGTCCAGCTCGCCCTCGAAGTACCGGACGACCGGCGAGTCGACGACCGGCACCTCGCCGAGGAACACCTCGCCGGAGGTGCCGTCGATGGAGATCAGGGTGCCCTCGGGGTGGACGCTGCCGTCCTTGAGGGTGAAGTGCCGGGCCTTGGTGTCGACGTCGATCGCCTCGGCGCCGCAGACGCAGGTCTTGCCCATGCCGCGGGCCACCACCGCCGCGTGGCTGGTCTTGCCGCCGCGGCTGGTCAGGATGCCCTGCGCGGCGATCATGCCGTTCAGGTCGTCCGGGTTGGTCTCCCGGCGGACCAGGATCACCTTCTCGCCGCTTCGGCTCCACTTCACCGCGGTGTAGGAGTCGAAGACCACCTTGCCGACCGCGGCGCCCGGCGAGGCGTTCATGCCCTGGGCGATCTTGCGGTGCGAGCTGGTGTCGTCGAAGTGCGGGAACATCAGCTGCGCCAGCTGCGCGCCGGTCACCCGCTTGAGCGCCTCCTTCTCGTCGATCAGGCCCTCGTCGATCAGCTGGGTGGCGATCCGGAACGCGGCCGCGGCGGTGCGCTTGCCGACCCGGGTCTGCAGCATCCAGAGCTTGCCGCGCTCGATGGTGAACTCGATGTCGCACAGGTCGCGGTAGTGCTCCTCCAGCTGCGCCATGATGCCCATCAGCTGGTCGTAGGACTTCTTGTCGAGGTCCTCCAGGTCGGCCAGCGAGAGGGTGTTGCGGATGCCGGCGACCACGTCCTCGCCCTGGGCGTTGGCCAGGTAGTCGCCGTAGACACCCTTGGCGCCCGAGGCCGGGTCGCGGGTGAAGGCGACCCCGGTGCCCGAGTCGTCGGAGGCGTTGCCGAAGACCATCGAGCAGACGTTGACCGCGGTGCCCAGGTCGGCCGGGATCCGCTCCTGGCGGCGGTAGAGGATGGCGCGCGGGGCGTTCCAGGAGTCGAAGACCGCCCGGACGGCCAGGTCCATCTGCTCGCGCGGCTCCTGCGGGAACTCCCGGCCGGCGTGCTCGATCACGAGCTGCTTGTAGGTCTCGACCAGCTTGCGCAGGTCCTCGGCGTCGAGGTCGAGGTCGTTCTTGGTGCCCCGGGCGTCCTTGGCCGCGTCGAGGGCGTCGTCGAAGTGCTCGCCGTCGATGCCGAGCACCGTCTTGCCGAACATCTGGATCAGCCGGCGGTAGGAGTCGAAGGCGAAGCGCTCGTTGCCGGTCTGGGCGGCCAGGCCGCGCACCGACTGGTCGTTCAGGCCGACGTTGAGGACGGTTTCCATCATGCCCGGCATGGAGAACTTGGCACCCGAGCGGACCGAGACCAGCAGCGGGTCGTCGGTCTGGCCGAGCTTCTTGCCCATGGTCTTCTCGAGCGCCCGCAGGTGCTCGGAGACCTCGTCGGCCAGCTCGGCGGGCTCGTGGCCGCTGGCCAGGTAGGCCTGGCAGGCCTCGGTGGTGATGATGAACCCGGGCGGGACGGGCAGCCCCATGTTCGTCATCTCGGCGAGGTTGGCACCCTTGCCGCCGAGCAGGTCCTTGAGATCCTTATTGCCTTCCGCGAAGTCGTATACGAACTTCGTCATCTCCAGCGCACCACCGATTGTGTCGATACGGATACGTGCTTGTAGACCTTAGGCGTGGAAAGCGATTACGGGCCCGCCGGTGAAGCACCAAAGAGGGAAAACACACACCGGGGTATGCCCGGACGTCGGGCCGCCCGGCTCACCTCCCACAGCCGGCTTCGTCACGGCCGGCGAGATTGCGTCCGGCGAGTCACTTCGTCAGGCCGGCGAGTCACTGGACCGACTTCGGGTCGAGCGCGTCGCGCAGGCCGTCGCCGAACAGGTTGAACGACAGCACGGTGAGGAACAGCCCGGCGCCGGGGCAGAACAGGTACATCGGATCGGCGAGATAGAAGCTCTGCGCGTCGGAGAGCATGCCTCCCCAGGACGCCGTCGGCGGTTGCACCCCGACGCCCAGGTAGGACAGCGCCGACTCGGCCAGGATGTAGGTCGGGACGGTCAGGCTGGTCCACACCAGCAGCGGGCCGAGCAGGTTCGGCATCAGTTCGTGGCTGACGATCCGCAGGTCGCTGGCGCCGAGGGTCCGGGCCGCCTCGACGAACTCCTTCTCGCGCAGCGAGAGCACCTGGCCCCGAACGAGCCGGCCGAGGTAGGGGAAGCCGGCGAAGCCGAGCAGGAAGATCACGAGGCCGAAGTTGAGGCTCTCGCCGGACAGCCCGAGGAACTCCGGCGACTGGCTGAGGACGGAGACCAGGGCCAGCGCCAGCAGCAGGCCGGGGATGGTCAGCAGGATGTCGTAGACGAACGTCATCGCGGCATCGACGACGCCGCCGTAGTACGCGCAGACGACACCCGTCGCCGTGCCGAGGACGAGCGACATCAGCGTCGCGGAGCTCGAGATCACCAGCGAGGTGCGGGCGCCGGCGATCAGCCGGGACAGCACGTCGCGGCCGTTCACCGGCTCCACCCCGAGCCAGTGCGTGCCGGACGCGCCCCCGAAGTGCCCGATCGGCACCTCCGACTCCTCGCTGACCAGCCGGGAGTTGAACTGGGCCGGCTCGTGGCCGTACAGGTGGTTCAGCTGGGAGGCGAAGATCGCGACCAGGACGATGCCGAGCAGCAGGATGCCCCCGGCCATCGCTATCCGGTCCTGTTTCAGGCGCCGCCACGCGAGCTGGCGCAGCGACCGGCCCTCGATGCCCGGCTCGTCGCTGCTGGCGGCCGCCTCCGAGCTGGTGAGGCGTAGGTCTTCCGATGGCTGGAACATGACGGCTCGCCTCCCCCCGCGCGGCTGCATCGAGCCTGCGGAGGCAACGTCACGTGATGGATCCGTTTCGGCCACGAATCGGCAAAGATGTGAAAATGGCCGGACTGACCTAACCGGTGGCCGATCGTCCTGCGTTACGGCCGCCAGGACGGCGGAATCGCAGGGCGGTCGGCGCGGGGACGCCGGCGAACGGGGTCAGCCGCCGGAGTTCTCGATCTCGGCGCCGAACGGCACCTGCAGCGACTCGCGGTCGGCCAGCCAGCCCTCGGGCAGGGTGACCTTGCGGCCGTCACCGCCGGTCCGGCCGCGCGGCTGCCCCAGCACCTGCTCGGGGTAGGGCTGGTCGAGGTCGAGCTGGTCGAGCAGGCCGCGCAGCTCGGCCAGGCCGGAACTCATCGCCAGCGCCCGACGGAGGTCACCGCCGGCCGAGAATCCCTTGAGATACCAGGCGATGTGCTTACGGAAGTCGACCACGCCGCGCTCCTCGCCGAGCCAGTCCGACAGCAGCTCGGCGTGCCGGTACATGGCCGCGGCGACCTCGGCCAGGCCGGGCAGCGCGGTGGCCTCCTCGCCCCGGAACGCCGCCGCCAGGTCACCGAACAGCCAGGGCCGGCCGAGGCAGCCGCGCCCGACCACCACGCCGGCGCAACCGGTCTCGCGCACCATCCGGACCGCATCGGCGGCCTCCCAGATGTCGCCGTTGCCCAGCACCGGGATGTCGAGCAGCTGCACCAGGTCGGCGATCCGCCCCCAATCGGCCTGCCCGCCGTAGAAGTCGGCCGCGGTGCGCCCGTGCAGCGCGACGTAGGCGGCGCCGGCGTCCTGGGCGCGCAGGCCGGCCTCGCGGTAGGTCAGGTGATCGGCATCGACACCGACCCGCATCTTGACCGTCACCGGCAGCTCACCGGCCGCCGCCTCGACCGCCGCGCCGACGATCGCGGAGAAGAGATTGATCCGCCACGGCAGGGCCGAACCGCCCCCACGCCGGGTCACCTTGGGCACCGGGCAGCCGAAGTTCAGGTCGACGTGGTCGGCCAGGCTCTCGGCCACGATCATCCGCACCGCCTCGCCGACCACCGCCGGGTCGACGCCGAACAGCTGGATCGAGCGGGGCTGCTCGTCCGGGGCGAAGGCGATCAGCTGCATGGTCTTGCGATTGCGTTCGACCAGCGCCCGGCTGGTGATCATCTCGGAGATGTAGAGCCCGGCGCCGTACTCGCGGCACAGCCGGCGGAACGCCACATTGGTGATGCCGGCCAGCGGTGCCAGCACGACCGGCGGGTCCACCACGATCCGGTCGCCCAACCGCAGCGGCGGGGCGACCGGCTGGGCAGCCGTCAAACCGGGAGAGAGCGTGGCCGTCATGCTCAGCAGCCGATCAGCCGCTCTGCCAGGTACCCGGCGACCTTGTCCAGCGCCACCCGGTCCTGCGCCATGGTGTCGCGCTCGCGGATGGTCACGGCGTGATCGTCCAGGGTCTCGAAGTCGACGGTGACGCAGTACGGGGTGCCGATCTCGTCCTGCCGCCGGTACCGCTTGCCGATCGCCTGAGTCTCGTCGTACTCGACGTTCCAGTGCCGGCGCAGCTCACCGGCGAGCTCACGCGCCTTCGGCGACAGGTCGCCGTTCTTCGACAGCGGCAGCACGGCCACCTTGATCGGGGCCAGCCGCGGGTCGAACTTCAGCACGGTGCGCTTGTCCATGCCGCCCTTGGTGTTCGGCGCCTCGTCCTCGACGTAGGCGTCGAGCAGGAAGGCCAGCGTCGCCCGGGTCAGCCCGGCCGCCGGCTCGATGACGTACGGGTAGTACCGCTGCTCACCCTCCGGCTTGGTGGCGTCGAAGAACCGCAGATCGGCGCCCGAGTGCTCGGCGTGCGTGCTCAGGTCGAAGTCGGTGCGGTTGGCGATGCCCTCCAGCTCGTCGAACTCCTTGCCGCCGAAGTTGAAGCGGTACTCGATGTCGACGGTGCGCTTGGAGTAGTGCGACAGCTTCTCCTTCGGGTGCTCGTACCGGCGGAGGTTGTCCGGGTTGAGGCCGAGCCCGACGTAGAAGTCCCACCGGGCTTCGAGCCAGTACTCGTGCCACTGCTCGTCGGTGCCCGGCTCGACGAAGAACTCCATCTCCATCTGCTCGAACTCACGCGTCCGGAAGATGAAGTTGCCCGGCGTGATCTCGTTGCGGAAGGACTTGCCGGTCTGGGCGATGCCGAACGGCGGCTTCTTGCGCGCGGTGGTCACCACGTTGGCGAAGTTCAGGAAGATGCCCTGCGCGGTCTCCGGCCGCAGGTAGGCCAGCCCCGACTCGTCCTCGACCGGGCCGAGATGCGTCTTGAGCATGCCGGAGAACTGCCGCGGCTCGGTCCAGGACTTGTTGCCGCAGTTCGGGCAGGTGATGTCGGCCAGCCCGTTCTCCGGGGTCCGGCCCTTGCGCCGCTCGAAGTCCTCTTCCAAGTGGTCGGCCCGGTAGCGGCGGTGGCAGACCGTGCACTCGGTCAGCGGGTCGGAGAAGGTCGCGATGTGGCCGGAGGCCTCCCAGACCGCCGGCGGCAGGATCACCGAGGAGTCCAGGCCGACCACGTCGTCACGGCTGGTCACCATCGCCTTCCACCACTGGCGGCGCAGGTTCTCCTTCAGCTCCACGCCGAGCGGGCCGTAGTCCCAGCCCGACCGGGTACCGCCGTAGATCTCGGCAGCCGGGAAGACGAAGCCACGACGCTTCGCCAGGCTGACAACGGCCTCATTGCGGTCCACGGGCACGGCGGTCTACTCCAGTTACGGGCGGGTGAGCAGTGACCCGTTCAGGGTATCGGCATCGTCGACCGGCTTCTCCCCGCCGTCCACAGCCTCGTCCGGCCCGGCGGGGTTGTCCACAGGCCGGCGGCGTTCCCGGCGCTCGAAGAGGTAGCTGACCACCCCGGTCAGCAGCCAGCCGAGCAGGATGTCGAAGACGTAGTGCTCGGCCGAATACACCAGCGCGAACGCCATCACCAGCGCGTATGCCACCAGCAGCGGCCGCCAGCGCTTGCGCACCCGGGGCCAGAAGAACACCGTGATCAGCATCGAGATCGCCGCGTGCAGCGAGGGCACCGCGGCCACCTGGTTCACCCCGGCCTGGCCTTCGTCGATCAGCGCCTTGGCCTGCGGCACCCCGAGCTTGTCCCAGCCGCGGGTGGAGATCCGCTCGATCCAGGGCGCTGCACCGGTGTGGCTGAGTTCCACCTGGCCGAGCATGCCGCCGTACCGGTTGGCGCTCGGCACCTCGTTCATGCAGGGCGGGTTCGACGGGCCGCCCACCACCTCGCTGGAGTCGCACAGCGCCGCCGCCCACGGCGGGGCGGCCGGGAAGGCGATGAAGCAGGCCAGCCCGCAGAAGGAGATCACCACGAAGCGGAACACGAACTTGCGCCACTCGGCCCGGTCGCGCAGCCAGAGCAGGCCGGCGGCCACGTACGGGGCGAAGAAGAAGGAGACGTAGACCAGGCTGACGATCGTCTCCCACCAGGGCGGGAACGGCTCCTTGAGCTTCGACTGCAGCCACACCGTCGGCTCGTGGCCGAGGAACAGCCAGCGGTCGAAGTCGATCTGCAGGTGCCACTCGGTCGGCCGCCCGACCAGCCGCGCCGCACCCCGGCTCAGGTCGTAGACCAGCAGCACCGCCGCGAACGGCAGCCAGTCCCGCACCACGGTGATCGAGCGGCGGCGCCCCAGCGTGGCGGCGAACAGCCCGGTGCAGAGCACCAGCAGCAGCGTGTTGCGGTCGTAGCTGATGCCGTCCCGGGCGACGAGGCAGCCGACCACCACGGCCCAGCTCGCGACCGCACCCCAGCGCACCAGCGTCATGGGGGCGGGCCGGAAGCCGGCCGGCGGGACGCGGGCGCCGGTGTCGGTGTCGTGCTCGGCGTCGGTACGCACCACCCATCGCCTCCTCATCGCACCGCCGCGGCCCGGCTTCACCGGCCCGTCAGCTCGGCGTCACCCCCCGGACACCTTCGTGGCGATGAATGTACCGACGGATTCCCGGAGCCGGTCAGCCGACCGGTTTGTCGAACATCGTCCGGTGTGCGGGGTCGGTCGCCCGGTCGCTGGCGGTGGCGACCTCCGCCCCGCCGGCCTCGATCCGCAGCAGCGGTTCGAAGGCGCTCGGCTGGTCGAGCGCCTCGGCCAGCAGCGGGGTGGCGTGCAGTTTCACCTGATAGTTGCCCAGCGCCCGGCGGTAGGCGCCGACCGACTCCCACTCCGTCAGCAGCAGCCAGGCGCCCTCGTCGTCGGCTGCCCGGCCCAGGCTGCCGCGCAGGTAGCCCGGCCGGTCGGCGAGTGCCCGCAGCGCGGTGGTCGCCCGGTCGGCGAAGTCCTCCTCGCCGGCCGCCGGGCGCAGCTGGATGGCGACGATCATCGGCCCACCTGCTCGATCGGCAGGTCGATGGCGCCGCCGAACCGGCGGTCGCGCCGGGCGTAGGACTCGACGGCGGCCCACAGGTGCCGGCGGTCGAAGTCGGGCCACAACGTGTTCATGAACATCAGCTCCGCGTACGCCGACTGCCACAGCAGGAAGTTGGAGGTGCGCTGCTCGCCGGAGCAGCGGATGAACAGGTCCACGTCGGGCAGGCCGGGCTCGTCCAGGTACCGGGCGAAGGTCTTCTCGTCGAGCTTCGCGGGGTTGAGCCGGCCCTCGGCGGCCAGCTCGGCAATCCGCCGGGCGGCGTCGACCACCTCGGCCCGGCCGCCGTAGTTGACGCAGAACTGCAGGGTCAGCCGGTCGTTGTCGCGGGTCAGCTGCTCGGCCTCCTCCAGCTGGCTGATCACGCTGCGCCACAGCCGCGGCCGCCGGCCCGCCCACCGGATCCGGACGCCGAGCGCGGAGAGCTCGTCCCGGCGCCGGGCCAGCACCTCCTTGTTGAAGTTCATCAAGAACCGCACCTCGTCCGGCGACCGGCGCCAGTTCTCGGTGGAGAACGCATAGGCCGAGATCACCTCGACGCCGAGTTCCATCGCGCCGAACAGCACGTCCATCAGGGCGGCCTCGCCGGCCCGGTGCCCCTCGGTGCGCGGCAGCCCTCGCTGGTTGGCCCAGCGGCCGTTGCCGTCCATCACCACCGCGACGTGCCGGGGGATCAGGCCGGCCGGCAGCTCCGGCGGCCGGGCGCCGGTCGGGTGCGGGGGCGGTTCCGGCCAGCGGCGGCGGGCAGAGGGCATGGCGCCAACGTAGTACCCGGGCCTCAGCGGTCGACCAGCGGCAGCGACCGGATGCCGCGCTCCAGATGCCACTGCAGGTGGGCCGCGATCAGCCCGCTGGCCTCGCGCCGCTGCGGGTCGGCGGCGGCATCGGCGGTGTCCCAGTCCCCGCCGAGCAGCGCGGTGACCAGCCCGAGCGAGTCCGGGTGCGGGCGCACCGAACCGCCCGGCCGGCAGGTCGGGCAGACCGAACCACCGGAGGGCACGTGGAAGGCGGCGTGCGGGCCGGGCGCCGAGCAGATCGCGCACTCGGCCAGCGCGGGTTCCCAGCCGGCGAGCGAGAGCGACCGGATCAGGAACGCGTCGAGGACCAGCCCGGACGCGTGCTCCCGGTCGGCCAGCGAGCGCAGCGCTCCGGCCAGCAGCAGGAACTGGCGCAGCGCCGGCTCGCCCTCCTCCGGGGTCAGCCGCTCGGCGGTCTCGCAGATCGCCACCGCGGCGGTCCAGGCCTGGTAGTCGCTGGCCAGGCCGGCGCCGTAGTTGCGCACCGACTCCACCTGGGTGATCAGGTCGAGGGTGTTGTGCCGCACCGCGCCGCGGTCGGGATCCGGCTCGGCGGTGCGGGTGTGCAGCTGCACGTCGATGTGGCTGCCGGGTTCCAGCCGGGCGCCGTACCGGGAGGTGGTGCGCCGGACGCCCTTGCCGACGGCCCGCACCCGGCCGTGCCGCTTGGTGAGCAGGGTGACGATCCGGTCCGCCTCGCCCAGCTTGTGGACGCGCAGCACCACGGCCTCGTCCCGGTAGAGCGGCATACCCGCAATGGTGACAGAGAGGTCCGTCAGTTCAACCGCTCGACGAGCGGATGTAGCCGCGCAGGACCTCGGCGACCGGCGCCGGCGGCTCGAACCGGACCACCACCTCGCGCCGGCTGGGCGCGGCCGGCGGCACCCGGCTCGCCAGGATGGTGCCCTCGACCTCGACCGGCTCCCCGGCCAGTTCGAACCGGACCCCCACCGCACCGCCGCGCCGGGACGCCCAGATCGCCGCGACCGGCACCTCGCACCGGACCGCGACCTCGCTGACGTCGAGCAGCTCGCCCTCGGCGACGCCGGGGGCCAGCGACCGGATCGCGTCGGCCCGCTCGGTGAGCACCACCGGGCCGATGGCGGGCACCCGAACCCACTGCCGGCGCTGCTCGGTCCACGGCTCGGCCAGCCCGGCCAGCTCCCAGAGCAGGCCGGCCTCGGCGTAGCGGATGGTCGCGATGCGCGCCCGCACCAGGCCCACCAGGTTGTCACCGGCGGCCCACGAGACGGTCAGCTGGTCGCCGATCAGCACCGGCGCGCCGGGCGCCAGCACCGCGGGCCGGCGCACCGACAAGGTGCCCTCGCCGCGCTCCTGCACCTGGCTGCGGTACTCGCCACCGTCCTGGTCCCGCAGCACCACGGCGGCTCCGATGCCCGGAAGCTCCTCGGACACAGCGCATCCCCCACTCGACGAGCGATAGGCGTACCGGACGATACCCCGCAACCCGGACGGCCGACCCCCGTTCGCCACGACGCGCCGATCCGCCGGTCGTCGCCGGTCACCACCGACCGGGTGACCGGCGACGCCGGCGTGGCTCAGTTCTGCGAGTTGTCGCTGATCAGGAAGCCGGAGCCGATCGGCGTCCCCGAGTTGGTGAAGCAGTTGACGTACTGCGCCACCGTGTCACTGCCGAGGTGCTGCCACGGCTTGTCCAGGCCGCAGAAGTCCGAGCCCTGGCCGGCCGCGGTCACCTGGAGGTCGTCCGGCAGGACCGCCAGCGACGGGAACTTCACCGTCGCCATGGTGCCCGGGCTCAGCGAGTTGGCGCCCGGCCCGAGCGGGTTGTTGTAGTTGGTGGAGGCCGGGCCGCCGACCGGCTGGTTCCACAGGTAGCCGAAGTACTTCGGCGGGCCGTACCCGCCCCACAGCGCCCGCTGGTACTGGTAGGTCAGGTCGAACTGGGTGTCGAACGGCGCCCCGCCCGGGTTGTAGCAGTTCACCTGGGCGAACTGGCCGCTCGGGCTGGACGACCAGGTGAAGACCTTGCAGCGCGCCGGCACGCTGGCCGGGCTGACCGCGGTGGCCTGCAGGCTGCCGTCGATCGGGCCGGGGGTGCTCAGGCCCGGGAACTGGACGTTCCACACGCCGGTGCTGGGGTGGCTGACCACGTTGCCGGCGCCGGCCGAATTGTACTGGCTGACCAGCGACCCGCTCGGCAGCGCGTTGACGTAGCCGAACGCACCGGGTCCGGTCGGGCCGGTGCTGCTGCCGAAGACCGCGCTGAAGTTGGTGTAGTCCGGCGCGCCGCCGACCTTGTAGCAGCTGATGGTGGCGACCTCGTCGGAGCCGACCGGGCCGAAGCTGTTCACCTGGCACCAGTGCGGCGACGGGTTGATCGCCGTCACGTGCACGACGCCGCCCTTGGCCGCGGCGCCGACGAACCCGACCTTGTACACGCCGACGCCGCCGACGCTGACCGACGTGCCGGGCGGGGTCGTGCCGGTGGGGTCGACGGCACCGCCGTTCCAGAGCACGAAGCCGTACTGATCCGGCACGGCAGCGCTTGCCGGGCCGCTGACGCTCGCCGCGCCGGCGGCCAGCGCCACCACCGCCAGACCGCCGGACAGCAGCCGAAGCCGCCGGCCGACGCTCGCTGAACGAGACATGGGAACCTCCTGAGGGGTGCGGACGATAACGCCGCGGACGCTACTCCAGAACGGCCCATACTCAGCAGAAAAGGACGAACCGTCCATTGCGGGTGGCGGCCGCCCCGGGCCGGTCGCGCACTGCCCGGCGCCGCAAGCGCGCACTGCCCGGCGCCGCAAGCGCGAACTGCCCCTCGCTGCAAGGAGGAAGTCGGCTGGCGGCACCGCGCCGCGGGGTCCATCAGGCGGCGGCACCGCGCCGCGGGGTCCATCAGGCGGCGGCACCGCGCCGCGGGGTCAGCGGGCGGCGGGGCTGCCGAGCCGGGCCTCGGCCGGGACCGGCACCCGCATCCGCGCGCCGAGGGCCACCGCGCAGCTCGCCGCCAGCAGCGAGCAGCAGATCGGCACCAGGAAGGCCAGGTGCGCCCCGTGCCGGTCGGCGATGCCGCCGACCAGCGCCGCGCCGGCGCCGTACCCGACCGAGAGCCCGGTGCCGATCCAGGTCAGGCCCTCGGTCAGCGACCGGGCTGGCACGATCGCGTCGACCAGCCCGAAGCCGCCGATCAGGGTGGGCGCGATGCCCAGGCCGACGAAGAACGTGCAGACCGCGAGCTGGGTGACGCTGCCGGCCAGCAGGTAGAGCAGCGGCAGCACCCCGAACGCCAGCGCCGAGCCGACGAACCGGTGCAGCAGCGGGGCCTGCCAGTGCCGGGCGCCGTAGCCGATGCCCGCCACCATGCTGCCGAGCGCGAAGCAGGCCACCACCCAGCCGGAGCTGGCCCGCTGGCCGTGCTGGCCGCAGAAGGCGACCATCACCACCTCGGCGCTGCCGAAGACGGCCCCCATGAACACCATCACCCAGGTGATCAGCAGCATCCCGCGGCTGCGCAGCGCGAACTCGTGCCGCTCGCCGTGCCCGCGGGCCCGCACCGGCGGCTCGGTCCGGCGCTGGCCGGCCAGCCAGAGCGAGCCGAACACGATCACCGCGACCGCAACCGCCAGGGTGACCACGGCCGGCAGGTGGGTGGCCAGCAGGGTCGCCACCAGCGGGCCGAGCACGAACACCAACTCGTCGACCGCCGACTCGACCGAGTACGCGGTGGCCCGGGGCGCCGGCTGGTCGGCCCAGACGTGCGACCACCGCGCCCGGATCAGCGCCCCGACGTTGAGGAAGCTCGCGCCCATCAGCGCCGCCGGTGGCAGCAGGGTCCACAGCGGTGCCCGGACCTCGATCAGCGCCGCGAAGCAGGCGGCCATCGCCAGGTGCAGGGCCGCGTAGCGCAGCAGCATGGCGTGCTGGCCGAACCGGTCGACCAGCAGCCCGGCGGTCGGGCCGCCGACCGCGCTGCCCAGCACGTACGCCCCGCTGACCACGCCGGCGTACCCGTAGGCGTGGGTGCGGGCCGAGACGATGAGCACCAGGCCGATCGGGTAGATCGCCAGGGCGAACCGCGCCACGAACCCGGCGGCCGAGAACGCCAGCGCACCAGGCGGCGCGAACGCCGCGCGGTACCGGCTCAGCATCTGCACTCCCTACCCACGCGCCTCGTTGCGTTTCAGAAAACCCTAGAACCCCAGTCGATCGAGTTTCTTCGGGTCTCGCTGCCACTCCCCCATCACCGACACGTGCAGCTTCAGGTTGACCCGGCGCCCGAGCACCGCCTCGATGCCGCGGCGGGCGTCGGTGCCGATCCGCTTGATCCGGGCGCCGCCGGTGCCGAGCAGGATCGGCTTCTGGCTGGATCGCTCCAGGTGGATGGTGGCGTAGATGTCGATCAGGTCGGAGTCCTCGCGCGGCAGCATCTCCTGCACGGTGACCGCGATCGAGTGCGGCAGCTCGTCCCGGACGTCGGCCAGCGCGGCCTCGCGGACCAGCTCGGCCACCCGCACCTCGATGTCCTCGTCGGTGTCGGCGTCGGCCGGGTAGAGCTGCGGGCCCGGCGGCAGCTGCGCGCAGAGCAGCCCGGCCAGCAGCTCGACCTGGTCACCGGCGGTGGCCGAGACCGGCACGATCTCGGCGAACTCGGCCAGCGCCCCGACCGCGACCAGCTGCTCGGCGATGCGGGCCCTGGGCGCCAGGTCGGTCTTGGTGACGATGCCGACCACCGGCGCCCGGAACTGCGCCAGCTCGGCGGCGATGAAACGGTCCCCCGGGCCGACCTTCTCGTTGGCCGGCAGGCAGAAACCGATCACGTCCACGTCGGCCAGGGTGGCCCGCACCACGTCGTTGAGCCGCTCGCCGAGCAGCGTCCGGGGCCGGTGCAGGCCCGGGGTGTCGACGATGACCAGCTGCCCGTCCGGCCGGGTCAGCACGCCCCGGACGGCATGCCGGGTGGTCTGCGGCTTGTCGCTGGTGATCACGATCTTGCTGCCGACCAGCGCGTTGGTGAGCGTGGACTTGCCGGCGTTCGGGCGGCCGACGAAGGCGCAGAAGCCGGAGCGGAACTGATCGGTCATGCCCGCCATCCTCCCAGGCGCCCCCGACAGCGCCGAAATCGCGGAGAGTCCGCCACCGCGAGGGTGGCGAACTCTCCGCGATCGGCGGGCGGAATCAGCTGAGGGTCAGCGTGATGTCGTCCAGCACGAACGAGGTCTGCAGGGTGGAGTCCTCGATGCCGGTGAAGCTGATCGTCACGGTCTGGCCGGCGTAGGAGGACAGGTCGAACGTCTTCTGGCTGTAGCCGGTGCCGGCGTTGAGGTTGGAGTAGGTCGCCAGCACGGTCGAGTTCACCTTCACGGTCAGCTTGTCGTAGGCGGTGGTGCCGGTCTCGGCGGTGTCGATGTGCAGGTAGAACGACAGCAGCGCCGTGCAGCCGGGCGGGATGGTCACCGTCTGGCTCAGCGTGTTGGTGGTGGTGGTGCCGTACCCGTCGAGCCAGGCGTCCCAGCTGCCGGAGTGCGGCGGCTCGCTGCTGCTGTTGCTCACCACGCCGGACGAGGCCGTCCACGGGCTGGCCGTGCCGGTCTCGAAGCCCGGGTTGCCGATCGCCTGGCCGGGGCTGGAGCAGCCGCCCGTCGCGCCGACGGTCCAGGTGAAGGTGGTGCTGCCGGACGCCCCGGTGCCGTCGGTGACCGTGATCGTCACGGTGTAGCTGCCCGCCGTGGTCGGGGTGCCCGAGATCAGGCCGGTGCTCGGGGCGATCGTCAGCCCGGGCGGCAGGCCGGTCGCGGCGTAGGTCAACGTCTGCCCGGACCCGGAGTCGGTGGCGTGGATCTGCAGGCTGGCGGCGGTGCCCACGGTGCCGCTCTGCGCACCGGGGTTGGTGACGGTCACCGTGTTGCCGGTGCCGGTGGACCAGGCGTCGGCGATCGGGGTCGCGGTCGAGCTGGCGCCGGCGTAGGGCAGGCCGTAGGCGTCCTCGATGGTGCGCAGCACGTTGTAGTGGTTGATGGTCTCGCCGTAGCTGCCGGCCCTGACCGACTGCCCGACGAACAGCGTCGGGATCTGGTTGTTCGAGCTGTTGTCGTCCTCGTCCCAGGTGATCACCAGCAGGCTGTTGTGGGTCTTGGCCCACTGGGCGTAGCCGTCGAGGTGCTGCTGCAGCCAGGTGTCACCCTGGGCCACGGTGCCGTTGTGCATGTCGTCGTTGAGGTTGGGCACCACGACCGAGACGGTCGGCAGCGAGGCGTAGTTGCTGGTCGGGAACGAGGCGAAGGTGAGGTTCGAGGCGGCCGGCACGTTGCTGAAGTCGGACCAGGGGTTGTGCTTGCGCGCGTACGTGCCGCTGGTGCAGCCGGTGTAGCCGTTGGACGGCATCGACTCGGAGTAGCCGGTGAAGGTCAGCCCCTTGGCGATCACCTCCGAGCCCAGGTTGGCGCCGCTGTAGGTGTGCGGGCACGAGTCGTCGGTCAGGCCCTGGGTGCCGCCGGAGAAGATCGCCAGGTAGTTGGGCTCGCTCGGGTGGGTGACGCCGAAGGACTGGGTGAAGCTCGCGGCGCCCGCGGCCAGCGAGTTGAGGTACGGCGCCGACGAGCTGCCGATGATGTCGGCGTAGGAGTGGTTCTCCATCATCACCACGACGGTGTGGTCCGGTCGTGGCACGGTTGCGGTCGCCGGGAGTGCCGGCTGCCCGGCACGTGCGACCGGTCCGGTGCTCGCCCCGGCCGCCGGCGCCATCGCCAGCACCAGGCCCGCGATGCCGCCGATCATCGCGGCGCGCCGCCCTCTGTGAGCCATCGTGAAATCCCTTCGCCCGGCCGGCCCTCCGCGCCCCCGAGGCCGGCTCGCCGTGACCGTCACAGCGCGCGCCAAGGTTCGCACATCGGTCATAACGCCCCGATGCCGTGATGCTCTGAATTTCCGCTGACTTCTCGGAGGTATGCGACAGGGGCCGACCCGGAATCGGATCGGCCCCTGCCTGCGTGCCCGGTCAGCCGGTGACGGTGAGCGTGTGATGATCGCCGCGCGTCGGCACGGTCACCTCGGCGCCCCGGTTGGTCTGGGTGACGGTGTAGTCCCGCACCCGGTGCCCGTCCAGGTACACCGCCGACGGGTGTGCCCCGTGCGGCAGGGTGGCGCCGAGGAGGACCTGCCGCGCCCCGCTGTCGCCGTGCAGGCCCACCTCGGTGGTGTACGTCGAGCCGGTGTGGCTGGCCCGGACGTCCACCGCGCCGCGACCGAGCTGGATGTTGCGGCCGGCCACCGTGGGCTGGCCGTCCGGCACCTGCGGCACGATCGAGAGCCGGCCGGCGCCGAGATCGGGCTGGACGCCGAGCCACTGGTGCACCACCGGCCACGCGGTGCCGTAGTTGCCCCAGGCCTGCATGAACATCGAGCGGCAGGTCCAGCACCGGTCGATGTTGGCGCCCTGGTCCGGCGACGGGAAGATCTCCGGCATCGCGCCGGGCATCTCGTCCGGGGTGCCGCCGGTGGCCGGCTCGTCGAACATGGTCTGGGTCAGCGCGTCGAGGTACCGGCCCTGCTCGGTCGCGCCGAGCCGGCCGTAGTTGCCCTCGCCGACCGACTGGATCGAGGTGGTCAGGCCGTAGATCACCTTCTCACCCTGGCCGCTCGGCGGGCCGCTGCAGCCGGTGTGGAACAGGCCGGTGTCGTTCGGCGCGGTGCCCGAGTAGCAGTCGTTCTCGCGACCGGCCAGTGCGGCGGTGCCGTGGTCGTACGGGGCGATGCCCGGCACCGTCACGCCGTTGACGTTCAGCTCCGCCTCCATCGGCGTCTGCCCGATCCAGTACTGCTGGAACGACTGGACGTTGCCCGGATCGATCAGCGAGTCGGCGTACTGGGACGCTGCCGGATACCACCAGGTGGTGTCGAACCTGGCGTGCAGCTTGTCGGCCAGGTTCTTCGCCCAGGCGTAGGTCGCGGTGTCGTGCTTGGACCGGGCCATGTCGGCCAGGTCGTAGAGCCCCCGCACCAGGTACACCGCGTTGTCGATCTTCTCCGCGCCCATGCCGGTGCGCTCGACGTTGCCCGAGCCCTCCGGCCAGCCGTCGTGATCGGCGTCGAGCTTGGTCACCGCGTACTTCAGGTTGCGGACGGTGAAGTCGTACATCTCGTCGCGGAACCGGTTGTCACCCGTCCAGCGCCAGACCAGCGCCACCGCGCTCGGGAACTTCACCGTCTCGTCGGTGTTGAAGTCGTTCGTCTTCGACCCGTCGGCGTTGGTGGTCTGCGAGTCGTGGCCGAAGTAGACCGAGCCGTCGGAGACCACCTCGTGCGCGACCACCCCCGATCTGTTGTTCAGGATGTCGGAGACCTGTTGCAGCACGCGCAGGTGATTCTCGATCGCCGAGAACTGCCCGACGGACACCGCGGCGAACGCGGTGTACTCGGCGTCGGTGCCGAATATCCAGGGATAGTCGGGGAATCCGGCGCCGATCCAGCTCGCCTTGGAGATGGTGGCGCTGGCCGGCGGGAACTGCTTGCCCTGGTTGGTCCAGCGGATCTGCAGGTTGCGCGCGCTCAGCGTCAGGTCGGCCAGGTTCTGCTTGCCCCAGTCGACGGCCTGCTGCAGCTGCGGGCTGCCCGGCAGCGAGAGCTGGGTCATGCTGCCGATCCGCTGGCGGGCGGCGATCTTGGTGGCCAGCTCGCCGGCCGGGTCGCGCAGCACCTGGCCCAGCTGCTGGCGCGCGTCGGGCAGGCCGGCGTCGGAGCCCGCCACCGCCAGCCACACCGTCTTCGAACCGTGCGCCGGCAGCGGCAGCCGGTAGGTCAGCTCGCCGCCGGTGCCGTTGCCGAACGGCCCGTCGTCACAGGCGGACGGCTTCGGGTCGGCGGGGGCGCCCGGTTCGGTGCCGGTGCACCGGTGCCCCGGCTGCGGTCCCCAGTACTGGTGCCCGATCGCGCCGGACGCCGGCGTCAGCGAGGTGCCGACCACCGCG